>Ga0187847_10001627_pt1 | contig 19775 bp, 13 predicted proteins | sample June2016WEW_4_10_FD_132458 | JGI IMG/M metagenome (GOLD analysis project Ga0187847, IMG submission 132458) | Peatland microbial communities from SPRUCE experiment site at the Marcell Experimental Forest, Minnesota, USA - June2016WEW_4_10 | ecosystem: Environmental > Terrestrial > Soil >...
AAAAACTCTTTACAGCAAGCTGATTGAAAACCTTCTGAACGAAGCGAAACTGCGCGAAGGCACGCAGGGCGTGCCGCGCTCGACTTATTGCTTCCGGCACACCTACGCCACGCTCCGATTGCAGGAAGGCGTGGACGTGTATTTCCTCGCCGAGCAGATGGGAACTTCCGTCCACATGATTGAAACCCACTATGGACACGTGAACACCATCAAGCACGCCGACCGCGTGTTACAGGGCATGGCGGGATGGGAACTCCCACAATCGCACGACGCCAAGGCCAAGGCGTCGAAAGCGGCCGAGACCCACGATAAATCCAAAAGAGGTCAACGCAACAAGCCGCGTTGACCATGAACCTCCCGAAGCCGTTTTTGCCGGAGCCGCTGGCGGAGGCTGGCGCTGGGAGGTGATCTCTCCGTTAGCTGATCGTCTTGATGCCCAGGCTGGATTTTCCTCACACAGATCGTTCTGATTTGCCGCTGCCCCGCTGGGGCGTTCTTGCGGCAAATCTCTCTGCACGTGTCGCCGCTGGCGGCTGCACTTCGTGCAGATCCAATGCTCCAATCCCATTGTGCTGGAAAGGCCATCGCCGCCAAACCGAAACTGGTATGAATCAGGCCTGTGGACAGCAGATTGCGCAAGAGCAGCACTGCGCACCCACGCAACAAGTTACTTTGCCATCCTGCAGGACAGACAGGAGCGAAAAGAGCATCGCGACTGGCCGGAGTGCAAGACCTGCAAGCTCATCGCCGAGACCTTCGTCGCCGAAGGCACCGAGAAACGCGTCCAAATCGTATTCCAAAATGGACGGATTCTGGGGGGCAGGTCACAAAAAGAGGATTAAGCAATTAGGCTGCTTATGCGCTTGCCTTCCAGATTCATTTCAATTGACACATTCCAGATCCTAGGCCACCACTCAAACAATTCTCCAAGCCTCCTTAAGAAGACCTGAGTCTGCTCAACCGGACGTTCTGCCCCCTCCATTTCTCTGGGAACTGAGTAGTCAGCCCTCTTGGCATTCATAAGAAATGTATCGCGAAAGGCTGTCAGATCAGCTTGCCAGTATTCTGGAACGACGGCAAGACGGCGAGCCTCCGCATAGGCCGTTCTTACAGCCGCACCGGAAATGCTGCGCACCGCAATATTGGCGTGGGTAAGGAATTCTTCATTCGGAAGGTAAGACAGTGCTTGAAAATACTCGCCGATCGCTCGAAGGGACTCACAGAAGTCGATAGACATTCGCGGGTTGGAGTCATGGGATATCAGCGCATAGACAAGGGTGCTCATGCGAGGCCTTGCGACGGTATCATATCTACCGCCCGCATAATGCCTCGTGTCGCACGGAGCATGCAAAACACCGACTGGCAAGTGCCCGAAGAGGGCGTTACGAGACAGGATTGTAGACGCAGCTCCAAACACGCGATCCTCTCCCCTGAAATCGGGCATGAAGGGCGGTAGTATCTCCCTGGCGTCAAGACCGAGACTTGGTGACATGCAAAATGAAGAATGAGTAACTGTGTAGGCAGGCGCCAACTGAACAACCTCTTTACTAGAGAATTGCTCACCATATCTCGCGCGACTTTCGAGCATCCAAGGTATCGCGCTCGGACTCGGCGCAAAGAGCGGTTCGTCGCAATATGCGCGACCGTTATCGCCAACAATTCCCGCCTGTGTAGCAACCACGCGCCCATTTCCACGCTCGATGGAACAAAGCATCTCGTTACAGATATCTGCGAATTCGCTCCGTGTGAATTGAGCGTCTGATAAAAGTGCTGGGCAGGTTCTACCTAAGAGACTCTCATGTACCGAAAAAATGTCAATGTCGGTGGGTTGGACCGCAGCAATAGCACCTTCGCGGCTGGCAAATGCCTGGCACTCCACCGGTAGGCCAGTGTGACCGGCGAACCGCAATTGTGACGATTGTTGCGGAAGCGCGAAGAATGAGCACAGTACATCATCGTCGCTCATAAGGAGCAATTCGCCGGCACTATCGAGTAGTAGGCAATTGCGATTCGCACCCGGACGATATTCACCCATTCCAAGTAACGCAAAAGCCGCAACGTCAGCGGGAATACCGGCTTCCGTCAAGCGACGAATAAAGGCGATCTTTTCATGCTTGCCAATCCATCGAAGATCGGGGTGGGCTGATCGAAGACTTTCGCTGAACTCAGCACGATCAATTTCGCTATCCGAATCTTCGGCAATTACAAATTCAAATCGTCGACCGTTTAGAACGGCAAATTCTCGCCAAGAACGCCACGAGGCTCTTAACGCACCTGGACGGTTTCGGGTGGGAATAGCAACTCGCGCTAATTCAACCTGCGGTGCCAATGGCGTCTTCTTGAGTTGCTCGCGGAGTTGCGTCTCCGAAATTAGAGCTCCACATTCCAAGAACTGATCCAATATTTTGGCAACTTGCGCTCTCGATGCATCGGCTAGTCGCAGAGCCGCTAGTATGCCTGCGATATGATCGTCCCGACAGGCAAATCGCGACACTAATCGCGCAACCGCATACGCACCTTCGCTAGCGACGATTGGCTCCTTGTCATCTAGAAAACTGATCAGGACAGTTCCATCCCCAAGATCACAAGGCACCATTGCGAGCGCCCGAAATGACTGCGAATCGTGCTGCGACATTTCTCTGATTTTTTCGGGTAAAACCAATTGTGTTGGTCTCCTTGGGGGCTTTGACGCGTTCTGCATGATGACCTTGCCGTTCTCGCCCATCACGACGTGTGTTATCACTCGTCTGCTTAACTAGTAACTCACCGTGGTCAGAGCACCCGTACCTGTGCTCCACATTCTATGCAGGGTCCCAGCAGAATGCTTCCTTCTCGCAATGGGCAGACTTTGACGAGAGCATGAGTGTACTCTCCTGTCGTGAACAAATCGAATTCTCTGTCAAGCATTGGGACACATACACCATCGTAGCCAGAAGTCACCGCGAATTTCAACCCGCTCTCATTGAGCCGTAGCTCGAGACTTGTCTCCAAGCGGATGCCGCTGACGCCGTGCGTCTGGCACATGCGCTTTCTCTCGGCACATTCTGTCGCTGTCCCAGTTGTCGAGCATTCCGCGAATGTCATCTTTCCTCCTAACACATTACGGGACGACGTTGGCTCACCGCGGGCGATAATTTGTATCTCGGGTTTCTACACGATTCCAACTTTCGATAGGACTCGCAGCGTGTAATGAGTTCGTCGTGGCGTCCACAATCTACGATTCGGCCACCTTCGAGAACAACAATTTGATCCGCTGATTCGCAAATGGTCATCTTATGATCGATCACTATTAACGTCATCTGCCTGGGTGAAGCCCGCAGTCTCCTATACAGTTCGAGCTCTGCGAATAGGTCAAATTCGGATGCAGCCTCGTCGAGGATCAGAAGTGCGGGACGGCGCACAAGTGCACGACCAAGCGCAACTCTTTGGCGCTCTCCTCCGGACAATTTGACGCCGCGCTCCCCCACCAGTGTTGACCAGCCGTCGGAACTTCGTTCTATCAATTCATCGGTTGTGGATGCCCACGACGCATACTCCTTGTCTTGACGGCTCGGTTGAGAGATTCCGAAGCAAACATTGTCCTCGATGGTCCCCTGTAGAAGCGTAGTGTTCTGTGGTACTAGAGCGACCGCACTTCTGAGGTCGTGTTGGCGCATCGCACGCAAGTCAACACCATCTATACAAATGCGGCCCCCGCATGGATCATAAAATCGCGGTATCAACCTTGCTAGAGTAGACTTTCCGGCCCCATTTTCTCCAACGATCAGAATCGTGTCATAAGCAGGGATCGAAAGAGTAATACGATCAAGAATGACGTGGTCAGGTTTATATGAAAACGATACGTTCTCGAACGTGAGAGTAGACGGCGGAGAGGGCAGATCTGATGGGTGTTCTGAATCTGTGACGGTAGGTTCTGCAAGCATGATTTCTGTTATGCGATCAACTGCGGACATGGACGACTGCATGGAGACACAACTGCCGACGATCCCTTGAATTGGGGATATGAGATACCCAAGCAACACATTGAATGCAATAAGGCTGCCGAGAGTCAGCTTACCTTCCATGACCATACGGCCGCCGACTCCCAATACAACCAATACTGTCACCCCAGAACCGAACTCGGCTAGAAGCGTCATGACGGAACCGACCAGAGCTACCTCCATCGCCATTGCCCTCTTCCGATTTAGAAATGTATCGAATCGCTTTGCCTCATAGTCCTCCGCGCAGCATGCCGTGACGACTTCGACAGCTGAGACCGTTTCGTAGGATTTACCCCACAGTTGGGATGTTGCCTCTTGGAGCCGCTGCGAGGCCGAACGGATCCGCTTGCTTGAGAGGCGAGAGACGACGTAAATCCCGGGCAATAGTGCCGTTACGAATAACAAGAGACGCCACTGAAATAGAATGAGTAGCACAGTTGCAACCGCCAGCGTAAGAATATCCCTGATAAGGGGCACCAGTATACCGATCGGTATGTTGGCTACACTATTGGCATCGCCCATCATCCTCGCCGCAAGATAACCGGCATCCGATTCTTTGATGTACGGTATTCCGAGAGACTGGAGGTGGCGGATCAGAGCCATCTGTAGCGCCATTGCACCACGTTCACGTATGGACGTTGACACGTAGGTATACAGATAATCGAGGAGCCCCTTTACTACCATAAACAGAATCAATCCGATTAGGATTACATTCAAGAGTGGCAGACGATGATTGGGGAGAACGTTATCCACTACGATCCTGGTGACGAACACCAGCGGTAACTGCAACAAGATCATCACGGCAGATAACACAATCGCGATACCAACAAGCTTCCGCTGCTGACCGAAAGACTTCCAGACCGGCTTGCTTGCATCCCTCAGAAACACCGATGCAAATGCGCGCGCTAACATACTGCTATCCGGCCGCGTTCTGGATTCAGGGCGCATTAGAGTGACATATCTCGCGTTACAAGAGGGGTGTTAAGGTAGCGGCACGCATACACTACAGCTCCGGGTTGACGAGTATGGCTAAACACTGACCTTACATCGGCATTCGTCACAGTGGCAATTTCCGCGTAATCCTCAAGTGCCTGATTTATTGCCTTCTTTTTCGACGAGCAAGATTGGATCATCCGGTCACGATCCAGGTCATTACCGTTCAGGACGGTTGCAAAGCAGTTCCCGCATAGACGACAGGCCCAGCAGTTAGTGCATAGGTCTTTACCAAGCTCTTCGAATTTAGCGATGAGTTCGCCAATCGGTATATAACTGTAGTCAGCCGATAGGTCACCAATCAGCAAATGCTCATTAACCTTCTCGCATGTATAGAATCGACCATCGGTACTTACGAAGGTACGCTGACATCCAGGCAGGCAGGTGCCGCCGGGATAGATAGTATCCGTGAGTGGATAGACGTCGCGGTCAACTATTGTTGCCAGTTGGCCCCCAAAGAGCGATTCTAATGGACCATTGGGAATATGCGCACGAGAGCAGATTCCGGCGATAAAGCGCCGTCGAAGTTCCGCCATTTGCGCCTCGTATGTTTTCCAGTCCCAATCACTTAAGCCAACAGATTCCAAGAACATGGTGTCGTAGGTATTAACCAGAGCTAGTGCAACTCGATGTCCTCGTACTAGCTCGTCAGTTTCAAAGAATTCGACAACATGGGGAAGATCGAAAGGCGGAGTTAGCACCGCATTAAAAGCGACGTGGGCGCTATAGTACTCAGGGGCGTTATCACGTAACCATTCCAGATTGTGGCGAACTTGGGAAACGCTACCGCCGCCCGAATGGGTCTTTCGGTACCTGTTGTGGATAGCGTCTGGACCATCAAGGCTGACGGTGAGCTCTATCTCGTTGTCTGCGAGAAAGCGAAGGACTGCTGGTGTCGCACACGTAAGATTTGATGTCATTGAGAGCAAGACGCGAGCTCGCCTTGCAGGGTAGGTCGTGTCAAGATGGCGGATGCACGAGGCAATTAGAGCGTGATTGAGGAGAGGCTCTCCGCCATAAAAGCCGAGATAGAGGGGATCTTCCGTGTGATCAAGGAGATATCCAGAATGAGCCATCAAGAAGTCAACTCCGCGCAGAGCTGTTTCTTCACTCATCATCTTATTGCTGTGAACGCGATTGTGCTGATATGTACCAGAGTAGGTGCAGTAAGTGCACCGAAGATTGCAAGATTCCGTGACACACAAAATGAGATGGCGCACTACCTCTGGATAGACGCGAGGTAATTGACTTGGCTCAATCGGGAATTTGATCTGGCGGGGCCTGTGCGCGGAAAAAGCGCCATATAAGTTGTTATATGTTTCAAGAGCAGCGAGTACTTCCTGAGCGGCCAGTACTCGCTCTTCTGTAGGTGGTGCTGATGGGGAACCACGGAGAACTGGTTGCGCTGGCGCGACGGACCCCGGCAAAACTGGCGACCAGTCGACCTCGTCTATGAGATCATAAAACTGTCTGTCAACCTCAAAGATGGCGTTGGTGTTTACGTCGTAAATGAAATAGCGTCCTACACTTGTAAAGCGGTGAATAAAGGGCGAAGACATGGACATACTACATACTCCTTCCGCTCAAAGCCTGCTTCAATGTATTACTAAAAACGCCTCCCGCCCGACGCTTGCAGGTAGGAGGCCGGTGACAATGTTGCAGATGGGTTTAGCTTCCGGCAATTGTCTGGACACCGTTTCCAGCATTGCTAGCAACGGAGGCCGCAGAACTGTTAGTCGTACAACCACAGCCACAGCCACAGCTGCAGCCGCTGTCCGGATGTAAGAATGGAGATATGGACGGAAGAGGAATATCTCCGAGGATTTGCTTGATCATGACTGAGGGTCCTTTCTGTTTGTTCCGTTACCGCAGTCTCAGGAACCATTTAGGCTGTGCGTCAGAGAGCCTGTAGTCTGGCCTGCACCAGCGCCTTGTTGCGCGCCATTGCAGGAGCAGCTACAATTACAACCGTCGTCCGGATGGACGATAAAGGGAGAATTTGCTGGAATTGGCAAATCTCCGAGAATCTGTTTGATCACACGACTCCTCCTTTGCTAATTTGGCGATGGATAAAGCAGTGAACAATCATTGCTACGGCAAAACTCGCCTGCGCAACTGGGCTGAATCAGCAGTAACCGAGTTATGGATGTGCAGACCAGTTAACATCCTGCGAGTCCTGAAACTGATGTTCAGGTCGCTGCAGCGCTCCTCACTTCTTTGTGCAGGGAAAAGACCTAGGAACCACTAGCTCCGTGGTTTGCTCCAGAGTTGGTGTTACTGCTTATGGTACCCGTACCTGTACACCCGCCGCAGCTACACTGACAATTGCAGCCGCACGCGTCCGGCACGACAACCAGCAATGAATCTGCCGGAATCGGCAGATCGCCGAGAATGTTCTTGATCAAGAGACACCTCCTAGACGATGCTCGTGTTTACAGAGATGCTTTAAGGTAAGCATCGCGACCCACAACGATCATATGGAGTGAGCCCCCTTGATCGTTGATAGACAACCTTTTAATGGGAATCAGGGCCTGGCGCAGTGACGGCTGACACACTCTAAAGTTTGAGTTCTGCGAAACTGTCAATCGCGAGCCCGTGCGAGCAAGGATCATGTAGATCGTCTGGTTGGTACGGCAGCATTATCCGGCGCAGCCCCCGGGGAATCTCGGCGGAAGCCTTGAAATAAAGGTCATCGGAGCCAGGGTGAAACTTAGACCGACCTGTCAGGAAGGCAGACCAGAACGAAGGCGCAGGCGCTGCGGTCACTGCAGTTGTGACCACCGTCAGAGTTATCGGGCATCAAACTCCGTCCTTTGAAGCGCATGTATCTGTCGCTTTACTCCTCTCGGATTGCATCCATTGGATTCCCCGATGCGGCACGAATTGCGGGAATGACAAAGGCAGGCGCCAGCACTGCGGCGATCAGAGTCAGCGTCGCCAAAACGATCCACGGGTTTGCTGGCGTGACCCCATAAAGAAGCGGCTGTACCAGCCTTCCAACCCCTGCGGCCAGTAGCGCTCCTGCCGCCATGCCCATGGCCACGCGCAGCGCCGCAGACTTCGCCAAAGCGATCACAATCGCTTCCCGCTGCGCGCCTAACGCCATCCTGATCCCGATCTCGCGGCGTTGCTCCGTCACCGTCCGCACGAGGATTCCGTACAGTCCCGTGGTCACCAGCGTCAGCGCGAGCAGCGCAAACCCGCTCGAAACGCTCGCCAGTAGCCGCTGCTGGCTCAAGTCGTGGTCAACGACATCGCTGAACCTCCCGAATCGCGGCAATGGAGCCCCCGGAAACTCTCGGCGATAAACATTGGACAGCGTCCTCACGCTAAGGTCTGCATTTGCCGTTCGTACAGCGACTGTGAAGGAACTCAATCCCGGAAACTGTTGGATTGGAGAGTAGACCATCTCCGGCGCCGGCTCCAGCAGGCTGGCAAATCGTGCATCCTCGGCAACGCCGACTACCTGACAGCCCGAATGCTCCTTTGGTTTCTTTGTTCCGTCGCCAAAGTATACCCTCCGTCCGAGCGCAGACTCGCCTGGAAACAAGTCCGATGCAGCAGCCGCGCTCAATATGCACGTGCGAAAGCCCGATTCGTCTGCCGCGGTAAAAGCCCGGCCTTGAAGAAGGCGTGTTCCAAGCACGGCGAAGTAATCGCCCGAAACGTCCTCGGGCCACATCTGCTTGTTCAAGTGAAGGCTTCCCTTCGCGTCGTAGGAGAACATGTCAATGGTTCCAAAACTGCCGCCAATTGGAGCCATTGTCATCAATGCAGCGCTTTGCACCCCCGGGGCAGCCTGCACTTGGCGCAAATAGTCGAGACTCCTTGCCAACTCATCTTTTTGGGGCACGCCTGCATCCGAGAGATCAAGTTCGCCAAGTACCGCATTGCCCGCATTGAATCCCGAGTTCTGCCGGATGTAGGTCATCAGCGTGCTGGCCATGAGCAGCGCCGCATTCAGCAGCACCAGCCCCAGCGCCACCTGGGCTGGTACAATCCACCGCCCCAAACGATGCGATCCGCTGTTCGCTACGCTCTGCCTGAGGTCCTTTGCCGGCACCGCGCGCGAGGCCCTCCATGCCGGCCATATTGCTGCTGCGAGCGCCGCCCCCAGACTGATTGCCGAGGTTACTCCAAACACCACCAAGCCGGCATCCAACTGTAGCTGCGCACCGGAAACGGGGTCGGTGATCATTCCCACCAGCGTTCTGGCCAGTTCCCACCCCAGCAACGAGCCGCCGGCAAGGCCGCAGGCACCCAGGATCAGCGTCTCGGTCAATACCTGCGCCACCAGGCGCATCCGGCTTGCGCCCAGAGCATTACGCATCGCAAACTCGCGCACTCTTCCGCTGACTCTCGACAGCACGAGCAGCGCCACGTTGAGCGCACACAAAAGCATCATCAGGCCGCACAGCGCTTCGAGCACCAGCAGTGGCTTCGTGTATTTCCAGCGCAGCCACGAGCTTCCTGCATATCCCGCCTCGACCCCAAGGTCGTATTTCCCGAAAAACCCGCCGTTCAAGAATTCGTGCGTGGGGTCTGCAGCTTCGTTCACTTGATTTCGGATTGCATTGAAATCAGCTTGAGCTTGCTTTAAGTTCACGCCGGGCCTCAACCGGCCCATCACTGTCAGCCAGAACATCCCCGGTGAAAACATTCCAGCTGAATAGGTATTGTCGTTCTTCGGATAAAGCACGTCTTCGAACGAGAGCGGCAGCAGTATACTGATATTTTCACTTAAACCGATCCCGTTGAATCCTCGTGGTAGCACTCCGATGATCGTCATGTTGTGGTTGTCCACACTCAGGCTCTGCCCAATAATCGCCGGATCGGAATGGAACTGCGTACGCCAGTAGTCGTACGCAAGCATGACCTCGGGCCGGAAATCTGCCCCCCGCTCCCCGGCGTTTGCAGCAAACCCGCGCCCTAGCATAGGACTCACCTGAAGCACGCTGATGACTGAACCGGTGACCATAGCAGCCTGCACCTTAGATGCCTGCCCGTCATGGCGCACTATGCTCTGGTTGCCGGACCAGGCAAACAATCCGCTTACGGCGACAGCCTGCCTTTCGATTGCCTCATATTGGGGAAATGAAAAGCCAATTTCGCTCTCACCTTTACGGAGGGTGCAGAGCACGAGTTGTTCGGGATGTGGCACCGGCAGGCTCTTCAGCAGAATCGACCACGTGAGCAGAAAGATCGCCGTATTAGCGCCGATGCCTAGCGCCAACGTAAGGATGGCTGTTGCCGCGTATCCGGGCGACCGTCGCAACTGTCGCAAGGCAAAGCGCGCATCCCGCATAAGGCCTTCAATGAGAGAAATTCCGTGCTCGGGGTGGTAGGCCCCCGCAGTCCCCCCAGGAGATCCAAACTTAAAACCCGCTCGACTGCGAGTTTCCGCATGCTCAATGCCGCCGCCAATGCCCTTTTCCGTAAGCGAGCCCAGATGCTCTTGCATTCCTTCGCTTAACCGCTGGTTATCCTGTCTCCCAAAGGCAAGATTCCGAAGACGAATGAGAAAAAGCCGAACAATCCTCATGACAACTCCTCTGCCCTTACCGCAAGAACCTCTCGATAACCGCTGCCGTCCCGTTCAAATCACGAGTCTCGCTCTGAAGCTGCGCCCCGCCCAGCGCGCGTCAGCTTATAGAACCGCAAGCGGCGGTTGTTTATTGAATCACCCTACCCAGATGCCAATCGTGGATTCCTGATACTGCTTGAGCAGCACCGGTCAGAGAATTCCCTGATTCAGGGCGAGCAGCTCGACTCTGATTCGTTCGATCCGGCTCGCAATTCCGAATCGATGAATTGGCCCGAGAGCATCAGTCTTTAGGTCATGGGTGTCACGGTACCAGGAACCACCTCCCATTTCTGCTTCAAAGCCTTCCTTTCCTCTAGGTGAACTTCAGAAGAATTTTACACATTTACCTTGGGAAATCAACATGAAGAATCCTCGCGGGCGTGCGACCTAAAAGTGACGATTCGGGAGGCCGCCTCTTTTCTGACGTGAAACCGAGCATCGTAACATGCTAAGTACCGGAGGCGATCAATACGAAACTCTCTGGAACATCTTGAAAATCGCCGCACCACAGTTCGGATGCGGATCGCCCGGTTGGGTGACATGCGCTCAGGCAACGTTACGGCAACAAGCGGTTGTGTGGAAAACCGAACTGTCATCGCTATAAGGCCGATAGAGTCAGCCTAGGTCCCGAATACCGGCAACGAGACGTTTTCTTCTCAGGCAAGTTTGGCCAAAGCGCGAGGTGGCCGAGTGCCTGCGCTCCGCGGAAACTGCGAGAGCAACTTCGCACCCGAATTACAATATCTGCCCGTTGAGGTTGATTGAAGCGACCGCACCGTCGGCCCAGGCGAAAGACGGCGGAAGCGATCCGCCGGGGAGTTGCGCGCGAAACAGATCAACGCTTATGGGTCCTTCTCGGCGGCCGACGCGAGACCGAGCATTTCGATCTGGAAGCAGTCGTGACGGCGGTGCGCGCGGCCAAGCACCGCGCGGTTTCCGCCCCATAACAGAGTTGCTGCAAATTGCAGCCCCGGCGACAGAAGAGGAGCGTAGGATTGCTTACTCTTGTGGCCAGAGTGCCCACTATCCCATTTACGCCCCAAGCCCAGGCTGGTAAACGCGGGCCCTGTGCAAGTCTCGTGTCATTACCATTTGTGCCCAAACTGTCATCAACACCGGATGTGTTCCCAAAATGGGGGCAGTTCCACTTTTACTCCGTCAAGAACCCGCGCTACACGCCGGTCCATGCTCCATTTGGTGCCGTAGTGTACAGCTATCATGTCGTCACGCCGGATCGTCTCGTCCGGTCAGCGTAGAGTCGTAGCTTCCGATTGGCGTAGAATGATCCTTCGATTCGGAGCGCGCTGGAGACGCAGCTGATTTCGATATTGACCCATGACGCAATTATCAAATTCGTCGGTTGCAAATGCCAAGCTTCAGAATCTCCTATTTGTCTCTCCTGCTGTTCCTGCTATAAGTGGCCACGGAACTTCGATGCGCATCGCGGCGGTTTTAGAGGCATTTAGTAAAAGATACAGCGTATACATGCTTCTTGTTAATTTATTTCGCAAGCGCCAGTTCAACAATGATATGAGCGTCATCGAGCGGTGCTGTAGATCATATTGTATAGTTGATCCCCATCTCCAACTCGCGGGGAACGACTATCCCTTTAAGTCATTGCAATTCGATGCAATTCACGTTTGTCGTCTATCTGCGATACGGTTCGCTGCCCCATACTTGCGAGATTCGCCTCAAGCTTTGAAAACGCTTGACTGTGATGACTATGAGTCTCAAACGCGTACTCAATTCGCAGCCCATGCGTTGTCGCAGCGCGAGTACACCATGGCAAATCTGAACAAAGATGCGTCCACGACCTTCTGGGATATTGAGTCAGAGGTCATTCCTCGATTCAATCATATTTACCTCAGTAATGACGCTGACCGAAAGGAACTGGCAACTCGCTTTGGTTCGGCTACGGTGTCCATCTTGCCGAATTGTGTTTTCGTCGATCGTATTTCCACCATGCAGTGCGCTTCTCCCTCGGAAGCCACGCTATTATTTGTGGGTACCATGGATTACTACCCGAATGTAGATGGAATACTGTATTTCTGCGAACATATTCTACCTGAAATCAGACAGCGGTTTAACGGAAAACAACTGCGTCTGCGCGTTGTAGGCGCACGCCCCGAACAGGCGGTACTGAATTTAGCAAAAGAGCCTGATATCGAAGTTACTGGAGAAGTTGTTTCTCTTGATCCATACTATAACTCGTCTGATGTTGTTATCGCGCCGCTCAGAATTGGAGGAGGCACCCGCATGAAGATTCTTGAGGCTTTTGCCTATTCAAAGGCGACGATTTCTACAACAGTTGCTTGTAGCGGATTAGATGTAAGAGACGGCGATCAATTGCTTATCGAGAATAGTCCGCAGCATTTCGCTAGGTCGTGCGTAAAACTACTTGAAGATCTCGACCGGCGCAAAGAACTTGGCTTGCGTGCGCGTCGGTGGGTAAAAGATCATCACGATGTTAGCGTCTTGGAGAGCTATCTATTTGACCAGTGATCGACACCCGCGGATCGTTTCAATTAGTGGCCCGCCGGTCGATTGTTCAGGAGGCAGAGTTGAATCGTATCATATCACTCGGTTTGCTGTTTGGCCTCGTCATGCCCGTTCCACACTTGATTTCGGAGCATTGCATTTACTAGACATGCCCCCCGGATCTCCGACACCGATTTCAAGATAGCTGCGATACGCGTCCCTGCTTGAAAGAGTTATGAGTTCTGCTCGAGTCATGGGCGACCCATCCACTCGATTTGTTTTAGTACCATGCCTAACATCTCTCGTACAATAAAAACTCTGCCGGTGAGACCCCAAATTGCTGGACAGCCGAATCCAGATACTTGGGTTCCCTGGCCAACATCAAGTACCCAGCCTCTCTAAGATCGAACTGGAATGGCAACCCAGGCATGCCATTTGATTCTGTACTAACGAGTGTCTCACCTCTGACTCCGCAAGGATTCAAGACGAGCAGCAAATACTTGACAGAGTGCTGCTTGAGGAACCCCATCCACCACCGTATGACGTCTCTTCGGCACTCACCGAGGGAATGCACGCTTATGGCTAGTTGCGGTTTACTCTCATTGAGGGCCGTGTCCAAATCGAAAACAGTAACAGCGTGCGCCCGTTCACCCATGCCGCGGAATCGAAGATAATACTCACATATGAAGGTGGACTCAGGGATCGCGTCTGCGCAAATGTAAGACCGCACTTTTGGTACAGCCTGTAAGATTCTGTGGGCTAGCCGACCGTAACCCGCACCGATATCTAGGACAGAGGTTAGTGTACCGTTTAATAAACCCAGCCACTTATCCAAAAAGCGAATCTCAGAGACTGAATCTAGGAGATCTCTGCTCACAGGGAGGGATTCCCTATACGGAACAGTGTAAATCCCGAAGAGGTTATCCTCACCGAGGCTTCTCATAAGTGGCCCTGCTCCAGCAGCCTCCAAATAATAAGCCGTTAACAAATGGACGATCGGAAGATTCCAATCGCGCCTTTGCCAGATAAATGCACAGTCTCCTCGAAACGCCTGCAGGGGGAGGTCGGATGCAATGACTGCGGTTGTCCATTGACTATGCCGTGCCGCAGGGTGCGATGAGGTTCGATAAAGCTCGCGAAGCTCTAAGAGTCGAGGATTCGAATCCACTAGGTATGCTTGCGCACCGGCTGGGAGGCAGGGGGGGGCAGAATTCCAAAAGTTGGGGTCAAGTCCAACCCGATCAAGGAGGCTGGCGATTCTGCGGGAGCGTGACAGAGATTGCCAGATATCCTCGCAAATCTGACGTTTCATATCTAATAGAGGATCGTGGTGCTGGCTCATAATGACTCCTTTAGTTTTGGGGTTTCCCCGATCAGATGGACAATGTTCGATCACTTCACGGTCAATATCGGACCGGAATCGAGTAGCCCTTGGCGAATATCCACCGACGTCCAACGCGATCCGGCTCCCGGGCATCCTTCCAAGAACCTTTCTCAATATGGTCATGGTCGGTTCTTGGTCACTTTCTTCAACAAGGCCTCACCTCCTTATTGAGGCTCTGCTGATCTGACGGATCAAGCCCAATGGCCATGTACTCATCTTGCAGCAAATCCGCCAAACGAAGCGTCTTTGTGTTGAGTTCTTTCACTGGAGGTCCTTTAAGCAACCTGAAATGGCTCCGTTGGAATCCACTGAGCGTGAGGCTAGAGCCCAGTTCATAAAAGTGCTAGCATAATTCTCACAGCATCCCTCACAGAACCGCAATGGCGGACTCTTTCGACAGAGTCGGCTCTTGGGCCGCGATTATTGCGTCTTCATCAATAGGAGTGTTTCTACCGATGCTCCGTACCGCGACATGCATCCGAGCCGAATAGCACTCCAAGGAATATAGCTGCTCAATGCGACTGCGTCCTCGCGCTCCCATCTCAAACGCCTTATCCGGATTACCAAGTAAGTACTCCATCTTGCAGCGCAGATCATCGACATCACCCGGGCCAACGTAAAAGCCAGTCTCTCCATCGAGGATGAAGTCGCTGTGGCATTGTGTGCGCGATGCTATTACCGCTTTACCCATTGCCATCGCCTCGGCGATCACAGCATAGCCGCAGGCGAACGGTGCCTCATAAAGAGGGACGACAACTAACGAGGCGCTCCCATAGAGTCTGCGAAGCTGATTATAAGTTCGAGCAGATCTTACGTTGACTCTGGGCGGTAATGGCTGACCAGCGATGTCTAGCGGTCGAGGTCGCCATTCACTATCCGCCGCAATCTCAAGGTGTGCATTCAAACCAGAGAATGCACTCAAGAGTGTCTTGTAGTCGCGATTTGCTGTCCCGGCTGACAATACCAACCGCCGATCCTCAAATACGCCTGGCGGTCTGAAGAAATCGCTATCAACACCGTATCCTGTGGTAATGACCTGATGAGATGCAATTCCGTACTCAGATACAAGCCTGAGGGCAATGGTCCCTGAAAGGCAGAAATAGTGTACGAATTCAAGCGGACGAAGCATTTCAAAAACCGGAGCACGCTTAAATATCCATCCGTGTGTAATCATCCCCAAGCTAGGCACTGGATGCTTTGACCGTAAAGAGTCGGCAAGGGGGATACCGATGTCCTCTCCAGTTGTGACCACGACCGGTTTAACTCTTCGTTCATCTGCAGAACGCGACTTATGATCTCGCTGGATCCAAGTTAGCGAAACTTTCAAGGGTTTATTCGGATAGAATCCGAGGAGATCACCGCCATACTGCCGAAGGTAATGGATATAGTCACAGTTTGGGCGCGTGCCCATTACGATGTCAATTCGGCCTGCAAGATTGAGGGGCGATCGAACGCAGTATTTCATTAGCTTTGATCCTCTCGTGCTGAGCATCTGCTTTCCATCTATTACACGTCTTCTTGCCTGGCTTCTTTCTGGATCACTCTCAGGAAGGTGCTTTTTCATCTACGCTAGGGAACAGCATCGATGGCCACAAGTTGCAATGCATGAAATCGATATCTGAAGCTGGATTTCGAAGAATATCGGAAGGTGCTCTTCGTATGCGCAAGAGGCAGAGTCAAGGCCTCGAAGAGCCTGAGCCTGGTTGAGGAACTGGAGATAGCGAAAGCTGGCAAACAAATCGAAAGGCGCGCCAACCGAAGCAACACTGCCCGCTTCCGCTCCGCCTGAATCGAAGCTCTGCTCTCTACTGCATGCAAGGGCGTCACCGCTCTTACCATTTGCACCTCATTGGAACACCCCGCAAAGAGATTGCGCAACGATTCGCGCTGCTCAATCTCATTGCGCTTAGATTCGGCTCGCTCCCAAGTTCAGGTGACCACCGTATGCGGAAATGTTGAAACTCCACGAAAAGGCCCTTGTGCGGGAATCTCTGTCGATCGATACGAACGAGATCCAAAACCGCGTGTGCTACTTAGGGATGGTTTGCTTGGTTCGTCCTAGCTCCAACTCGCAGCGGTGTATACCTTCACAGTCATTCAACGCGGTGTAACACTTTCGAAATCCAACAAGGAGCCGGCCATACTCTGGAAAATGGGCTAGCGAATTAGCGACCCAACTACACGCATGGCGATACTGAATTAGAGCGCTTTCGAAATCGTGGTGTGATACGAAATCGTCACCAGTCTCTAGGTGCCAACCAACTCTAATCTTTGTGCATTCAAGCCGTGAAGGCGCCTCGCGTAAGCTAGGATCGATTCTGTCCATTAGATGGATAGACCTTTTACCGACAGCATATGAATCAAGTTGACTACTGATTTGAGTACTCAGGAATTCCCTCACACCTTCTTCAAGTCTTAGCTGAGAAAACTGATCTCTAATGTGAGCTGCGCCATTCTCGGCAATGCTCTTCCACAATCCTGGATTCGTATATAGTTTGACTACCTCGTCGGCGATTCCATCTGCTCGATCAGAAATCAACGCATGTACCCCCGAAATAATCTCCAACGATGTGGCTCCAAAATGCGTAGTGACTACAGGGATTCCAAACGACATGGCCATAACGTTCTTGGTCGCAATACCCGTTCCATAAGGAATCGGAGATACAAAAACTCTATGTGACCCAAAGATGTCTGCGCAATCATCTACATGCCCTAGGACACTTATGCCTCTAATTGGTCTAGGCAAAACTTCGCGGGACTTTGTCCCCGCTATCGTGGCACTAACATTGGGAAGCCTTGCTCGTATTTCGGGCCAAATACTTCTCAGAAACCACGACATTGAATGTAATGCCGCGATATTCGAGAAGTTTGCGACGAACAGTATACCGGTACGTTTTTCAAACGATCTTCCATCAGCACTCACGGGGGCTGAAAAAGGCAAAATGAAAACAGGCACGTCCGGGGCCACGGTCCTAGCAGTTTTCGCCTCAGCAGGTGCAATCGCGAGAACCGCGTTGCAGCGCCTGTAGATCTCGCTCTCGCGATTCACATAGTCGTTGGCCGATTCCCAAAGAGTGAACGAGTGCGAAAAGGCTGCCAACTGTCTCTGACGCAACCCGTGCCGGTCATCCATTAGAACGCATACCGGAACGTTGGGTCGAGCTGTCCGAATATCGTCCATGTAATGTTCCGGGATTGATATTTGATTCCAAAACCATAATGTCAGAATGACTAGATCTACGCTATGTCCTTCGATGACTTCCTTGAAGGCCCACAGTCGTGGAATCTGAATCCCGTGAAGTGTTAGTCGCTCGGAATCGCCCGCAAAGACTTCGACGCCGCAACTGACGAGGCTGTTGAAGTATTTTGACTCCGAGCACTGATTGAGCGACACAAAGGTAAGAGAGTGTCCCTCGGATCCGAGAACATCAATCAATTGACTAAGACGTAACTCGGAGCCACCCCGATCGGGCTTTGGAATATGATTGTGAACAATCAGGATATTCATTCTTAGAGCCCCCCTTCCTTGGCGAATGCCATGTCGTATTAGCCCGCGTCGACAGGTGGGACGGCATCACGATCGAATGTCAATTATTCGAGACGTTGTATCTCGAAGAGTCTGTGATGGCGGTCACAGGATCCGAGAGGATCTGTTGGCAGAATCATACTGGGCAAGCCGCATTGCCTCAAGACGCAGACAGAACACGTCTTGCGCTCGCAAAGGAGACATTTGGCGGTCGTGAAGCTGCAGCCTGGGCGAGTAGGGTACGCACCAACGGTTTTCGACCTGGAGACAACCATTAATGGGGGTGAACCCTAATTAGCAATAAGCGTTCATTTCTTCGGTGAGTGCCGACGAGAGGTCAACCAATGGTGCTTAGATGCTCAAACAAATCGAGTGGATAGGTCGCCCATGACTCGAACAGAACTCATAAACTCATTCGTGCATGCACGCGCGTATCGCAGCTATCTTGAAATCGGTGTCGGAGCCCGTAGCAATTTCGATGCCGTTCAATGCGAACATAAACTCGGAGTAGATCCCGCGACATGGGTTGAAGGGGTTATGCACATCACCTCCGACGCGTTTTTTGAACGGTCGATGGTGAAGTTCGATGTGATCTTCATCGACGGTCTACATGAAGAACATCAAGTTGATCGCGATATAGTCAATTCTTTGCAACATCTCAATCCGGGAGGAATTATCGTCTTGCACGACTGTCTCCCCCCCCGACGAATGGCATCAACGTCCTCCGCAAGCTTTCTTGAGGGGCGAAAACTGGAACGGCACAGTCTGGATGAGTGTACTTAGGACCATGGCAATTAGCGAGTGGCGTTGTTTCATCGTTGATTGCGACTGGGGTTGCGGTATTATCGACACTGCAGAACGTAACACCCGCCGCAAAATCGAGCTGCCAGCAAAGCTTACGTATGAAAGAGATTTCAAATCAATCTACACATATGTCATATCCGAGAATCAGTTCTTGCTTAACTTAGAACACCCATGAAGCAGATCTTAGCCCGACCGGGTCGACTATTGATTTGAGATCTCACGCTCGACTCTGGCCGGCTGGGCAGGTGAAATACGTGGCAAGCCAGAAGATCTGAGGCTGAGTATCCGGCAGACCCGATCCAGGCCGCTGCTCGATTATCTGCGAATGTGGATGGAAAAGGCACCCTGCAGCCTGTCATCGTAGAGTGAGACCGCGGGTGCCGTTCGGTACCGTATTTCGCCACAACCACTACAGGACCGCATTCGACGGCCCACACGCCCGACTTGAAACCACCGCAACATTCTGGACGCGACTTGCGCAACGCAAATGTACACAGACCCGCAAACCAATCGGCTCGATTATAAGGCTGCAAAATGCTTTGAAAACGCTGCCGGCGTGGTCTGCACGTCTGCACTGTACCTTCCGCAATTACTTTCCACCCTAGTTTTAAAAACAGTAGCGGCTCTTCCGGTCTCCGAGATCGATCTCTATCACTTTGCTCCGGTCGAACCTCCTGTGCGCATTAGCGCGACAAGTACAGCTTACGCGCGTGTTTGTATTCTCGACCCTTGGTATCTGCTCAGGCCCCCCAATTGCCGACGTGCTTACGAGCGTACAGCAACAGGGAAGTGAACCGAATTTCTTTCTTCGTCGAATGCCCCCGCTTCAGGCAACGGGCTTGGCGGAGGCGGAAGAACCTGTCAAGGGTCTCTGCTGCGCTGCGATAAACGGGCACCAAACGCCCGCCCTTGACAGAACCTTCCGCCTCCACCCGTTGCAAGAGCCATGAAGCGGGGGCACTCAACGAAAAAAATTAGGTTTGAGTGCTCTTGCTTCTGGACGCCAATCGGCCCCACGGGGCTTCG
>Ga0187847_10001628_pt1 | contig 19772 bp, 21 predicted proteins | sample June2016WEW_4_10_FD_132458 | JGI IMG/M metagenome (GOLD analysis project Ga0187847, IMG submission 132458) | Peatland microbial communities from SPRUCE experiment site at the Marcell Experimental Forest, Minnesota, USA - June2016WEW_4_10 | ecosystem: Environmental > Terrestrial > Soil >...
GAAGGTGCTTTGCAGCAACCATCGGGGCAGACCAACCCGGCATGGGGATGACAAACCGGGTCTGCCCGCTCAGGGAGAAGAGCGGGGAGCGATTTTGTCGCTCACGGGATTAGATGGGGACGATTCGGATAAGTTCCAGTCGAATTTCGTAAAATCTGGCAACCCGCATTAGAACTTGAAAACATTGGATTTTCTGCATCGGCTTTTGATTTCCCGACATGAAATCAGCGTTTCTCAATGCGCCTCGTCCCAATTTTTGCCGACTCCGATATCGACCTTGAGTGGAACCTTCAGATCCGCGGCGCGGACCATTCGTTCCCGCAGTTCGCGCGCGACGTGCAGGATCTCGGCCTCCGCGACCTCGAGCACGAGTTCATCGTGGACTTGCATGATCAGGCGAGCCGGCACGTGCGAACTCTGCAACCAGCCGTCCACGTCGATCATCGCGCGCTTGATGATGTCGGCCGCCGTGCCTTGCATCGGCGCGTTGATCGCGCTGCGTTCCGCGTACTGCCGCAGCGCCTGATTGCGCGACTGAATTTCCGGCAAATAGAGCCGTCGCCCGAATACGGTCTCGACGTAGCCGGTTTCGCGCGCCTGCTGACGTGTCTCGTCCATGTAGCGCTTCACGCCGGGGTAACGCTCGAAATATAGATCGACGTACTTCTGCGCATCGCCACGGCTGATTCCCAATTGCCGCGCGAGCCCGAATGCCGACATGCCGTAGATCAGGCCGAAGTTGACGGCTTTCGCCGATCGCCGTTGATCCGCGTCGACCGACGCCAAGGGTACGCCGAGCACTTCGGCTGCAGTCGCCTGGTGGATGTCGCGCTCCTCGGCGAACGCGCGCAGTAACGCCGCATCTGCCGACAAGTGCGCCATGATTCTCAATTCGATTTGCGAGTAGTCGGCGGCGACCAGGCGAAATCCCGGCGCCGCGATGAATGCCTGGCGGATGCGGCGTCCCTCCGGCGTGCGGATCGGAATGTTCTGCAGATTGGGGTCGGTCGAGGACAGTCTGCCGGTCGCGGCGACTGCCTGATGATACGAGGTGTGAATGCGGCCGGTCTGCGGATCAATTTGTTCGGGCAGCTTTTCCGTATAGGTGGAGCGCAATTTCGCGACGCCGCGATACTCCAGAATCAATTTGGGCAATGCGTAGGTCTCGGCAAGCTCTTCGAGCACGTCCTCGGCCGTCGAGGGCTGTCCGGTCGGCGTCTTGCGCATGACCGGAATCCCTAACTTGCCGAACAAGATTTCCTGCAACTGCTTCGGCGAATCGAGATTGAACGGCGATTCGGCTTCTCCGTGGGCCTGTTGCTCGAGTTCGAGCATGCGCGATGAAAGCTCGGCGCTTTGCGCCTTGAGCAGTTGCCGATCGACGAGCACACCGGCACGCTCCATGCGATAGAGCACGGCTACGAGCGGCTGCTCGATCGTCTCGTAAAGCGTCGCCAGTTTCGGCAGCGCCTCGATCTGCGGCCACAACGCGCGGTGCAGCTGCAGCGTCACGTCGGCATCCTCGGCCGCATACTCGGTTGCGCGGTCGACGTCGACCTGGTTGAAGGTGATTTGCTTCGCGCCTTTGCCCGCGACGTCTTCGAAGTGAATCGTTTTGATCCCGAGGTAGCGTTCGGCGGCCGAGTCCATGTCGTGCCGGTTCGCGACGCTGTTCAACACGTAGCTCTCGAGCATCGAGTCGTAGCGCTGTCCCGCGATCGCGATTCCGTAATTGGCGAGCACGTGCATGTCGTACTTCAGATGATGTCCGAGCTTGGGCTTCTGCGAATTCTCCAGCCAGGGCTTGAGCGCCGCGAGCACCCGGTCGCGATCCAGTTGCGGCGGTGCGCCTGCATAGTCGTGCGCGAGCGGCACGTAAGCTGCCTCTCCCGGCGTCACGGCGATCGAGAGGCCGACGATGCGCGCCGAAAGGTAATTCAAGCTGTCGGTCTCGGTGTCGAAGGACACCAGCGGCGCCGCGTCGATTTTGGCGAGCCATGCGTCGAGCCTCGCCTGCTCGAGGATTTTCTCGTAGTGGCGCGTTTGCACGACACCGGAGGCGCCGAGTCTTTCGCCAGGCATCAAAATGCCGACGCCTGTGGGCGCCACGGTCTCGGTGCCCGATGCGGTCGCCGCCGACTCCAAGGATTTGAGCAGCAGGCGCAGCTCCAATCGCGTATACAACTCGCGCAAGCGCGGCACATCGGGTTCGCCCGCCCGAAGATCTTCCGGCGTCGTGCCGACATCGAGAGCAGCGTCAATCGTGGCGAGTTTGCGCGAAAGCTCGAGTCCGGCGAGGTCATTGCGCAGATTCTCGCCGACCTTGCCGGGTATCTCCGCGGCATGCTCGAGCAGCGTGTCGAGCGTGTGATATTGGTTGAGCCATTTCGCGGCGGTCTTGGGGCCCACTCCCTTGATGCCGGGAATGTTGTCCGACGCGTCGCCGATGAGCGCCAGATAGTCGACGATTTGTTCGGGGAAGACGTCGAACTTCACCTTGACGCCGACGCGGTCGAGTCGCAAGTTGCTCATCGTATTGATGAGTTCGATTTGCGGGCCGACGAGCTGCGCCATGTCCTTGTCGCCGGTCGATATCAGCACGTCGAATCCGGATTCCGCGCCGCGCTTCGCGAGCGTACCGATCACGTCATCGGCTTCGACGCCGCTGATCCGCAGCAACGGCAGTCCCATCGCAGCGACCGCATCGAGCAGCGGCTGAACTTGCGCACGCAAATCGTCGGGCATCGGCGGGCGATGCGCCTTGTACTGGTCGAACAGATCGTCACGAAACGTGCGGCCCGGCGCATCGAACACGACCGCGACCCGTTCCGGTGCTTCATCCTTGAGCAGTTTATTGAGCATGTTGAGCACGCCGAGCACGGCGCCGGTCGGCTCGCCCTTGGAGTTCGTCAGCGGCGGCAGCGCATGGAAGGCACGGTACAAATATGACGAGCCATCGACGAGAACGAGTTTGCGCGCACTCACGGCGTCGATGCCGCGTCTGCAGACTTGTCGTCCTTGGTTTGTGTGGCAGGCGCCACAGTCTGCGGAACCGCCGGGCTGGTCACGACCGGCTTGTGCTTCTGCGCGTCGGGTAGCACGAGCGGGCCCTTTTGGCCGCATGCCGTCAGCACGCCGAGCGCGAAGGTCAAGGCCAGCATCGCAAAATTACGCATCGTTCAATTATACCTCTTACGGCAACGGCTCCGCCTGCACGGAACTTACGCGGGCGCGTCCCGGTCGAACTGTTGATATCAAACGACAGGAGCGATCGAATGAACAGGATCTCGGCAAGTATTTTTGCAATCGTCGGCGTCGGTGCCTGCGGCGCTTCCACGACGGCGCTCGCCGATGACCCCGCCGGCTTTTATCTCGGTGCCGGTATCGGCGAATCGAACTTGAGAAACGATGGCTACGGCTACAACAATTACTACGGATACGACGACCACCAGACGGCATGGAAATTGATCGCCGGCATTCGGCCGATCCCACCGGTGGGCGCGGAGTTCGAGTACATCGATTTTGGTTCCGGCAACGTCAACCCCAATTATTCGTACGGCGGTAATTTTTTCAATTCGAGCAACAGCGACGCCAAGGCCAGCGCTCTGTTCGGCGTCGGCTATTTGCCCTTGGGCCTGCCGTTCCTCGATGTCTTCGGCAAGGCCGGTGTGGCCCGCTTGCAGCAGAACGCGACCTCTTATTACAACTATCCCTGCCCGTCGTCCGGGACCTGCGCCGCGAGCGTTTACGGCAATAATTGGAGCACCGACTTTGCGTATGGTGTCGGTGTGCAGACGCGGTTTCTCGGTCTGTCGGTGCGTGCCGAATACGAGCGCATCAGCGCGCCGGGCGGCAACCCGGATGCATTGACCGTCAGCGCGACGTGGACGTTCTGATCGGTGCCTGAAGGTTGCGGCTCGCCGGCCGCGCTGCGCGGCGCAGTGCGGTCGGTGACCGTGTCAGATCCGCCATGCCACGCGTTTGGCGGCGGGCGTTTACTTGGAAGCCGGCGTTCCCGGTGTCGCAGGCGCGATCTGCGCCTTCGGCGCCGGACGCGTGCCCGCGGGCGCCGACGCAGCCGCGGGCTTGATGCTCTGTAATTCCATTTCGAATACCAGCACCGATCCCGCAGGAATGCCGGGGCGCATCTGCGTGTCGTAGGCGAGTTCCGACGGAATGTAGATCTTCCACTTGGCGCCCGGCTTCATGAGCACGAGTGCTTCCTGCCACCCTTTGATCACGCCGTTGACGGGCAGTGTCAGCGGCTGGCCGCGTTCGTAGGAACTATCGAACTCCGTGCCATCGATCAGCGATCCGCGGTATTGCACGCTGACCGTATCGGTCGGCAGCGGCGAGGCGGCTTTCGCATCGCCAGGAATCAGCACTTTATATTGCAGGCCGGAAGCCGTGGTTTTGACGCCCTTTTCTTGGCCGTTATGCGCAAGGAAATCCTTGCCCGCGGCCTTGTTGTGCGCCGTGATCCCATCGATCAGCGACTTGATGAACGCCTGCAATTGCTGTTGATCGCCCGGCCCCATCTTCTTGCCGGCCGAAATCTCGTCCTTCAAGCCGCGAATGATGTCGTCGACCGAGATCTCGCTGCCGATGCCGAGTCGCCGGACCTGCTCGCCGAAGTTGAGGCCGATCAAATAGCCGCCCTCTTCTTTCGAAAGCGGCGCGGGCGCGGGGGCCGCAGCCGGTGCGGGGGGCGCCGCCGCCGGAGCGGGCGGTGTTTGCGAAAACGCCCAGAGCGGCAGGGAAAGCAGCGCGGCGGCGCCGCCGGTGTGCAATGCGAATCGCAGGCTTGGTTTTTTCATGGCGCAGAAGATACGCCAAACCTCATGGCGATTGCTAGCGTCGCCAAAATCCTGCAAGGCGTCGACCCAAGCCCTTTACTTGGGCTTCAGCTGCGCCGCGATTCGCCGATACGCCTCGCGGAACGGGATGCCTTCACGGACCACGAGTTCGTTCGCTGCCGCCGCGGCGTCGATGCCGGGATCGAGACGGATCCGGTCCGGCCTGAAATGAACGCCGCGCAGCGCGCTCGGCAAGATATCGAGCGTCTCGGCACAGGAGTCGATGCCGCGAAACAGCGGCGGCTTGATCAGCTGCAGATCGCGATGATAGCCGGAGCTCAATTTTTGGGTGATGGCCAACACCTCGTTGAGCGCCGCCTGCGCAACCGCGCTGCGTCCGCGCAGCAGCTCGAAGACATCGGGATTGCGTTTTTGCGGCATGATCGAGGAGCCGGTCGTCATTTCGGCCGGCAAGCTCACGAAGCTGAATTCCTGCGTATAAAACAGCAGCAGGTCGGCCGCGAGCCGGCCGAGATCCTGTGTGAGCAACGTGATTTCGAACAAGAGCTGCGCTTCGGCCTTGCCGCGCGAGAGCTGCACGGCCGTCACGGGCTCGTGAGTGACGTCGAAGCCGAGCGCACGACGCGTCGCTTCGCGGTCGATCGGCAAATTCGGCGTCCCGTAGCCCGCGGCCGAACCGAGCGGATTCTTGTTCGTGCGTCGTGTCGTGAGCCGCAGGCCCTCGGCATCGTCGCGAATCTCGGCCGCAAAGCCGGATGCCCATAGCCCCACGGTACTCGGCATCGCCTGTTGCATGTGCGTGTAGCCCGGTAGCGCGATCGCGCCTTCGGCCTCTGCGAGCGCGTCGAGTGCTTGAGCCACGGCGATCGCGCCGTCGTGCAGGCCGATTGCGGCATCACGCATGTAGAGTCGCAGCGCGGTCAGCACCTGATCGTTGCGCGAGCGCCCGGCATGCAGCCGCCCGCCGGCTGTGCCGATGCGTGCGGTCAGGAGATTCTCGATCGCGGTCTGGCAGTCTTCCTGCTCGAGCGTGACGCGCCAGCCGCCTTGTTGGTGCTCCGCACCGATCGCGCTCAGCGCGGAGCGAATCTGCGCGAGGTCGGCGGCCGACAGCAGCTGCTGCGCCGAGAGCATCTCGGCGTGAGCGATCGATGCAGCGATGTCGTAGCGCACGAGGCGATTGTCGAGCGAGTGATCTTCTCCCGCGGTATAGGCGAGTACGCGCGCATCGAGCGGCGTTCCCTTGTCCCAAAGGCGCGTCATGGGTGCGGCGGCGACGTGGTCTGTTCGGCGGGCGTCAGGACGTTCAAATCCGCGACCACGAGCGTACCGGTCCCCTCGTTGGTGAAAATTTCTGCGAGCAGGCTGTCGCGCGAACGATAGGTGATCACGTGGACGCGGCGCACGCCGCCGCGTATCGCGGCCTCGATCGCCGTCGCCTTCGGCAACATGCCGCCCTCGAGGCTGCCTTGATCGCGCAATTTCTTCAGGCCCTTCAGATCCGTGTAGGAAATCACCGAGCTCGGGTCTTGGGCGCGCTCCAGAATTCCGGGCGCGCCGGTGCAAAGTATCAATTTTTCGGCGGACAATGCGCCGCCGATCGCCGCGGCTACCGTGTCGGCATTGATATTGAGCAGCGTGCCGCGCGCGTCCGCCGACAGCGGACTCACAACCGGCATCAAGCCGTTGTCGAGCAGCTTGCCGAGCATCGCGGTGTTGACCATATCGATGTCCCCGACGAATCCGTAATCCACGGATTCATTCAAACCCGCGAGCGCGACCGGAGGCCGCTTGTGTGCGCAAATCAGATTGGCGTCGACGCCGCTGATGCCGACCGCCTCGATGTCGAGCTCGCGGCACATCGCCAAAATTCGTGTGTTGATCGTGCCGTTGAGTACCATTGCGGTCACTTCGATCGTTTGGCTGTCGGTCACCCTTCTGCCGGCCACCATGCGGGTCTCGATGCCGAGTGCGCTCTGTACGCTGTCGAGTTGCGGGCCGCCGCCGTGCACCAGCACGACCTTGATGCCGACTTGATTGAGAATCGCGACCTGCTCGATGAGCCCGCGCGTCGAGGTTTCGTCGGCGAAGATCGCGCCACCCGCCTTGATGACGAAGACCTTGCCCTTGTACATGCGAATGTAGGGGGCGGCGCTCTTCAAGGCGCGGACCGCGATGGATGGGTCCGGTCGGTTCATGATCATAATGTTCGATTCTCCGCGACGATGAGCCGTTCAAGCCAGCATGCGATGCAGAACGGCCATCTGCACCACCAGACGATTCAAGGCTTCGCGCTTGACGACCGCTCTGGGACCGTCGAGCACTTCATCGGCGACGGCGACGTTGCGCCGCACCGGAAGACAATGCATGAGTTTGGCGCCCGGGGCGCAACCCTCGAACCAACTCTCGCGCACGCACCAATCCGACAACTCCGCACGCAAGCGGGCATCGGCCGGCGCGTCGCCGTAATGCGTGGTCGAGCCCCATTCCTTCGCATAGAGCACCTGCGCGCCGGTGAGTGCGGCCCGCCGATCGCTGGTCTCGCTGACGCTGCCGCCCGAGCCGCGCGCTGCGGCTTCCGCTTTCGCCATGATTGGCGCCGGCAGTGCAAAGCCCTCCGGGCGTAAAACGACGACTTCCATGCCGCGCATCGCCGCCATTTGCAAAGTCGCTGCCGGCACGGCGAGCGGCAGGGCACGCGGGTGGTTGACCCAGCTCAGCACGAACTTCGCGCGCGTCGCCACGCCGAGCTCGTCCATCGTGCGCCAGTCCGCGAGCGCCTGGCAGGGGTGATTGACCGCAGATTCCAGATTGATCAGCGGCTTGTCGCAGAGCTCATCGATGGTGCGAAACAGCATCTCGTTGAGATCATCGTCGAGATTCTTGCCGTCGGCGAATGCGCGCACACCGAGCGCATCGCAATAGGATGCGAGCACGGGAATGCCTTCGCGGATGTGTTCGGCGGCGGCTCCGTTCATGATCGCGTGCAGCCGAGTTTCCAGGCCCCAGGTACCCTGGCCCGGCGTGATCACGAAGGAGTTTCCGCCGAGGCGCGCCATGCCGGCCTGAAACGAGGCGAGCGTGCGCAGACTCGGATTGAAAAACACCAACCCTAGGATCTTGCCCGCGAGCGCCTGCGGCTGCGGCCGCTGCTGCAGGCTTTCGGCGAGCGCGAGCAGATCGAGAACGGCATCGCGCGAGAAGTCGGTCAGAGCGAGAAAGCGCTTCATGGGCGAATCTTCGCGAGCGCGTCGGCCAGCTGGTCGACGTGGCCCTCATTCAAGATATAGGCCGGCAGCAGCCGCAGAACGTTCGGATCGCCGCTCGTGCCGGTCAGGATGTTCTTCTCGAGCAGCGCAGCCTGGACTTCCTTGGCCGGCCGCGACGTCTTGAGCCCGAGCAGGAATCCTGCGCCTTGGGTCGCCGTGACCGGCCCGGTCACGCAGGTTGCGCGGATGTAGTTCGATACCTCGCGCACGTTCGCGAGCAAGCCTTCCGACTCGATCGTATCGATCACCGCTTCGGCAATCGCGCAGGCCATCGGGCCGCCGCCGAACGTAGTCCCCATGTCGTCGATCTTGAGCTGCTTCGCGATCCGAGACGACAGCAGCATCGCCGACACCGGAAAGCCGTTGCCGAGCGCCTTGGCGGTCGTGATGATATCGGGCGTGACGCCGTAATAATTCGCGCCGAATGGCGCGCCCGTACGTCCCACCCCGCATTGGACTTCGTCGAAGATCAATACCGCGCCGACTTCGTCGCAGCGGCGTCGCAATGCCTGCAGCATCGGTTTGCCGACATCGTACGCACCGCCGACACCCTGGATCGGTTCGACGATCACGGCAGCGGTGTTGCGATCGATGGTTCGGTCGACCGCGCCGGGGTCGTCGCGCGGCGTGAAGCTCACGTCGAACGGCGTGCGTGGGAAGCCGTACCATTTTTCGAGCGCTCCCCAGGTCACGGCGCCGGCGGCCGCCGTGCGCCCGTGCCAACCCTGTTCGAGCGCAACGGCTCGCGCACGGCCCGTGGTCTTGAACGCCAATTTGAGCGCGTTTTCGTTGGCCTCCGCGCCGCTATTGATCCAAAACACGGTGTCCAATCCGAGGGCGGCGAATTTGACGAGGCGCGCCGCGGCGCGTTCGCGAATCGCCATCGGCAGCGCGTTGGTCTGGAACGCCATCTGCTGTGCCTGGCGCTCGAGTGCCGCGAGCCAGCGCGGATGCCCGTAGCCTAAGCCCGCGACTGCATGGCCGCCATAGAAGTCGAGGATCTTGCGCCCGTCACGTGCGTACAGCCAGACGCCTTCGCCGTGCGCGATCTCGATTGGATATTGCGCGAAGACTTGTGCCAGATGACCGGCATGCGCGCTCTGAACGGCGTTGGGGGCGGTACTCATCGTCGACCTCAGGTCCAGCCCGGCGCGGGAGCGGTCAGGCCGGCCGTTTCCTCGAAGCCGAGCAGTCGATTCATCCATTGCATCGCGCCGCCGGCGGCGCCCTTGTTGAGATTATCGATCGCGGCCATGACGGCGATCGTGCGGCCGTTGGTCGCTGCGCTCAAATTCGCATAATTACTGGTCGCGACGTCTTTCACCCGCGGCGCCGCAGTCTGGACTCGCACGAACGGGCAGGATTGGTAATAGGACTTGAATACCGCGAGCGCTTCGTTCGCGTCGAGCGGTTTCTTGAGCGTTGCTTGCACGGTCACGTGGATGCCGCGAGCGAACGGTCCGGAATGCGGCACGAAATTGAATTCCGTATCGACACCGGTCGCCGACTTCGCGCAGGCCGCGATCTCGGGAACATGCCGGTGACTGAGCGCGTTGTAGGTATAGAAATCGCTATGCCTCAGCGGATGGTGCGTGCCTTCCGCCGGTTTACGTCCTGAACCCGTGCTGCCGGTGATACCGGTCACGAACAAGCGCGGCTCGGTCAAACCCGCGGCAATCAACGGCACGCTCGCGAGCAGTGTCGCGGTTGCGAAGCACCCCGGGTGTGCGATGTGCTGCGTCGGCGCCTTCGCCAAATGTTCAGGCACGGCGCAGGTGAAGTCGCTGATGCGTCCAGGAGCGCCATGCGCGTGCTGATAGACGGTCTCGTAGGCAGCGACGCTCGAATAGCGAAAATCGGCGGAAATGTCGACACAATGTATGCTTTTTTGCGATATTTCGGCGATTTTAAGCAGTCGATCGATGCTCGCTGCGGCAACCCCGTGGGGCGCGGCCGAAAACAGGGCCGTGGCCGGCGTACGTCGCAGCAGTGCGTCGATCTCGTCGAGCCCGGCAAACTCAAGATGCGGATAGGCGCTTTGTAGATGCGGGAACGCGGCGGCCACGGGCGTCCCGGGCTGGCTGTCCGACAGCACCGCCGCAATCGCAAGCTGCGGGTGTCCCGCGATCAGTCGCAGCAATTCGCCCGCCACGTAACCCGTGCCGCCGAGCACGATCGTCGGCGTGCGCGTATTGGCAGGCGGCACCAACTCGTTCGCCGGCGCGAGTTGGTTTGCCCGGTGCGGCCCACTCATTCTGCGGCTACCTTGGATGCGCGCACGTTCTCGATCCCGAGACGCGCGATGATGTGATCACCGAGATCCGCCGGATGGCTGATCGCATTGAACGCTTCGACATTCATTTGCTCGCGGATGATTTGGACACCGACTTGATTGTCGGTCGCGGGGCCGGTGACAGCGCAGGGCTCGATGCCGAAGCGCTCGCGCAGCAATTTGACGCCGCCCCAGGCTGCGACCGGATCGTTCGCGGAAAGCACGACCGCGGTCATCGCGGTCTTGATCTCCGGATCGAGCAAAATCGCCTCGACGCCGTATGTGCCGAGCAGGCCGTCGCCCAATTCGAACACGATTACGTCGGGCTGGCCGCTCGCCATCTCGGTGAGCATCGTGCGCGTCAGGGCCGGCCCGCATTTCGCGGTGGTCGTGACTACTCCCAAGTCGGTAAATATCATGGTGCGGCGAGCGCCCGCGTCTTCGAATGCGAGGATATCGCGGCGCAGAGATACGCCTGTGGCCTTGAACGCATCGACGACGAGTCCGCGGTGGCGCATGCGTGCAATGATCGCAGACGCTGCCGCGGTTTTGCCGGCCTCCATGCAGGTGCCGGCGAGCGCAACGACCGGTACGCCGCGCATCGTGAGACCCGCCTCGTAGTCGAGCGGCTTGTAGCCCGCCTTGGCGGGTACACCGATGCGCTCGCCGAGATACGGGAAGGTCAATACCGCACCGAGCACGCGGCAATCGAACGGCTTGCCTTTGTCGGGCGTCGCCGAATCGCAAATACCGAGCACGCCGCCGATGTTGAGCATTTGCACGATGTCGCCGGGCTTCAAAGTCTCGGGGATGTGGCCTGAATAACCGAACAAGGCCTTGCGGTGGCCGAGCGCCCCGACGACCACATCGCCGCGCGTAATCTTCGCCATGCGGCCGCTGGTCAGTTCCAGCGTGTTGTAGGTCGATTTGTTGTTGAGGATCTCGACGACGAGGACGACGCCCTCCTCGCAGGCGATCGTGTTCGAAATCCGGATCTCATGCGAAAGGCCGCAGGCCTGCGTCACCGAGGCGATCTTGTCGACGACTACCGTTCGCATGCCGCTCATGTCTTATTCGCTCCGGCTCGCTGATAAAAAATTCCGGTCAACGCAAGCATCTTCGAATAGCCCAGCGCATCGGCCGGCGTCCATTCGCCCGCAGCCTCGCCGTAAACGCCCTTCGATGCGGCCATCAGCGAGTAGGGCGAGCTCACGCCCTCGATGAATGCCGAGCCGGGGCGTAGCAGCACCTGGACTTCGCCCGTGACGCGCGCCTGGCTCGAGAGCAGCAGCGCTTCGATATCGCGGCATACCGGGTCGAGGTGCTGGCCCTCGTGCACGAAATCGCCATAGGGCTGCGCGACCGATTCCTTGATCCGCGCCTGCTTGCCGGTGAGCACGAGTTTTTCGAGCTCTCGGTGTGCCGTCAACAGCACTTCCGCGGCCGGCGCTTCGAATGCGACCCTTCCTTTGGTGCCGATCACCGTGTCGCCGAGATGAATGCCGCGGCCGATCCCGAACGGACCCGCGAGCCTCTCGAGCGCCTCGATGATCGCGACCGGCGAGAGCGCAGTGCCGTCGAGGCGCGCCGGAACGCCGCGTTCGAAGCCGATCGTGTGGCGCTCGGGTGTCCGCGGCTCTGTGAAGGCCCGCGCCGAGAGCACCCAGGCGGACTCGGGAATACTCGCGGCCGAGGTCAGGGTTTCCTTGCCGCCGATCGTCACGCCCCAGAGGCCGCGATTCACCGAGTAAGCGGCACCGTACGACGGGATCGGCAATTGGTGGTCTTGCAGATACGTCAGCTGTTCCGAGCGTTTGAACGCGCGATCGCGCACCGGCGCGATGATTTCGAGTTGGGGAGCCAAGTTTCGCAGCGCGACCTCGAAGCGCACCTGGTCGTTGCCGGCCGCCGTACAGCCGTGCGCGACGCTATGCGCGCCCATCTTTAGCGCGATCTGCGCGATCGTCTGCGCCTGCAGCACGCGCTCGGCGCCGACGCACAGCGGATAGAGTTGGCCGCGACGCACGTTGCCCATGATCAGGAATTTGAGCACTTGATCGAAATAGTTCGCCCGTGCATCGATGAGGTGATGCTCGATCGCACCGAGCGCCTGCGAGCGCTCGGCGAGCAGGCGGGCGGCGTCGCCGTCGATGCCGCCGGTATCGACCGTTACGGTGATTACCGGCCGCCCGTAGGTGTCTTTGAGCCAGGGCACGCAGAACGATGTGTCCAAGCCGCCGGAAAAAGCCAGAAGAATGGGCTCTGAGCCCGTGCTGTGATTCGTGATCATGGGATTTTAGATTCCGAAAATGGCGCGAAGCCGTTCGCCGAGCTGACGTTGCTCGCGCGCGCCGGCCGTCGCTATGAAAATGGTGTCGTCGCCCGAAATCGTGCCAATCACTTCAGGCCACTGCGCGCCGTCGATCGCGACCGCGACACTCTGCGCCGACCCGATCCGGGTCTTCAGCACGGTCAGGTTCGCGCCTGCGGTCATTCGTCCGCTCACGAATTGGCGCAATGTCGCGAAATCGCTCTTCGGCAACAGGTTTGCGTCGGAGAGCACGTAGCGATCGCCGCGCTTGGCGACGCCGAGTTCGCGTAAATCGCGGCTCACGCTCGATTGGGTCGCCTCGAAGCCGAGCTTGCGCAACAACTCGACGAGTTCGGCCTGGCGCCCGACCGCTTGCTCGCGAATGATCTTCGCGAGCACATCGCGGCGTGCCGGTGCGTGGTTGTTTTCGGTCGTCGTGCGCAGCATAATCCGCTTCAATGCATAAACTTGCGCGCATCTTGCATAAAGATGCAGACGCTGTCAATACGTAAAATCCTTCTCTTACAGTGATGTAGGGGAAAGTCCTCAATCAATTATGAATTTTGGATTGCAAATCGCGCATTGCATTGCGGCCGGCGTATCTTCGATGCATGCCGAGAGAAGCATCGGAACTGGAACGCGCCCTGGGGCGCTTGTTGACTGCGATCCAAAGCGAGGAGACGCGCGCAGTCGACTCGCCGGAATGGGCCCCGACGCACGCGATCTTGCAGCGCGCGGAAGGCCTTTATTGGGCCGCGAAAAGACGCTCGCTTAGGCAAGCCTTGGGCGCGGAGACGCCGCGTGTCTACCTCGGGCTCGAGTGGCTCGCGCGCCATCCGCGCGTGCTGCCGGCGATTCAGGACCTGGAATTGCAAATGCAAGACTTCGCGCGCCAGGCCTAGTAACCTTCCGCGATCTTGCTCGACACCCTCGATATCGAAACCGGACCATCGCCCGACGCGGCGATCATTTGGCTGCACGGCCTGGGCGCGGACGCGCATGACTTCGAACCCATCGTGCCCGAGATTTTGCGGCCTGGAGAGCGCGCCTGGCGATTCGTATTTCCAAATGCGCCGATCCGGCCCGTGACGCTCAATGGCGGCATGCAAATGCGCGCCTGGTACGACATCAAGAGCTTGGATCGGACCTCCGCCGAAGACGTCGCGGGATTTTGGGACACGGATGCTCGCATTCGCGAACTTGTCGCTCGGGAAGCCGCGCGCGGAATTGTGCCGCACCGTCTCGTGCTCGGCGGATTCTCGCAAGGCGGCGCCGCGTCACTGTATACGGCGCCGCGCCTGGCCGAGCGCATCGCCGGCGTTCTCGCGCTGTCCTGCTATCTGCCGCTCATGGATCGACTGCCGGCTGAACGCTTGGCCAGCAATCGGTCCACACCGATATTCATGGCGCATGGGCGCGCCGATCCGGTGTTGACGATCTCGCTCGGACTCGAATCGCGCGATTTTTTGCGCAAGCAGGGCTATGCGGTCGAGTGGCACGAATACCCGATGGCGCACGCGGTTTGTGCCGCCGAGATCGCCGACATTCGTGCGTTTTTGCTGCGCGTTTTGGGCTAAGAACCCGCATTTGCCCGAATGTGCGCGAATCACTCGGCGGACCTGCCGCTGCGTGCAGCTCCGAGGTGGCCGCCCTATCCTGGTGCAATAAGCGTGACAATCACGTGACAGGCATGGTACCGCAGCGCTAAGCTGAAAGGCCGTTTCACTTTGCGATCTAGGTGACCAGCTTGGCGACACAATCAAGATCGGCGGCCAAGCCGAAGAAGACGGCTGGGGCCCAGCAGCTGATCAGTGAAGCCGAGAAGGCGAGCGCACGCGCGGAGGCCGCCAAACAGCAGGTCCGCCTCGCCAAAACACAGCTCAAACAGGCGAGAAAAATCTCGAAGCAGGCCAAAAAGGCCGCCAAACTCGCACATAAGAAAGCCGACGAGGCCAAGCTCGGGCTCAAAGGCCAAGCAGCCGCAAGCGCCAAACCTAAATCGCCCAAGAAAAAATCGGCGGCGACGCCGAAGCCCAAGGCGAAGGCGGTCAAGAAGCCCGCGACCAAGGTCGCCGCGAAACCCGCAGCGAAGCACGTTGTAAAGCGCGCCAAAAAGAGTGCGCCGCGAAGTGCTGTGCAAGCCGCGAGCGTTGCGAAAAAGCCGGCGCGCTCGGCCGCCGCCGTAGCCCGACAAGTGATCAAGCGGCTCAATTCTGCGGCAGCGGCCGCGCCCGCTGCGGCTGCCCGCGACGCATCGCCGCCGACCCCGTCCGTGGCCGGGGAATCCGCGGCCGCAAACAGCGGCTAAGCGCTGCGCTAGGTCGGGGCGCCGCCCGCGATCAGGCCGAGCGTGTTCAGCAAGATCAACAGCAGTAGCGAGCCGACCCACACGACGAGCTGGCCGAGTATCCATACAGCGAATGCGCGGCGCACGCGGATCGATTCCATTTCGCTCAATCCCATGATCTGCAGCACGAAGCTCCAAGCGGCGAGCGCGCAATGGGCAACGAATTGCGCATGCAACAGCAGGCGCAGGAATGGCGCCAGGTCCTTGCCGGGTGCGTCGAGGAAGGTGGCCTGACCGGCCAGCAGCGCGGCGATCAGCCAGATGGCCAGCGAGGCGACGACCGGCACCCCGCCATAGGCAAACACGTGAAAGAGTTGCGCGGCAGTCGCGGCGCCGCCGGCGCGGCGTCCGAGGCGCGAATAAATTTCGGCCATGACCCAAACACCGAGCACGCCTGCGAACGGGCCGATGATCAACGCGTCGCCGAAGATCGCGGCGATGCCGGCGCCGCCTCCGGCGGATTGCGCACGACTCAGCACGAACATGCTCACGATGCCCTGCGCGGCCGCCAACAGATAGTCACGCCAGCCGATCGGTGTTGCTGCCAAGGCTCGAAATACGCGCCTGGGTTTCAGCCAGACGTCATGGAGCGGGCGGACGGGTGGACTCGATTGTTCGTCGTCGGGCATTCGGTGCGTATCGGTAGGAGATCGGCAGGGTACGCTAATGTCTGCGCGCAACTCCAGTGCGCAACGCAGATGACAGCAGACTTTTTCGGGGCTACTCTCACCATGAGGATTGGATTGACCCGCGAGGAGATGACTGACCATGGCAAAGAAGAGCAAAGCGAAGAAGCGCCCGGTGGCAAAAGCGAAGAAGGCGGCAGCGAAAAAGCCGGCTGCAAAAAAGAAGAAGGTGGTGGCGGCCAAATCCGCTAAGAAGAAGGTGAAGGCAAAAGCTGCGCCGAAAAAGAGCAAGCCGAAAGCTGCGGCCAAGCCGGCGGTAAAAGCCAAAGCGAAACCTGCAGCCAAAAAGAAGGCCCCGAAGAAGATCGTCGCCGCTGCGGCACCCGCGCCCGTCGTAGCGCCGCCGCCGTCGACGGTCGTTCAGGAACCCGCGCCGGCGCCGACGCCGAGCCTGGAGCCGTCCGCTTTTTGATGAGGACGGAGCGTGTCTGGGCGGCGCGCCGGCGAGGCGCCGCTCGGATACATCTGATCCTGAATTTGGGCGACGCTAGCAGCCGCGCCGCTCGGCGACGCGGCTCGTTTTTGCGCCCTTAGGTCAACGGCCGTTGCCTCGAAGCGTTCTGTAGTGAGCGTCCACATCGGAAGTGTGTCCAGCGCATGAATAGTTCAAATTGGTGTCGGACGAATCTGGCGGCGGGTTTGGTTGCCGCGATGCTCGCGACGACCTTGCTTACGGGCTGCATCGTGCCGGACCAGCGCCACTACGTGGGCGGCGTCGTGCTGGTTGCCCCGCCTCCTGCGCGTGAGGAAATCATCGGCGAGCCGCCGCAGGCAGGCTATGTCTGGTTGGCGGGTTACTGGGACTGGGTCGGCAACCGGCACGAATGGGTCTCAGGCCATTGGGCAGCGTCGCGTCCCGGACGGGAGTGGGTACCGCATCAGTGGGTACGCCAGGGCGACGGCTGGATCCTCAAGCCGGGGCATTGGCAGCGCATTCGACATTAGCGAGCTTGCTGCCCCACAGGGGCCGGGGCCTGCATGGGCGCCTTGGCGGCCGGTATCTCCCGCAGGCGGCCGAGCGTGCCTGCATCGAACCAGTGTTCGATCAATGAAAAGGAAATCGACTGCCGCGGCGGCAGAATCACCGCGCCGGCGGCGAGTTCGGCGCGTGTGAACCAGCGCGCATCCTCGAGTTCCTCGTCGTGCAGCTCGACGTCGGTGGTCAGCGCATGTGCCGTGAATCCCAGCATCAAGGATGCCGGAAACGGCCAGGGTTGAGAGGAGTGGTATTCGATCCGATGCGCCCGAATCCCGGCTTCCTCGAACACCTCGCGCACGACTGCATCCTCCAAGGACTCGCCCGGTTCGACGAAGCCGGCAATCGTCGAATAACGCCCCGGGGCCCAAGCGCCCTGCCGGCCGAGCAAGGCACGCTCGCCATCGCTGACGAGCACGATGATCGCCGGATCGATCCGCGGGAATTGTTCGGTTCGACACGAAGCACTGCTGCAGACCAGCGCGTGGCCGCTGCGCGCGGGCAGCGTCGGCGCGCCGCAGCTGCCGCAATAGCGATGGCGCCGCCGCCAGGTCAGCATCGCTCTCGCGTAGGCGAGCAAGCCGGCCTCGTCGGCGGGCAGCCGGGAGGCCAGCAGGCGCAAATCTTCGAAGCGTGCGCCGGCCATCAATTCCGGGGCCTCGATCGCGTCTATTTCATAGGCGAAGCAGTGACTCTCGCCGAGCCGGCCGAGCAGCACCAAGTGATCGGGATCGCGCAATTCCGCGGGAACCGCGCCGAGCTCGAGCAGGACCGCGCGAGGCGTCTCGCCTTCGAGCACCAAATTGCGTGAGTTCCAGACCGGCAGTGCGCGACTGCGTGCATCGGCGAGCGCGGTATCGAACCACGCGGGATCCTGGCGCAAATGCGCGGCACGGTCCAGATACGGTCCCGCGAATATGTTTCTGCGCTCCATCGATGCGATTCTAGCAGGGACCGGCGCCGTGCAACCGAGCGCTAATCCGGAGGGCGAGCCGCAATGGCCGCGCAGGTCGGGCAAGCGTGCCGCCGCCGTGCCAGGAGGTCGCAGAGCCTGACACCGCCGCAGCCCTCGCAGCGCTCGACCCCGAGCTCATCGTGTTTGCCCAAGGCGAGCAGCAGCATCCACGCATGCTCGAACGAAATGCACGCGGGCGCGTGCAGCCCCAAGTAAGCCTCATAGGCGATGCACAGCAGCGCGCCGGATTCCAGCGAACCAAGCCGATAGCGCGATTCGAGGCCTATGAACGTGCCGCGCAGCAGTCCATAGACGATGAAAAGACTGGCAAGCTGCGCCGCCTGGAATTGCACATCCACATTTCGGAAAAAATAGGACGCCTGGCGCGGCGACTTGCCGCGGTGCCTACGCACGCGTCCCGCTCCATCGGTCTCGACGTAATGTCGATAGAGCTTGCGGATGCGGTCATCGCTGAGCCCGGTCCACTGACGAATCGTGAACGTCCGGGCCTCGTAGTGAATCAGCCGCCAGGCCAAATTCAGGCGCGATTGATCGCGCGTGTAACGGTCGTCGGAAACCCGCATCTCGATCTCCTCAACGTCGCAATTCCAGTGGTTTGAGGCGCAAAAAGAATTTGACAGAAATTAATCACAAAGTTAGCGTGCTTGCCAAGGGGCGCATGGTGTTTTTCGCGGTGTGATCGCATCGAAATGCGTGCCGCCGGCGCAAGGAGCAATCGGCATGCCGAACGTCAGACAGAACGCGGCGCGGGCCCACCCACGGTCCGTGGGCGACCGCACGGCGCAGGCGCTTGGTGCAGCGCAGGACCCGGCCCGGTTGCACGATCTCCACGAGCCGCGCGATCTCGGATCCTTGCGAGAACTCAACCAACGATTTCTCGAATTGGACTGGACACATGCCGCGTTCAGCGGCCGCATCGCGGCGCTGACGCCGGCGCAGAGAGCCGCGGCCGCCAATTGTCCGTATGCGCTGTTCGATCTGCGGCTCGGCGACTGCGACTACTGGCAGTTGCGGCTCGAGCAGGTGCATGCCTGGCACGTCGCCGATCGAGACGCGATCGGCGCGGAATTGGCGGAGTTCATGCGGCTCGCGCTGTTCTTCGCGTGGTACGCCGCGAGTGCAGCGAGGCCCTCGGCAAAACTCGTGTTGAGCATGCACGAGCGCACCGCGGCCGCGTTCAGCCGCATGACCGTCACTCGGATTCCCGACCTCGTGATCACGGAATCGGCCTGTCTTTGTGCACGCTGGAGTCACTGCGCCGAGTTTTGGAGCGCGCTCGCGCAGGCGGCGGCGAGCGGCGATGCGCAGCGCCTCAAGTGGGTGCAGCTATCCGGCATTCAAGTCGCGGCCGCGGCGCAATTGCCATTGCGGCGGGAGCCTCGCGCGGTTTAGGCTAAGCGGCTCTTATGCACGCCCTAGTCCTCCGCCAACTCACCAAGACATACAAGAACGGCATCCAAGCGCTAAAAGGCATCGATCTTAACGTCGAGCAAGGCGATTTTTTTGCGCTGCTCGGGCCGAACGGCGCCGGCAAGACCACGATCATCGGCATCGTGACCTCCTTGGTCAACAAGACCAGCGGCCACGTCGAGGTGTTCGGCCACGATATCGACCGCGATCTCGAAGCCGCGAAATCCTGCATCGGAATCGTGCCGCAGGAAATCAACTTCAATCAATTCGAAACCGCGTTTACGATCGTCGTGAATCAGGCGGGCTTCTACGGCATCGAACGATCGCTCGCCAAGAAGCGCGCGGAAACCTATTTGAAGCAGCTCCAGCTGTGGGACCGGCGCAACTCGATCGCACGCGCTCTCTCGGGCGGCATGAAGCGGCGGCTCATGATCGCACGCGCGCTCATGCACGAACCTCAGCTGCTGATATTGGACGAGCCGACCGCGGGAGTGGACATCGAGGTGCGCCGCTCGATGTGGGAATTCCTGCGCAACATCAACGAGCAAGGAACGACGATCATCTTGACGACGCATTATCTCGAAGAGGCGGAGAATCTGTGTCGCAACATCGCAATCATCGACCGCGGCAATATCGTCGAACGCGACAACATGGCCAACGTGCTGCGAAAACTGCAGACCGAGGTATTCGTGTTCAATTTGCGCACCC
>Ga0187847_10001629_pt1 | contig 19770 bp, 12 predicted proteins | sample June2016WEW_4_10_FD_132458 | JGI IMG/M metagenome (GOLD analysis project Ga0187847, IMG submission 132458) | Peatland microbial communities from SPRUCE experiment site at the Marcell Experimental Forest, Minnesota, USA - June2016WEW_4_10 | ecosystem: Environmental > Terrestrial > Soil >...
GGGGCTGGGGATCGGGCGGATGGGCTTGGCATCGTGGCTACTGGGGAAGACCTCCGCATCCCGGCGCAGTATGGTTGCGGCCACATTATGTCTTTCGTGGCGGCCGGCATATCTGGGTCCACGGCGGCTGGCGATAATCTGGCCATCGGCACGGTGGCCGTGATTGAATTGTACCCTACTGGCTTGTGTTAGTGCAGACGGCTGGGCCCGCGTCAAGTTTGCGGGGCCGGAAGCGTTTTGGCGGTGTTGTTGATGAATTGTTTTGCTTCGTCCAGACAGGTGCGCACCGCTTCGGACAGCGTTTGGACGTTGAAGGGTTTGGCGAGAAACCGGATGTCTTTGGCGGCACGAGAAACGTGGCCGTTGGCATCGACGCTGTGACCGCTCATGTAAATGGTTTTCAAGTCTGGCTTCTCGGCCTGCAAGGTGCGGGCTAGTTCCCAACCAGATATACCGTCAGGCATGACGATGTCCGTCAGCAGCAGGTCAATCTGATCAAGGCGGGAAGACCATGAACGGAGGGCTTTCGCACCGGAACATTCTGCAAAAACCCGGTAGCCGAGGCGTTGCAGCATGAGGCAGAACAGCTCGCGCAAGCCCGACTCATCTTCGACGACAAGGATGGTTTCACCGCCGCCGCGCGCCGGACGGACGGATGGCAAAGACCTGGTGGGAATGACCGGTAGTGAGGACGCTGGAAAAAAAATCTTGAACGAGGTGCCTTTGCCTACCTGGCTTGAGACCTCAATCCATCCTTCGTGCTGTTTGACGATCCCATAGACGCTAGCCAGTCCCAGCCCCGTGCCTTTCCCAACGTCCTTGGTGGTGAAGAACGGTTCGAAGAGCCGTGGCAGGAGTTCGGGCGCGATACCGCAACCCGTGTCGGTGGCGGACAAACAAGCATGCTGGCCGGGCCGGGATTCGCGGTGCCGGTGGACATACGCGCTGTCAATGTCGCATAACGAGGTGGACACAATAAACTCGCCGCCGTTGGACATGGCATCACGTGCATTGGCCGCGAGGTTGATCAGGATCTGTTCCAGCATGTTTGGATCAGCCGTGATGGCGACATTTCCGGACATACATTCTGCTTTCAGCTTGATGCTTTCCCCAACCAGTTGTTGCAGCATCTCGCTCATGCTGGTGATGACTTCATTAAGCTCCAGAGGCTTTGGCTGGAAACGCTGGCGCCGGCTGAATGTCAGTAATTGCCGGGTAAGCAGGGCGGCACGATCTGTGGCCTTGGCAATTGCAGCCAAACCAGGCGCCCGTTTGTCAGCCGGACAGTCCTTGGTCTGTAACAGACAGACATAGCCATCAATGATGGTGAGCAGGTTATTGAAATCGTGAGCCACGCCGCCGGCCAACTGGCCGAATGCTTCCATTTTTTGCGATTGGCGAAGTTGTTCTTCAAGCTGTTTGCGCTCGGTGATGTCGGTCCAGCAACCGATAATTTCAACCGGTTGCTGCGCGTCGTCGCGCAGCAGCTGGCGTTCGTCGCGCACCCAGCGGACGGCGTCGTCCGGGCGACGGATACGGTATTGCAGACTTACATGATTTTGCGCGAGCAAAGTTTGCAGGCTGTCGGACACCATGCGGCGGTCCGACTCCTCCACCCAATCTCCTTCCGGTGTTTGTTGATGCCAATCCTGGACTTTGCGACCGGTGAAATCGGTGAAGTTGTCGCTGACCCACAATGGAATCAGGCGTCCGGCCTCGAATTTGAACGAATACAAAACTGCCGGGCCTTTGGACAGAAAATGTTTGAGCTTTTCTTGCGAGCCACGCAGCTCCTGTTCGACAATTTGGCGCTGCCCGACTTCCGCGCGCAATTGTTCGTTGGAGGTTTGTAATTCCCATGTACGCTCGCCGATGACACGCTCCAAGTCCTGGACTTTCAGCCGCGCCTGTTGCAACAGACGCCATTTTTCCGCGAGCGCATTTGCCAATTGCAACACCTCGATGGCGTCGAAGGGCTTTTTGAGGATGACCATCTGGTCCGTGGTGCCGATCTGGGCGCACAACGCGTTCCAGGAATAATCCGAGTAGGCCGTGCAGAGGATGATTTGCAGGTCGGGATCGGCCCGCCAGAGTTGGGCGGTGGTTTCGATGCCATCCCAGCCCGGCGGCATTCGCACGTCCACGAACGCCATCGCAAAGGGGCGGCCGGCTTTCACTGCGGCGTGCACGGTCGCCAACGCCTCCTCGCCTTGGAAAGCGGAAGCCAGTTCAAAATCCTGATCGTCTACCGCCCTGGTCTCCGGCGGTCCGAAAAGACCGGCTTCGGCACTTTCAAAGTCGTTCCCGGCGGGATTGTATCGAACCAGGATTTTTTTGAAATCCGCGTGAATCGCGGGGCTATCATCCACGATCAGGATGCGGTGGTTGCGAGCCGGGGATTCACCTTTCATAAGATTGGTGTTTGGGATTCAACGGCAATTCAAGCGTAAAGGTTGCGCCTTTGTCCGGTCCGTCGCTGTGCGCGAGCAAGGAGCCGCCCAGTTCCTTGGCCGCCAAGGCGCCACTGTGCAGCCCAAAACCGTGTCCGCCTTTTTTTCGAGTTGTGAAACCGTGGCTAAAAATTTTCTTGATGTTCTCCGCAGGGATGCCGACGCCGTTATCACCGACGGCAACGCAGATACGATCACCGCCGTTGGACACCCGCACGGTTACCAGCCGTTTTTCCCGGCCGGAATCCACGCAGGCATGTCTGGCGTTGGTGGTGAGGTTGAGGAGAATTTGCAGCACCTTGTGCTTGTCCACGGAAATTTCCGGAAGATTGGGTTGGTATATGCGCTGGATGTTGACGCCGTGTTCCTCGAGTTCGGTGTTGTGGATGCGCAACAAATCCTCGACCAGATCGGTGACCCGGACCTTTTCCGCCACGCCCGAGACCTTGCCGTAGCTCTGTTGGGTTGCCACGATTTCCTTGATATGTTCGATCTTGGTCTTGACGAAATCAATTTCCCGCAATAACAGGTCTTGTTCGGATGATAGGTGTTTGCCGAGCTGCATGAGGAAGTTCGGCAACTGGTTGCCCCGGGGATCGTTCGTGACAAAATTCCCCAAGTCGGAAGCGTGTTGTTGGATAAGCACGGCGGCATCAATGACACGGTGGATCTTAAGCTCCTGCAGATGGCTGGCCACGAGGTTGGCGGAAACATTCACGCTGTTAAGGACATTGCCTACGTTATGGAGCACACCGGTGGCCACGTCGGACATGCCGGCCTGCCGGGAAACAATCAGCATTTCCTTGTGAATTCTCTCTGCGTCTTGCTGCATCCGCGACCGCTCTTCCACTTCGGTCTCGAGGCGCTCGGCCGTTTGCTGCAATTCGCCGTTTAACTTGATAAGCTCCGCAGTTTTTTTCCGGATTCTGGTTTTCTGTTCCAACCGGGCCTGCACCCTGACAAGTCGCGCCCGCCGACGTTCCCGCACGAGGACTTCGTTTTGCACCATGCCCGCGAGCAGCAATATGGCGACCACGCTAAAAACGATGTTGACCTTGATGCCGAACTCTAAGTTGGCCTGGAAAAGAAACACGCGAAGCAACGCCAGCACTGAAAAGACGCAGACAAGCGACCAACCCACGCGCGCCGTGCCGAAGCGGCGGGTCAGCCACAACCCGTAACCGAGCACCGCGCATTGCAGAAGCCCGGACGTCAAAGTGGTAACATTAGAATAGTTCATGGAAATCCATCAGTGGTCTAAAGAACCATTGAGGTTGCCACGAGAACCGAGGCAATCACCACTTTGGACATCGTCATCCCGGACTTGCGTAATTTAACGGGTGTAATTCCACAATCCATGTCGGAAAATTAAGCAGAATTTATGCCGCTAACAGGTATGGCTTACCTTCGGTGTCGAACGAACGACGCGATGCATTTTGAATTACACTCGCAAAAGCCGTATGAATAAAGGGGATTTTTGGTCCGGATTTTCAGGAGTGCCTTAATTTGGATATTTATCAGCGCAATATCTAACTTTGAATTCCAAAGCGGCATTCCACTTTATGCCCCGCGACTTCAACCCAGCGCGGGTTGCAGCCAAAATTTCTTCGACGGTTATATGCGGGTTATTTTTGCGCAGCGCATAAATTATTCCCATAATTTCTAATTCGCTAAGCGAAGCATTCATTTCTTTTTCGAATCCTCTATTGTTACTCCGCTTTACGGCGTCACAGGTCGGTATACAACAGTATGAATAGTGCGTGGCATCAAACCCAATGAACGTGCTTACCCCGGTTGAATCAGCCGTGTTCGTGCTATCCACGATGACTGATGCGCCCAAATCCGACGTGGCCGAAACCATTCCGGTAACGTCTAAAACCAATGTCGGCAACCTTTTCACATTTTTTCCGTTCGGTACCTAAAGTTTAGCACCGGACAGCCGATCAAACTGATTGGGCCGCCAGTACAAGTTAAATTTAACAGAAAGACTTAAAAACATGATGGATTAGGGACACATCCCCGGATTCTAGGGGTGAATCGCACTCGTAAAGGGGTAGAATTTCAGAGGAAAAATCGAGCCGTTTAGTGCTAGTGAGCGCTTCACGGTTCAGATCTTCATACCCGGCCGACCGAACAACCGAGACTTGGAAGTTGGAAGAATTGAAACCAGACAACTTATCAGCGAAGACACAGAGTTGTGTCTTCACTGATAATTTGTCTGGTTTTAAAGTCAGATGGGTTGTAACAATAGGAAACTGCCCGCGTCTAGTTCAGTGGAGATGCGTCGAATTGTACAGGACAACGCTAAAATCAGTTTGAATAAACAGTCGATCCACGCATCGAATGAACAATATGAATAAAAAACTATTGAAGCCGGTTTTGTTAATCGTCGGCGCCTCTTTCCTGCTGACGGGGTGTGTCATCCGTGAACGAACCGTTTACCGTAACGGCCCGCCACCAGCAGCAACCGTGTCCACGGAAGTGGAGGTGACGGGTCCGCCGCCGCCCGACCAAGTAGATGTTGTAGTGGGCGTGGCTCCAGCACCGGGTTTCATCTGGATCGGCGGCTTCGGGGGCTGGGGATCGGGCGGATGGGCTTGGCATCGTGGCTACTGGGGAAGACCTCCGCATCCCGGCGCAGTATGGTTGCGGCCACATTATGCCTATCGTGGCGGTCGGCATGTCTGGGTCCACGGCGGCTGGCGATAGTCTGTTGCTTGACCAACACAAAATCAAGGGATGATCACTGCACGATAAAATTGCTCGCTGGTGTTGTTTGCCGCGTTGTTCGTGTAATTCCAACCGCCTGATGTTAGAGTATTCGTAGCCAGTGGCAGCCAGTTTTGCAAGTCAGTCGAAGTTTGAAGCACATTTGTCTGACCGGGAATGCCATTGATGCTAATGACAAATTGCGTGCCATTCAATTTTACAATCCCCAAAACTGGCGGCTGCTGGATGGAAACAATTTCGACTACTTCAGGCGTGTAAAGATAACGGGTATGCACGCCGTCCGAAATTTTTCCGTATATGACATAAACACCCGGCGGAACATTCGTTGTGGTCAAATTAAGATCTGAATAATGATACACAGACCCTGAGCCTGTGCCTGGTGGCTGTAGTTGGGCAACCAACACGCTGTTTGAGTTATATGGATTGAAACCGTTGTCGTAGTAAATTTGGAGCGTCAAATTAGAAGTGCCGGCGTATTGATAATACAGGGACGTGGAAATCAGATTACCCGCCACGAACACGTTCGTCTCATTGACATTGAATTTGATGATGTTGGGCCATGTGCCATTGTTGGATGGCAAAGCGGTGCGATTTGGATTCAAAATTCCAGCTCCCAAATCCCAGTTCTGATTGTAGCCGTCAACGATGGCAGAAAACCCCTGACCAACGGGTTCATCCGTGCTGATGCGATTACCGCCACCGATCAGGCTATATTCAAATCCGGCATTTGTCCCTTCTTGTTCATAATTCACCCACCAATTTGTCCGCTCAACGCTTGTAATGGACGCACTGCCATCACTCGCTGGAACGTTCAGATCTATCGTCCCATGATACCAAAGATGCACGTTCGAATGATCAGGAGCGTCCACTGCTGATACATTCCAGTAACCTCCTGAAAGATTATAGAGCTGGCGAACATAAGCGCCGGAAACTGATTCTCCATCTGGATCACCTAAATACGCGCCGAGCCCGAGGTCTTGCCAATAGTTATCGGCAAACAAAACATTGATATACGTCTCGTTGGCGGGTGCATCCACGACGGTTGCTGGGAAATCTTCATTGCCATCATTGTTTATTGGATACGGATCAAGTGTTGTTAAATGGTCAACCCAAACGCCATTAGTCCCGAGAACATAACTAATTTGCGACATTAAAGAGCCACCGCGACTATGCCCAATTAAATGAATTGGGAATTCGGTCAAAGAATGGCCATTGAGCTCGGGAATCGCATTCGTAAGCATCAATACCTGACTAACCGCCCATCCAACATTATAAGTGCTGGCATATGAATGAAACAGGTCTCCTGACAAGGAACTCCAGTCCAGTTCTATAACAATTTCACCTGTTTCAGTGGCTGAAGGCGGCGCGCCGTTGGTGCGACTTGATGAAAAGAGATAACTGCTACCGTTGTACGAAAGGGTCAGTGTATAAGTCGTAAAATTCGAATTCAGATTTGGATAGCGGTAATTAAAATAAGTTGGCAACTGGTCGGCCATCGCCGCGACCCATGTCGGAAATGAACTGTCATCCTCGTAACCATGCGTGATAATCGTCACGCCCGCAGCCTTTGTGGAATGAGAAATAAACCCGATCAGGAAAAGAAACGCGCCAAACAACAGGTTCTTCCCAACTGCATAAAGGGGTAAGATTTTCACACGCCAACCGGGAAATAGCAAATCATTATCTCATCCACAACGATAATGGTTCCTCCTTTGATTCCAGCCCATTGCCTCACTGGTTTAAGGCTAATCATCCGAACCTGCCTGATGTCCGCACCCAACCCGCGACGGTTTTGCAGCGGCGCTGAAGGTTGGTTGCAGTCGACGTGCACGTTCTAAAATGCATGGATAATTATCAGTTATCTGTGTTCCAGTGGAAAACCTGAAACACCAGTAAACAGGAGGAAGTTGGCAGGTGGATTTGGAAATTGGACATGTCAGAAGCGGACAACTTATCAGCGAAGACACAGAGTTTAAACTCTTTTATAATTGAGTCTTTTAAACTGCAGCTTTGGAGAAAGGAACTTAATAAGCCGTGGCGTGATAAAACCGATTACCCAACGAGGTCGGGGTCGTAAACGTCTCCAGCGTGTCGTTCCCCATAAATGGACTCCCCAGATTCGACCAGCTTGGATCAGCCAGTGAATTTTTGTACTGCAATTGATACGTATGCCAAGACTCGGTTGGCAAAGTAATGGCGATGTTCGTCCCGGTAATATCAAGATCGGCCCTGACGCTAAACGTCGGATTCAGCCACAGAGTGTTGGCGTACGCCGTTGTGACGTTGGGACCGGCGACCCTGCTGCCAGTGCCGTTGATGATATGAGTGATTTCACTGGTGCCACCTCCGGATGTGTTTCCAGCAATATAAACATCCATCATATGATGCACATTGACCTGCTGGGAATTGGTCGGGGTTTCCATGGCGTTGAAACAACTGATGTTAACCGAGTTTAAAAAAACAGCGTAAACGCCGAGCCCATAGGCTTGGTGGCTTGTAACATTGTTCGCGACTTTGTAAGACGCATAACCGTCCACACCGGGAGCCTCGGACCATGCACTTTGAGAGGGCGGGTCATAAGGCAATTCGGACTGGTAAAAGTAAACCCGTCCACCATTGCCGTTCCACAATGTCTGATACTGCTGGTGATGTTCCACGAGCAGCCCGTACATGACCACCCCGCTGCCATTTACCACCAAGCCGTTCTTGCTTGGATTCCCGGTCCAATAGGGAGTCGAACCCGCACCATGATCCGCCCGCCACAACCAGAGATTGTCGCCGATGACATTGTTGGCATTGATCGTGACACAGCTGGTCGTGGTTCCGACAAACTCACCCCCCACGCGGCTGCAAATGTCGTAGAGACATATCGGATCTGCCGAATGGTCCACGGAATTGGTCGCCGTCCCAACCTCCAATAGCGATGGCGACGCGGTGGTCCCGGCATCAAATATAATATCCGACACCTTCACGCCATCGACGTCAGAAATCACCATGGCTGGATTTCCATTCGTAGGTATCAGTGTCGGGAATCCAAGCCCGAGGACAATCGTATCGGGCCGCGTCACAAGAATGCTGTTTGTCAGATAATATATTCCGGGAGTCAAAATTAAATCCAGCCCGGAACCCAACGCCGCGTTGATGGTTCCGGCATTGTCCACACCGGGTTGCGCCAGATAGAACTGGCTGATAGGCACTGAAACTCCGGGGGTTGGCCCGCTTGCCCAGGTGATTCCCAAACTGTTGGTCTCAAGATTTGGCACCATGACGAGGAAATTGGTATTGCCATCCACATATAGATAGGGCTTTTCCCTGATCAACGGTGTGTTGGTAATAACCGTATATGGGGGACTGGGCCAAGTTCCGGAAGGCGGATTGGAAACGCCAACAAACACCATGTTCCAATTCTCACCGGACCAGTTTCCCCAGACATCATTTCTGGAGAGCCATTGTTGCTGCGTTAAGGAATTAACTGCGGAATCAACTTTGGAATCCGCCAGAAAGCCGCCGCTCGAATAGGCTCCGTTGTTTGTGTCTGCCAGATTCAAACTGCCCTTGACATGCATGCGGCGAAGCCATGTGTCCTGCGATACGGCCCAGGTCATGGTATTATTCGCTTCCAGAGGACTGGTGGCTGTCCCGGTTGGAATCACGGCCATGTTTTCACAAGATCTCCAAAAAGTGGTGGTGGCATTGTCATTAGCCAAAACTCCCACAGAGTGAACGTTGCCGGTAATGACAACATCATCCGGCGTCTGGCCCAAGCCGATGACCTGCGTATAATAGCCGAGATTCACGTCGAGGTTGCTGTATTGACCCGGTTTGAAAAAATATGCATACCGGCTCGCTCCGAATTGACTATTTTGCTGCTGTGAAAAGACAGCGCCTAACTGGCTTTGAATCGTCGCCATGGACATGGTGGGGTCGAATATGAGAACGCTCCCGCCAAAATTCGGGGCCGAATTGGCAACAACGGTGTTGGTTGAAACAAATACCAGTTGCAGGGCATTAAGGTCGCCCTCGTTATTTCCCGAAAGAATGACATTCGGGTTACCCACCCAAGTAAACGTGATTGTCCCATCTGTCCCCACCACCACATTGTTGAACACCACATAATCAGCGCCGGGTATGAATGTTGTCAAACTGCCCGGTGTGTTAACGGTGCTCTCCGTAACCGGAGACATTACCGACGTAGATACGGTAAAGATCGTTCCCCGGGTGCCGGTGTTATTGATGCCATAAAGATAAAGATTGTAGGTGCCGGCGGGAACATTATTCAACGTGTCCGTCCGAAGCATGGCATTGTTATACTCATAGGGTTGTTGCAACCCGGCCGGGGTGCCCTGTGCGCCCTGGGTTCCATAAGTGCCTCCCAACTGGGATGTCAGCGTAATCGGGCTGGCGGTGGCTCCATCTGATAAGAGGCTTGTCGCCACCGTAGTGCCGCCGCCCACGATCGCGTTCCAATAATGATTGCCCGGATCCGGGCAGGCACCTTGACCGGAATAATTCACAGCGCCAGCACCGCCCGGCACATCGAAGTTGATGACTTGAGCCCGGGTTGCATTGCCGCCCAAGCCAATGCACAGGGCAGTCAGGATTAAAAATCTGCAATGGGTGTTCATCTCTTCCAGAACGGTGCCAACTTATTGTTACAGTTTCAAATTATGAGCAGAACCCAAAAGGATCGACACCCGGCAGACCGGCTGGCGCCATGCCATGGATCACAAGAAAAACGCGACTTGACCCTTTGGCCAAGTCGCGCTCTAAACCCAATATTCCTTCCCAATCCTAGCCGCGCAGGGCGGTTAAAAAACGACGGCTTCCAAGCAGCAGCGCGCCGACGCCAACCAGTGCAAATGTCCCAGGCTCGGGAACGACCGCCAAATTGTTGAATGCAACATCGCTGCCATTGCCTGCGGCATTATTGAACACATCAATTCCCAGCAGTGACCCGGAGAACGTGCCACTCCAACTGTCCGTTCCGGCAACTGCGCTATATGTGTTGGCACCAGTGACTGTAAACGAAATGTTAAATGCAGAATGATATTGATACCCCATGCTCCCGGCATTTACATCGCCACCAGATCCTGCATCGCTATAAAAATATCCGCTGCCCGTATAATAAGGATTGGTCGCATCCGGCTCCGCGCCATAAATCCCGAATGTGACGGCATCTCCAGAGCCATTCAGCAAATCAACACCGACATCCGTGTGAGGATTGGTGGCGGACATCTCAAAAGCGAGGGAAACAGTTTGTCCGATAGCCAAGGCACCGCCGTCAAACATGTGGGTCTCGGTAATGGGTCCAATCACGTTGTTTCCATCAGGATAGGTATATATCTGCCAATAATTGGGTGTCAGAGTCCAACTTCCTTCCCCGCTTCCTGATCCGCCGGTACCCTGAGTCTGCGTCCAAACCTGAACAGGATTGGAGTTCTGATCAACACCGTCCGGATTACTGCCCGGAGCGGCCGTTGCCGTGTAGGAATTCAAGGTGGACGCGGACGCCATGCCAGCGGCACCAATAAGACTGAGAAGAAGCAATGCGACTTTTTTCATATTGTTTTGGGTTCGGTTGACTTTCAAGAACCTTCCACTGCCTGTACTGGTAGCAGAGGGTATCTGAGCATAATAGCTCAATTATAACGGGTTTTACACCACTCTTTCGGGTGGGGAACAAAACGAGGCTTTTGTCGAGAATCATGGACATTAATAAGCCTTAACGTTATAGACCCGAACTTCCCAAATAAACTTCACAAGCGGAAGTTGGTGACTTATATTGGGACCGCATAAACAAAGGCTTTCCTCTATGTTCAAGCAAGAAAAACCAGAGAATCTGGCGGGTGCGGACAAAAACCATGTTCTGAGGGTGACTTTCGATAGTCGTTTGAAGCTGGAGTTTCACGGTGCCAAGGTCACCCCAACGCTGTCCACCAAATCGAGGCAAGGTCACTACAAGCCGACTGAAGAATTCACGCCGAATGACGTTGTGGTCCTCCACTGCTGCCAGTCGCTGGAGATTGTCGACAATAAGTCTGAAGAAACATTTGGCATAGCCGGCCAATAGGTCGGATCATACCAACCCCAGCCATTCGGGACCAAACCGGCAGTTGCCTTGTAAGTCCACATTGTCCAGCTGATGCCGTCGTTGTTATAGTCGTTAATGGAATAGTCGTAGCAAGCTGCGCCGTTGCCCATGTCATTCCATTCGCCGATGTAATCAGGAACGTTCCAGGATTTGTGGTTGTTAAAATCCGTCACTTGATTGTCAGAGCCGGCCTCACACTGGTTAGTGGTTCCGCCAAATTGGTATTCGTGCATCGAATAAACAATGTTGGTCCAGCCATACAAGGACGGGTTGGGCAGCATGTTCCAATCCCAGCTCCCAAAAGTCCCCTCCAGAATGATCATGTGGCTGGGGTCCGCGGCGCGGACGGTCGTGTAAAGGTTGGTATAGGCAGCCCAAACAGCCGCAGTGCTCGGCGCGTTATCGGGTTCGTTGATCAGGTCATATCCGGCCACCGTGCTGTTACCGCTGTAATGGGTGGCAATTTGCGTCCACATATAGGCCGTTTCACCCTGGTCCACACTGCTGGTCCAGTATTGGTTCCGATTTTGCTGACCGGTATCGTCTGAGGTGCTTTGGCCGCCAACAACGCCGTGCATGTCAATAACCACATAAATACCGCGTGAAGCACAATTGGTAACCAGCCAATCCAGCACTGTGAACGCATCGGAACGCCATCCTGAACTGGTGGTATTGGTGATGGAATAGAAATTGCCCCACCAGACGGGTACGCGTACACAGTTGAAACCTTCATTCTTGATGTTATCCAAGTCAGCGGTCGTGATCCAATTGGTCTGATATGTTGTGATGAGACCCTGCTCGGCGGCCACGCCAAAACGGCTGTCAAGCTCCGTGATAATACTGTAGGTGTCCGGCAGGCCGCCACTGTCCGCGGGGCACATCCATGGTTCCATAACGAGCCACCCACCCAAATTAAGGCCCTTCAATTGAACGGTCGTGCCGCTGGCGTTGACGATGCTGGTGCCGCTGGCGTGCAACAGACCCAAACCAGCCGCTAAATCGGTGGATATTTGCACACGGTAGAAGCGGCTGCTTTCACCGACCAAATCGGCAACCGACTGGACGGCATTATTGCCGGAAGCAGGACTGCCAATAGGAATCCAATTGGCATCCGTCAGATTATTTTTATATTGCACCTGATAGCTGAACCCGGACTGGGTCAAAAATGAGATGAGGACGTTCGTGTTGTTGTAGGACGCATTGATGGTCAGAGGGTCGGCTTGAATTTGAAATCCATCGATGTCGCCTTCCGCAGTACCGGCGCCGGTGTATGTAATGGTCAGATTTCCCGAACCATCAGACAACGCGGACGCGAAGTCCACATAATCAATGCCTGCAATCAATGTGCTGCTGGAGCCGTTCCACGTGCTGTTCTGAGTGTCACCATTGACGGTAAAATAGGTTATGCGGCCAGCCGCGGTAGTATTTGCCGCATTATACAGCGCCAGGTTATAGGTTGAGTTCGCCGCGAGACCCGAGAGCGTAATGGTCTGTAGAGTGCCGTTGTTATAGAGATAGTTCTCCATAAGGGCATTGTAGGGAGTGCTGGCAAAAGGAGTAGAGCCGCTATAATCATTCACATTATATCCACCTCCAGAGGTGAACGTCATCTTAACGGTCGAGCTGCTGCCATTTGCATAGACCAGAGGAATTCCACTGCCGCTACTTGTGTTTATTCCATTCCACTGGTCGCCCGCCGCTCCGAGAACCGCCGCTCCGGACATTGTGGGGCTGGGATTGGGGCCACCCGCACCGGTGCTGCTGTTGAGCGTAAAATTGACATCAATTAATTGGGCCTCAAGCAAGCCGACGCTTAAAAAGAAGATTCCCGCCGAGAAAACACCAAACAGCCAGAACGACCGCGCAATCTTGTTCCAAGCGATTGTTGGGTATGAAGATCTTTTCATGATTTTCACATCTTATCAGCCAGTCTGAATTAATTTCAGGGTAATTATACAGGAAAACCATGCGGCAGCCCGCCGCGCTCAAAAATGCTTTCCGGAGAGGAATTTACCTTAACGGACAACCTTTTTCAAAAGATTCGATACCACCCTTAAGAGGGGGTGTCATCCTGATTTCTGGCGTACCTGAATCTTGTTAAGGGCGGAGATCTTCACTATTCAACCGGACCTGGGATCACAAAAGTCATGATGGAATGGGCCGGGCTGTCGGCCTTTGCGGCCCGGTTTTCCAGTTGAAGATTAAATGGCTGATCCGTGCCAGTCGGATTCATAACGATCACCGCAATTCCGCCGTCCTTGTTCAAAAAAGCCGTGGTCAATAAACTGTCTGTGGTTGAAGAACTGATGATCCGCCGCGCGCCGGGCCGGATGAATTTGGAGAACTGCCCGATGTAATAATAGGAATTCATATAATGCAACTCCCCGGTTTTGGTGTCGCCGATAATCGGGGCAAAGCAAAAATTGGTAATGTGATTGGGCCCGCCTTCCTGATCCAATAACACATTCCAATCCGTCCAGCCCACCGCGCCGTTGTTGAAATCGTGGATCATGGATTCACCGTAATGTTCCCCCCATTTCCAGTCGTTGATTTGCGCCATGTTAAACGGGCCGTTGCAGCCTTCGGTAAACATCAGATGAGTCTTTGGAAAAGCTTCTTGGACGAGTTTAACGTTTTCAAAGTTGTTTCCCACATACCAGTGGAAGGCCACGCCCCATACATACTGGGCGGCTTTAGGATCGTCCAGAACCACCTCAGCACGTTGGTACATGAAGTTCCGGTTGTGATCCCAGATCATGATTTTTTCGTCACCCAGCCCCTCCTTCGCCAAAGTTGGGCCGAGATAATTCTTCACAAAATCCCGCTCTTCGGTGGCGGTGTAATTACACGACTCCCATGTCTGAACGGCCATCGGCTCGTTTTGAACTGTCAACCCCCAAATCGGAACTCCTTGTTCCTGGTAAGCATCAATGAATTTGGCGTAATAACGGGCCCAGGAAGCGCAGTATTCCGGTTTCAATTTGCCACCGTGCAGCATGCTGTCGTTGTCCTTCATCCACGCCGGCGGGCTCCACGGACTGGCAAACAAAGTGAAGTTCTTCCGGCCGGCGGTCGCCAGCACTTCTTTGATGAATGGAATGCGATATTTCAAATCGTGACTGATGTTGAAGCTCGCCAACATCACGTCGCCGTTCGTAACATAGGTATAACTGTCGCTGGAAAAGTCGCAACTGTTGATGTGCGTGCGGCCCAGCGAATAACCGATGCCCTTTTGCGGATCAAAATAGGCCGTCAGAATTTCCCGCTGCGCGTCGGTGGGGAGTTTATAAAACGTTTCCGCAGCCGCGTCGGTTAATGCACCGCCGATGCCCACAACCGTTTGAAACGTTTTGGCAGGATCAATAAAAACAAACTGCTGTTTTTCGCCGGGTTGCGATAAATCAACAAAATGCAACTCACCAGTCTTGGCAAGCTGCTGCCCCGTATCCTTGGCGGTCACATAAACGGTGACTGGCCTTGCCGTAAAGTCTGCAACCGGAGTTTGATTCACTTCCAATTCCCCAGCCAACATGTTTACGCCTGCAAACAGCCCCGGCATCATTATGCGAATCAATTGGCGTGTCATAAAATCATAAGATGTTTCCCAAAAACCCATTCCCCGCAAAATCACGCAAGGTTATTTTCAGCCAGTTTGAGACGTGCTCACAGACAAAGCCTATCGCATGGCCATGTTTTCAAGGCCATGCCAGACGGCAAAAAACACTCCCAATACCTCTATCAGGAGATACAGCATTAGAATTAGCCGCAGCCAACAACGTCAAACTAATTTGTCGCATCTGACAAGCTTGTTGGGGCGGCATCCCATCATGGATACGGGGCGGTGGTCACTGAAATGAACCATTGCAAATCCCCGGAGGTCGGTGAAGCCGTCCAGCCGTCCGTATTGCCGCTGGGCGTCGCTGGTTTTTCGTTGATCATTGAAGTATCCGTCCACTGCCTGACCGCCGAATGTCCGTCGCCATACGCCAGCACACTGCTCGTGCCATGCAACACCGCCGGACTATTAGCCCACGTGGTGGTGCTTCTGGGATCCAAGGCAAAAAAACCGTCGTCAATGCTGTAGGGACTTTCTTCGATAAAGACCCAGGTCTTGCTCGGACCGGGACGCGTCATGTTCGATTGCTTCGTGTAGTATGCCCAGCCCGTAGTAGCACCGCCTTGCCATAGCTGTGTCTTATAGCCCGGATTATCCAGGGGCTGCACAAAGCAATTCATCGAATAGGTGCGAAGGGCTGCCGCTGTGAAAAGCCCGCCGCCACGGGGAACGAGGGTGTGGTCGGCCGGGCAGTGGTAAACGGCGATGCTATTGATATACGGATAGAGCAGGCCCGTCTGTATCCACCAACCATACTTGCTCCCTCCCGGATAGGGGCCGGCCTGAACACACTGCGAATTCTGCATATTGCCCGGACACCAATCGTCCCTTCCTCCTCCGGGTTGGAGGACGGCCTGTTGTCGGGGGTCTCCGGCGTAACTGACGGGACTTTGGGGGCCGCCGCCAGTGGCGCCGTTAAGACCCCGGTTGGGCACCAGATTATCTTGATTGTCGCCAGCATACATTACCCACGCCGTGATCAACTGCCGCTCACTCGCCAGACATTGCATGGTCAGGGCCCTCTGTTTGGCCGCCGCCAGGGCCGGCAGCAGCATCGCTGCCAGAATGGCGATAATTGCTATGACCACCAGCAACTCAATCAACGTAAAACCTGCCGAACGATGTTCTTGTTTCGCTTTCCTGTCACCTTCGGCCTGCGCCCCCAAAGCGGCCTCTTTCTTCACTCGATCTGTCTTCATTTAGTTTTAATCTTCAATCGGCGGTCGGCACCGGCCTTACACCGGCACCGTCCCGCCAACACCTCAACCATTCTACGGAGAAGAAGCTCTGTAAAATCGTTGTGCGCCACCGGTCGTGCTGTCGGTCACCGTGACCGTCCCACCGGTTCCGGGAATGCCGCTGCTCAACGTCAGCCAACTGGCCGGATTCAAACTGGTGCTGTAATACACCGTATAGCTGTGCCCATTTTGGGTCGGAAACTTGATCGAAACGGTGCCCGCGCTCACCGAGGCGCTGATCGAAAACGGCGTAACCGCACTGAACGGCACAAACATGTAGAAGTGCGCATTCAGGCTCCCCGTCGCGCTGCCCGCCGGCGCCGTCACCTTCAGCGTTTTTGCTCCGCTGAGCGTGACCACGGCTGGCTGGCCATTGCTCATCAAAGGCACCCAGTGCCAGGACTGGAATCCATTGGCATTGGCATCAGAGAACGTACCCAGCATCTGGGTCGTCTGTGTAACGCCCCCGACGGTCACCAAACCCATTGCCGCATTGCTATATGCCCCCCCGCTGGCGAGCCGGCCATAGATCTCATAGGTGTTGGACGGGAACGTCCGCGTATAATTGATCCATGTCCCCGGCGGGAACCAGCCCACGTCACAGTCGGTGTTGGTCGTTGGCACAGCTTCACTTGGAACGTACTCAAACGGTGGCACTGCGCTCGGCCCCATGTTAATCAACTTGCTGCGGAGAAAGTCCGACGTCACTTCCGTGCCGACGGCCTGCGCGTACACCCCAGGGGTGTTGCCATCTTGCCGGTAAACGTACGTTTCAGATGCCGTTACGTTGGTCGTGCTATAATCCACGCCGTACACCGCGCTATTGGCGAAATTGCCGCCCGGATAATAATAATAGCTGTTGGTGGCCGTATTGTTTGTGGCTGTCTCAATGGGATTGTCAAACCACTGACCGCCATTGAAATCAAAATCCCCGGCTTCAATCATCAAGTTGTTCTGACTGAAGGTGTCGAAGGTTCCCGTAACACCATTGGACAAGCTATTGTTATCCACCGCACTGATGGAGACTGATATACTTGGCTGGTTGGCAATCGCGTTTAATGGAACGCTCACGGTCCAATTGTTGCTACTACCCGTGAAGGTTTCTGGAACCGAAACTCCATTAATGTAGGTATGAATATTGTTTGTCTGAAGGGAGCTTATCAGAGAAGTGACCTGATAGGTCAGCTGGTTGGTGCTGACAAACACATTCTGCCCCGGAGTCAAAAACGGCGGATTGAAATTCTTGATATCCGGAGGCAATCCCAGAGCGGGGATTGGAACAAACACCATGTAACTCAAATTGCAACCCAATCCGCTGATAATTTGCAGTGTCTGTTGCCCTGCCGGCAGACTGACAACGGTCGGATTCAGACCGCTGGCGTCCGAGCCCAGCGGAACCCAGAAATACGTGCCCCAATCATCATTCCAACCCGGGACCGCGGCATTTATGACAAAGTAGCCGAGATTCGTGGTCACCAAGTTCGTCGTGCCGTACCCGCTGGTGGCAAGTTGCAGTGTTTCAGAACCTCCACCCGGACCATTACCATATGACATGCGCGCATAAATCTGATAATAGCCACCGTTGGGATAAGGATTCCGGGTGTAATTGTACCAATTGCCAGCGTTGTTGTAGGCGATGGTAACATTATATACCCCGGAAGTAGGGGCGCCAAGGGCAATGTAGTTTGGCAATTGGGGATCAGCGGGTATCTGCCAGGCCGTGTTGGTATTACGGTTTGGATAATTCGGAATCAGATTCTGGCCACCTCCTGCAACACCGCCGGCAAAGAGGTGATAGTCAACGCCATCTACGCCAAGCGTCCCAAAATAAGTGGTTGGCCCCGCGTTGGTGCTGGGAGTCGGATTCTGAATGAACTGGCCGCTGTTGAAGTCGTAGTCCTCCGCTGGAACCACAAAACTGTTGGGATCGAACGTGTCAAATCTCGCGCTCGTGGAGGCAGCCAAGTTGGCGCTGTTGTCCACGTTTATGGTAATCGCATAAAGACTGTTGGAGGCCAAGCCCGGCAGCGTGACGGCCCAGTTGTTGCTGCTTCCAGAGAATTGAAGATTCTTCGAGACGTCCACGCCATTTTCCACGACTTGTACATCGTTGGATGGAACGTAGGTTCCAGCGCCTGACACAACATTGAACGTGAAATTCGTATAGGCCTTGTTAAACACCGCTCCGCCGTTCGGCGTTAGGTTTTTAATGGCGGCAGGTGCGAATCCGCTGAGCTGATTCAAAGTGCAATTATCCCAGTGCGGCGCTCCTGAAGAGTAGCTGGTCTGACATAGATTCAAACTATATTGCACAGAGGTCGTTCCCGGCGGGGCCGTCAAGACCCCACTGGGCACTGAGTTTGTAGGCCCAGGCGATGTAGTTCCCGTGGTGCTTGGGTCAGGATCGCCATTTACCACGATTGTGCTCGGGTTATATTGATTGGTGACTAGCACATCGAACCAAGTCAGATTAGTGGTGCCGCCTCCGTTGGGGGTTACAGCCCCGGCGGTGGCCAAAGCGTGAACGAGGGCGGGATTAATTATACCCGACTTGTAATCCGCCAGGATGGTGTTGGATGAACTCAGGAATTGCACCTCAACCCATCCGTCTTCGTTGTAAGCAGCACTACCATTAGTGGAGTATAGGAGCATATTGTCTCCATACAAACCACTGTTGCCATTATCACCCCCTTCACCGGCAGGAGCGTAAACAAACTGAGAAAACCAGGCATCCGCGGAATAGGTATAACCGGCGGACGAGGGTATCGTCTGATATTCATATGAAATATAAGTATTAGGCGCACCGCCGTTTCCATACAAGCCCTGCGACCACAATGCATTCGGTGAACTGAGAAACATTGTGCTGTTCACAATGTAACTCCAGCCTTCGGTGGTGTGCGCCGACCAACCAGTAAAGCCTGGGGCTTGGTCAAAGCCGGGATTGGTCAGGATATTCACCGCTTCGCTACTTAAAGCAAAACACATCGCAACCACGGCGCAAAAGGCCGTAATGAATCTCGCAATGAATTTTCTGCGCTGAGTTATCACGGGAATTCCAAGAATTTGTCGGGATTTTTTAGAGGTTTTCATGTCATCACGTTTTTGTGGTTATTGTTGACAAATCGTCAGCAGCTTTCTATTGACTAACGGGCACAATACACCGTGTTTATGCAAATGTATTTACATGTTTGTATTACTCTTTTCCAGAATTGTCAACATTTATTTTACAACATAATACGATTTTATTGGGATTATGCAGTTGACGGAAGTGAATAGTTGCAAGGCATTGATTGCAACCAGTTAGGAGATTAACGGCGATTCTTGCGACCTGTCTTGATGACTTTTCGCCAGTCGCGCGGCGGTTTGACCTTCAGCACTTCGCGCAACGCGGCTTCCGGGTCAATGGCGAATCCTAGTGGCTTGTCCGCCCAGTCGGGCAAGCAGCGGCTTGTGCCATTGGCTAATGGAAACAGTTTCCAGTCTTTCGGTATGTTGGCGGGCTTGGCTTTTGGCATGGCATGCGACAATATGCGTGAAAATCACGCCAAGTCAAAGTCGGAGTTGACTTGTAAAGTTGACTGTCTGCGTTTTTTGATATGGCAGCCAAATCATCAAATTTCTTGAACGGATTTTTTCAACGCTTCA
>Ga0187847_10001630_pt1 | contig 19766 bp, 12 predicted proteins | sample June2016WEW_4_10_FD_132458 | JGI IMG/M metagenome (GOLD analysis project Ga0187847, IMG submission 132458) | Peatland microbial communities from SPRUCE experiment site at the Marcell Experimental Forest, Minnesota, USA - June2016WEW_4_10 | ecosystem: Environmental > Terrestrial > Soil >...
ATCAGCCCCACCAGCACGCCCTGCGACTGCAGGCGCCGCTCGGGCACGATGTCGCGGTAGCGCTTGTTCGCCGCGCGAAGCACGGGGCGTCCGCGCAGGTGGATGAGCCGCTTGAGCGTCGTCGTGGTCTCATCGACGAGCGCCGCGATGATGTCCCCCTCGCGCGGCTCCCGCCGCTCGAGCACCACGAGATCGCCATCCAGGATGTGGGCGTCGACCATCGAGTCGCCGTGGACGCGCAGGGCCCACACCAGGTGGGGCCCGGCCCTGCGGACGCCGAACAGGGAGGGGTCGACGGCTATCTTCTCATCGGGGGCCTGCTCCTGCATCGCCGGCAGGCCGGCTGGGATCGAGCCGAAGACCGATATCTCGAAGAGCTGCGCCTGCACGGCGGAGGCCCTGAGTCCCCAGGTGCGGCCCGCCAGCTGCTCGATCTGCCCCTTGTTCGCCAGCGCGCGCAGGTGCCCGATCACGGTCGACTGGCTGGAAAACTGGAACTTCCTCTGGATTTCCCGCGAGGACGGGGGCACCCCCTTCTCCCTCTGGAACTGGCGGATGAATTCGAGTATCTGCTCCTGGCGTTCGGTCATCATGCGATTAAATCAGCTATCCGATATTGAGGTTTCTCAGGGTTCGGAACACACCGACAGCTCGTTACCGCTCGGCTCGGTGAAGTGGAAGCGCCGGCCGCCGGGATAGGAAAAGATGTCCTGGGTGACCGTGCCCCCGTGCTCCACCACCTGCCCAAGGGTCTTCTCGAGATGGGAGCTGAAGATCACGACCAGGGCGCTGCCCGTGGCCAGCGACGCCTTCTTTTCGGAGCGCGCGAAGCCACCCGCAAGCCGTCCGTCGGTGAACGAGGTGTAGTCGGGGCCGTAGTCGGTGAACTGCCAGCCGAAGACCTTTTCGAAGAACGCCTTTGTTTTCGCGAGATCGGAGGCGTGAAACTCAACGTAGTAGACTTTGTTGGACTGATCCATGTTGGCGGATTTTAGGGTTGTCGGAGGTTACGATCGTTTGAATAGCGTTCATTTGAGTGGTAGTCGATAAAAAAATGAACCCACCCCGAGCCTATCCCGAGCTACGTAGGCCGATTGATGCGAAGAGGACGGTGAGCCGCCAGACCCATCGGCCCAGGGTGTGAGGCCAAATGGCGGAAACCGGCTCGTAGCATAAGCAAGCCGATTGGATCGCCAGATTTCCCGGCGTCAGCGAAATCCAGGAATAGCCGAATCTTCCCGCATCCAGGATAGGTTACCGGGGGGGCTTTTCGTCTCACTTCTTCGGGTCCGACAGAAGTTCGATGAGCGTCGGCTCCTTTATGTCGACGGTTCCCTCCGGAACCCGTGTCCGTACGAGCCCATGGCTCGGCTGCCCGAAATACTGGGAGGCATACCGCGCCATGACCGGCAGGGCCTTGTCGAACTGGTTGCGACGCTCGCTGATGCTGAACCGGGTTTCCCAGAGCAGCTTGTGCTTCTTTTGCTTCCATAGGACCTGGAAGTCGTAGGCCATGAGGACCACGAAGTAACGGTTCTCCTCGATCTCCGCGTAGAGATCGTCCCGATCGATGCTAAACGCGGTTCCCCGGACGTACTTGCCCTCCTCGGTTCCTATGAGCCCGGGCGAATCATAACCCAGCATGAGGGCGTTCTTGAAATCGGTGCGGTCCCGATCCTCGTTCTCCATATTGAGCAGCGATATCGCCGACGTCAGCTCGTCCATCTGCGAGTCGCTGATTCCCACGTTTGGATCGGAGGGATGGTAGTGCGTGTTGCCCTGGCCTGAATTGGCGGCGGCGGCTATGGCCTTCGCGAGGCCCTGGGACTGGGCAATCTTGTTCTGGATGATGCTGAGATTGTCGTACGCCACAGAGGTCGACGTGGGGGGAGGGACCGCCGTCGTCCCCCAGTAGACCATAATGAGGAGCTTGGTCTTGTTCGGGTCCTTGGCCGGAACGTATTTCTGGATCGCCAGGGGCACGGCGATCACCGTCGCGACATCGATGAAATGCAGTTTGTCGATGGTCTCATCGCTGATCTCCCCGGGCCATTTTCCCCCTTCCCCGAACGCGTAGGCCTCGGGCTGAAACGATCCGTCGGGAAGCTTTGTGCGCACATAGTCTTTGCTGACCTTGGCGGAAACGGCGGTTACGCCCTCGACCCCTTCCATTGCCCGGACGCGGGGATCTGCGAGGCACAGCGCGGCGCCGCCCGCGAGACACCAGACTCCCGCCCGAATCGATTTCGAAGCTTTCATAGGTTTTTTGTTTGGAATCCGCTGCACGCCAGCCTTCCGGCAGCTGATGAGCCTGCAGCAAATTGAACGGTATCTGAATTTTTTCTAGCGGGTTATTCGAGGGCCGGCCTTTCCTTGCCTATTGAGATCGCCTAACTGCTTGGGATTGAGGTGGCCCTGGCCAGGTCCTCCAAAAGCCCGAATTTCTGGCGCGTCGGCTCGTCGCTGGTCTCGTACGCTCCCAGTTCGATGAGCCCGCGGGCGGCCGAAAAGTCCCCTGCCCGCAGGTCCCAGGCGACGCATTCCATGAGCATCTGGGCGTTCCTGGGGTACAACCGGGCCCCTTGATTGAGTCGCAGCCGCATTTCCTCGGTCGGGTCGCCCGCCAGGCGCAGGCAGACCCTCGCCGCGAGGTTGCAGGCAGCCTCCATTGGGGCAGGTCCCCAAAACGACGCGCCCAAACCGCCGAGGATCATCCGAGCCTGCTGCTCGCTCAGCTTTCCCCTTTGCCCCGCCGGCCCATCCGTGGCGTCCTTCATGCGGAGTTTGGCGAGCTCCAGACCGGCGAGGGGGCGGGCGGTCGCGGCGGCAGGGTTCTCCTCCAAAAGCCTTCGGGCTCCGTTCGCGTCGCCGACGTCGAGGCGGAACAACGCCAGCGAGGCGAGGAGCCGAGGGTCGCGCCCGCCGCGATCATACGCCCCTTGAAGGAGGCCGCGCGCCTTCGCCTCGTAGAGCGGGAGACCCTCCGGGTAATTCGTCCTGACGACACGGAGCGTTCTCCGCGCCCATTCGCCCTTGATCCCGCGGATCTCCTCCGGTTTCGCATCGCGCAGCTCCACGGGCGCCGAATCGGCGGGAACGGCTTCGTAGGCGAACGGCAGCGGCTTGCTGACGGCAGCCGGCAGGTAGTCGCTGAGCCTATCCCGAGCGTCCGAATAGCTCATCTCGAAGCAGGATTCGAACACGGCCTCGGTCAAGGGATGGGTCGAAGCCGCCTCAACGAGTTTCCTAAGGCGATCACGGCCGGCCGTCGGGCCTTTAGAGAAGGCCCATCTCACGAATAGCTCCGCCTGTGATTCCCAGACGCGGCGGTACTCGTCCGACCGGTCCTTCGCCAAGACAGGGACGAAAAGCTCCCGCATGGGAAGGAGGGGCCGCGGAGCCCTCGGCGACTCGCGCAGCGCCGCCGCCGCCGCCGGAGACATCCACGGATCCATCTGAAACTCGCTGTCCTGCCAGGGATTTCCAGGGGCGAGCACGGGCACGGTCCGGTCGAACGTGATCGTTCCCGCTGCCATGCTGCGGAAGGTCATCAACTCGTAGAGGCGGACGATCCCGACGGTGAACCAGTCCGGCAGCGCGGGCGCCCGCGACTCAATCAGGTACCTGAGATAAGGGGGCGAATAGAACAGCGCTGCCCCCCGCCCCTTCGGATAGCCGTGCCTGATGTCCCACCCCCACTGCCAGTCATCCAGCACGACAAAAATGTAGTTGGAGTCCGGGTCCGAAAGGCGCAGGTCGTCCATCGGGATCAAGTGCCCGACGGCCTTCGAATCGAGGGGCATTCGCTCCATCTCCTTCACCATCTGCTCATCCATCTCGGCCTTCTGCGATTTCGGGAAGAGGATCAGCGTCGTGGGCAACGCCGAGCGAGGAAGGAAGCCTTCGGGAATGAACTGACTGAGTGCTGCGCGCTGATCTCGGAGATTCCGAATGAACTGACGCGTTTCGTCCTCGGGGCACGCGGATAGAACCTCAAAGCCCCCGTCCTCGTAATACAGCCAGTCCAACCGACTCACCACGGAGGTTGTTTGGCGATCCTCCACAAGGAACGGTGGGAGCACGATGGGCTCCTCGGGACGGGCTTCCGATGCCGCCGTCATCCGCAATGTCCCGAGGGAGAGGGCCAATACCGGAAGCAGTGCGAGGCGCGCGCTCATCGGACGGAAACGCTTCTGCCTATCTCATACAGGAGCTCGTCCGTCCGGTCGTAGACAAAGATCCGCCGCCCGGTCGCGGAATCCGAGGCGATCAGCAGAAACCGGCGAAGGGTCTTGTCCGCTCCCAGGACGACCACCTTCCGGTCCGGGAGCTTCCCCTCGACGAGCGCCTGGACCTGCCTGACCGAGGGATTGTCCGGCGCGGCGCGGAAGAAGCCGGCAAACGAGGGATCGATGCTCCGAGGGTCGAAGTCGATGCGTTTGCCCTGGTTGTTGAAGGCGAGCAGCTCCGAGCTCGGCAGCCTGACGATGATGCGTTCCGCGTCGATCCACGCCAATTGCATGGGACCCCCGCTCGACTTCGGGAGTTGACCCGCCGAATGAAATCCCGGCCGGTCTATGTCCGCAACCGCAAGCTCACGGCCGTCTTCGCCGTCCGTAATATAGGCCACATGCGCCCCGTCCGGGGCAAGTGCAGCGGTCGTGTTGGGATCCGGCAGCGCTCCCAGCGATTTGACATCCCCGATCTCAACGTGCCCCTCCGGCACAGGGTCGCGGACCAACCCAAGACTGTCCCGCCCGAAATAGGCGGACGCTGCGAGCACCATGGGCTTCAACTGCGCGTCGAACTGGTTTCGATGCTCGTTCATGCTGAACCGGGTCTCCCAAAGGAGCGTTTCCTTCTTGTCCCGCAGCAGCGACTGGCAGTCATAGGCCAAAAGGACGACGAAGTAGCGGTAGTTTCTAAGGTCTGGATCGGCCGCCGAGCCGTAGCCCAGCATCATTGCGTCCTCCTCGTCGATCATCTTGTCCGAAAAGGCCTGGGCTTCGGGCGCCGTCGCCCCAGCCCTGAAAGGGACGAAGCCGTTCTGGTGCAATTGCGAGGGCGGAACCTCGCGCTCCTCTTGCTGGCCCACGGTTGTCGCACTCGAGGTTTCGGCCGGGGCGCGGGTCGTTCCCCAATACACGACAATGAGCAGTTTCGCCTCCTTGGGATCGACGGCCGCCGTGTATTTCCTCAGGGAAAGCGGCCCGGCTAGGGTCTTCGACACATCGGCAAACGTCATCCTATCGATCGTAGGGTCCGCGATGCGACCGCTCAGGTACCCCCCCTCCTTAAAGACGTAGGATTCGGGTTCGACCGTGCCGTCCGCAAGCACAGTGCGAACGTAGCCATGGCTCACCTTTGAGGAAACGGCCACAAAATCCTCCGCCCCGGCAGGTTGGTGGGTCAGGAATGCCAATCCGCAGAACAATGCCGCGGAGGCGCTATGCGGGAACGGAGATTTCATCATTCGACGGCGAGAAGCCCCGGCCCATGGGGGCCGGGAGGATGTCAATTGGGGTAAATTGCTTCAGCGGTTCCTGACGGGAATTCGAATATGGGCCACCAGACCCAAAAGGGTAACCCAAACCTCCTTCCGGCTTAACCCTGCCGACCGCCGATTCCCTTCAGCATGAGCGCCGTGATCCCCGCCTCTCCGGCCCCCCATCCCCGACGCGAGCGTTCGACAAACGGTCCCGCTCGAGATCCCAACTCGGCCCTGTTTTTCGCATCCATCCTGGGTCCAACCGGGCAAATCAGGATCGGTCCCATATATGGGATGGGCACATCCCGGAACCGGGTTCTTCCCTCGGTTCCTTGCGGCAGGGAAATCGCGGATCCTGTTTTGATGCAATGGCCTGCGTAATCCCTAGGAACGTGGCATGCCCCATGCAAATCCACCCGAGACTCGCTCCAACACGGCGCGCGTGTCGCCAGCGTGCACGGCCATCCCAATACCCCAGAGATTCGGATCCCCTCGGTCAGACACGGGTGGCTGGTTCTGCTACTCGCGGGGGCCCAGCTCGGGGCGGCGCTCGGGCAGACTGGCCCAAATGCAACGGCGGGCATTGCCGTCGACGGTCCCGCCTTCCTGCGGACATGGTGCCCGCCCGTTTACCCTTCCGATGCATTGAGGAAGAAGGTCGAGGGACGGGTCACCGTACGCCTGGTGGTCGATGCAAACGGGAACGTGGCCTCGGCTCGCGTTCTCAGTTCGAGCGACCCCGAACTCGACGCGGCCGCCCTGGACACGGCGAGGAGATGGAATTTCACCCCCGCGCTCGACGCAGGGATTCCGGTAGCCTGCTCCATGGACGCCCCTGTCGTGTTTTCGCTCAGGAGCCCCGTTGGAGGGATTCCCGGGATGCCGCCGAATGGACAGATTCCGCAACTGTCCCCCACAACGGCCGCCAGGCCTCTGAACACGCCGGACGTGGACTTTCCGGACGTGCTTTTCGACCGCAAGGTGCCCGGGAGGGTTCTCTACTCGTGCGACGTTCTGCCGAACGGCCGCACCGAGAACCCCCATATCAAGAGGTCATCCCACGCCGATTTTGTGGTGCCCGCCTTGAAAATGCTCTCCGAATGCAGGTTCAGCCCGGCGATGCAGGGGGAGCTGGCGATAAAATCGAGCATCGAGGGACGCATCACCTTCGATGCGCTGAATGGAGCCGCCGCCAACATGCTGACGGCGAACATGATCTCCGAAATCGACGGGAGCCCCCCGCTGGACGATGTCATCCTTGTCACCGTCGTCGACCCCGTCTGGCCGTACGACCTGCTGCTCCGCGGGGTGAGTGGTTCAGCCACGGCCACCTTCTCCCTCAATGAAGGCGGATTGCCGCGGGATCTGCGCATCACCGAGGCAAGCGATCCGGAGTTTGGGGAGGCGCTCGCGGCGGCCATCGAGCTCTGTGAATACGCCGGTTCATCGGCGTCGGGTCATCCCCTGGTGGGGCCCCTGAGGCCCGTCGCCCTCCTGAAGCAACGCGCGCAATTCCATGCGATGGACGATTCCGATCCGGACGCCAATCCCATCGCCAGGCTTAGGATCGCCCTTCTCAAAGGGGCCATCGGTGACGGCCAGGGGCTCGATGGGAAGCCGGAACCCGTCTACCAGGTCGAGCCCGTCTATCCCTCGTCCCTCGACCGCAAGGCGTTCCCGACGGGCGATGCGCAGGTCGAGTTCATCGTGGACCGCACGGGACGCGTCCGAATGCCGCGCATAGTCTCCTCCTCCGAGAGGAGATTTGGATGGGCGGCGGCGACAGCCGTCTCCCAATGGGTGTTCAGCGTCCCCACGCGCGGCGGGAGGCCCGTGGACGTCAAGCTGAGGCGCTTCTTCCCGTTCAACGCGCCCGAAGCGTCGCAGGATTCCTACTCCCCCCCCAACATCAATGATCGTCGCCCTTAAGCACGCCCTCCGGCAACTCCTGAAGGCCCCCGGTTTCACGGCCACCGCGGTCGCGACGTTTGGCATCTGCATCGGCGCCAACCTGGCGATCTTCTCCGTCGTCGACGCGATCCTCCTGCGCCCGCTGCCCGTCGGCGACGCAGCCAGGCTCGTGACGATCATGAACAGCTTTCCGCTTGCCGGAGAGCCCCGCGCGACCAATTCAATCGCGAACTATTTCGACCGGCGCGGGGCGATGCCGGCCCTTTCCTCCCTTTCGATCTACAAGGAGACCAGCGTCGTTGTGGGGCAGTCGGATCGCGCGGAGCGCGTGGAGGCCTCGATCATCTCGCCGGAGTTCTTCGCGACGCTCGGCGTGCCCCTGGCGAAGGGCCGGCCCTTCACGGACGCCGAGATGGTCGACGGCTCCGACAACGTGGCCATCCTCACCGACGGCTTCTGGCGCCGCTATTTCGGCTCGGACCCGAATGTCCTGGGCCGAACATTCCTGAACGACGGCGCCACCGTCACGGTGGTCGGCATTCTGCCGCCCGGTTTTCGCTTCCCCTCAAGCCGGGCGCAGTTTTACCGCCCGATGTCCTACGGTCCCTACGGCCGGAGCCCGTGGCTTCGGCACACCGCAAACGGGGGCCCCATGGTCGCCCGGCTGGCCCCGGGCGCAACGCTGGCCGAGGCACGGGCCCAGATGGATGCGTTCAACGCGCAGCAGCTCAAGGACGACCCGATCGCCAAAGTCATCACGGATGCCGGCTACTGCACCAAGATCTGGCCGCTCCGAGATGACTTTGTCCGGGACGTCAAGCCGACGCTCATCCTGCTCGAGTGCGGGGTGCTTTGCCTGCTGCTCATCGGTGCGGTGAACCTCGTCAACCTTCTCGTCATTCGGGCGGGCGGACGAGCCAGGGAGATCGCCGTGCGGAAGGCGCTTGGCGCCGGGCGGCGGCACCTGGCCGTCGACGCCCTGATGGAAACGGCCCTTCTTGCGCTGGCCGGGGGAATGCTCGGCCTGCTCGTCGGATCGTGGGGAATCCACCTCCTTGGGGCGCTCGGGACCCACCAGCTTCCGCTCGGGGAATTCATCGCCTTCAACACCCGCGTGGCCGCCGCTTCGCTCGCCGTCACCCTCCTGATCGGACTTCTCCTCGCCCTCCCCATCATCGGGTTCAACCTCCGCTCGAAGGTCGCGGAGGGTCTCCAGTCGGAGTCCCACGGGGGAACCTCCAATCGCCGGATTCAGCGGATCCGCAGCGTCTTTGTGGTGGCCCAGGTCACCTTCGCCTTTGTCCTGTTGGCAAGCGCGGGCCTCTTAGGCATGAGCCTGAAGCGAATCCTCGAGGTGCCGTCCGGGTTCAGGACGGAGAAGGTCCTGACGGGAGTCATCGCCCTGCCGGACCAGCGATACAAAGACAACGCCTCCCATGTCAGATTCGTCGAGCGCCTGCTGCCGGCGATCCGCGCCATTCCTGGCATCGAGGATGGCGCGATAACGAGCGGACTCCCGTTCACCCGCGTCGTTCCCGAGGGCCCGATTTCGATTGAAGGGCCTGCCCCGAAGTCGGGAGGGGCCCTGCCCCTGCATCACCTCGCGGCGGCCACGAGCGAATACTGGAGGATCATGGGCATCCCATTGATCGAGGGCCGGTACCTGGCGGATTCGGACGAGGGTCTTAAGCCGAACATCTGCTGCGTGGTGGATCAATCGTTCGCCAGACGCTACTGGCCCGGGAGGAGCGCCGTGGGCCAGCGCATGTCCGTGGGCATGTCATTCGACAAGGAAAACGCCATGACCGTTGTCGGCGTGGTTGGTGACGTGAAAATGCAGGAGCTGACCGAGAATGCCGGCACCGGTTCCGTCTTCCTCCCGTATTCCTACGCTCTTCACCCCGTCTTCTCCCTCGTCGTTCGCAGCGCGCTGCCACCGGCCGCCGTCGCAACCGCGATTCAAAAGGCGGTGCTTCAGATCGACCCTCAGATCCTGGTCGACGACCTCCGTCCCATGCAGGCCCGACTTGACGACAGTCTCGTCACCCGTCGGTCCCCCGCCATCCTCGCCGGCCTGTTCTCTGCCATCGCGCTCCTTCTCGCGGCCGTGGGAACCTTCGGCGTCCTGAGCTACGCCGTTTCGCAGCGCCGGCGCGAAATCGGCATCCGCATGGCGCTTGGGGCGGAGCCGGGCCAAATCCGCAGCCAGTTCCTCGTCGCAGGACTGCGCCTTGTGACCCTTGGCGGCGCCTTCGGCCTCTTCGGAGCCTGGGCCGCAGGCCGGGCCATGCAGAGCATCCTATTCGGAGTCTCTGCGTTGAATGGGCCGACACTCATTGTCACGGCGGCAATTCTGGCGGCCGTCTCCATTCCAGCGTGCCTCTTGCCGGCGCGTCGCGCCGCCCGCGTCGACCCGGCAACGGTGCTGCACGCAGAATAGCCCGCCGTTGGGACAAATGTTCGGGCTCGTTTGCGCCGCGGAGCGCGGCCGGCCTTGGTCAAGGCCGCGCCGCCGCGTTTTAATTCGGCGCCAAATGCGTCGTAAATGGGACCCATTTCCCAACGTCGATTTTCCTATTGTACCTCATAAACCTCAACGAGGGCGACTCCGCCGTCTCCACTCGCTCCCGAAACCTCGGCAGTGTAGGACCCGGGCGGGAGCGAAATAAGAATCGCCGAATCAGGAGTTGACGAGGTGCCCCACGAGAACGCCCCAACCGCTGCTGATGCCGCGGCTATCTGCATATTGCCGCCCCAGCCGGTATTCGACGCTATCAATCCGCCGGAGCTAATCAGCTGCAATTGTGGATCGGGTAGCACGCCAGCGACCCCAAAGGGGGTCAGAGCCGGTCCTGACGCCCTGATCAATACGGTTTCGGATGTTGCGCCACCTATTACGAATCCGGCGATCTGCACGTTTGCACCCTGACCCACTTGGGCGCGGGCGGAGATATTTGTCAGGCGCGGAGTCGCGAGTGAATAGGCTCCAACCGGGGTAGCATCGTAAATTTCAGCGAGTGCAACCCCGGAGTCCCCACTGGCCCCCGCGACCACGGCCGTGTAGGGCCCAGCTGGCAGCATCTCGACCAGCGCAGAATCTTGACTTGAAGGGTCAGCCCATGAGAACGCACCGACTGCAGCCGCTGTGTTCGAGACCAGAGTGTTTCCGCCCCATCCACTGTTCGCGGCGACCAGGCTGTTGGAGCTAGAGCTGACGAGCTCCAATCCCGGATCAGGAAGAACCCCGGCAACGCTAAAGGGCACTAGCGCGGGCCCAGAGGCGCGGACCAGCAATGTTTCCGAGCCCGAAGTCCCGTTTCCTCCAACCACGAAGCCTGCAATCATTACCTTGGTTCCGATGCCCACAAGCGAGCGACAGGATAGATCAATCAACCTTCCCGGCGCAGGAGTGTTTACGATCGATAGCACCGCAGCGTTGCTGCTTGTGCTCCCCTCACTATTTGTCGCCACACAGTTGTATATCCCGGTGTCGGCTTGAGTCACGCCGCCACTCAAATAAAGCATGCTTGTCGAAGACCCCGAAATACCAATCCCGTCCGAAAGAGGCAGGCCGTTGCAGAACCATCGGTATGTTACAGCTGTTTGTCCGCTCACAACCGCATTAAACGCGACAGGAGTGCCCGTGTTTACCGTCAGTGATCCGGGTCCGCTCGCGAATGAAGGCGCGCCCGGGAGGTTTCCATCGACCACAGTCAGCGTGCCGTCATTGGTATTGGTGAGGTACACCACGTTTGTCACGGGGTTCACCGCGATCCCACCGGTTCCCGATCCGACTGCGACGACAGTGGTCGCATTTGTCGCCCCGTCGATCACCGTCAACGTGCCGGTGCCAGTGTTGTCGACGTAGACTTTATTGGACACCGGGTCGGCGACGATCTCATAGTTGGTATCGGGGCTACCCACCGTGACGTTGCTGGTCGCATTTGTGGATCCGTCAATGACCGTGAGGTCGTTGCTGTTTTCGATTGTGGCATATATTTTGTTCGCCGTTGGGTTCACCACGACATAGTCTATGTCCGGTCCGACATCCAGCGTGGTTGCGGCATTCGTGATTCCGTCAAAAACCATAAGGCCTGTGCTTCCGAAGCCTGCGACATAGATCTTGTTCGTCACGGGATTCACCGCGAAGGGACCGTAGCCGCCGGCCGAGACAACGGGTGTGACAGCGTTCGTCATTCCATCGATCTCAATTAGGTGGCCTTGGACGATTCCTGAGCCGAGCAACGTGAAACTGGATGCATATATCTTGTTTGTCACCGAATCGACTGCGATTCCGTTGGGATCTTCGCCTCCGTTAACGGCTATTGAGGTGGCAGCATTCGTGGCCCCATCGATCACTGTCACGGAACTGCCGCAGTTCACGTAGATCTTATTGGTCACGGGATTTACGGCGATGCCACGCGCGTAAGTCGCAATGTCCACGGTTGTGCTCTCATTCGTTGCCCCGTCTATCACTGTCAAAGCAGGGGCGATTGCGCTAAGGGTGTATATCTTGTTTGTAACAGAATTCACGGCGACCTCATCGGGATTTTGGCCAGCCATGATGGCGGAGGTCGCATTTGTGGCTCCGTCAATCGCAGTGATTGTATTCCAGGTACCTTCGTTCAACACAGCCAAACGACCAACGTAGATCGTGTTCGTCACCGGATTCACCGCGACAACCCCCGGATCCGGCCCGACGCCTAAAGTGGAAACGGCATATTGAGCCTGCGCCGGCAAAGCGGCAATTGTCGCAAAGACGCTGAGGATTCCCGCCACGGTGGAGAATCCACAGCGGTTAACTTTGCCGTGCCTTGTTTCTACACTCTTCTCGCGAATTCGCCTTTGCATAAAGGGTGTTTCGGGCCGCCAGATCAGGTCGGATATCACGTGCAGCAACGGCAAGACCATCCGGGATAACTCGACGAATCGAACACCCGCAGCACTGAAAAGCTTGGGGCATTAGGGGACAATTTTGAGGGTGCTCCAGCCCTATATGGCAATCATGAGCTTCCAAGTCACTGTTCCACAGACACCTAAAACAATTCCTTATCCAATATATTACATCGCGACACTCCTCATAAGCTTCTTTGATCTTTCGTTGCATTCCGAAAGTGGCGTCCGCTCCTGCTTGAAAAGGGGTCGGTTGCAGGACACATGGCATGCTCGGTGGCGCAGCCGTAGCAAAACGGTTGCTAGGATCTACATCCCAATCTCGGGAAAGAGGGATTCCATTTCCGAATCTGTTTCAAAATAGAAATAGAACAGATTTATCGTAAGTGTTTTGTTGTCACAGCCGTACAACACTTTGCTCAGTTGGCACATGCCATGCGTTTAACACGACACCAACTCCACCGCTATCTGCGATGCCAGCCTCACTTCGTCTCGCACTTCGGCACCTTGCCAAGACACCAGGAATCACCGCTATCGTCGTAGCGACGCTTGCCCTTGGAATTGGTGCGACAACTGCGATCTACTCCGTGGTCGACGGCGTTTTGTTACGTCCGTTTGCATTTCGCGAACCCGATCGCCTGTTCTTTCTAGGCGAATCGATCCCCGGCTCGGGATATGGAGTGTTGCCGGTGAGCGCACGGCACTTCACCGAATGGCGCGCGCATTCTGTGTCGTTTGAGAACCTATCGGCCATTTCAGGAGGATCGGTCATCCTCACTGGGAAGGGTGAACCCGAGCGCCTTGAGGAGATGCGGGTTTCAGCCAACCTTTTCGCCACGCTCGGAGTGCAGCCTGCAATCGGCCGGGGGTTCCTCCCTGAGGAGGATCGCTCGGGCAAGGAACACGTAGTTGTATTAGGCCATCAGTTCTGGCAGAGAAAATTTGACGCAGATCCCGGTATCATCGGCTCCACGGTACTGCTGGACAACGAGGCTTACACCGTTGTTGGGGTGCTTCCTTCTTGGTTCCATTTTCCGAACGCGCATGCGCTGCTCTCCTATTACCCGGGATTAACCCAGCCGGACCTTTTTAGACCCATGGTGTTTTCATCTGACGAGCTAGGACAGCTGATGGGCAGTTTCAATTACGGCGCCATCGGCCGTCTAGGAACGGGAGTCAGTCGTCAGGCAGCGGAGACCGAGTTGACCGGGATCTGCGGCCAGGTCTCGAAGCAGTCCGGCCAAAAGGTGGATTTGCGTGCCGCAGTGACGCCGTTCCAGGAGGCGATTGTAGGCAAGGCTCGCCTCGGACTTTTGGTGCTCATGGGCGCGGTCGGCGCCGTCCTGCTCATCATTTGTGTTAACCTTGCCAACCTCTTGCTCGTCCGCGCCGAGGGGCGCGCTGTCGACTCCGCGATCCGCATGGCGCTCGGTGCGAGTCGATTCCAGCTACTGCGGCAGTTCCTGGTCGAAACACTGCTCATGGCTCTTCTCGGCGGGGCGTTCGGCGTGGCCATCGCCGCGTCGGTCCTGAGGTTTCTGGTTCAGGCCGCTCCACCCGACATCCCGCGCCTCGACGAAGTGCGGTTAGATGGCGGCGTCCTTGTATTCGCCGTCGCGTTGACGAGTCTTACGGGTCTGATCTTTGGCCTCGGTCCGGCTTGGCGCACCGCGTCGAACGACCCGCAGGGCGTGCTCAAGTCCCGCGGTCGGACGCTGGCTGGCGAAGGCCGCCGGTTACGAAACTTGCTGGTTCTCTTCGAGTGCGGCCTGAGTGCTACCCTGCTAATACTTGCCGGCCTGTTTCTTGCCAGCTTCTCTCGCCTTGTTCACGTCCCGACGGGATTCGCCGCGCCGACAGTATTGGCAGCCGACATCTCGATTCCATGGACCAAGTACAGGGAACCCGCCCAAAAGAACGCGTTCTTCGAACAGGTGGTCTCGAAGCTGGCGTCTTCGCCAGGGGTCGGCTCGGCGGCGATCACCAGTGCGCTGCCCTTAAATGGGGAGACATGGGTTGATAACGCATGGCTTCCCGGGGATTCCCGGCCCCTCTTTGAAAGGCCTTCAACTAACGTGCGCTTTGTGAGCCCGGAGTATTTCCGAACGATGGGGATTCCGCTGATTGCTGGTCGAATTTTTGGTCGGAGCGACCGCGAACGGAAGATTGCGGTCATCTCAGAACGCCTGGCGCACACTCTTTGGCCGGGAGCGAACCCCATTGGCCGCAGCTTTGAAGGCGGATTCGGGCTCTACGAGGTCATTGGTGTTGTCGGAGACGTACGATCGGATCCGGATAAAGCTGCTGTTCCGATATTTTATCATCCGTATTGGGATTGGCCGCCTTTCAATTCAACAATCGTCGCTCGCGCCGTCGGTGATCCCCGGTCTATTGCAACGATCATGAGGCAGGCGGTAGCTTCCGTCGATCCAGACGTGCCGGTGCCCTCCATGAAAACGATGCAGGAGGTGCTCGACGATTCGCTTTCACAGAGGCGTTTTCAGGCGATGCTGGGCACAGTATTCGCCGCCACCGCGTTGCTCTTGGCAGCCTTGGGGATTTACGGCGTCGTGTCCTGTTCGGTGGCAAGGCGCACAAACGAAATTGGCATTCGTGCCGCCCTCGGCGCAAAACCTTCCGACTTGCGACGGATGGTGGTTTGGCAGGGCCTGGCACCCGTGTTCGTTGGATTGCTAGGCGGCATTGCGACCGCGCTCTCCCTTGGCCACATACTTGGCGGTTTGCTATTCGAAATAAAGCCCTACAACCCCGCCATGATAGCAACTGTTGCGTTTATCATGCTCGCGACTGCCGCCGCAGCCTGTCTCCTTCCTGCACAGCGCGCCACTCAAGTCGATCCGGCGGAGGCGTTGCGGAGCGAGTAACCGAATACAAAGTCTACGTTTACGATCGCCGGTATTTGCCTGGATCGTCGGTTTGAAAACCACCGTTTGAAACGGTCGTTCTTGGGATACAGCGCTAACTGGCAAAGACGAGGCTATCGAGAATGGTTCGAGTCACACAGAATTGGGCCTAGCATGGCGACACGCCTGTTAGGCGGCAGTGAATTCGATCAATACGATCTCCGATCGGGTCGCGACCCGCATTGGAGGACCCCACGTCCCGACGCCACAACTCGTGATCACCTGAAGATCTCCAAAGCGATTTAGGCCGTAGGCAAATGGCCCAAATACTCGGGCGACAAGGAGCGACCACGGCCAGAACTGGCCGTTGTGGGTATGCCCGGAGAGTTGCAGCGAGATTCCGAACTCATTGGGTATAGACAGATGGGAAGGCTGGTGGTTAAGGAGGACGCTCGGGCGATCTCTTTCAATGTGCGATCGGGCGAGAATCCCACGGAATTCCCGAACATCCCGGGCCACGCCATCGTGGACCCCCACGACCTGGAGGCCGTGAACCGTAATCCTCTCATTCTCCAATACGCGGATTCCCACCCCCCTGAGGGCCTCTGTGATCTTCGCGCTGTCGGTAAACTCATCGTGGTTACCTGTAACAAAGAATGATCCCATGGGGGCCTCTATCGCGCCCCATGGCGCCGCGCAGGCGTCAAGATCGACCAGCGCCCCGTCGAACATGTCCCCGCAGATGAAGAGGACGTCGGGATTGAGGGCCTTTACCCGCGCGGCAACCCTGCGGGAAAACCCCACGTTTCGGATATTTCCTAGGTGAATATCGCTTACCAAAACCCCAGTCCTTCCCTTCAACTCGCTGGGCAGGTTTTGAAGCGCCACCGTGTAGCGGGTGATTCGGATTCTCGCCGCGTTGACAAGACCGTAGATCGCCGTGGCCATGCCGAGGCCGAACGCACCGCAGCCGATCGAATAATTCTCAATCGGAATCCCAAGCGCTCGCGTTGCTCCTTTGAGGATCCAGCAGAGAACCGACGCCACAAAACAGAAGCTCAAGAAACCCACGGAAACCGCGGTTGGAATTGCAGCAGCGCGCAATAGTGGATTCCGCAGCCGGAATCCGACGATCGCCACGGGGATGTAGCCCAATGCCATTATTGCGATGGCCACGGGCCAGCCCACGCTGGCACCGCCCAAAAACAGGGCCCATGTCCAATCGACAAAGCAAATCGCAAGTAGGAGAACGGCGACTACGACAGCCGCCCGGCGAAATCTACGCATTCATTTGATCCTATCCCACGGCAATCAAAGGGCAAATGCCCAAATCGAGAAATTCCCGTGACTCAGGAGAATAGGTTCCTTCCAGCCGACCCTATTGCGCCGGACTGCCGATGAAAACTATGGCGTCACCCCAACAAGCTGCATGTCTGCCTAAAAGGGTCCTTAATCGAACAGCTCCAGTCTCAAAACGTTCATTTGGCCGATGAGCGTATCAGAGAATGTTTGGGCCGATGACCATCAGATAGCCGTTGGCGCCTCACTCTCTGAAAGCACGGGAGGAATTGGGGGCTTGTCAAAATAGCGGCGAACGTAAAGCAGCCAGATCAGCCAGGGTAAGATCGAAAGCGTCGTCATCCATCTGAAGGCGGGCGAAGCCAGCAATTGCGCCGATGCGGCGGCGGACCGATGCTCAAACCCCATCTTTAGATACATATCCATCAGGTCGGCGTTCCAAAACGTCACGGCGTTGGAGATCGCAAAAAGAACCTGAATTCCCAGCGCGATCCACCACGCTCGGACCTGAAGTCGGTAGAAGGCACAGGCCAGATAGAGGAGCAATCCACCGAAAACGAGGGAAAGAGCCAATCCTGCACTCCCGGACACGAACGTTCCGAAAAAGGGAAGGACGTGGAATCGGGTTACCACTCCGAGGACGAATACTCCGCCCATGCCCAAGAGCAGGCTTATGGCCAAGACCGGCAGCGGGCAGCGATCCGTCCAACGCTCGACGGGATCACGGGCCTCGCAGGTGCGCTTCACGTGGGGGCTCCGGTAAAAGAGAAACAATGCGCCGGGGATGATGATGTAGAAGACCAGCATGAACACGGCCGTGAAGACCTTCATCATCAACAATGCAGCGGGCTGGAGGGCCGTCCTGCTCTGCTGAGCTACGGCGTCAAACATATGGGGGAGCACAAATGCCATGAAGGCGCACGAGATGATCCCTACGACCAGAGCCACCGCAGAAAGGCACAGCAGAATCGCCCGCGCCCAGCGCCGAGCCAAGATTGAGCCGATTCCAAGCCAGATGAATGCGGTGGCCATCAGCGAATACAAGGCGATCACTGGTACAAGCACCTGCAATCCTGGTGGCGGGTTGGAACCTCGGCTGGCAATGGCCTGGCCGAGCAGCATAAGCAGGATCGCGAGGCCGCAAATGGCGCCAATCGCGATTTCCAGGATTCCAAAGATTACAAGACCGGTTTTGCGATCACGGTAATCGGAGCCAGTTGGGGTCGTCATGGGATTGCAGTGGAAACGGTGCGCAGCCCGATCGGCTTCCAATAAATGTCAAAGGTGGTCTCGCGTCCCATCGGGCCGCCCGATCGAAGAGGCGCATTGGGATAGTTCTTATATGCTGGCGTCCGCAAAGGAGCAATCGAATAGGGCCCCTTTCCTTCAAGGGCCGATTGTTGATCCGCAGAGTTCGGGCACCGTCCAAAATTAGGTCCCTTTATTGGACAGGAATCCCGAAGATCTCTGACCCCTCGTCGCGTTGCCGAATCCTTCCGAGCATCTTGCGCCCTATACGAATCCCGTTTAGGTAACCAGCTCACCCCATGATTATCTCAAGCATCAAGGAACTGAACGATACAAAGGCCAAGGTCGCCCGCCTTGAGCAGGCCCTGGCTAAGGAACTGGCCTCCCTTCCATCCGCCTACGGCTTCGAATCCCTCAAGGAATTCGTGGCCGCCATCAAGGCCGCCGGCGGCGGTGGCAAAAGGGCCGGGCGGCCCAAGACCCGCAAGCGTGCCAAGATCACCGATTCTATTCGGGCGAAGGTCGGCAAGTTGGTGAAAGCCAAGCAGACCGGATCACAGATCGCCAAGGCGCTGGGGATTTCGCTGCCAAGCGTTCAAAACATCAAGAAGGCCCTCGGACTCGTCAGAAAAATTAAGAAACCTGCGCGCAAGCCCGCGATCAGCCGAACACCAGCCAAGCTCGCCGCCGTTCCCAAGCTCCCGAAGAAGCACGTATCGCCAAAGAAGGCCGCTGCTCCCGAATCAAAGGCAAGCCAAGTATCAGATGCGGCCACGCCGGTACCTTCGACCTGATTCCGGCCATTGCTTCGTTGGGGACCTTCGATGTTGAGCGGCGGTGAGAACTGCAAGGTCGATAGATTGCGTTACTCTGCTCTTTTAAGACAGTCTCTGGCTCTCCTAGAGCATCTACAGGAAAAGCGTTGACGGGCGCCTCCTAGAGCGTCTAGGAGAAGTGAATGTCCAAGGAAAAATCCGACCTGCTCCACGGAACACTCGATTTGTTGATCCTGAAAGCGCTGTCTCCCGGACCGACACACGGCTTTGGCGTGTCGGTCCTCATCCGGAGAATTTCCTGCGAGGTGCTGCAGGTGGAGCAGGGTTCGCTCTACCCGGCGCTCTATCGCCTAGAGGCCGAAGGATGGATCAAATCCGAATGGGGCGTCTCGGATAACAACAGGAGGGCGAGGTTTTATGAGTTGACGGGCGCAGGCCGAAAGCAGCTCAAGGCCGAGACGGATAGCTGGCAGCGAGTTTCTTTAGCCATAAACATGGTCCTAAGTCATGCGTGACCGACCCCAAGTTGCTGCCTCTATCCGGCGCCTGTTCAGGAGGGTAGCGTCGGTATCTACTAGCCGGCGCGCGGACGCCGCCATGTCGGAGGAGATGCGCATCCACATCGAACTCCAGGCCGAGGAATACATTAAAGAGGGAATGGCCCCGGCTGCGGCGGCCGATCGGGCGAGGAGGGAATTCGGTCACTTGGACGGCGTGCAGGAGACCTGCCGGGACGAGAGGGGATTCCCCTGGGTGGCTCAGCTGGTCCAGGACCTGAGATATGGGATCCGCATGCTGGCTCGTTCGCCGGGATTCACCTGCGTCGCTGTCCTGACGCTTGCCCTGGGGATCGGCGTCAACGCGGGCATTTTCAGTCTGATGGACGAGATATTACTCAAGCAGCTGCCCGTAAAGGATCCCTCCAGCCTCATTCTATTCCGCTGGGCCTCGCCAAAAGATTTCCCGGTTCCTGTAAATGGCTCCTTCGAGCCGGATTCGGCGACGAAGCTCATGACTTGCTCCTCGTTTTCGACGCCCGTGTTCGAGCGGTTCAAGGCCGAGGGTCGTCCGCTGGACGGTGTCTGCGCCTTTTGCGGATTTTCGAGGATCACCGTCGTCGCCAATGGCAGCGCAGAGGCGGTCGAGCAGGGCGAACTGGTTTCAGGCGACTACTTCGGGCTCCTCGGTGTCCCTCCCGAAACGGGCCGGGTGATCGAGAAGGACGACGACCGCCCGGGCGCACCAGCCGTGGCCATGATATCCTACCGCTACTGGCTTCGGCGCTTC
>Ga0187847_10001631_pt1 | contig 19760 bp, 7 predicted proteins | sample June2016WEW_4_10_FD_132458 | JGI IMG/M metagenome (GOLD analysis project Ga0187847, IMG submission 132458) | Peatland microbial communities from SPRUCE experiment site at the Marcell Experimental Forest, Minnesota, USA - June2016WEW_4_10 | ecosystem: Environmental > Terrestrial > Soil > Wetlands...
ATTGCTTCCAAGACCGTTCCGCATCCCTGGCCCGGACTGGGTGCCCATTCTTCTTGGGATCTGTCCCGCGGCTCTTACCGTTTATGCGATCTATGCTTCTCGAACCGAAACCGTAGCAGGTGTCTCCGCCTTTGCGTTTGCCCTGACCATCGCCCTCCTCGGGGTGCCGCTTTATCTATTCGCTAAGATCCTCTTCCTTTGCCCGGTATGCGGGGTAGGCCCTCCGTTCAACCCTCTTTCACATTCTCAGCGGCGATCTTTCTAGTCCACTTAACGGAGGATGGAATAGAGCGTTAACGTCATCATTAACGGGGATAATTTTCCCCTTGATTGGTGTTTTAGCGGTTGCGATAATCGGACAACAAAGACTATCAACCAAATTGTTTGTAACGATTTAGCGTTTTACTTCCGAGAAAGCCTCGGCTCCGATGGGCTGTTGATCTCAAGAACTCACTTCTTGCCAATCACCCAAGCTATCCGTTAATGAACTGCGACTCACTTGCCAGAACAGCAATCGTTGTCAGAGTGTTGTGAAGTCAAACAGCTGGCCCTGCGAAGGTTGCAAATCATGTTGCTGGCTCAAGGAGTTCATATGCTACCCCCAAACAACCTTGCTTCAGAGACCCCCCGGTCACACATTCAAAAGCCGACCAATGCAGTGACTCTCTTGTTCAGCCTGGCGTTGATCGCTGTGGTGCTCACAGGCACCAGGATAGCAAATGCGCAAAACGCAACGATCTTTGGGCCCAACGTTTATGTCTTCACGCCCAGCGATTCAGTGGCGTCGATCAATGCGACCCTCAATACACTGAACGTCAACACCCAGTTCAGCACCAATCGCTATGCGGTGTTTTTTGAGCCGGGTACATACACCGGCGTCGAGGCCGAAGTGGGATACTACGAATCCGTTGCAGGACTGGGTACAACTCCCAGCGCCGTTTACATTGACGACGGCTATCTGACCTCAAATCAGACCGATTCCAACGGCAATCTGACCACCAACTTCTGGCGTTCCTTGGAGAACATGGAGATCACCGCCCCGTCAGGCGATGTGCTGCAATGGGGTGTTTCGCAGGGAGCCGACTTCCGGCGCATGTATGTGAATAACGCTGCCAATGGCGGCATGGAGCTGACGAATACCGACTGCGGCGAAGCCAGCGGGGGATTCATCGCCAACTCCGAGGTCGCCGGTGCCATCAACGCTTGTTCCCAGCAACAGTGGTATACCCGCAACAGCAACATTGGGAGCTTCTACGGCTACGTCTGGAACTTTGTCTTCTCTGGCGTCATCGGCGCACCAGCGCAAAGCAATCCATTCGGCGCCGGGACCAATTCGTATACCACGCTGGCCACCACTCCTGTCGTCCGTGAAAAGCCTTTTCTCTATATGGATAGCGCCGGCAACTACTGGGTCTTCTCGCCCTCCCTACTGACGAACTCGTCGGGAACAAGCTGGGCAAATGGAGGCGTCGGCAGCGGCGAGATTGGCACTTCTCTGGCTATCAGCACCTTCTACATCGCCACGCCCTCCAGCACGCTGGCCGCGATCAACGCCGCGCTCGCCTCCGGCAAAAATCTGATTCTGACCCCCGGCATCTACCAATACTCCGGCTCCATCAATGTCACCAATCCCAACACCGTCGTTCTGGGCCTTGGATACGCGGATATAATCCCGCAGACGGGAACAGCCGCGCTCACCGTGGCTGATGTGAGCGGGGTGCAGCTTGCAGGATTTCTGATTGATGCGGGTCCGGTTAACTCGCCGGTCCTTCTTCAGATCGGCGTAGCGGGCGCATCGCGCGTCAGCCACGCCGGCAATCCAATTTCGATTAGCGATGTAAACTTCCGCATTGGTGGAGCTAGCGCCGGAACCGCCACCGAAGCCACGGAAATCGACAGCGACAACGTCATCATCGATAATATGTGGTCGTGGCGGGCGGATCACGGCGCCGATGCCTCATGGACCGGCAATATCGCTATGAATGGCCTGGTCGTCAACGGAGATAATGTGACAGCGCTCGGCCTTGCGGTCGAGCACTATGAAGCAGAGCAAGTGCTGTGGAACGGTGAAGGGGGCGAAACCATCTTCTACCAGAGCGAAATGCCCTATGACGTTCCCAGCCAGGCAGCATGGATGAACGGCAGCGTCGACGGTTACGCCTCCTACAATGTCGCGCCGTCGGTTACCTCGCATATCGCCTACGGGCTCGGTGTTTACTCCTATTTTGATCAGGGAGTAGCGATCGTTGCAAACAGCGGTATCTCCGCCCCAGTCGCCAGTGGAGTCATCTTCAACGATGCAGTAACTGTGTTCCTGGCTGGAAGCGGCGATATCAACTATACAATCGCCTCGGACAGCTCCACAGCCGACAATGCTGGTACGGAAGCAAATTCCGCCTCCATTACGAGCTTTGTGACTAAGTGGGGAGGCACAGGTGGCAGTTGTACCGCGGGTCCGTCCGCTCCCACCGGGCTAACCGCGACCGCGTCATCCTCCAGCGTCATCGGCTTGAGTTGGTCGGCGGTAACTCCACCTGCGAACTGCACCATCAGTTCCTATAACGTCTACCGCAGCAACGCCAGCGGGTTTACTCCATCCTCAAGTGATCTAGTCGCGAGCGGGGTAACTGGAACAACCTATTCCAACACTGGACTTGCAGCGTCGACAACTTACTACTATGTCGTTGAAGCGCTCGACGCGGATGGAACGTCGGCGGCCTCGACGCAAGTCAACGCTACTACGCAAGCAGCGTCTTGCAGCGCTGTGTCGTCTGCTCCCAGCGGGCTGACGGCGACGGCGTCTTCTTCTAGCGCCATCGGTCTGAGTTGGACAGCGGTAACTCCACCTGCTGACTGTAGCATCAGTTCCTACAGTGTCTACGGCAGCACCACCAGCGGTTTTACTCCAGGCTCGGGCAACCTGATAACAAGCGGGCTGAGCGGCACAACGTACTCCAACACCGGCCTTACCGCTTCGACGACTTACTACTATGTTGTGGAAGCGGTGGACTCCGATGGCACGTCGGCGGCATCGACGCAAGCCAGCGCGAAGACTTCGCCTTCGTCACCCACCACGGAGATCGTAGCCATCGCCGCCGGCGGCCCTGCGCAGAGTAATTCTGGCGGCGGAGACTACTCTTTTGTCGCGGACGAGGACTTCAGCGGCGGCGGAGATAACTCACCCACGACGGCCACCATCAATTTGACTCAGCCGGGCGCCAACGCAGCACCGATGGGGGTCTATCAACATGGACGGGCCGGAATCTCGACTTACACGATTCCCGGTCTTACGGCGGGAACTCAATACACTGTTCTGCTGCACTTCGCCGAGACTTACTTTACCGCGACGGGAGACCGTGAGTTCAATGTGGCTATCAACGGCACAACCGTTCTGACCAACCTTGATGTCTATGCCACGGTCGGCAAGAACGCGGCGCTGCTGGAGACCTTCACGGCAACCGCCAACAGCAGCGGCCAGATCGTGATCGCCTTCACTGCGGGCGCCGCTAACCAACCACTCGTCATGGGAATCGAAATCCGGTAAGACGAACTCAACGCATTCGGGCCAGCGCCACTTCTGCCGTCGGCCTGAACTCCCAACCTGCTGCAATTGGTTTTCGCAAACTGACAGCCCACTGTGTGCAGTGAAAGCTCATTGGTTTCAAGTTTGCGTCAGCGCGTGGATGCCGTTCATTGCAATGCATTCGCCAGTTCTTGCATACGCCGAGAGTCAAATTACTAATCAAAAGGAGCGTCATGAATAGCCAAAACATTCACGTTGAAAGCCTCGCCTGCCTCGGCATTCTCAAGCCTCCCAGCCCACAACTCGATCCTCAATACCTTGCAAGCAGATCCATGAGCGACGGTTTGCAAGCGGCTCGCAGATGGTGGCCAGTCCTGGTGATGCTCCTGCTCCTAGTTGCGGTAATGGCCTCGGTCGGAGCGAGTGCGCAGCCTGCGCCACCGGCATCGAATCGGATCACGATCAATCTCTCGCAGGGAGTGCCCAATTTCGTTGGGGATGCGGCAGCGACGGATCCAACCGCCGCTTTGCCGCAAAGCAATTGGTGGTACGAGAACAATCAGGATTCTACGACTTTCGCGGCCCCCAGCTATGTTGAGGTCGCGGCTCCCGCTGCCGACACCACAACCTCTTGTGGCAGCACCCTTTCCACACCCGACTGGACGCGAGTGGGCATTCCGAACGACGCGAATATTTGGCGCACGTTTATCAATCAAGCATCGGGTGGCGGCCAAGGATCTCTGTGCGGACAAAATAACTGGTATCGTCTGCACTTCAAGGTTGACCCGGCGTATGCAAGCAGTAAGATCATGGTCGAGTTCGAGGGTGCACACACCGGCGCTCAGGTTTACATCAATGGCACACTCCTGCCCGGCAACAGCACGATTGCTGCCGATGCGGAGGCGTCTCATGTCGTGGGTTTCATTCCCTTCATTGTCGACCTCACCCCCTACATAACGGCCGATGGCGCTACGGACAATGTACTCGCAGTGCGCGTTTCCAGGGCGAGTACGTGGTTTGAAGATCCTGCATTTTCCGAAGTCTTCCGCTTCGGTCAGGCTATGGCCGGATTATTTCGGCCGGTAAAGATGTTCATTACAAATAAGGTGCATATTCCAGTAAATGTGTACTCCAATCAGGCAACCTGGGGCACCTACGTGGCAACGGTATCCGAGGTTCCTTCTACAACCAGTACCGCGCAAGCTGCCTCCGCTGTTATTCAAGTTGAGACGAACGTTGTCAACGAGACTACAACTTCCCAGACAATTACCTTGACTACGCAGATCGTGGATGAGAACGGAAACGTAGTAACTACCGGAGCGCCCCTCACTCAAACAGTGGCCGCGATGACTCCGGGCAATTTCCCGTCCACTGCGACGCCAATGTTCAGTCAACAGATAACTGTATCCAATCCGACATTATGGTATCCAAACAATTCCATTTACGGTACGCCATATTTGTACACCGTCAATCATATCGTCAGCGTCGGTGGCGTAGTGGTCGATGTCGCGCAGACTCCGCTCGGTGTCCGCACGATCACCTGGAATACGGATTACCCGATCTTCAACGGCTATCCGATGAATTTGTGGGGCGGCTCCGGTCGCTACGATTATCCGGGGTTGGGATCGTCCGTTCCGGAAGAACAGCAATGGCGCGACCTCTCGCTGCTGGCCGCAGAGGGCGGAAATATTTACCGTCCGGGCCACTCGACCTCGAGCGAAGAGTTTGTGAACGCGGCCGATGCCTATGGCGTCATGATCGACCAGCCGAGCGGAGACAACGAAGAAGCTTTCGCTGCCGCCGGCGATCCAACGGCCGACATGATAACGCTGAAGGAAGAACTGCATCGCGACATGATCATTCGCGATCGCAGCCATCCGTCCATTCTCGACTGGGAGTCGAATAACGGCACAATGGAAGAATCTGTCGGCACAGCCCTTTTGGCCATCAATTCGGAGTGGGATCCGATCAATACGCGCGTTGCGGCCGACCGTACGCCGGACAATGTCAACGGCTACTTGCTCGGCTGCACCCTGGAAGGCTGCGAGGTTGGTGTCAAGGAGACGACTGATTCTGCGCTCGGTCAGAATCTCACGAATAACCCGGCGTGGGGAGCGGAGTATTGGGGCACCGGCACTGCGCGCGGCCTGGCTTGGAATTACGAGCTTGAATTTGTTGCTCCTTTTCTGAGCAACTTGCGCCAGAGTAAGGCGGCAGATTGCATGGGAATGGCGCAGTGGTACCTTGCGGATACACCTGGCGAAACAGGTCAATATATAGAAGCCGGCGCCAGCACCACTGCTCCGGGGAACTCGAATGCGGTTCGTTCGCTGGGCGCTTCCTCGACGGACCAGAACCGCTTCCCGAAGTTGTTGTATTACGCCTATGAGGCCGCCTGGACACCTTTCTCGATCAAGCCGGTCGTTCACCTAGCGGGTCACTGGAACTATTCCGCCGGGAATGTCCAGGTGAACGCCTTCAGCAACTGTCCATCGGTTGAACTGCTGCTCAATAACGTACAACAGGGCGCTATTGAGACGCCAAACCCCTGGAACTCGAACGATACAGCGAATGAGACGGAAACCGACACCATGATACCCTTCCAGACGTCCTGGATTGTACCCTGGGCTTCAGGAACGGTGACGGCGGAATGCTTGGACGCGTCCGGAACTGTGAAAGCGACAGACAGCAGGACGACAGCCGGAGCCGAAAACAAGATCGTGCTCTCTGTTGTTCCTGAGCTGACCAAGCCGGGGACCTCTGGCACGACCTTCCAAGTTACGGCAAATGGTTCCGACGCGGCCTTTGTGACGGCCGAGGTCGAAGACGCGAATGGGAATTGGGAACCACTCGCCTCCGACACACTCACGTTTTCGGTGACCGGTCCGGCCACATACATGGGCGGAACCCAGCAATATGTGTCCACGAATACAGACACATACTCTAACGCCAACTCTACAGTTATCAGCGGCGTGCCTGACGCTTACTATATGGCGCCCGGTGATCCTGAGTTGGCGGTTGAGGGCGGCTTGACCAGAATCGCCCTCCGCAGCCAGTTCACTCCTGGAACAGTTACGGTGACTGCCACGGCTCCGGGGCTAACGAGCGGTTCAGCGTCGTATACGATTGTTGCGGTGCCGGATCCTCGTACAGCGATCAACAATTGCACTACGGCTCCTTCGGCGCCAACCGGACTAGGGGCGACGGCATCTACCTCCACCGTCGCGCCATATGCCGGCGTCGTCAGCTTGACCTGGACGGCGGTGACTCCACCGGCCAACTGCGCCATCGGTTTCTACAACATCTACAGCAGCACCACCAGCGGGTTCACTCCATCCTCGAGCAACGAGATAGCGAGCGGCGTGACCAGCGCCAGCTACTCCGCCACCGGCCTAGCGTCTTCGACAACTTACTACTTCATCGTGGAAGCGGTTGACGCAGACGGTACATCTGCGGCCTCGGCGCAGATTGTCGCCACCACGCCGGTCACACCCTCCTGCACCACACTTCCTGCCACGCCAACCGGGCTGACGGCGGAGGCGTCTTCTTCTAGCGCTATCAGTTTGACTTGGACGGCACCGACTCCACCGGCCTACTGCACCATCAGCTCATACACCGTGTACGGCGGAACTACGGCGAGTCCAACCACCGTGATCGCAACCGGCGTGACCACCCCGAGCTACACCGACACAGGCCTGGCGGCTTCGACGACCTACTACTTCGTCGTGAAAGCGGTTGACGCGGACGGCACCTCGGCGGCCTCGGCGCAGGCAACCGCTATCACGGAAGCAGCGGGATCCGTATCCATCAACGCCGGCGGTCCGGCAGTGAGCAACTCGGGCGGCGGTGACAATTCCTTTGTTGCGGACGAAGACTACGGCACTGGCGGAACCACTTACTCGGTCACGAACGCAATCACCATACCCGCCAGTATCAGTACCACCGCGGCACCTGTGGCAGTCTATCAGACAGCGCGGCAAGGAGTCGTGACTTATACGATTCCTGGCCTGACCACTGGGATCAATTACATAGTTCGTCTGCACTTTGCCGAGCTGTATTTCACAGCAGTTGGTAGTCGTGAATTCGATGTGGCCATCAACGGCACATCGGTGCTGACCAACTTCGACATCTATGCAACAGCTGGTGCGGCCTACACGGCTGTGGTTGAGCAGTTCACCGAAACAGCCAATAGCAGTGGCGATATGGTGATCGCCTTCACCAACGGCGCCGTCAATCAACCCATGGTCGAGGGCATCGAGGTGTTTGGCGCAGCCTCTGCTTGTATCACGGTTCCCACTGCGCCAACCGGGTTGGCGGCAACAGACTCTTCCTCCAGCGTCATCGGTTTGACCTGGACGGCGGTGACCCCTCCGGCTAACTGCACCATCAGCTCCTACAACGTCTACGGGAGCACCACCAGCGGGTTCACTCCGTCCTCGAGCAACCTGATCGCGAGCGGCGTGACCACTGCGAGCTACTCCAACACCGGCCTTACAGCATCGACAACTTACTACTACGTCGTTGAAGCGCTTGACGCGGACGGCACATCGGCGGCTTCAACTCAAGCCAGCGCGGAAACTTCGGTCGCCTCGACATGCGACTCGGTTCCCCCCACGGGGCCAACCGGTCTGACGGCGACGGCGTCTTCTTCCAGCGTAATAGGTTTGACTTGGACGGCGGCTCCCGCGAACCCTCCATGCACCATCACTTCCTACAGCGTCTACCGCAGCACTACCAACGGCTTCACGGCGTCCGCGAGCACCTTGATAGCAAGCGGTGTGACGAGCACAAGCTACTCCAATACCGGTCTCGCGCCTTCGACGACTTACTACTACGTCGTTGAGGCGCTTGACTCGTTCGGCACATCGGCGGCGTCGAATCAAGCCAGCGCGGAGACGCAAAGCAGCGGCGTCAGTTGCACTACCGTTCCTTCGGCGCCAACAGGCCTGGTTGCGACGGTCTCTTCTTCTAGTGCCATCGGCTTGAGCTGGACAGCTGTGACTCCACCAGCTAACTGCACCATCAGCTCCTACAGCATCTACGGAAACACCACCAGTGGATTCACTCCGGGCTCAAGCAACCTGATAGCCAGCGGGTTAACCACGACGAGTTACTCAAACACAGGCCTACAGCCCTCGACCACCTATTATTACGTTGTAGAAGCGGTGGACGGGGACGGCACCTCGGCGGCCTCGACGCAAGCCAACGCAGAGACTTCTCCGGCATCCTCCGGCACTGAAATCGTTGCAATCGCCGCGGGCGGCCCAGCGGAAAGCAACTCGGCCGGAGGAGATTATTCTTTCGTTGCCGACGAAGACTTCAGCGGCGGCGGAGACAACGCTGTCAGCTCGGCTATCATTAACCTGACCCAGCCCGGCGCCAATGCAGCACCGATGGGTGTCTATCAGCACGCCCGATCTGGACTCTCCACTTACACGATCCCTGGACTTACCGCGGGCAGTCAGTACACTGTACTACTGCATTTTGCCGAGACCTATTTCACCGCAGTCGGGGACCGTGAGTTCGATGTGACAATCAATGGCACGACAGTGCTCACCAACCTTGACATCTATGGCACTGTTGGCGCAAATGCCGCATTGCTTGAGACCTTCACGGCCACCGCCAATAGCAGCGGTGCTATAGTGATCGCCTTCACCTCAGGCGCCGCAAATCAGCCTGTAGTCAGCGGGATTGAGATCAGAAGTGCTTCCGGCTCCGGTTGCGGTGCGGTACCGGCAGCACCAACTGGAGTGACGGCGACTGCCTCATCCTTTGGCGTCATTAGCCTTAGCTGGACGGCAGTCACTCCTCCGGCTAACTGCTCTATCAGCTCTTACAACGTCTACGGCAGCACTACCAGTGGGTTTACACCAAGCTTGACCAACTTGATTGCCAGCGAAATTACTGGAACAACCTACTCGAACACAGGCTTGGCGGCTTCAACGGCGTATTACTACGTTGTGGAAGCAGTGGATTCGGATGGAACCTCAGCGGCGTCAACGCAGGCGACAGCCACCACGCAACCGACAAGCGCGGAGATAATCGCCATCTCCTGCGGCGGACCGGCGGAAAGTAACTCGGGAGGCGGGGATTATTCTTTTGTAGCCGACGAGGACTTCAGCGGCGGAGGTGATAACAGTGTTAGTACGACCACCATTAACCTGACTCAACCCGGAGCCAATGCAGCACCGATGGCGGTCTATCAACATGCACGTGCCGGAGTCTCCACCTATACGATTCCTGGCTTGACGGCAGGCACCCAATATACCGTCCTGCTTCACTTTGCCGAGACTTACTTCACTGTTGCCGGCGACCGTGAATTCAACGTGGCCATCAACGGCACATCCGTGCTCACCAACCTGGACATCTATGACACCGTGGGAGTAAATGCGGCGCTGCTCGAAACTTTCACGGCCACTGCCAACAGCAACGGTCAGATCGTGATCGCTTTCACCGCAGGTGCCGCTAACCAACCCGTCGTCAGCGGCATTGAGATTCGCTAATACGTACCCACACGGAGTGGCGTCGAGAAGCGCGCACTTCCATGGAAACGCATCCACCATCACGCGACAACCCGCGGCACAGGCTGTGCCGCGTCCAAAACAGGAGAAATGTATGTTGACCGTTGATTCGACTCATTCAAGAAATGCTACGCTTAGGGTTTTGTATGGGCTCGTCGTGGTGTGCGCTCTTATTCTTGTCGTCTCTTCAAGTGCTTTCGCTCAAGAAGTTGTGGCCATAGCTGCAGGGGGTCCTGCGCAAAGTAATTCCAGCGGCGGAGACTACTCCTTTGTCGCCGACGAAGATTTCAGTGGCGGAGGAGACAATGCCGTCAGTGGCGCAACCATTAATCTGACCCAACCGGGCACGAATGCAGCGCCCATGGGAGTGTATCAACATGCGCGGGCTGGAGTTTTTACTTACACGATTCCGGGTCTGACGGCGGGAAGTCAATACACCGTTCTTCTGCACTTTGCCGAGACCTACTTCACCACCAAAGGGAGCCGCGAATTCAACGTTGCCATTAACGGCACATCGGTACTAACCAACCTTGATGTCTATGGCACTGTCGGAGTCAATGCAGCGCTGCTAGAGTCGTTTACGGCCACCGCTAACAGCAGCGGCGACATCGTGATCGCCTTTACTGCCGGCGCCGCAAATCAGCCTGTCGTCAGCGGAATTGAGATCCGAGGGACCGCTGTGAGTTGCAGCACAGCTCCTTCAGCGCCCACGGGGCTGAGAGCAACTGACTCCTCGTCGAGCGCCATTAGCTTAAGCTGGACGGCGGTTACTCCCCCGACAGACTGCACCATCAGTTCTTACAGCGTTTACGGTAGCAACACCAGCGGGTTCACGCCGGAATCGGGAAACCTGATCGCCAGTGGAGTTACCGCTACCACTTATTCAAATACCGGTCTCACGGCATCAACAACCTACTATTACGTCGTAGAAGCGCTCGATGCAGAGGGTACATCGGCGGCCTCGGCACAGGCGAGCGCGGAGACTTCGGCCCCGCCCTGTACGACGGTTCCCTCGGCGCCGTCCGGGCTGACGGTGACGGCAACTTCCTCCAGCGCCATCGGATTAAGCTGGTCGGCTGTTACTCCTCCTGCGAACTGCAGCATCAGTTCTTACAACGTATACGGCAGCACGACCAGCGGTTTTACGCCTAGTTCAGATAACCTGCTTGCGAGCGGGTTATCTGCCACCAGTTACTCTAATACTGGCCTCACCGCGTCTACAACCTACTACTATGCTATAGAAGCGCTCGACGTGGACGGCACATCGGCGGCCTCAGTGCAGGACAGCGCCACCACGCAAGCACCGGCCTCAGGTACCGAGGTTGTCGCCATCGCCGCAGGTGGACCAGCAGAAAGTAATTCCGCAGGCGGCGACTATTCCTTTGTTGCCGACGAAGACTTCAGCGGCGGCGGAGATAACTCCCCAACCACGGCCGCCATCAATCTAACACAGCCCGGCGCTAACGCAGCGCCAATGGGGGTCTATCAGCACGGACGCTCCGGAGTTGCGACTTATACCATTCCGGGGCTCACCGCGGGCAATTCGTACTCTGTTCTACTGCATTTTGCTGAGACTTACTTCACTGCCAAGGGTGAAAGGGAGTTCAACGTTGCGATCAACGGGACGACGGTGCTGACCAACCTTGACGTGTATGCCACGGCCGGCGAAAACGTAGCGTTGCTCGAGACCTTTACTGCAACCGCAAACAGCAGCGGCCAGATCGTGATTGCTTTTACGCTGGGTGCGGCCAACCAGCCTCTGATTATGGGAATTGAGATCCGCAGCACTTCCAGCGGCAGTTGCATTGCGGTTCCTTCGGCTCCCACCGGACTCAATGCAACAGCATCTTCCATGAGTTCCATTGGATTGAGCTGGACGGCAGTCACTCCACCTGCTAACTGCACCATCAGCTCCTACAGTGTGTACGGTAGCACCACCAGCGGCTTCGCTCGGTCCTCGAGCACCCTGTTATCAAACAGTGTGACGGGCACGAGCTACTCCAACACGGGTCTGTTGGCTTCGACAACCTACTACTACGTTGTTGAAGCAGTGGATGTAGACGGAACCTCTGCGGTCTCGGCGCAGACATCCGCCACCACGCAATCAGCGGTATCCAACACCGGTTATGTGTCCATCAACGCAGGCGGTCCGGCTGTGAGCAACTCGGGCGGCGGTGACAATTCCTTTGTTGCGGACGAAGACTACAGCACCGGCGGGACCACCTATTCGGTGACGAATGCAATCACCATACCCGCCGGTGTTTCTACTACCGCAGCTCCCGCGGCGGTCTACCAGTCGGCACGGCAAGGAGTCGTCACTTATACGATTCCTGGCCTAACCGCTGGAACCAGTTACATAATTCGTCTGCACTTTGCCGAGCTATATTTCTCCGCAGCCGGCAATCGTGAATTCGATGTGGCCATCAATGGCACAGCTGTGCTGACCAACTTCGACATCTACGCAACGGCCGGCGCGCAATACACGGCTGTGGTTGAGCAGTTCACCGAAACAGCCAACAGCAACGGCAATATTCTGATCGCCTTTGCCGACGGTGCCGTCAATCAACCCATGATCAATGGTATCGAGGTGCTTGACGCCACTCCTTGCACCACGCTTCCCTCGGCTCCGACCGGTCTGGCGGCGACGGCGTCTTACCCCAGCGTCATCAGCTTGACATGGACGACGGTCACTCCTCCGGCCAATTGCAGCATTGGCTCCTACAACGTCTACGGTGGAACGACTGCAAATCCGACCACGTTGATTGCAAGCGGGCTGACGGGCACGACTTACTCCAACACTAGTCTCACGGCTTCGACGACGTACTACTATGTCGTAAAAGCGGTGGACGCGGAAGGAGACTCAGCGGCCTCGGCGCAGGCGTCCGCTACCACGCCAGCCTATAGTGTAATTGCTCCTCCAACCAGTTTGACGGCGGTGGGTTCTTCCTCCCAACAGATCGATCTGCGCTGGGTTGCGAGCACAGCCCCTGCTCCAAACACTGCGCCAGTGAACTATTCGGTATACCGGAGCACAACCACTCCCTTCACACCGTCGGCTGCCAATCTGATGGGCACCACCGTCGGAATCACTAACTACTTGGACAGTAACTATCCCGCCACACTTACCGCGGGCGAATCCTCCATTCCCCCAGGTCCTGGAATTCAGCCCTCGACAAAGTATTACTATATGGTCGTGGCTTCCACCTTGTCGGGGATTTCGCCAGCTGCTACGGCCTCAGCCACATCACTACCGGCAACAGCGTCAGCCGCCGCTCCTGCCGCTCTTACGGGATTGACCGCAATGGCAGAAAATGCCAACGAGATCGATCTGATATGGAACTCGACCAACTCGGGGGTCGGGACGGTGGCGACGACATATTACATCTACCGAAGCACAACGCCAACCTTCACGCCCGCGGCCAACAACGAGATTGGCACCACGAAGAGTAACTGGTTCCAGGATGCTGTCTTAGCGGCGTCGACTCAATATTACTACCAGGTCTTGGCCAACAACTCGATAGGGACGTCACCGTCGAGCGCGACGGTGACCGCGACAACGCCTGAACTCAATTCTAATCTTTGGGGAGGCGCACCCTTCTGGGATGCCAGCAACATGCCCGCGTTGCCCGCCGGGGACACCGTGATGATGAAGTTCCTGAATCGGACGAACGGGATGTTTTCGGACGATCAGATAACCTGGACCGCAACCATCAATGGAGTTGCGAGCCAGTACACATTTGCGCAACAGCCTACCTTTGCTATGCCGCCCAACTCGTCGGGGCGTATGTATTTCTTCTTGAATGACCCGACTTTGGACGAGGATAACACCGACTACTGGGACTATATCGAGTTTACAGCCGGTGCCACCTCGATCAACATGGATACAACGCGCGTCGACGCACTCGGCGTCAAGATTGCATTTAATCTGGTTTGCGGAGATGGAACCGATATAGCGCTCGGAGAAAATGAAGAGACCTTTACCGAAGACCGGTCTGTTACACTCCAACGCTATCTAACTGCGGCTCCATACAACCTCACCGCTGCCGCCCCATATGACTTCCAGACAGACGAGACAACGTATGGCCCGTATCGGATCATTGAGTCGGGCGCGGCCGGTTTTAATGCTGGTGGGCCATACCAGAATTACTATGCCAATTACATCTCTGATATTTGGTCCTTCAACGGTATTACCATCACCGAAGCAACGTCCAATGGTGCCGGCTTAGGTGCCAATCCGGACCTTTCTGCCGCGATCTTCCGGCATACCGCCCCAATTTCGGGTACGCCTGAGTTCAATGCAGCCGGAGATTTAACCAACGAAGGGATGTGGGGAAATCCTGCAAGCTTCTATCAGCAAGAGCCCTATGACCACTACGCGCAGTGGATTGAGGCCCAGGCCATCAACATGCAGCAGTATGCGTTCCCATACAACGATGCAGGTGGATATTCGAGCGACATAGGCTGCGCAAACCCGGAAACTCTGCTTATAGCCGTCGGCTGGTAATCGGCAGGAACGGCACCACGGCAAGTCCTTCGTCACTAAGACGAAGGACTTGCCTTCTCGACTCGAATACTTACAAGGTAGCAACGAATTTATTTGTTATAGCAGTGGGGCCGATTGCAATCATGAGAGCAAGATTGTCAATTTGATCTACTCCGTGTAACTTTCATCGCTTGGGTTTGCCGAAGTAGTCGAACAGTTGCCGTGAGCCGTTTGTAACAAGATGTTACTGGATGGTTTTATAGCGGCTCTCCAGTTCACATGAAGTGTCTGGCGGCGTGGAAGGTGACTTTTTCTTGAGGAGAAGGCCATTCAACTGCAATAGCCTCCCTCTACAGCAACTTGAGAACTGCAATAGACTTCTACAACCGCTCCATATTGAGGCTCACGATTTAAGCGTCGCTCCGAGCGGCTGGCACGTGCCAATAATCACAAGATTCCCACGGAAGAGAATACAGCTAACTTTCGGGAACTACTTCAATGGCGTTGATCAGCGGATAATTTTCTACTGGAGAAAATGACAGGTCGAGAATGCCATGCGCGGTGGCTTTCACATGGTCGGAGGTGACCATCACTACGGGATTTTTCTGCTCACGCAGGATGTCGAAGTTCTTCAGCAGCGTGGTGCCATTGCAGTAGACGTCAAAGACGCGAGTGCCGATGCCGCCAGGTCCTCCATTGGCCACGCCGAACCAGCCTTCTGAGAAGTAAAGGCGTATCTGGTATTTCTTGTTTGCGACGGCGGGAATCATATAGTGGAAGTGCCCGTAGCGTTCCCAGGCATAAAGCTGGGAATCGGTCACATGGGGTAGTTTGTCTGGATGGAAGGCCCTTCTGCCTCCCTGGAAAAAGCGCTCGGGAAACCATGTATTGCCGGCGTGATCGCTGTAGACGCCGGGGCCGGCCAGCATACGCAACGGCGCACCACCATCGGAGTTCGCTGGCGTGATTTCCAATGCATTGATAAAGGATTCATCGTTGATGAAGTCCAGGTGGATGGTGCCGTCGCTACTGGGATGAACGCCGGGACAAATCTTGCCGACAACCAGTCCTTCGCCGCCCGCATCGTCGACGACATCCATGGCTATTGTCTCGGCGTCATTGATGGTGAAGGCGACTTGGCGGGCTCCTTCCTTGTCGTTAGAGGTGTCGGCGAAGAGCAGCATAAGTTGGTAGGTTCCCGGCGGAACGGGAACCCGGCATCGGAACCTGCCTTCCCGCCCATTCTGAAAGAGGGGTAAGTCGTCTGTACCCTGCACGTCGTGACCGGGATGAGAGAAGGCTGTCCCACCCGTACAGGATTGATCGTTGTTCCAGGTTTGCCCGGCCACATCTACGTAAGGATGCGGATCGCCGCCGAAATGAATGCGCAACGTGCTGCTGTTTGTGGCGGCTTCAGAATGATTCTGTTGAGGGATGGGGAAGGGCAAGGCTCCATGCTTTTGCAAGAGCACACCAGCCAGGGCAATCGCCAGAAGCACGGTTGGCAGGCCAGACCAGATCAACCACTTGCGATGGACCAAAGGCGGCGTGGGGGGAGGTTCCTCACTTTTCTCAGGCACCTCGCGCGGTAGAAAATCCTGCGCCTTCGTCAGCTGCTCCTTGCGGACAAAGTAAAGCACGTATTTTCCAGGGGGTAGCTGAATCTGGATTGCATGATCCGCGCCCTCCTTAGCATAGTACAGCTCCAGTTTTTTCCTCAGCGTATGCGCCGTCACCCGGACAATGGTGTCGAACTGCGGATCGAACTGCTCGGGCCGATGAAGCGCTTGGACGGCAATACTGTATTCCTTGATCTGGTCGGAAGCTTCGGAGAAGTGCCTCTCGGCTACGTAGTTAAGGAAGTTCAGCAAATTGGGTGCCTTATCCAGAATGCCCGACTGCAAGACCATTTGCAGTTCTTGCTGTTCTTCCTCTTGTCTTGTTTCGATTTTTGAATGTATAGACGACATGGGGCCAAATATCCTTGATCGTTTCTTCCCGGACAATTGTATTCCTTTAAACGCAGGGTATGACAGGGTGGTTAACGTAACAATTAACCGGACTAACGGCGATTCTTGCGGGACTGGCGCAAAACCGAAAAGCAGATTGGTCTCTCTCGTAAATAGCAGAAAATGTATAATTTAAACCGATCTGCTCGCGTGGAGGAAGTTGAATAACGTATCGGATGGGTTAGCGGGTGGTGACCAATGGGCTACTGCAATATCCGTGAGTGAACGCTGACTTACTGGTCAGCTCAACCCTCAATCGTGAATTCTCGCAATATGGCAATTCAACATCATGGGTACACGAATTGCCCGTCTCTCGCCTTGCAGACGAGCGACCATAACCCAACCAGTCCCAGATATTCTGGTGACGCAAACAGTGACCGGAGAGTTGGTCTATTTTATCCAGAGATATTCTTGCCGCTGGCTTCCGCGAGGGTTCGTAGAGTCTGGTAAAAGGTGAACCTATGCGAGGGAGAATGCTTCTGACGTCAGTCGTGTCGCGGAGATCGACAACCAAATCCGGGGACCAAGAACCCAGAATGCCCTGATACTCAATCTCGGTTTCGCTCAGGGCAAGTACGGAATGATCTTCCGCATTTTGGAAACAAGCGGATTCTGATCTCGTGTTGTTGAACCGGACTGTGACCATTCACCTCTACGCTGCGACGATGAGCCTCTCTACCAGACGAAAGTTGCGAGCACATGTGGCGGCCCGGGATGGCCGTCTTGTATCTCTGTCGATAACACGATCTCGATGTTCTTGTTTTTCTCCAGCACCGCCTTTCCCAACGTGCCCTCCAGACGCTGATTGCTGGTAAGGAATTCTGCCGCAGCTTGCGTTCCTGCCTTTCCCAGACCAGCGACGACCAGCACAGGCTGCTCGCTAGTATGGTCGTAATAACTCGCAACAATGGCATAGTCGCGGGTATTTCCAAGAATAGGCTGCTGATTATTGAAGGTCAGAACGTCAGAAGGATGCCCACGGTCGCGGATCCCACCCGCGGACAGGCTGCCTCCGAAGAAACTGTATCTGAGACCTGCCGTCAGCCGCTCCGTGCAGATATTATCCAGAGCGCCCATCAAGATGATCGGCCCTTGAGGCAGGTCTTCCAGTGTTGTATCAGGGAAGCCTATGGTCCGATAGGAGTGCGATCGCATAGTCAGAACATCCGTAATTCTGCTATAACTCACGACATCGCTGATGGGGATCATGTCGGAGTGGATCATAGAGCTCAGCATATCTTGCTGCAAGCTTTGAGATGAGTTTGCAGAGCTGTCCGTAGGAGAGTCGTGCCCGTGGGAATCGAGTGTATGAACGCCCAGAACAATTAGCGTCGGAGTGCCGGAAACAAGAATCGGCCTCCAAAGAGAATCGATGCCGCGCTCTCGCGAACCTTCCAAAAGGTGATGTCTTTCCCACCATCCGGCTCCCGACAGAAGCACGATTCCAAGCCCGAAAATGAGCAGTCTTTTGTACCACGAATGCCGGTGAACCGAGGATTTGGTAACCGGTTCTGGAAGAGCGGCGGCCGTTGACTTTGGTTCGAACAGTTTATCTTCCGCAAGCAAAGACTCGATCTCCGCTTTCAGAAACTCCCGTCCGGCAAGTTGCGAACCATGAGCAGCGGGAAGAAACTGTGGAACATACGATCCCAAAGGGAGGTCGATGCGCAGTTCCTGTTCATGTCCTCGGTCTTGATAATACTGCGCAAGCCGCTTCCGTATTTCGCCGGCAGTAACCCGTACGATCGGATCTTCATTGGTGTCGTAGTCGTTGGATCGGGCAAATACCTGTATACCAATGGTACGTTCTTTAAGGCTATCGAACTCACAAGCAATCGCCTGCTCTACAACGAATCTCAGAAACACGGGATAGCGTTTGCTGTTGCGAAAATGTTTGCCGGCGACTATCCGCTCAAGTTGCTGAAGGATGTCGGAGCTGGTGAGTCCTCTGCTCTCCTGCGCTAGCGAGTACTCTTTCTCCATATCCCGTTCCCTTCAGAATGATACTTCATGCATCCAGACGTTACTTATACCATCCTCGACCCTCAAAGTAATGTCCAGTAAGAATAAAGCTTCTAACTTCCTTCCTTAAGGTGGTTCCTTTTTGAGGAAAAAGCCCTCGATCGTCACAATTCGCTCTGCACTGACTCGATGACAGCTATACTCGGCCTATTACTCACACCGGCATTTCCAAGACATTGTCGCCTATCTCAACTTGAATCACGAGCGTTTCCCAACCGATGCAAATCGGACGGAAACTTTAGACTTGAGCGCATTTGCCCCAGTTATACAAAACCAGCGACGTGACGGGCTCAACGGAATGGGACGTATAACCAGCGGTGCCGATACCGGCGTTTACCAGATCCTGCGGCGTGGAGCCGTTCAGGCTGGGGATGGCGTTGTACTGGTCCTGGGCGGGAACTGATTCGGTGTAGGTGGTGCCGCCCTGTATCTCGCGAAGGCCTTCCCAGTCGCCGTAAAAGAAGGTCTCGTTCTTGAAGATGCGGCCGCCGAAGCTGACGCCATACTGATTATGTCTCATTTCCGGCTTTGGCTCGACCTTGTTGGCGAAGTGAGTGTACGAGTCGGTCTTGTCGTTGCGAAAATACTCATATGCCGATCCATGGAACTGGTTTGATCCGGACTTGGTCACAACGTTGACCACGCCACCAGCAGGGCGGCCAACCTCGGGCGCATAGCTGTTGGTTTCAACCGTGATTTCCTGGATACCTTCAACGTTCGGGCGAATGCCGAGGGTGGCCGCACAGTCGCCAGAGAGGCAAACGCAGGAACCACGCCGGAAATGATCGCCGGCGCAGCGGCGGTCTTTGCTCCGTTGCCTCCCGACGAAGTGCCGGAATAGGTTAATGCGGGCGTCCACGGGGCGAGATACATCTTCAAGATTGTCAGCTCTTCGGGTGTCACCTTCGCCTCACGATGCAGCTTAACGAAGCTCGGCAGGGGCATCGCTCCAAGCTGAATCATGTTTATAGCTTCATAAAGCGTCGCCTTCTGCGCAGCGGCAGATTTGAAGCCCAATGTCGAGAAGTTCAGATGCTCCCGTGCGGTCAAGATGTCGTGCCGCACCAGCCAGTAGGCGGGTACGATTTCATCGAACCAGGAGAGTCGCCGCTGGTCCGAGTGGCAACTATAGCAGTCCTTTTCAAAGATATGCTTGACTTCAATCGGCGCCTCGAACTCGGCAGTCGCGTGCTTAGCCGGAA
>Ga0187847_10001632_pt1 | contig 19756 bp, 26 predicted proteins | sample June2016WEW_4_10_FD_132458 | JGI IMG/M metagenome (GOLD analysis project Ga0187847, IMG submission 132458) | Peatland microbial communities from SPRUCE experiment site at the Marcell Experimental Forest, Minnesota, USA - June2016WEW_4_10 | ecosystem: Environmental > Terrestrial > Soil >...
CCCAGTTTTCCTCAAACTGGGAGCTCTCGAACTCGCGGGCAACGGAAGTAGTCCGGCTACTCATAGTGAGGGAAGGTTTCGATCCCAATCGTCTAAGCGCCGCCGGATACGCCGAGTATCACCCGATAGCAACCAATCGCACCGCGGAAGGCCGAGGCATGAACCGCCGCGTGGATATCGTGATCCTCGGCCACGCCTTGGCTGGAGTTTCAGTTACCCAATCCAACACCGCAGCCCCGACTGCGACGCTTGAGCCCTCGGACGCGAGCCGGTGACCGCCAAGGCGGAGGCATTAGAGCACCAGTTCCATCCAGAGCGCGCTTTCAACCGGAATCGATGAATACGGCTCGATCTCCACGAACCCCAGGCTGCGATAGAGTGCGATTGCGTCCTTCATAGCCGAGGCAACCGTGTCCAGACGCATGCGCTCATAGCCGATGGTCCGGGCCTCGGCAATCAAACGTTCCACCAGCATCCGCCCAAGCCCGAGGCCGCGATCGTCCGGCCGTACATAAAGCCGCTTCATCTCGCAAACGCCGCCCTCAAGTTTGCGAAATGCGATGCAACCGGCGGCGTGGTCCGCATAACGCGCCAGCAACAATCGCCCGCTCGGCGGACTGTAAGCCCCCGGAAGGCTTCTCAACTCCTCATCGAAGCTCTGGAAGCACAAACTGAAATCAAGCGACTTGCCATATTCGAGGAACAGCTCGCGAACTTCTTCGATGTGTTCGGGCAGCGCGGCTTGAATCAAATCAATTTGACGGTGATTAGCAGTCATAGCGCGGGTATCCCGCCCACTCAATAACGACTAACGCATACTTACAGTGTAACAAGCACGCGACTCTGGCTTTTGAAGCACGTTCGTCCCGACGCGTTCTCAAAGATTTGTGATTTCCCAGCGGAGTATGTACACATAGGTATATACACAACACCAGTACGAAGTCTTGGCCGTGGAACGCTTCTACCTTTTGTAGGTTGCGCCCGGACCACGGGACATTTAAGATTCTTCCACTCCCATGTCTGAAGTAATTGCAACCGAACCCACGACCCCGCCACCCACTCCCTCCCCAGTTCCCGAACCCTCCGTCGAGGTCTTCGCCGTTTACGGTGTGGAGCCCGAGATTCAGGCGTATGCCATGGCCAAGTATTCGCGCTCGGCGCTCTCCATGAAGGAGTCGCTGAGGGAGATCACGTTGCAGAAAGCAGAAAAGTTTCTTAACACTTTCTACTTTCAGTACGGGCACCGCTCCATTGCCGACCTGGCCCACCTTGCACTCGCCATCGAGCGCCTCTCCATCCTTGCCGCCATCGTTGTCGCCGACGAACAGCGCTGGGACGGCCAGGAACGCTCCACGCGCTACCAGGACTTCCGCAAGAGCGGTTACTACACTCCGAGTTTTGCGGACGTCTCCGCGCAGATTCTCTATCGAGAAACCATCGAGAGCTTGTTCACCACCTACGAAAAAGTTTCCCAGCGAACGTTCGAATATCTCGCTGGCATCACACCGCGGCCCTCCGAAATGAAGGCGGAGGCATACGAGCGCACCCTCCGCGCCCGCGCTTTCGACATCTCGCGCTATCTGTTGCCGCTCTCAACTAATACCTCCCTCGGCGAGATCGTCAATGCCCGCACGCTGGAAAGCCAGGTTGCGCACTTGCTTTCGCAGCCGCATAAGGAAGTCCGCGATCTGGGAAGGTTGCTGAAACAAGCAGCGATTTCTCCGGCTTATAACGCGAACGAAGAATCGCTGCGCGCGCTGGTGGCCGAGATCCGCTCTGTGTCGCCAGAAATCGCCGATCGCGCCGAACGCGAACTCCTGCGCGAAGTGCGAGTCGCGCCCACGCTGGTCAAGTACGCCGACCCCAACCAGTACGAAATCGAGACGCGCCGCGAACTGCAGCAGGCCGCCGCCGACTTGATGCACGGCGCCACGATCGAACCCGCCCCGCTGGTTGATCTCCTCGACAACGATTCGCTGAACGCCGACCCCCTCGAGATCGAACTCGCCACCACCCTTGTTTACGGACACTGTCATTATTCTTACCGGCAGTTGCGCCATGCGATCGAAGCCGCCGGCGAGGCGCGTCGCCGCGAAATCATCGATCTTGGCCTGCGCCATCGCGGGAAGCACGACGAACTGCCGCGTGCGTTTTCCGCCGGCCAGCAAGTCCGCTTCGACATCCTCATGGACATCGGCGGCTTCCGCGATATGCACCGCCATCGCCGCTGCGTCCAGATCATGCAGGACTTCACGACCGTCCATGGCTTCGATACACCTCCCGAAGTCGAAGCCGCCGGCGTACGCTCCGATTATGAGTTGGCGATGAAGCGAGCGGAAACTGCAGTGCACAAGCTTTCCGCATCCGGTAGTGAAGAAGCTGGGCAAAATGCGCAGTATGCGATCCCGCTCGCGTTCCGTAAACGTACGCTGTTCAAGATGGACTTCGCCGAGGCCGTGTACATCTCGGAGTTGCGTACTACGCCGGCCGGACATTCTTCCTATCGCAACGTGGCCTACGCCATGTACGAAGCTGTGGCTGCAAAATATCCGGCGCTGGCAAAGTACTTCCGGGTGCACGATGTCCGCGAGCCCGTGGACCTGCTGAAACGCTGACCGTGTCGGTGCCAAATTGACGGCGGTGAATCCTCGCCTCTAAAATCAGCTCACTCATGCCTAACTACGAATATTTGTGTAAGAAGTGCGGCCACCGTTTTGAACAGATCCGTAAGTTCTCCGACAAGCCGCTCCGAAAGTGCCCCCAATGCGGAGGCCTCATCGAACAAGTGATCTCGGCTCCAGCCGTGCAGTTCAAGGGCTCGGGATGGTACGTGACGGATTACCCGAAGAAAGGCGGGGGTGCTTCGTCGTCTTCGTCCGAAGGGGAGCGCAGCTCCGCGGAACTTAAGGACACGAAGGACTCCAAAGACATCAAGGAATCTAAGGACACGAAGAAGGACGATAAGCCCAAATCCGATAGCTCACAGAAAAAGCGCAAAAAGGACTAGGGCACAAATATGGCGAGTTAGCCGCCTGAAGGTCTATCGGTTCGCTCCGGCATGCCGACGACCAGGGTGCGCCGGCGCGGCAGTTCGTCCTCCGAGAGCTCCGCTAGGAATTGCAGCTCGAGGCCCACCCGCTCGCATTCCCGACAAGCAGCGTCGTTCAGAAAGTACACGATGTCCCCGCCAAACCGATCTTTGGCGCGGCGGCGTTCCTCGAGGTCGAAGGGGCTCACCGAATACACCTTAATCTCGGGCTGCTCGCGCAACACCGCGCTTAGTTGGCGTTGAAAGTTGAGCGCTCCCTGCCGAACTTGCGCCATGGTGAACGAAATCACGCGATAAGGCATAGGTTGAACCCGAGGGAAAGGCGACAACCGGCCCCGAGCTTGTCGAAGGGCGCCCGTCGCTCCACCAAAAGACGAAGCATAGCAGCCTTTGCCAGTTGGCGAACGACCCACGACCATCGATCAACGACAAACGGCGCTCCTGAATCCTTCCAGCGCCGCATTCATCTAAAATGGATATAGTCGTTATAACGACTAAACAACGCACCACTCAAGGAGGCCCATCATGATGACTATTCGACCGAGCCAGGAACGCGGCGGCGGCGACTATGGCTGGCTGAAGACGCGCCACACCTTTAGCTTTAGCGACTACTCCGATCCCAAGTGGATGGGTTTTCGTTCCCTGCGCGTAATCAACGAAGATTGGGTCGCGCCGAACGGCGGCTTCCCCACCCATCCTCATCGCGACATGGAGATCATCACCTATGTTTTGTCGGGCAAGCTCAAGCACAAAGACAGCCTCGGCACCGGGTCGGTGATCTTGCCGGGCGACGGGCAGCGCATGACCGCCGGCCGTGGCATTCGCCACAGCGAGGCAAATCCGTCCGCGACCGAATCTGTGCACCTGCTCCAGATCTGGATTTTCCCCGACAAGCAGGGGTATGAACCCGGCTACGAACAGAAAAGCTTCTCTGAAGCCGAGAAGCGCGGCAAGCTACGCCTGATCGCCTCGAATGACGGCGCCGATGGTTCGGTGAAGATCAATCAGGACGCGAAGCTGTTCGTGACTTTGCTTGCGCCTGGAGAAGAGGTCGCGCATGCGCTCGGCGCCAAGCGCTACGCATGGCTTCAGGTTGCAAAAGGCGAGGTCGAACTGAACGGCCACATGTTGCACCAAGGGGACGGTGCAGCCATTAGCGACGAGAAGAAGCTGACGATCAAAGCAACCGAAGACGCGGAAGTTCTGCTGTTTGATCTGGCCTGAGATCGCGTACGGGCGGGCGCATTCGTCCGCCCCCATCGTTTGTCTGCGCCTCGTGCGAAGCGCGATGATTCAATCCGGCCTGATCCCAGCAGCCCCCATCAGCCTTCCCGTCACGCCCTTCTCTGCGCGGAAGCTGAACAACATCTCTGTATGACACGCTGTACATGGCCCGATGGCATCGATGTTCTTCGCCAGCACGCCCGCATCGAGCAACTGCCGGCGGTTCGCCTCTACCAGGTCGAGAAAAAGCTTCACCGGTAATTCGCTGTGTCCCGGCGCGCGGGCGGTTAGAAACAGCAATGGATATTTCTCGCGCACCGGGTCTGATTCCTTTGCCTCGCGGAACAAGCTGCTGGCATAAGCAAACTGGGCTTCGAACTTAATGCGTACTTCTTCTCCCACTTCGTAGCAACAGCCCTGCACACCGGGGCCGATTGCTGCGACCAGGTTTCGCGGATCGCTTTGAAAGTGTTTGCGCATCTCACCCACACCTTTTTCTGCGATTCGCTTGACAGTGCCCTGCCAGCCCGCATGAAATACGCCAACCGCACGGAGTTTCCGATCCGCCAAAATGATGGGAAGGCAATCGGCAGTCTGCACGGCCACGAACAGTCCGGGCGTATCCGTGACGAGGCCGTCTCCCGCTAGAGGATGCTCTGGCATTCCGTCGACACGATGGATCAAATCCGAATGGATCTGCCGCAGCGAAACTAGCGGCCAGCTTCGGCGTCCATCGGTGACGCCGAGTTCCTTGAGGAAAAGCTCGCGGTTGCGCTCTACGGACGCGCGTGAGTCCTGTTGCGTGAACCCAAGATTCAGCGCGTTCCCGCCGTAGACGCGCGACACGCCGCCGTGCCGCGTCGAGAACGCATGCACCAGCCAGGCGAGATTGCCCAGCTTCTCCGAACATAAAAGTTGTAGCTTATTCTTTGCGACGCGTTGGGTCACCACGGTTCGATCATACGAGACATTGAATCATTGCGGTACGAATCATTGAAACCCTCGGGCTGCTTTTTAACGACCCGATGCCTCAATGATTGAATGTCTCAATCACTTATTTCTTCTTCACGATTTCTGCGTCAATCTGGATCTTCACGTTATCTCCCACCGCCGCTTCGCCGGTGCCGAGAAGCTTGTTGTAGACCAGTCCGAACTCCTTGCGGTTGATGGCCGTCGTCGCGGAAAATCCGCGCCGTGAATTGCCCCATGGATCTGTGATTTCCGGAGTGGGTCCATCCACATCGAGCGTGACTTCGTGCGTGTTTCCGTGGATGGTCAGATCTCCGATCACCTGCAGCTTGCCGCCGTTGCTGATGATCCGTTTGGATTTAAATTCCATGGTGGGGTACTTTTCGACGTCAAAGAAATTCGGGCTTCTAAGATCTTTGTCGCGCATCTCGACTCGGGTATCGACGGAGCTGACGTCAATGCTCGCCGACACCTGCGACTGCGTAATATCTTTCTCGTTCAGAACAACGCTTCCCGACACTTTCGTGAAACTTCCGGTTACATTCGAAATCCCGAGGTGGCGCACGGTAAACTGCGCGGTCGAGTGCGCAGGATCAATGTTCCAGGTTGCCTGCGCAACCGCCGAGATACTCGCGAGAAGACTGAAAGCGAAAACGATACCAACCCGTTGGGTTCCTTTTAACATGACAGTGCAATGTCCTTTGCGTGAGTTTTGGAAGTAACAAGCGTTCCGCGCGCTGGAAACCAAGTTCCCAGCGCTTCCGGAATTCAGAGTAACGTTTCAGATGTTGCCTGATTCGACGAGGATGCAAAAAAGCGAACGCAATATCGAAGGCGCGGCTAGGTACCGGCCGAATACAGGAACGCCTTATTCAGAAGCTCGATAGCGGCCAGCGGCAACGCCGCTAGCTAGTGCTCTACGTCGAAGTAAATCTTAGTGGTGGCGCGGTACTCCAACACTTTTTTCCCATTCAGTAGCATGTCGAGCGAATCGACGTGCGCCCACTTGATGCCGCGAACGGTTTTCGCCGCTTCCCTGACGGCTTCTTCTGCCGCCTTGGCAAAACTTTCCTTTGAAGTCCCGACAACATCGATCACTTTCTGAGCCATTCCACTCTCCTCGTTACACGTTGAAATTTACACGTTGAAATTGTACGCGATTTGCGGGATAGGCGGCCAAGCGTGCGCACAGTCTCGCTTGCGCACAGTCGAACACAAGCGCCAAACACAAAGGCCACGTAGGAATTCCACGTGGCCCTCGAGGTTTTGCGCGTCTTTCGAGTTTATTCCTTGCCGCTGACGATGCCTCCCACAGTCTGTTCGGAGGGTTGCTCCTGTTCCGCCGGATCGGTCTTGACTTTGACCGTTGCCAGGATCTTCTCCAGCTTGGCGAATACTTCGTCGCGGTTGACGTGTTCCATCCCGCCTTCGGTAGCAAACCCCTCGGTGCCCAGTCCTAATACGTACTCGTAGCATGCTCCATTCTCATAGCGATGGTAGTACTGCGTTTCGAGCTGCTTCACGGCGCTGGCAGAGAAGGTGGAAGTCGTCAGCATGTCGGCCGAGCCGACTTTGACTTTCTCGGCGTCCACGGCCTCGCCGTCGGCATTGCGCGTGTCGACGAAGGCGAAGTGTGAGCATTCCTGCTCGGAAACACTGCGATTGACGTTTACGTTGAAAAAGGCCGATGCGAAGTCGGTGCCGGGATACGAATTGCCGGGCAACTCAACGGTTGCGACCACGGCTCCTCCGGACTCGGCGAAGTTCATCGGCACATCAGCCGCGGCAAACTCGGGCTGCGTCTTGTCGCCAGAAGTCAGCACGGCTTTTCGCGGATACAGAAACGAAACGCCGGAGTTGGCATCGCTATAAGTAACGTTCGCGGGACGCTTGTTTGGCGTCTTCGTATTTCGTGCGGGCACGGCCGCGACGATTGCGGCTGGTGCAGTTGGTACGAGCGCCGCGGGCGTTGCCGAAGTTACCTCCGGGCTGGAGACGCTGACGAGCGCCGGTTTGGGAGATTGCTTCGAACACGCGCTCACCGCGAGTAACGCCGCGAGGATCGCGAAGCTTGCGATCATCGCCAGCTTCTGCTGTCGCGACCATGACGATAGCGTCGTCCCGGAGATTGTGTTGTTGGTGGATTGATGAGCCGGCTCTCGGCTAGCGGGTTTCTGGTTCGTGGATTTCCAAGTCGTTGACATTTTGTCACCTCCTCTGCGGCTGGCGCAGTCGGAAGTGATATCGCAGGATCATAGCCAACCTGGCCAATGTTGATAGAACTCGACTTACCGGCGCGCCAACCACGTAGCCATGTGCACAGCCATACACGCCGTGTCGCGCAAGGCACACGGCTGATGGACACGGCATTGCCGCTAGAATGCTTTTGTGAAACAAGTCTCGCCCCGCCTTTCTGCTTCTCACGTCCCATATCGTGGACGCCTGGCGCCGTCGCCCACGGGCTTGTTGCACCTTGGTCATGCACGCACTTTCTGGATTGCGTCACGACGCGCGATTGAGAATCAGGGAACTTTGATTTTGCGGAATGAGGATCTGGATCCGCAGCGGTCGCGCGCGGAATTTGCTCGCGCCATGGTGGAAGATTTGCGCTGGCTCGGAATTCGCTGGACGGAGGGGCCGGACTGTGGCGGCGCCTTCGGGCCGTACTCGCAAAGTGAGCGCCGGTCGCACTATCTGGAGGCCTGGCGAAGGCTGCGCGAAGGTGGCTTCCTGTATCCGTGCGTTTGTTCGCGGAAGGATCTCGCGCAGGCCGCAAGCGCTCCGAATGATGCGGACGATGAGCCCGTGTATCCGGGAACCTGCCGTGAGCGCCGTGATGTGGACGAACGGACGGACCCTGCGGGCGTGAATTGGCGGTTTCGAGTGCCCGATGGCGAGGAGATCGAGTTTGTCGACTTGAATCTGGGGCGCCAGCGCTACGTCACGGGCAAGGATTTCGACTTCGGAGATTTTCTGGTGTGGCGGCGCGACGATGTTCCCGCTTACCAGCTCGCAGTCGTGGTTGACGACGCAGCCATGCAGATTACGGAGGTCGTGCGGGGAGCCGATTTGCTGAAGTCTACGGCGCGGCAACTGCTGTTGATGCGAGCGCTGGGTTATAACGCTCCCGACTATTTCCATTGCGAACTGCTGCGGGACGGCGCCGGGGTTCGGCTGGCCAAACGGCACGATTCATTGAGCATCCGGCATTTGCGCGAGAGCGGACTGCCCCCGGAGAAGGTGCTGGAGATGGCCGGTTGGCCATGATGGAGTCGCACTTTCGTTTTGGGTACCAGTTACCTGCGTAGCTAAGAAATCCCCACGAACGGAGCTACCATGGCAGCAGCATGTCGGCATAGCACGGGAGAGAGAAAGTTATGCACCGGATGTTCCCGAAGATTTTCTCGAAGATTCTGGCCGCCGCGCTATTCGTGGGTTCGGTCGCCTATGGGCAGTCGCTGGGCGACATTGCACGCGAGAACCGGGAGAAGCAGAACGCCGAGGCTGCCACGACGCCGCCAAAAGTGATCACGAACAAAGACCTGCCCAAGGATACGAACCCCAACCCGGAAGCGAGCGCGACGCCATTAGGAACTGGCGAGAACGGCAGTAAGGTCGCGGAAGATCGCGCAGAGGACCATCATCTTGCCGACCAACGTCTTGCCGAGCAACACGCGGCAGACCAGTGGAGGCGCCAGATCCGGGTACAAAAAATTAAAGTAGCGAGGTTGCAGGCGCGGATTGACCAGCTTCATGCATCGATTCAAGCGGCAAACGGAAGCGCCCAGTTCGAGGGCCCGGTAAACCGCTATCAAGCGCTTCAACTGCAGCAGGTGGCGCAATTCCAGCAGCAACTGAACGAACACAGGAGAAGGCTCGAGCAGATGCAGGAAGCGGCGCGCCATGCCGGGATGCGCACCCCGGTATACGATCCGTAGCAAAAAACATCGAGCACGGATTTTCGAATGTTGGATTGCACAGGAAGATGTTGAGCGGAGGAAATAGGTTCATGCGCCGAATTACGCCGAAGGTTTTGTCAATCGCACTGTTGATGAGTTCGGTAGCGTATGGCCAGTCGCTGGGCGATGTCGCGCGAGAAAATCGGGAAAAGCAGAAGGCCAAGTCTGCGTCCTCTTCTCCCAAGCCCAAGGTCATTACGAACGAGAACCTCCCGGCGAGGCCGGAAGCGACGCCGTCCGAGATTGACGGAGAGGCGAAGCCCGCGTCGTCGGCAGTTCCTTCGGACGGCATGTCTGCGGAGGAATGGAAGAGCCAGATCCTGGCGCAGAAAAACGCGATAGCGGCGCAGCAGGCTCAGATCGACAAAGTCAACGATTCCATTCATTACGTCACGGCTAGCTTGTACAGCAACGGTCTCCAGTACAACGATCACCAGGCGAAGAAGCAACAGTCCGTCGAGCAAATGAAGCAGCAACTCGAAGAGCAAAAGAAGAATCTCGCCCAGATGCAAGATGCCGCCCGAAAGGCCGGCATGGGCAGCGCGGTGTACGATCCCTAGGAAGCTCTGAGCTCTTAGCTATCAACCTCCCAATAAAAAACACCCCGCTCAGCTTTTTCTCGTGAATCGGAATCTCCAACCTGACCATCCTAATGATGTGGGCGCCGACCGGGCATTTCTCACCGTGATGCGAGAGCAAAGATTGTGAGGGTGCCCGTGAGCGCCGAAACGCAAGGACCGGCGGGACGTCTGGCTCAGGGTGAGGTTCTTGGCGTCGTGCTCTACGACGGGCACTGCGGGTTCTGCTCGCGCTGGGTGAAGTATTGGGCAGGAACGCTCGCGCGGAACGGATTCCAAATCGCCTCGCTTGATGAGCGTTGGGTCGCGGAGAAACTCATGCTGCCCTACGAAGAGCTGGTCAACGACATACGATTGCTAACGACGGGTGGTCAGCTGGTTTCCGGAGCCGAGGTTTATTTGTACGTGGCGCGACGAATCTGGTGGGCCTGGCCCTTCTATGCAGTGTTCAGTTTGCCGGGGTTCAACCGCTTGATTCATGCGGGTTATCCGTGGTTCGCGCGGAATCGGTACTGCGTCTCGCATGCGTGCAAACTGCAGCCGCATTTACCCGACGGCCGTTTTTTGCGGCTCGAACCGCGTCATTTGCCACTTTTTAGCTTCCCACCCCCTGTTTTATGGCCATTTTGAAGGGGTACCTTACTGGGAACCGCATAAAATCTGCATAAAATGCTACTTTTCCACAGCGGAGTGCGTTAGTATTCGCTCGATACAGGCACATTTGTAAGTTCCTGAAGGAGGAATTCATGGCTTCTGGTATGACCAAAACTCAACTGACTCGGCACCTGGCCGAAAAGCTCGAACTCAACAACAAGACTGCCGCAGCATTTCTGGAGCACCTGGCAGACACGGCAATTAAAGAGACAAAGAAAAACGGTGTGTTCGTTGTTCCCGGCCTGGGCCGTCTGGTAAAAGCGCATCGCAAGGCGCGCATGGGACGCAATCCGCAGACCGGCGAACCGATTCAGATCAAGGCAAAGACAGTCGTAAAATTCCGCGTGGCGAAGGCTGCCAAGGACGCGATCGCGCCCAAGAAGTAGTTTGGTGTGGCGCGGACACTCCTGTCCGCGAAAAGTGGAATCAAAAAAGGCCGGCATTGAGCCGGCCTTTTTCTTGTCCTAAGTTTCGTCTTTGAACAGCGATGGCGGCTCGTTAAAAAGCTCTTCCAGAAAACTCTCGCGCTGGTTCACAAAATGCCGCACAATCTGCATCGGCGCTGTCTCCTCGTACCCCATCTCATGCAGCGGCCCCTCGTCGAAAGACACGATCTGAGCTTTCGGGTATCCGAGCAGTACGAGCGAGTGCGTCGAAATGATGAATTGAGCGTCCTTGTATTTTTTCAAAACGTCGTTAAGTAACACGAGAAAAGCCAACTGCCGCTGGGGTGAGAGCGCGGCTTCCGGTTCGTCTAAGAGAAAGAGGCCGTTGCGCTGGAATTTGAGTTCGAGAAGTTTGAAAAAAATTTCACCGTGCGAGTGAGCATGAAGGCTGCGGCCGCCATAATACTTGAGCACGTCTCCCGAGCCCCCGTCGATCGCGTCGAGATAGGATGCCGTGTTGAAGAAGCTTTCAGCCCGTAAAAAGAAACCCTTGCCAGTACGCAGATTGAAAGACAATCGCAGCGCTCGAGCTAGCGCGTCCACGGAATGATTACTCTCCGTGGTATCCACCGAAAAGCTCCGCGTGCCACCTTCCCTACCGAAGCCATAGTGGATGGCAATGGCTTCCAGCAGAGTCGACTTGCCTGAGCCATTTTCGCCGGTGAAGAAACAGATCCGTGAGCGCAGCACAAGCTCATCAAGGTCGCTGATGGCGGGAACCGAGAATGGATAGCTCTTCCAATCCTCAACGCGATCACGCAAGAGTTTGATTTTCTTGAGCACAAGATGCTCCGGACCATCCCGAGGGCGGCGTTCCAAAACTATATCTTCAATTCCATCAACTCGGCTCGCACTTTTCCGCCCTCAACCGTCAGCTTGCCCACGCTCACGGGTAAATTGAAACGGCGCGGACCGGCGCTACCTGGATTGAAATAGAGAACTCCGTTCTTCTCCTCGATCTTCGGTTGATGGCTGTGCCCAAATACCACGACGCGGAGTCCGGCGGCTTCTGGCTTCAAATCGAGTTGGCCGAGATTGTGCAGCATGTAGAGCAAAAGGCTGTCGGCTTCGACAACTTCGGTTTCGGGTAGAACACGCGCCCAAGGCGCGGTGTCAACGTTGCCGCGAATCGCGGCTACGGGCGCGATGCGCGCGAGCGCGTCCAGAATTTCAGGAGCGCCAACATCCCCTGCATGGAGAATGCGGTCGGATTCACGCAGAGCCTCTACGGCTTCGGGCCGCAGCAGGCCGTGGGTATCCGAGATAACGCCGAGAGTAATTCGTTTCATGGTCACCGGTTGTCGATCTCAACCCAAGCGGACATCTTCGGACGGACGAATGCGCCCGTTTCTACTTTGCCCCTCATGATTCGTCACAATTCTTTTGTCGAGCGCTCACAGACCTCGTCCGTAGCTTCAAGGCTATACTGCCCACAGCACGCCCGAGCAAAGACCGCACGAGAAAAGCATGCCCGAACAAAAAATCACCGACGCTCCGGTCCTGGTGGACGTGCTGCGGCGCTATTGGGGATACCACGAGTTTCGTCCCAAACAGGAGAATGTGATACGGAGTCTGCTGGCCGCGCACGACACGTGCGTCGTGATGCCGACCGGAGGCGGAAAGTCTCTGTGCTACCAACTGCCGGCGGTGATTTCCGGGAAGACGGCAGTAGTAGTTTCGCCGCTGATCGCGCTCATGCAGGACCAGGCGGCGCAGCTCGCGCAGATGGGCATTCCGGCGGCGGCGATTAACAGTTTTCAAACTTCAGCGGAGCGCCGCCAGGTAATGGAAAGAGCCGTGCGCGGAGAGTATCGGCTGCTCTATCTTTCGCCTGAGCGGCTGTCTGCGGGGAACACTTTTGAATGGCTCAACAGGGTGCCGGTCGGTTTCTTTGCGGTGGATGAGGCGCATTGCATTTCCCAGTGGGGACACGAATTTCGACCGGAATACCGCCAACTGAGCCGGTTGCGCACCAGTTTTCCGAAGCTGCCGATTGCGGCGTTTACGGCCAGCGCGACGCAGCAGGTGCGGCACGACATTCTGAAACAGCTGCAGATGCGCCAGCCCGATCTTTACATTGCCAGCTTCCATCGCAGGAATTTGAGGTACGTGGTGCACGAGTGCGAAACGCGCACGCAGATGGAGTTGCTCTCCCGCGGCCTGCGGCACTATGCGGGCGAGAGTGTGATCGTATATTCGCCCACGATTCGCCGCGTAGAAGAGACGGTTGAATACCTGGAGGAAAGCGGGATTGCCGCGATTCCTTATCACGCGAAAATGGACGCGTCGCTGCGCCGGGGAAATCAGGAACGATGGATGTCGGACGAAGTGCGCGTGCTCGTAGGCACGATTGCCTTCGGCCTCGGCATCAACAAGCCGTCGGTAAGGGCGGTGATTCACCTGTCAGTGCCGCAGTCGATTGAGCAGTATTACCAGGAGGCGGGCCGCGCCGGACGGGACGGGCGTCCGGCAGATTGCGTGCTCCTCTGGCAGAAACGCGATTACATTCTGCTGGAATACTTCATCAAGAAGATTACGGATGATGCAGAGCGCGACCGCGCTGCGGCGCGAAAACGCGTGATCAGCCGGTTTGCCGATTCTCAGGGCTGCCGTCAGCGGGCAATTTGCGTGCACTTCGGCGAGATCCCGAAATGGGAGAGCTGCGGCGGCTGCGACAATTGCGGTACCAAGCCAGAGTGGCTGAAAGAAGTAGTGACCGCGCCGCCCAAACCCGCGGCGCGCAAGGCGGCGATTCCATACACGTCTGGGATATCGTCCGGCGAATCGCGCGGAAAGATGCGGGTACGCGATCCGTTGCCGGCGGAAGCCGATCCGGCGCTGGCAGAATATCTTCGCGAATGGCGGCGCAGTATGGCCCGAGAGAACAAAGTTCCAGCGTACATTATTCTTCACGACAGCACTCTGGAGGAGCTTTGCCGCCGCGTTCCGTCCACTTTTGCGGAGCTGAAGGAGGTTCCGGGAATTGGCGACAAAAAGGCAGATGTGTACGGCGCGGAGATTCTTCAGGCTTTGCGCAACTTTGGCGACGGAGCGCGCGCCGCACCGGCCGCGGCCAAAGAGCCCGCTCCGGCGGAACAGACGCTGCTGCTTTTGAACGCGGGGCATAGCTTCGAGGAGATTGCCCGCATCCGGGCCCGGCAGGTTTCGACGATTGTGTGCACGGTGGCTAGTCTCATCGAGAGCGCGCAGGTGAAACTCGATCCGAAGTGGATTTCTCCGGACGCCCAGCCGCTGATTGAGGCGGCTTGCCTGAGGCAGGGCGTCGAGCGCCTGAAAGACATTAAGGACGCGGTCCCACCGTATGTCAGCTTCGACGATATCCGACTGGTGGTAGCGCATCTGCGGGCCGAAAATCGGATTGCCGCAAAGACAGCTTAGCGTTAGTTGATTGTCAACCTTCGATAACTTGTCATCTCCCAATGAATTGTCATCCCGAGCGAAGCGAGGGATCTGCAGTTCGCGGCAGGATGCAGATCCCTCGCTTCGCCCGGGATGACAAATTCGAAGTTCGCTCACACGCCCTTGGCGGCGGGATCCCAGATCAATTTGTGGACTTGCAAGCTGAGGCGCGCGGGAACGTTGTCGGCGAGGATCCATTGCGCGAGTTCTTGCGGATCGAGCAGGCAGTGCGATGTATCGCGCGCGCCAGCGGCGGTTTTTTCGAATGCGGGAGAAAATAAAATGGCATGAACTCGCTCGGCTAGCTTGTGCTCTACAACGAAGTCTCTGGCGAATTCGTAGTCGACGCGGTCGGAGAGCACGAACTTCAGCTCATCGTGAGAGTGAAGCGTCTTAAGATTTTCGATTGCGAAAGTATCCGGCTCGCCGGAGTGCGGACACTTTACATCGACAATCTTGATGACCTGTTTCGGAACTCGCCCCAGTGGGCGTTCGCCGCTGGTTTCGAGCAACACCTTATAGTCAGCGTCCAGAAGTTGCTCCATCAGTGGGATCACGTCGCGCTCCTGCAACATCGGTTCCCCGCCAGTGATTTCGACAAGTCCGCCAGCAGGACTCAACCGCGCGACCTCGCTGAGCACTTCCTGCAAGGTCATCTTGCGTCCGCCATAAAAGCTGAATTCGCTGTCGCACCACGAGCAGCGCAGGTTGCATCCCGTTAGTCGCACGAATACGCACGCCAGCCCGGAATGCGTCGATTCACCCTGCAGCGATTTGTAGATTTCGGATATCTGCATAAATACAGTTGCCGGTTGCCAGCCGCCAGTTGCCAGTTAATTCGGCTCGCATATGGAAGCTAGCAGGCCGTTCAGAATTCGACCTACCTCTGCACAAGTCTTTAGCAGTTCCATCGTTTGCCCGGTCTGGAGATGGCCGAGGTTTTGAGCTATTTGGAGTTGAGTTTCCACCTCCATTAAGGAACCTCGGGCTTGACCCAAGAAGTAACGAAACTCCTTTTCTGATAGGCGACCTTGCCCTTCGGCAATGTTGCTTGGGATCGAAACGGCTGCACGTCTCAGTTGCGACGTTAGTCCAAATTGCTCTTCTTTCGGAAAACCTGAGGTCGACCGATATGTTGCCGTCACAAGGTCCATCGACTCTTGCCAAGCAACCAGGTCCTTTTACGATCTCCTCATGATTTCTCCGTCATGCGGCTAGAAACTGGCAACTGGCATCTGGCGACTGCTACTCGGAGTAACGCGCCGTAGTTGTGTCAGTCTCGAACACGGTGACGTCTTTCACTCTCACCCGGCCGTTGGTTACTTTGCTTAAGCGCGTGTTCGTTTCGTCGTAGAAATACTTCGCGAGATTTTCAGCGGAGGGGTTTAGCACCGTGAAGGGCTCGATGTCGTTAATCATCTTGTGATCGAGACGGTCAATTGCGTGCTTCATCACGTCTTTCAGGTCTTTAAAATCGAGCAGCAATCCGGCCTTATCGAGTTCGGCACCCGCGAGGGTCACGCGAATCTTGTAATTGTGGCCGTGCGGATTCTCACACTTGCCCTTGTAGTTGCGCAGGTAATGCCCTGCGGCGAATGTATCTTCGACAGTGACTTCGTACATGAAATTCAGCCTCGGCTGGGTTTCATTGTACCTTTTGAAGCCTTGAGAGACATGTCATTCAAATGCCGGTCACCCCTTCTGCTCGCAGGCCTGAATTGTGCCGGGCGGCAAGGGTTGGGGTTCGGATGACGAGGCAGCGGTGTTCTCGGGAGTGGTTGGAGCTTCCTCTGGCGACGGTGCTACGGAGGAGGATTCTGCGCCGCTTTTCTGGTTGTTCGTTTGGCGCTTGTGCTTACGGCGAGCCTCTCCATTCATGTGAGCCATATTGGTGGAGGCGACTTGCATGGCGTAGAGAAGGATGGAAGCTTCCTTGGGATCAATGCGGCGGTGCAGCATCATTTCGCAAACGTCCGAGATACCGGACTGGATGGAGACGGCGTCTTCGAAGCGGGGCAGGTAAGTGTGACTGGAAGGGCCGTTGTCGATGTTGATCTTCGGCGTTCCCATTACCTTGTGATAGTGGCAAACGCTTTCCCCGCGAAGAGCGCGAGATTTGCAGGGATCGCCGTCGGACTTGCGCTGGATACAAATATTGTCGGAATATTTATCAAGATAAGAAGACATTATGATTGCTCCTAAGACGATGATTCGATGATGGATGATTGCTTTTGTCGGGTAAGGAATTAGAAATTTGTGGGGGGTACCCCCCCTATCTAAAATAGGTTAAGTTGATGATAGCAAAGAGGATATCGGTAAAGTATTCAAAATATTGGATTTAGCCGTGGATTTTGCGGGTTGGTGGTGCGTTTGCGGGCGCGCGGCGGCTGAGCTGGAGTTGGACGCTACGCATTCGCGAAGCATCCACTTCGCTCAGGATTTCGGCAGCGGGCTCCCGCTCCTCCACCCCGCCACGCGAAAACCGCGCGTGCCGGGGACCCCGGCTTCGCTGACGCCCGCTAAACGCCTCAAATTGTCAAAGAGCCTATGGTTTGAGGCTGATGATGCGTTCGTCTCTGGAGACGGGCGCACATCTCGATGGTTCACGGTCGAAGAATCATCGCACCGATTGTGGTGCAGGTATGTGATGGCGGTACATGAAAAATGTGACGAAAAAAAGAGGGCGTCAGCCTCCCGGATTTCGCTCTTTCACTTCCGTAGCTCGGAGAGTGTTATCGTTGTGACAGAGGGTGTCATGCTACCCGAGCACACGGCAGCGGTAATCTTCTCTTGCAGCAATTCCGGGTGTTCACGTTTTACTTTTCCTCGAATCACACAATTAACAGTCGCCAAATTGGGCTCTTCAGGTAGATTGGCAGGGATGAATCCCATGTTCCTTTTCGCAGCACAGGTATGAACTTGTTTGTCAGTATGTGCTCCGCCAGTCCGGAAGTGATGACCATCGACTCGTAACCTACTCCGCCTTGTTTGCACGTTCCGCATATGTCGGTGTGCAGACCACTACTACAAAGCTACTCTCCGCGATCGCTTGTTCCATGAAATGCAATTTGTCGTCACCCGGTTTTAAGTGCCATCCGTCGAAGATGATCTCGACGCCGCTCTCTCCCTGGAGACGTTCGGCGAATCGGGTGACCCACTGCTGATGATCCCGACCATCCCATGAGTAGGAAAGAAATGCGCGAGGTGCGTCGGCGTCTGACGTGGACACGCTCGCAGGGCTCGCGGAAGGGACTGACGGGAATTTCTCATGCTTGAGGTGTTCCTCGCCTTCACTGGAAATAACGAACCAGTCACCAACTTGCTGGTCGTTGTGAATAAAGCAGACCCTGCCTCTCCAGCAAGTTCCAAGCTTCCATCATCCGAATTGTCACCTCAGGCTGACGATTTCCGTATTCCGGCACCTTCGGCAACGTTCCGAGGCCGACGTTCCGGTTTTCGAGCATGGCGCGGAAATACTCACGATTTAGCCCGGCATATTGGTATACCGTGTTCAACCCCTCGTAGCTTTTCAGGTGCCTGAGCAGAACTTCGCCGAGTGTAGGCAAATCCTTCTGCAGCAGTTCATCCGCAGTCGAAAAAAATGATTTCAGGCTTCGAAGTGTCATAGTGCGTTATAACGCCCGACGGTGGCCCACTCAAGTCCGATTTTGGGTTGAGTGGGGATGTTCACACGTCACAGATATAGAACCGATGCTACGGGCAGGAGACGCATGTAGGGGGTCCTTCGACTCCGCGGAACGACTCGCTTCGCGGATCGTTCTGCTACGCTCAGGATGACAATTTGAGGGCTAACCCTCCGCAAGCTGACGAATCTCGAGCAGGGTGGAACATCTCACCCTAAAATCGCAAAGAGCGCTTTAGGATGGGGCACGCGCCATTTCGGGCGAACTGCAGATCCCTCGTTCTGCTCGGGATGACAATTCTCTTATGACATCTGACATCACGATTCGAGAGGCGGCGGCGAGTGAATTGGAGATCATTCTTCATCACCGGCGTTCGATGTTTCGCGACATGGGAGAAGGTACGGCGGAGGAACTTGACCGGATGGTGGAAGTGGCGGGGCCGTGGCTGGCGCGGGCTCTGGCTGACGATTCGTATCGCCATTGGCTGGCCGTGGATGGATCGGGCCGCGTTTGCGGCGGCGGAGGGGTGCTGCTTGGTCCGTGGCCGGCGAATCCCAAAGATCCATGCATGGAGCGGGCGGTGATCCTCAACGTATACACCGAACCGGAGTTTCGGAAGCGTGGCATTGCGCGGCAAATCATGCTGACTATTCTGGGCTGGATCAAGGAGCGTGGGTTGCGCTCGGTCAATCTGCACGCCAGCGACGAAGGGCGGGCACTCTACGAGAAGCTGGGGTTTTCGGCTACGAATGAAATGCGGCTGAAGTTCTGAGCTGTGCTGTCTTTGGAATTGGAATTGGGATCAGCGGCTGGGCAGGTGAGGGGCGCGTCACTACACAAGCGCTGTTTTCAACTGTCAAGCAAATCAAGGGCCAACTCCTGATAATCTGCTAACGTTCCGGCTTCTGTCCCGTCTATTTCCGTGCAAGGCAAGGAAAAGGGCTTGATCACTTGCAGGGGATAGAGACAGACAATGCCGGCCGATTCTTATGCAGTGGCAATTCCGGTTGGCGACAAATACCGTCCTGGTTACGGACAAAGTGGCGGACATGGTCACGGACAGAGACGGGCGGTACAGGACAGCGGTAACCAGAACCCCACGTTGTACGAAAATATGAGGGGCTCTTTGGCGGCGCAGAGTAACCGCATCGACGACACCAGTCTGATCCGCGAGGCGCAGCAGGGCAACCGTGCGGCCTTCGAGGTCCTGGTGCGTCATTACGATCAGTCGGTGCTGCGACTGGCGCTGCATCTGACCGGATCGGAATCCGATGCGCAGGACGTTTATCAGGAAGCCTTTCTCAAGGCCTACAAAAATCTGGGCAGTTTCCGGTTTGAGTGTTCCTTCTACACCTGGATCTACCGGATTGTTACCAATCTCTGCCTCGATCATTTGCGGAAACGTAATGTGCGCAAGGAAGAGGCTCCGGTAGCGGTCGATTCCTCGGGCGAAGAATACAGCCGACTCGAGCAGTTTGCCGACACGCGCTCGGGCGCGAATCCGGAACACGATTTGATGCGGCGGGAACTGGGGCGAAAGATCGGAACGGCGTTGTCTGCGTTAACGCCTCGTGAGCGCATGGTGTTTGAGTTGAAGCATTATCACGGGCTGAAGCTACGTACGGTGGGTGAGATGCTGAATACGACAGAAGAAACGGCGAAGAATACGTTGTTTCGCGCGACGCAAAAACTGCGCGCCGCGCTGGCGGAGATGCGATGAGAGACAGCTGCGAGCTTCGAGCCACGAGCTACGAGCAGGCGGTTTTCTCTAAGCTCGAAGCTCGTAGCTCGAAGTGACAACGGCGGAGGCAAG
>Ga0187847_10001635_pt1 | contig 19740 bp, 15 predicted proteins | sample June2016WEW_4_10_FD_132458 | JGI IMG/M metagenome (GOLD analysis project Ga0187847, IMG submission 132458) | Peatland microbial communities from SPRUCE experiment site at the Marcell Experimental Forest, Minnesota, USA - June2016WEW_4_10 | ecosystem: Environmental > Terrestrial > Soil >...
ATATCCGCATGCCCAAGGTACGTTGCCAGTGCCACAAAATGAGCAGCAACATCTTCGCGTCGCGTCGGGCACTTTTCCAAAGATCGGGTTGCGAATGTGTGCCGCATATCATGAATTCGACACAGGCGTGTCCCCGTTTGAGTGATCCCAGCATGTAGAGTCAACCGGCGAAATGTGTAATCCGCCATCTTCGAGCTGATGCCCCGCATCCTCGAAGAAAGGAACAAATGATCATCTACCGCTGGAAGTGTCACGCGGGAGGCAAGATATGCGTTCAATGCATCCTTAACCGTGGAATGCAAAGGAATCAGACGACTTTTGCCGCCCTTGCCCCTGCGAATCAGAAGCACACCGTCCGATTGCACATCACTCAGGCGTATGTTGAGCGCCTCCGATATGCGCAACCCCGTAGATGCGATCAGCCCGAAGAGTGTTGCGTACACTGCGCGGTGAAGAGAGTAAGTTCTAGGAAGCTTTTCCGTCGCCGCGACAATTCCCCTCAGCTCTTCCGAAGAAAAGATGTAGGGCATTAATCGGCCTTGCGGAGGTGGAAAAAGGTGAGACGGAGGGATTTCATGTCCTGCATCCTCCGCGTGCAGGAAACGAGCAAACAGCGCGACTGCGTTGAGACGCACGTACCTCGTGCCTGGGGTAGACGCTGCGGTGGCCCATGTTACGGCTGTGGATACCCTGATGTGAGTATCGCCTTGGCATCTCGCAAATTCGGCATACGCGGTGAGCAGCCGGTCTGTCTGTAGAAGGCCATAGCCGAGTTTCCTGCGGAGTGCGATATATCGTTTGACCGAACTCATTAGCATGACGCCACCCCCGGCCACGGCTGTGCGATCGCGGACAGCATGCCAATATCCACCTTGGCATACCGAGCAGTTGTTTGAGGTGAACGATGGCGAAGGACAGAGCCGATGCTGGCAAGAGATGCACCTTGACGCAGCATCGTTGTTGCGGCTGAATGCCGAAGAACATGAGCTCCGCGAGCAGGTGAGCTGACTCCGGCACGGTCCAATGCTCCCCGAACGATCCCACCTACTCTTTGATAGCTAAGCCTCCCGAATGGGGGCGGGACTGTAACGAACAACTCCGGCGCACGGGATGCAGGACGGCTCTTCTGCAGATATTGCAGGACTGCCATTCCCACCTCCTGCGGCAGAGGCAGAAGATCGTGACGCCGGCCCTTGCCAAATACTGTGATCGTCCCGTTGTTCCAGTCAACATCAGTCAATCGCAGCTTGACAACGTCACCTGAACGCAGGCCTAGGCGGGCAAGGAGCAAGATTATGGCTTTGTCCCGCAGACCCGTCCCGTCGGTCGAACATGAAGCAATGACCCGATCTACATCCGCGGACGCGAGATACTTTGGTATTGATGATAGTCTTCGCGAAACACAAGAAGGCAGGGCGTACTCCAACCCACTCTTGCATCGCCTTGTAGCCCCGAGGAATCGGAGATAGCTTCGCACGGCCGTGGCTCCCAGCTTCGCGTAGGAGGAGCCGCGGCGTGCCCCTCGCGTTAGAACAAACTCACGCAATACCTGAGGACTGTAAGCATCCGGATCGCTACCAACCGTTGCAATGAACTCCTCCAGCACTCTGCGATAAACATCCAATGTCACCTGAGTCACGCCCCTTTGCTCCAACATCCATGAATAGAACTCCTGGAGCAGTGGAGCGGAGCAGGCGTGAGAATCAGCGCCGACAATTTGCGAGAGAAGGCCACGCTCCCCTAGAAACAGAAGGAAAAGCCGGGCAACACTGAGAGATTCACGCCTGGGGCCCCGTTCATACGGGATATGAGGAACTGACATGAAATGCTTTGCACATTCTTGCAGCCCTTCAGCGAAATCTTCAGAAGTTCTTCCAGTCTTGGTCAGCCAATCGGTCCACCCAGCAAAGGATTGAAGCATTCGAAAGAGCGATCGCTTATTGTGCCCTCGGGCATGCAACCAATCCGAGAAATCATCAACATGGTTGGCGGCAGGACCTCCTTTGAGTCGATTCCGCGTGATTCTTGCACTTACATGGTCTTCGAGCATGTTGCCTCCTTTGCTATCAAGGAGACACGATGTCGCCACATTTACCCCTTCTGGATGGGTGACGACACGGCCTGCGCCGGGATAAACCGGTATGTTGCAGGGGATGCAAGAGCCCTACAAGGAAGGAAATAGCGATTCCATCCTGGCCTCCAATCTTTCACGGGACATCGTGAGGTGTCTGGTGAACCGTGGTCCAAGTGCGGGTTGAACCCGAAGAAGCGCTTTTGACCCTTTCTCTCAGGAGATGACTAGGCGCGGATTTCGATCACTCGCATTCTGGTCGCGGCAGGGGCGGTCACTGCTGCATCTTGAATAGCGATTCTTGGATGCAAGTTGAGGCAAAATCCGAGCGAGTCGTTGGCTGGCTCGACCCAATATGGGCGAGCCCCGCAAGCGCGTCAACGCCACCGTCGTCGAGAGATTGACTTCGCTTGAAAGAGATCACTTGGATATGAGCAGAATCGATTTTCCCTTGGCGTTGGAGGATCGAATAAAATAGACGCCACCGTAGATACCCCAGATCGCAGCTATACCCAGGGCGAAAAGTGGCTCCTTGAAAGTCCCAAGGCCGAATACAGGACTGATCAGGTAAAAGGCCATGCATGTCAAGTTTGCTGCGATGCCTAACACAGGGACGACCAAGTGCCTCACAACGTTGTAGTCGTGGCGCCTGTTGTACGCCACCATGCACAGAAAGCAAGTGAGCGCGTAAAGGATGAATGCGCCAAAGTTTGAGACCAGGGTCACCGTTAGCAGCGAGTTGGGCAGTGCGGCCATCTGGTCGTGGTTGGTATAGCCGAAGCTTGAGAGGATGCCGTGTGGGAGCGCAGAAATGGCTGCATCGGCCGGGGCGCCGGCGTCTCCAAAGGCTATAGCCACAGCAATTACACCAATGACCGCTGAGATTACAGCGAGGGTCCAAATGGCGCGCCGCGGGGTCAGCGATTCTCCGTGAAGGATGCCAAAGTGCTCCGGGACCTCATCGTCTTTGCCCATTGCGTACGTGACGCGGACAGCCGTATTTATGCAGCTCAGCGTGGTGCCAATCAGCGCCAGGAAAACTGTGAAGGCTTCGGCCAGCATGAAGTAGTGCCCGTTGCCGTGGCCCAGAAGCCCATCTCCAACAATGATCATCATATCGCCGACGGGCGCGGCCGAACTGGAAGCGTTTTGCATGGTGTAACCGGAGTTTAGAAAATAGTTAGTTGCGAAGTAACCTATCATGTAGCACAACAGACCTTGAATCAGCAGCGATGTAATGACCGCGATGGGTATATGTTTGGTAGGGTTCTTGGCTTCTCCGCCCATGGAGGTTACGGATTCGAATCCGACCAGGAGCAGAATGGCAACGGTGGCTTGAATGAAAACCCAACTAAATTTGTGCGGGGAAATCACCGATGCGGCCGATCCGTGGGTCAAGAAGTTGCCGGTTGCATCCGACTCGGGATAGGTGATCTGGAAAGGAACTGGCTTGCCCGCCGCGTCCAGCAAGGGTTGGGGTGCGCCACTTGCATCGCGAACAGTCGATCCGTCTTTCGCTGTGGCGAACTGATAGCTGTAGGTGGCTAGTGTCTGGCCATCGAACTGGAATCCAGGTGTGCCCGAGGGGTGACTGGAGCGATAGCCGAGAGCCAGCACACTGAAGATGAGCAAGGCGGATATCTGAATGACATTGATGACCAGGTTGACGGCCGTCGATGCGCCGACGCCCTTGGTTGCGATCCACGCGACAAAAAAGGTGAAAACAACTGCGACCAGAGCCATGAAGACAGGCCCAGGGTTTGAACCACTCATGAAGTTGGGATAGAGGAAGCCGACCACATAACCAACGAAAATGCCGGTGAGGGCGACCATCACGCCGGGGTAGACCCAGTAGTAAAGGTGCGAGCCCCAGCCGACGATGAATTTGGCGATGCGGGTGTACTTGAAGAACTGGTCCTTGGATAAGAGAGCCTGCTCTGCGTAGTAGTAGCTAGAACCGGTGCCGGGATAGAGCTTGGAAATCTCGGCGTAAGAGATCGCTGTGGCCAAAGAAAGCAAAAGTGCGGCAACAAAGCCCAACCACATGGCCGGAGCAGTTGTGCCCGTAGTGGCTTGAACGAAGAAAGTAAGCCATAGAAGGCAGCCGGGAGCGATGAGGGCCATTGCGTTGCTGGTCAGCCCGGTGAGACCAAGAGTGGCCTGCATTTGTGGTGCCTTTGGATCTGCCATGTGCTTTCTCCTAGATCGATCAAGTTCGTGGGTTCGGTCCCGGCGGTTCGCCTCCGAGATGTTTGTCAGGCTCACCTTATCCGGATTTCATTCCGGGCCAATATGGGTAACACCTCAATGAAAGGGGTGTATCTCAGTGATCCTCCCCGGCTATCAACACTATGTGTGACTAGTCTTGATGCCGAGGAAGTGGTCACTATTCGCGTTCCTTATTTAGGAAACTGTGACAACCGCGTCTTCAGGGTACGCATGCATCCCGGACTCGGACACGTCGAGGCCTTCCAATTCCACCTCGGCTGAAACTCGCATGGATCTAACCTTGTTCACGACCCAAAATACGACAAAGGTTGCTCCAAATGCCCAAATAGCGCAGAGGGTTGCTCCCATGAGTTGAGTAACAAACTGTCGACTGTCACCGTGGAGCAAGCCAGTCACCCCCTGACCTGCATGCCCAAGGTAAGCTGTAGCCCCGACCCCGTTCCATCCTGAACCGTAAGTACCGTCCGCAAAGATACCGACACAGACGGCGCCGAGCCAACCACAGTAGCCATGAACCGAAATTGCCCCGCATGGATCATCGACTTTGATGACCCGTTCATTGAAGAGCACCCCGAAGCAGACCACGACGCCTGCAAGGACACCGATCACAACGGAAGAATTAGGAGAAACGAAGGCGCAGGGAGCGGTGATTGCCACCAGGCCAGCCAGCATTCCGTTGCAGGCCATCGTGACGTCGGGCTTTTTGAAGAGCGCATACCACACCAACATTGCTGTAGCCGCGCCGGCGACAGCAGCGAGGTTCGTATTCACAGCGATGACGGAAATGCGGAGGTCGGTCGCACCGAGCGTGGAACCAGGATTGAATCCCATCCATCCGAAAAGGAGGATGAAGGTGCCAGTTACAACGAAGACGATGTTATGCGCTGGAAAGGCCCGCGGTTTTCCGTCGGGGCCATATTTTCCCAGTCGTGGACCCAGGATGACGGCAAGTGCAAAAGCGCAAAAGCCACCGACTCCATGTACTACCGTCGAACCGGCGAAATCGACATAGCCATGGCCGAGATTCAGCGTTGTTCCCACTTGCGAAAGCCACCCGCCGCCCCAAACCCAGCAGCCGAATACTGGATAGAGGAATGCGCCAATGAACAGTTCGCACAACAGGAATGCCCAAAAGGTGATGCGCTCACAGATTGCACCTACAATGATGTAACCCGCAGTCTCCATGAAAACGACTTCGAAGAGCGTATAGCAAAGGCTACCGGAATCGTAGCCTGGTCCGCTTAGGAAGAAACCCTTGCCGCCTAGGAACCCCCATAGACCATGTCCAAATAGGAATTGATTGAGTGTCGGGGTTCCCCCCAGATTTGCTGGGGCTGCATTAATTGCTGCACCTCCATACTGGAAGGCGTACCCAACGGCATAGTAGGCAAGGAACGCGAACACGTAGGCCGCAAAGTTCAGCATCATGAGATGGCCCGCATTCTTCTTGCGCACAAGCCCGCAGGTAAGCAGAGCAAACCCCGCCTGCATGAAGAGAACGAGATATCCGGTGAGCAGCGTCCACGAGAAGTTAGAAGCAATACGGATATGTCCAACCCCGTCAGCCAATTTTCCGGCCAGCGGCTCCTTGGCTAGCTGCGCTTGATATTCGTCATAGTCCTTCTTCTGTTGGGCATAATTGGGACTACTCGGGTCGGGGGCGGGGGGAACAAACGCAATGCCGGCGGCATCTTGAACGTTCGTCTTATCGCCGGTAGCTATACCTGCTGGATCTGGCTGGGGAGGATTATCGGCAAAACAACGTACCGACGACACTCCAAATATGCCTGCGACCAACAGAACTGTGGCAACGACCTGTATCAATGAAAGGCACAAGCGTCGCCTCCCGAGTGGCTGTTTCATATCTGCTTTCTCCTTTTGTCAGCGTCGTGCTTTGGAAATGGATTCAGCGGGGCGAAAGGTCGTCCTCAGCTGGAACCTTCAAAGAGCCGTTTCCCCTCGCTCACCAGTACGAATTCTTATGACCTCGTCCACAGGGGTCACGAAGATCTTTCCGTCGCCAAGCTTTCCGGTCCGGCTACCTTCGATGATTGCGTCCACAATCTTAGAAACCTGCTCATCCGATGCGACGATTGTGAGGAGGACCTTCGGAAGAAAATCGACCGAGTACTCAGTTCCTCTGTATATCTCGGTATGGCCATGTTGTCGGCCAAAACCTCTGATTTCTGCCGCGGAAGCCCCTTGAATCCCTATGCTGCTAAGGCATTTCTTGACCTGGTCAAGCCTCTCCGGCCTGATGACCGCGTCTATGCGCTTCATCATCGTCCTCCACTCTTGGAAGTCACTTGGTTCATCTAAGAATCTATGCGATGGCCGCGAACCGGGCTGGCGTAAAACGGACGCCATGGGTAGGCAAGACTGCGATTGTTTCCGCCTCATGCGGTCAAGATTTTCAAGGTAGCTTTGTCCAGGATGTGGAGAGTGGCGCAACGGTGCCAGCAGAGAGGCATGGGGTCCGAAACGCGCCAGCGTTTTGCACTCCTCCCTCTGATATTGAAGTGAGGGACAAGACAAATCGTCTCCAAAGGAGATCGAGCATGAAGAATCCGTTTAGCACTTTGCTCTGGAAGTTCGACGGCTTTAGATTTCGCCGCAGCATTAAGAATGCACTCGCATTGAACCTGCGCAACGAGGTACGCCCAGATGGCCTCGCGTTGAGCAAGGTCTTCAGTCGCTTGGAGATTGAGTGGTATGCACGAGACATTCATCCTTGGGATCGCGATCGCAACATCTCGCAGGAAGACAGGGCACTCATGTTTGAACAGCAGTGTCTGCGCGACACTGAGGCCGCGATTTCCAGGTTGTTCGAGAGACTACCTCAGGTGGACACGATCGAACTGCGAGTACTCGAATTTCAGTCGAAGTTGCCCATAATCACCGCAACTGTTACTCGCTCAAGTTTAGAGACAAGTGAGACTTTGTCGGTGGGAATGCGGCTGTTGCTCAGCGGAGCAAAGCTCTTCCTATCAGATTGGCAATATGCGACTCTGGAGTTGTCGAGCAACCAGACTCGGGGAGATGCGGTGAATCGCTTGCCGGAGGCGCAGGCCGTGGGCCGTCTTTGAAGAGCCGTTCGGATCCGAGTTCGTTCGGGCGATTGGGTTCTGGTCGTTAATTCCGAAGTGGGCTACAGAACCCGGCGAGCTTACTGCAGAGTTGGGTGACAGAAAATACTCGGAAGACTCAGAGGCCCTCTACTTGGGATTTGCACATCATTTATTGAATGCGCGAGATCGCCCCCGCGCAGCAAGGATAGTAAAGATACTTGCGAAGTTCAGTTAGGTCTCCGCGCCTATCCTCCAATTACGAGTCGTTACAAAACTAAGAGAAAATCAAGACAGCCCCTTCTCGATCCTCTACGCCAAGGTTCGCCAGGCGCACAAACACTTCTCGTCGGCTGAGAAACAGCGAGCGGGAACCTATTTTGTTCGTTCATGATGGATCGACCGATTAATTGACCTTGGGTAAATCTCCGCGAAGGATTCGTCGGGAGAGGTCGCGGGCCATCCAACGATTACCAAGAAAACATCAAGTACGAAAAGCGCGATAGCGATGTCGTTGAGAATCATCCCTTGACGCAGATTCGGCCAGAACTGGTTGGCAGACCAGAATAGAAAAGCGGTCGCCAGAATGATCGCTTTTATCCATTCCATAAGAGGCGGTCGGTGCGCGCTCTGATAAACAATGTAAGCCAGAGCAATCAGAGCAAGCGAAAATCCTTCGAGAAGAACATGGACGCTGCGGGGGAAGAAGGTTGGGTTAATGTCCCACGCGAGCAGCATTCCTACGCAAACGAGTGTGCCCCCACCCAGAATCACAGCAGCTTTCCTGCTCGCTCGGTCAAGTCGAATGTACATAGATTGCTCCTTCTTTCAGACCGCAATGGCACGGCTGTTGCGTGTTTGTGGAGTTGAGGGAGTTGTTGGGAGGTCAGAATCGTCGCCAAGAGCCCTTGCCAGAGTCATCGAACTGCATCGCTCCGTCGATTTAGGGGGCACCTCTGCCATTTCCATGAATGTCAGTGCCCGTAGTGCTTTGCATTGATTTCGGCAAAGTGTTGCCAGTTTTCCGGAAGGCCGTCCTGTGGGAATATGGCCAAGACGGGGCAAGCGGGAACACACGCACCGCAATCGATGCACTCCACTGGGTCGATATAGAGTTGCGGTGCAGTCGAGTGTCCTTCCTCATCTTTCCTGGGGTGAATGCAGTCTACGGGGCAAGCATCCACACAAGATGTATCCTTGACTCCAATACATGGTTCTGCGACTACGAATGCCATGAGCACTCCCTTTTTGTCACTCTCGCCTTGTCGCTGACTGCTTAATTCCTTTGCCACCTGGTGTACCCCTTACATCAAGACGAGCCGTACACAAATGCATCGCGGCATAAGCGCGCCATGGCCGCCAGCCTTCCGCCGTCTGCATGCTCTCAACTGTCGATACCGGGTTATCTCCGCCGCCCAGAATCCGCTGCAATCCGGGGTCTGCCGAGGGAAATGCGTCGGGCTCTGAAAATACACGCATCGCGATATAGTGTGCTGTCGATTCGTCTAGTCCCGCAATTGCTCTTATGCGCGAGATCGTTTCGTCCAGTGATTTCGATGCCTGGTAAGACAGTTTCCCCTTGCAAACTGCGCGAGCCAACTCACGAATTGCCCGCGCACGCTCATCGAAAACGCCGGCCATAGAGAGGTCTGCATTCACTAGTTCATGGGGCTTGGGAAACAAATGCGTCAGTCCTCGAACAGATGTCGTTATTGGTCGCCCCAACTTCTCCACGAGTCGCTTCATTGAACTATTCCGTCCGAAAGCTCTCGCCGATAGGTTTTGACCGAGTATTGCAGCGACCGACAGTTCGAATCCATCCCAGGCGCCGGGCACTCGAAGGCCCGGTAAGGAATTCAGGAATGGTCTTAAATAAGGATCACGCTTTAGATCAGTCGCAATCTGAACGGGATCAGCACCCAGGTCGAAAATCCGGCGCACACGTTCGACAATCTCCATGAGAAAATCGACACGGGGCAAATCAATTTGAAAGACCAACTGCGGATTGTCCCCGTCCTGCCACACGGCAATAGTGCCAGCCACGCCCTCAATCTCAATTGTTCTCCGGTAACAATCTCTCTCTACTGTTTCCACTCCAGGAATAGCCTTCGTTTTGAGAAAATGCAGGGTCTCTCGCCAGCAAAATGGTGGGCGGTATGGTAGCCGGACAACCAGTCCATCTCTTTGGGGCTTTATGTCGTCGCGCAGCTGGCGAATTTCGGTCGGGGACTTTCCAACTGACGTGCGCATTGCGTGGTTGAACTGTCGGATACTGCTAAACCCAGAAGACATTGCGATGCTGGTAATTGGCAGGTCTGTCTCTTCAATGAGAGTTTGCGCAAAATGAAGTCGGCGCGTTATTGCGATTTTAAGAGGAGGTGCTCCCAGATGCTTGACGAACAGGCGGCGCAATTGGCGGGCCCCAACTCCAATGCGTTCACCAAGTCTGTTGACGTCTCCATCGTCAAGAGCTCCCTCCGAGATCAGACGGAGAGCGCGGGACACAACCGCTGACGATCCAAGCCATGCCGGCGTGCCCGGCGCAGCCTGTGGTCTGCATCGACGACATGGTCGAAATCCAGCGGCCTCAGCAGCGGCAGCCGAGGCAAGCCACACGACGTTGCTCTTCTTCGCGAAGGGTACGGGGCAAACTGGGCGGCAATAGATTTTAGTTGTAACCACACCAATGAAGAACCTACCGTCGAAGCGGGCGTCTCTGCTATAAAACGCGGGCATGCAAATTGATGGGTCGGGTTCTGCATCATCGATGGTGGTGTGGCTTGGTTCAACTTCCATCGATGAAACTTTATTGAGAGCGAATGCTATCGAGCCTTTTCCTCTATTCGATTCCGTCATGGAAATGCCTTGCATATGACCATGCTAGTTCACTCCGTGGTGAGGGAGTAGCAATTCGCGGACCTCATGCATTCAAAACATTAGTCATACGAATTCTTTATGTTTCCTTTGCGTTGTCCGTTGTAGGTTGTGACCTCGCATGCCTATTCGCAACCGCAGCCCAAGATTACTCTCGTTGTGCTTTGCTCAGCAGGAGCCTTGCTCCAGTGGCAAGTCTAAGAAAAATACATTCGAAACTGGCTTGTTAATTGTGAGGTTGAGCAATCCGTCGAGGCGGCATCTTGGCTCTCGCGCAATGCTCTAAGGTTTAGACACATCGACAGCATTCACTCCGCAAAACGCGTCCTTCGATTATCACAATCGGCCCAGCCAGAAGTGCTGCTTCTGAGTCCGTCTAGAGAATGTGCCAAATGACATTGATAGTCGACACCGCCAGAGTCACAGTGGCAAGATCGGCCCAAGTTACTGACTGTACGGCATCCGCAGCAAGCGCTCTTTTGTTTGTGAGCCCCGCAGATCTAACGTTCCGTCCCCGCGCAAGCATGACGGAATGCGCAGCTACGGTAGTGGGATTATGCGGAGCGAATGGCTCTCTGAGCGATGCGTCTACGCGGTATTCGCGGAGATACTCCGCATATTCACGCACTCCACATAATGAGCATTATGCGGTGCACTGCATAATGCGCACTGCGACCGTGCAACATTCTACGAGACCTGGTTCACCTCAGATCGAGACCGGTTGCGCTTCATCGAGAAGACGCTGAAATGGCCGTGCTGGGGCGATCCGGAGTACACCTTCTCCGATGTCGAGCGCGCCATTCAGCAGGAAGTGCGCAAGCGGAATTACCTGACCCGCTACCAACTGCGCGTGGCCGAAGCGGACCGCGCAAGCGAGATGGAAACGCTCAGACGGCTTGAGGCCAAGTATCGTGTTCAAGCCAATCAGGCAGTAGACACGAACGCCATCACTGTCGATGTGATCGCGCAGGCAGCGCCGTCGCCAGCGATCGAGCGAACGCCGGTCCAGGCCAGCCTTTTCTGAAGCCAAACAACCAATTCAAGCGAATCCGCCCATTTTGGGCAGATGAGGAGAGAACCGATATGGCCACGCTCAAAGTGGAAGCCCTGCCGCGCGAGTTCTATTTCAATGGCACACGCATTCCCGATCCCGCGCCACAGATGACGGCCGAAGAAGTCCGCGACCTGCTCGCGCCGACCTATCCGGAGATCGCCACGGCCACATTGACTGGACCGGAAGATACCGGCAATGCGCTGCGCTTTACCTTCAGCCGCGCCATCGGCTCAAAGGGGTGAGCCGTGGCCCGGCGCGCGAGAACGCTAGAGGAGCTTGCAGCATGGTTCATGGCCAAAGCCGCCGAAGCGCCTCCCGCAGCCAACCTGATCCTGGCGAGGCATCTCCAATGCAAGGAATCATGCGACTTATCCAGCGCGGTCGCCGAAGCCACTCAACGACACGCCGGGGCAGACAGAACGCTGCTCATGATGCCGCCGGAACTGCTGCCGCCACTGGCGTAATCACCTTGGCGCCGGCTTTCAGCCAGGCTCTGCCGTCGCTTGTTGGTGTGCGCACCGACATCGAACATGTGCGGCCGGAATTGAACGGCCTCTTCCGCGAGGAGGATTACCCGGCGGCCGACAAGCTGCGCCGCAAGTTCGGCGTCAAGCTCGAAGTCCTGCCCATCCCCACCGGCAACGACTTTCGTGTGCAGATGTCGGCCGAGGAACAGGCGCGCGTCGCCCGCGAGATCGACACGAATGTGCGCCAGTCGCTGGCGCGCGGCGCCGAGGATCTGTGGAAGCGGTTGAGCGATGTCGTCTCGCATATGGTCGACCGGCTGAACGAGCCCGAATCGCGCTTTCACGCCACGCTGGTAACCAACATATTCGATCTGGTGGAACTGCTGCCAAAGCTGAACGTCACCGGCGATCCGGAATTGAAGCGCTTCGCCGAGGAGGCCCGCCAGAAGCTCTGCACCTACACGGCGCACGATCTCAAGAAGCACGAGTTGCTGCGCGTGGCCACGGCGACCGAGGCAGCCGGGCTCGTCTCCCGCATGGATGAGGCAATCCGCAGCCGCGAAGCCGAGCAGGCAGAACAGACCATCGCTTCGGTCCAGGGCATCTTCGATCGCATGTCGGCTTACATGGAGGCGCCCGCGGCGGCATGAAACACGATCAAACGATAAACTGGCCGGAAAGGCCAGTTTATCGTTGGAGTTCCGGTCGTCTTTGAATTTTGATTTAACCATCGCCTAGACAGAAAGAATGTCACAAAATAGGCGCAAGCGACGGCAGAATCATGCGAGGAATTCAGAAGGGTCAGCATTCCGGCCAACCGGCCACAGTTGGATTAAATATCCCTTAGCTTTCGTAGAAACCCTTGCCGGACCATTTCAGTTTCCACGGAGCGCCCATGCCCTTCATATTTCTCTTGAAGCGTTGAGGATTCTGCGGGGCGCGCAAGGCCAGTGGGATCTCGTCGATCATCAAGCTGCCCTTGGTCTGCCCCTGAAGGGCGTACATGATGAGTTCTTCAAGCCCTATGGTGATGTCGCTGAAGACTTTCTCCGCATATTCGGCCACCGGCAGGTTGTCGATCTTCAGTTCCTTCATCACGAACCCATCGCCATCTTGGGTGTACTCAATATTCGGGAGATGCCAAGCGCTGTATCTCATCTGCCGGAATTGCTCATCGATGGCCATGACTTTCGGCCGCCAACGCAGTAGGTAATCCGCTAGTTCTGGACGCTCCCTCTGCGCCTTTTCCAATCCTTTCAGAAAGCGGCTTTCCTTTTCCGCGTAAAACGACATTTCGACGCCGAGAAAACTCATCACTCCCGGGATGTGATCGAGGACGTGGGACGCCATCTCGAGCAGCTGAGCCACTTGGCTTCGCAGGGGATTGTCGATCTTCTCCGTGAGATAGAGCTGGTTTCCCTTTTTCCGGACGATACTTTTCTTCTCGAGAGCCTTTTTGTGTTTGTCGACCAGATCCTTGATCGCCAGCATCGCCTTGCGCATCTCAATCGCCGGATAAATACAGCCGCTCCAATGCTCGTCGAAGGGCTTCTTCGTGTCTGGCCCCATAATTCCTTGCTGCATGTCTAGAGGAGCAAGGAAGAGCCTAGCCATGAACGGTTCGCCCGTTCCCTCGTTGAACAGCGGCTTCACTTCGAAGAGCGGAGGCACAACCAGTTCCGCCTTCATATCGCTCTGCTTCTCGATCACTTCCACCCGGTTTTCGAAGTCTCGGCGAGTGACCTTCAACACCATCGAATATTGATATCCCTCCGAAGGAAGGATCATGGGCCGTTGCCGACTCACGATAACCAATATCGCATCGAGAGGAATTTTCCCTTTCATGCGAATCACGCCGCCATCCTGCCACGGGATGAAGGTAATGGTCCCCAAATGCTCCTTGTTCTTGCTGAGCTTGATCTCGCGTAGTGTCTCCGTGGGCGGCTGCGGCGAGGGCACGAAGGGCAGAAGCCGAGCCTCAGTATTGTACTGATAGGTTGCGCTCATAACGGCCACCTGGGCTGCACCTTCAAGCATCACCGAGTAGGGCGGAATGCTGGGACGCCGGGGATAGAACGCCAAATGTGACATCAGGTGAACAAAAAACCTGTTCAGAGCGTAAGAGCCGTCCTCGCGTGCCGCCAAATGCACGAAGAAGGGAGGGATCGGCACGTCTTCTTCGGATGTGGTGGCGAAATCGAAGATCTGCTTGCTCTCGACGATGTTCGCTGTGTAGTTAATCACGCCCACATCGAGCACGACGATAATGTCCGGTCTAAGATAGGTGTCGTACTGCTCGTTCAACTCGGCGCAGTGGCCAGCAAGCGTCGCGAAATTCAGGTCCGTGCTGAACCCAAAGACGACTCCCAGCGTTCCGTGCGTGGTCAGGTTGCTTTCCGTCGCCTTTTGATCCATCTGTGAGATCGGACTCTTGTGGAGCTTCTTAACCTGCGAGATCTTCTCGAAGCCATTCTCCAGCTCTTTCTTGTTGAGTACCGACTTGACTTCGACGACCGATGCAATCGCATCCGCCGAAATGATCTGATTCTCTTCTGTGTACCGATAAACCGGACTCGAAAGAGCGTCATAGATCAGGACGTCCTCGTGACCGCTCATTTCGCTGAACTTGTCGATCACGAAGCCGCCGGTCGCCCGGAACCGCTGGGGCATATGGTGGTTCAGGAATTCCTTTACGATGTTCTCGACCTCTTTTCCACCTTCGCCAGCGTGCGGATTGGTGGTCCGGATGTGCTCAAATTCCGCGCGGAGCAGCTTCGCAGCCTGCGCGATGTATCCGGCAATCGTCTCTTTTCCAGTCATAATTGTGACGATAATTCTAGCTCACTGAGCTTCTACCGCGATAATTCTCGATCTTTGGGGGGAATTCTGAGCGACGGATTTCTCTTGACTATCTAGAAAGATACCCGCTGCAGTGCCAGCAGTTTGTCCGATTGCATGGTAAATGCCGCGTGAGGTGTCCCAGCCCCTTCAGCCAAGTTCTGTCTGGAAGGGACGGCACTCGTCGCCAGCTCACGATTGGAGGCCCGGTCAATATATGCCTGCAATGACACACGAAATTCTGACTTGACGCATATGTTGGCAGCCTTTTGAAGCATATGATGACAGTTCCTCTCCACTAACCTCTTTCAAACCGATGCACCCTTGGCGCCCTGCAAGACCGTTATGAACCATAAGTTGTCAGTGAGTCTGAAATGTGGGCATAAAGTGACAGCAAGAGCGGAGCGCCCTGCCTGGCCGAAGTGCGTCCGGTATCTCTCGAGGTAACAGCCTGGCTACATTTCTCTAGAAAAAGTACTTGCGATTCAATTATGTATATGTGCTATATTGCGCATGTGCATGGATCGAAACAAAAACTGCTCGATGAACTCAAACGATGGTTCCTCGATGGCGCTGAAGAGTTGTGGCCGATTGCGTTAGGCTCATTGTCTTTGCGAAAGAGCCCCTGTATTCGAAAGCAGTGTTCAGCCTGCGCATCCGGCCACGGTCTCCAATCTCACTCAACGCAGATACGGTCTCCCAGGGAAACGAATCGTCGGGAATCTTAAAAAGAGCAATGAGTGGGTCTACTGCACGAGGGTCCTTGATTGAGCCGAGTGCAGAAATCACCATCCAACAGATGTGTTTGTCTGCGACGTTCAAGGCCGCAATCAATGGCTCCACAGCCAACGGGTCTGCAATCGAGCCCAACGCAGTGATCACTTCGCGCCGAACGTCTTCGTTCTCATCCTTCAGCGCTGCAATCAGCGGCTTCACAGCTCGAGGGTCTTTGGTTCTGGCCAATGCAGCGACCGCATCCCTTCGGAGGTTCACGTCTGGGCTCTTGAGTGCGGCAATGAGAGACTCAACCGCACCTGGACCTTTCACCAAGGCCAGCGCCTCGGCAGCACTGTGCCGGACCTCATAATCTTTGTCATTCAGCGCAACGCTTAGGAGCTCGACTACGTTGGGGGCATTCGTTCTGCCCAACGCCGAGGCCGCGGTTGCTCTCACACGTGAATCCTTGTCTCGGAGGGCGTCAATCAATGCCTCTTGCGTGGCTTGTGGGTTCCTCAGTTGGGCCAGAGCGCCGACCGCAGCCGACCGAACCTGCGCATCGGGATCCTCAAGAGCTGCAATCAGGGGCGCAACCGCAAGCGGACCTTTGATCGAGCCAAGGGCACCCACTACTGCTAGTCGAACGTAGGGATCCGAATCGCTGAGAGTAACTGTCAGCGGTTCCGCTGCGCGAGTGTCCCTGAGGAGACCGAGGCCATCGGCTGCATTTGTCTTCACAACCTGATCCGGATATTTCAACGCGGCAACCAGGGTATCAATCTTGCCAGGATCTCTCATCTTGCCAAGTGCCGCTACACTGCTCCGTACATTTGCACTTCTCCCCCCAGCGGCCTCCTGGTCACTGGCGATCCCGTTCAGGGGCTTAGTAGCTTGAGGATCTCCACTCTTGCTTAAGGCGTCGGCTGCTTCGGCTCGAACCCTGGCATCCGGGTCTTCAAGAGCCGCGATCAGAGGCGTAACTGTAAGCGGATCTTTGATCGAACCAAGCGCCTTCACAACCGCTGCACGAACGTTGATATCTGAATCACTGAGAGTAGCGACCAGCGGTTCCACTGCGCGAGGGTCTCCGAGAAGGCCAAGACCACCGGCTGCATTTCTCTTCACACCCTGAGCCGGATATTTCAACGCGACAATCAGGGTATCCATCGTGCGAGGGTCTCTCATCGCGCCCAGTGCTTTCACTGCGCTGTTCCGAACGTTGGTCTCTCGATCATTGACGGTTGCGATCAGCGGCTCAACAGCGTGAAGATCTTTCATCTGACCCAAGGCATCGGCTGCTTTGGCTCGGACCTCGGCATCTGGGTCTGTTAGCGCCGCAATTAAAGGTTCGGCCACCTGAGATCCAATCTCGCCCAAAACCTGACTGGCCATCTCCTTATTTTGGGCGTTCGAATCCTTAAGCAGAATTTCCATAAGGGGCTGAATCAACCGAGGGTCCCGTGAATGCCGCAAGACAGAAAACGCAAAAAGCGCCTGATATCGGACTTCCACATCCAAGTCCCCCATAAGAGCGATCAAAGGCTCGATCGTTCGTGGGTCCTGGATCTCGCCCAACACCCGGGCCACCTTCACCCGGAAGTGGGCATCCGGATCTTTCAGGGCTGCAACCAGCGGATCGATGGCTGGCGCTCCGGTCATCTCTAGAGCCCAAGCCACATTCTGCGTGGCATTCCCATCCGCGTTTTTTAGCGCGGCGATTAAGGGCTTGACCGCTCTAGCGTCTTTGATTTCGCCTAATGCGAGGGCAGCAGCGTCTCGGGCGTTATCATCCTCACCATTGAAAGTTGCAATTAATAGATCGACCGCTGGCGATCCCATGAGCGAAAGAGCCCCTGCCGCAAACACCCTGACGCCGTCATCCGGGTCTTTCAACGCCGCAATGAGAGGCCCGAGAGCCTTAACATCGTTGATTGACTCCAATGCGCGGGCTGCGGCCACTCGAACACGAGGATCCGGATCTTTCAGCGTCGCGATCAACGGATCCACCGAGCGACGATCTCCGATTTGCTCCAACCCCTCGGCCGCAGTTTCTCGGACCGAAGCGTCCGGGTCTTTCAAGGCTGCAATCAACGGTGGGACCGCAGTTGCTCTGAAGGTAACCACGGCCCATAATGAGTATGCTTGGATCTGCGGATCCGAATCCTTGAATGCAGAGATCAGAAGTTGGATCTCGAGTTGGATCTCGCGGGAATCCCCGGTTCCCCTAATTGCCTTAAGTGCTCGGAGCCGGACTTCGGCACTCGGGTCTTTCATTTGTTCAATCAGCTGGCTTACGTTGTCGCTCTGCCCATACCCGGCGGCAACCGGCCCGAATTGACAAAAAACCAACAAAACTCCCGCAGCAACATACTGCCTGCGGGCCAGAAAGTGGCAAACGTTTAACCAAAGCATGCAATCTCCTCAATTCGTGCAGATCGGATCGGTGCCGGTGCCAGCCAGGCTTCTGCAACCGAAACAGTCAGTTGTCTCGATGACAAGAGATTATAGGGTTGACGACCACCTACTGCGCATTGGATGAAAGATAGACGCGTTTGTCACCCATCTCGCGCAAAACGTATCGAACTGCATTTAAGTGATTGGCGCCGCTATCACCCCCAACTCAAGCGGCGTCACGTTGATTCTGGTTGCGATTGCCTGCAACGCGAACTTCTCAAGCAACACCAACTGCAAACGCCTCGGTGTCCGAGACAACGCATAGGTATCCGCAAGTTCTAGTCGGCCAGTGTTTACAAAACTAGTCCACTTGGCCGTAAAACGGCTTTCCTGACACTGAACTTCAATTCCGATGAAGCATAATTATGCTTCATTTCACACGTCTGGTCGTCGCGGTCCCGAATGAACCCCCAACGAAAATCGGTATGGCTGCTTTGAGCAAATGGTGCACACCAAAGGCGCATTTCGCCCGAATGTGCATTGATGAACGTGGCAGTTTCTGGCTTTTAGCTCGTCACGGCCACTTTGTAGGTACATCAATGACAACTTATGACTACAGAGATGACAACTTATGCTTCATGTCACAGAAATCCCTGCGACCGAGCGCATCAGGAAAGCGCGCACGGCGCTCTTACTAGACCACCCGTTCTTTGGCTCGCTCTTGTTCCGGCTGAGGAGCGAGGAGTGTCGCTTGATCCCGACCATGGCGACTAATGGCGTGGTCCTTCGCTACAATCCGTCCTTCGTCGATACACTGAACGCGGCCACGCTGGCCGGGGTGCTGGCCCATGAGGTTATGCACCCCGCGCTCCAGCATCACACGCGGCGGTCCAAGCGCGATCCCGTGCGCTGGAACGAGGCCTGCGACTACGCCATCAACCCGCTGCTGCTCGATGCCGGTCTGAGCCTGCCGGACGATGTGCTCGTCGATCCGCGCTTTCGCGGCATGAGCGCCGAGCAGATTTACAACCAGCGCGAGGTCGAGGCGCAGCCCGAGTCCAGCAGTGAAAGCGAATCGGCCCAGGGCAAGAATGATAACCGCCACACCGCAAGCGCCGCGGAGATGATTGTCGCGTTCGCGCGAGAGAACCAACTCGCCACGATTGTCGGAGAGAAAACGGCTGGCCGTCTTCTCTCCGCAACTTCTGTCAAAGTCGGTAATGGATTTCGGTTGGCGATGCCCACAGGAGCATACTACACATGGAACGGGTTGGTGCTGGAAGGCACTCCGATGGAACCTGACGAACTGATCGAATTCAATTGGCACGAACGACGGACGGGGATTGACGGCCAGCTTGAATACGCTAACGAATCAATTCGAATCGAACGCGCAGAACGTGCCAGTTGAATGCGCAAGTGCACCTTACGGGACGCACTCGATCGTTGGCCGTGATTCGATGGCAACACGATGCGGTGAAAGCGTGATTTATCGTTCGGGCGTGAGAATCATCAGCGCTTGCGAGCAAGTTTATCTACCTAATTTGTAAGGGATAGTAGTAGGACGCTTGGTCCTGTTCGTGGGTCGTAGCTAAAAAGTACGCACCGGCCTTGGCGGTCCGGAGATCCAGTTCAGCAACTACTGATTCGTGGTCGCGATCGGTCGTCGCCGTCACGCTTTTCTGGGCCACCACGCCATTTCCATCTTGATCCTGGGTGACAGCCACAGCATATTGGCCTGGAGGGCTGAACCGCGGGAGGATGACCGTCAGCCTAACCAATGCAGCCGGTAGCGACACAGACTGCAAAGAACCGGGCTGGGTGCCTCGGATCGTGCCTGCATCCCACAGATTTATGGTCTCCGATACCGCGGCCAAATTCGCCGATGGAAGTTCCGGGTGCATTCCGTGGCGAGCGACCATAATGACCACTGCGGCTATCACCGAGCAAACTGCTACAGCGGTTACGAGCGCCAGCTTTCGCGAGCGATTCTCCTGCCGGAAGACCCTAAGCCGGCTCAAGCATGTGGGACAG
>Ga0187847_10001637_pt1 | contig 19722 bp, 16 predicted proteins | sample June2016WEW_4_10_FD_132458 | JGI IMG/M metagenome (GOLD analysis project Ga0187847, IMG submission 132458) | Peatland microbial communities from SPRUCE experiment site at the Marcell Experimental Forest, Minnesota, USA - June2016WEW_4_10 | ecosystem: Environmental > Terrestrial > Soil >...
ACGGCCGTCCCGAATGTAAGCTTCGGTGTTGATCTTGAGCTCGAATTGCCCACTTTGTTCCGCAGCCGCCGTGTCGATTCCGGCAGCCACCAACCGTCGCAGATGGTCTCGACGTTGGTTCGGATTTACGACGTGAACCGCCTTGTCGCCCCGCTCGAACCCTTCCTTAATGAACGGCAGCAACACGCGATACTCTTCTTCGTCGTTGCTGAAAAACGCGCAGACATGGCGCACCTCGCCGAGCTGCGAGCCGGCTAAGGAAATAGGTGCCGGGGTATTTTTCATGGTGTATTCCTTCCTGCGATCGATCTTTGGGATCGATCTCACGGCGGCGTGTATTTCTACGCCGTCAGAATCACACAATGGGCTCCAACGAATGATTATTGCCGCAGTCCCCACGACGCGGCCACATCAGCTTACGAGGAAAAACAGTGCCTACAGCATACCACCGATTCGGCCATCTCAGGCTCACACTGGCGCGCCGAAATGGATGCCGCCCAACCGATACCAAAGTATCGCCGATACCATCGTCCAATAGATTCTGACTCCGCACCTCTGGCTTAATCGCATTCGTGCTTCGCATCGGAAAACGATCCGATTCCCCGCGACCGGCAGGTTTCTGATCGAGGAGACTAACCATGAGCATAACCCCTATGGAAAAAGTAGTCTATACCGCCAAAGCGCACACGACCGGTGGCCGGGATGGAGGATCGTCCCGCACCTCCGATGGCCGTCTCGACGTCAAACTCTCGCTGCCCGGCACTCCCGGCACTGGCACCAACCCCGAGCAACTCTTCGCGGTAGGTTGGTCCGCCTGCTTCCTGTCGGCGATCAAGATGGTGGCTGGCAGAATGAAAGTCAGGCTACCGGCTGACCTTGCCATCGACACCGAAATTGACTTGGGCACGGCGGGCGATGGTTACCTGCTTCAGGCTCGACTCAACGTCAACCTCCCTGGTATCGAGCCAGCGGTCGCACAAGCTCTGGTGGATGGCGCGCACCACGAGTGTCCCTATTCCAAAGCCACGCACGGCAATATCAATATCGTGACGAACTTTAAAACCGAACCGGTCACGAACGCGGCGTGAGCGAGTTGAAAGCCCGTCACGAACACCGGGCGCCGGACCGCGAAGAGGAAGATATCGTGACCACGGAAGAACCGTTTGACAATTCAACGTATGCCGACGAGATGCACATGGAGGAGAGCGAGTTATCGGCTTTCGTCAGTGCTGTGAAAGAAATGTTTGGTTCAGAACAGGCCAGGCTCGCCGCGGAGGCGTGGCTCGAGGAATCAGAGTTATTGGATACACCGCCTCGATCGACGAATCGCGATTGGCGAGCGGTCACCGTCGCGGCCTCGGCTCGATTGGCGGATCGGCTGAACGTCGCACTGTATCGCCAAAAGCCGCTCGTCGCATCAACTGATACCAACGTATCGCCAATACCAACGTCCAATTGTGTCGCTTCCAATCATCTGGTGTCATCTCGCAGTGGCCGAAATGAGACTACATCTTCACAAACTACTCCTTGAGGTAAATGAGGATGCAGCGAATGTGGCCTTCAAATCAGATCTGAGTAATCAGGAGGACGACTCCGACGAAAGGGGAAAATATGTATAAGCGCGCGGCTGTATTCGCAGTGGCTGTAATTCTCGCCCTGTGCGTTCTGGGGCTGGATGCCTCCAACAAATCTACGTCCGTGGCCGGGTCCTGGCAGGTGGATGCTCGCCATTCCGACGCGAAACTAATCACCGACGCGACGACGGATTACGGGAAAACCAAGATCAACGTGGCCCTCGGCTACGCCAGAATCAGAGGGAACTTCAAAATCGACGACGCCGATCCCACAAAATCCAGTGTCGAGTTCAGGTTTTATCCGGCCACGTCTATGATGCCGCCCATCGCTGAAGACGGGAAATTCCTTAGCCATTGGCTGGAGAACATTTCCAACCACACCCTGGTGTGTTTCCACTCCAAGCGGGTCGAGCGGACAGCCGATGGCCGGCTGCAAGCCACGGGCGATCTGACCGTAACGCGTGTCGACCGTAACGTCGAGGCGGACCCGAATCAAGCGTATTCCGGGCCTGTATATGGGCCCCCGATGATCCACCGGGTTACCCGCGAAGCCACTTTTGTCTTTGACTTTCCCGCGGCGGATGCCAAAACTTCGAACCAAAGCTCTATCCAGGCCTCGGCATCCACGAGCATGTTCCGCGAGGATTTCCCCCAATTGGTGAAGACCGTAACCAGCACCTACTGGCCCCCCGTCGTTCAAGATGAGCAGTGTCAAGTGCCATCCGTGAGCGAAGCTTATAGCGGCCGGCAATGCACGGGAACGTACCTGTCGACTCCTGGACTTCCCGAAGCGCCGAACGAGGGCAGCGCCGACATTGGTACACAACAGAATTTCAGTAGCATCGTCGGAAATCGTATAACTATTCTCCTCGACTTGCGTTTGATGGCGAGAACGTCGGGAGAGCAAGCGTCGATGGGAAACTAGACCGAGCGAAGCTCATTTGTACGAAGGTCTAGCAGCAGTGTGCCTTTAAGCAAAGCATTCGAGAAGGCCGTGAGGTCAGTTCACCACACGGCTGTCTGAACGATTCACGAGGAGGCGGTCATGCCAACGGCGGTAGCAACGACCACAATGAAGGTGGCGCAAGTCTCAAGTCCCGGAGCAGCTTTCGAGATTGTCGAACGTGAGATTCCTGAGCCAGGTGCAGGACACGTCCGCATCAAAGTGCAGGCCTGTGGCGTGTGCCACAGTGACGTGCTCACCAAAGACGGCCTATGGCCCGGAATTCAATACCCCCGCGTTCCAGGACATGAAGTCGCCGGCATTATCGATGATGTCGGCGCTGGTGTTTCCGCGTGGAAGAAGGGGCAGCGCGTCGGTGTTGGCTGGCACGGCGGCCAGGACAACACCTGTCGCGAATGCCGGCGCGGAGATTTTCGCCATTGCCGGAACGTAAAAATTTGTGGCATCAGCTATGACGGTGGATATCAGCAGTACATGATCGCTCCCGTCGAAGCACTCGTGCCCATACCAAAGAGCCTGAGCGATGTCGACGCAGCGCCGCTGCTCTGCGCCGGAATTACCACCTACAACGCGCTACGGCATAGCGGAGCCATGCCCGGCGATGTCGTAGCAGTGCTTGGCATTGGCGGACTGGGTCACCTGGGAATCCAATTCGCGAACAAGTTTGGATACAACGTCGTGGCCATCGGTCGCGGCTCCGAAAACGGGGCTCTCGCGAAGAAACTCGGCGCCAACCAATACATCGACAGCCAATCGACAAACGCAGCCCAGACATTGCAAGAACTGGGTGGAGCGCAGGTCATTCTGGCGACCGCCCCCAGCTCGAAGGCGATGTCCGAACTGGTCGACGGACTGGCCCCCAACGGCAAGCTCATGGTCATCGGTGCGACATTCGATGCGATTGAGGTCACGCCAGTACAGCTCATTACCGGGAGCCGAAGCATCCAAGGCTGGGTCGCTGGAACGCCGGCCGACTCCGAAGACACACTGCACTTCGCCGAGCTCACCGGCGTGCGTCCGATGATTGAAACCTATCCGCTCGAGCGCGCCGATGAGGCCTACGCTCGCATGTTGAGCGGCAAAGCAGAGTTCCGCGTGGTTCTGACGATGTGAAATTTTGCGCCCGGGGAGATCAAATACCTTCGTCCGGATGCGGGCAACCATCCACCCGCAGTCCGGACGGTTCTGCCGATGCCTTAATGATCCCGTAAAAACCTTGTGAGTTTCAGGAGAGGGGCATCCCTTCGACTGAAATGAATCCTGTATCCGGGAAATGGCGCAGGAGTCTGTCGCCGCGAGGTTAGAACTCTGTAAAAACTTGAGGCGGGTTTCAGTCACCCGGTTTCAGGAACCGGGTTCAAGAACATAGCACGACAGATCCCATGCCCGAGTATCGCTACTGCGACGGACGTGAGATACCAAACTTCTTCATCTTATATGCGAGTCCCGTCCGATTCAGACGAAGCCGTGCGGCGGCTCCACGAGTCCCTCCCACCACCCAATTGCTTTCGCGCAGCGCTCTCAGAATCAACTCACGCTCGACTTGCTCCAGCGCAGTGCCGTCACTTACGGCACTGAGATCGCAAACAGCCGGAATATCCGTCAACGGCACCCGCAATGAAGGGCCGGAAGACAGCAGCACCGCTCGTTCCATGAGGTTCTGCAACTCCCGGATATTGCCCGGCCAGGTGTGCCGGCAAAGGGCGTCCATCGTTTTTCTGGAGATCCTATCGATAGGCTTTTCCATACGCCGAGCGTATTTGTTGGCGAAGTGGCGGACCAGGCGTGGAATATCATCGCGACGGTCACGCAGCGGCGGAACACTGATCGGGAAAACGTTCAGGCGATAATAAAGATCACTGCGAAATTTCTTTTCCGCCACCATCGGAGCAATGTCGGCGTTCGTAGCTGCCACCATCCGAACATCCACTCGTTGAGTGCGGGTGCTGCCCAGGCGCTCGAACTCCTGCTCCTGCAAGACTCGGAGAAGCTTCGGTTGCAATTCGAGAGGTATGTCTCCAATTTCGTCCAGGAAGAGAGTACCTTTGTTCGCCAGCTCGAATCTTCCGATCTTTTGGGCTATCGCTCCTGTGAAAGCGCCCCTTTCGTGACCAAATAACTCGCTTTCAAGAAGTCCCGAAGGAATCGCTGCACAGTTCACCTTGACGAACGCATAATTCCTGCGCGGGCTGAGGTCGTGAATCGCACGAGCGATCAGTTCCTTGCCAGTACCCGTCTCACCCAGGATGAGCGCGGTTGAGTCCGCAGGCGCCACAATCTGAACATCTTCGAGCACCGCCCTCAGTCGTGCATTGCTCCCGACGATGCCTTGGAAGGTGTTTCCGACGATCGCGTCTTCTTCGAGAGAGATGTACTGCTCCGCCAACTCGTCTGCTAACATGCCGGCTTCCTGGTATTGCGAACGTTTTCTTAATGGAAAGACAATCGGATTGGTTCTCTTCTGAGGCAGATTGTTCTGGTTCGGATTCGTCCATGTCGTGTGTGAGGCTACACCTCTGCACATTGCGTTTTCCATGACTTACTCCTCTACTCGTAAATTCAGAGCTACGTCAACCCGCTCGCCGGCCGCTTAAGCGCTCCGGCTGCTACGGTCTGCCCGCATGAGCGCCACCGTCCACGCGAAGTATTTCGATCTGCCTCGGCCAGCAGGGCAACGGCGTCAAAGCTGTCTGTTTCCCGTCTGGCATAAAACCCTGCTGTTGAGCCCCAAATCCAACGTAGCGATTAGGCCAGAAGCGTTTCGACTAGTCCATTAGACGATGGTATTGACCGATACCATTGCATCAACCAATCCCGAATTAAGGCACGGGGTTTACCAGGGGGTTATCAGGGGTTTACATTCGGCGGATTGATCCGGTGACCGCGGGGAAGCCATTTGTGACGAGCCGTGCCTCCGGCTCGGGAAATCGAACCTCGCAGGCAACGTCAAACAAAATCGATATTGATGTTCTACAGTACGGCGCTAGGCGGCTGGCATGTTTGGTTCGAAATGACTCCGGTCTTCTCCCTTGCGAGCCACCTTGACTTCAAGATTCCGGCTGATCTGGATCGTCATCCCTCGACAGCACGAAGCGCACAACCACAAATATTCATAAGTGCAAGACTTGCCCGCGTATTTCAACTCGACCGGCGACTCACGCCGCGCGAAAGCAGCTTTGGAGTCGATGAGATAGAGTTTCCCTTCGCTGAGATAGCGAAACATAGTGGAACAGTCTGGATTGGCGCACTTAGCAAGCATGGAATATTTGAACGCTCACACGAAAGTCGCGCTTTTGTCCAACCAAACACCACAGCACGCTTGGCTTTGGACCGCGGCCTCAAACAATTAGACCCGAAGCGTGACTCTGAATCTATTGGACGATGGTATTGATCAGTACCTTCGTATCGGAGTAGCCAGTACCAAGGATCTTGTAGGGTTGAAAGACAAATCGCAGACACCGGTCAGAAAATAAATCGCGCAGCAACTTGAATCGGTGAGAACGAACCGCGTGAACGGATCCGCTGGTCGCGATCAATCGGGCGTGGAATACGGTCTTGGTGGCGACGCAGTCTACGCGCGCGCGAGGCGCAGTTTCGCAGCCATTTTTACCAGGTCCGGAAGGGAGTCCGCCTTCATCTTCTGCATCACCTTGCCCCGGTGTGCCTTCACCGTGATCTCGCTGATCCCGAGTTCCCCACCAACCTGCTTGTTCAACAGGCCCGACACCACCAATGCCATAACCTCCCGCTCGCGTTGCGAAAGTGATGTGAAGCGATCCCGGAGTGCCCGCATCTCTGCCTCTTGACTCAGCGCGACGCGACTGCGTTCGAGGGCTCCCCGGATCGCGCTCAGCAGAACGTCATCACTGAATGGCTTTGTCAGAAATTCGACGGCGCCAGCCTTCATGGCTTGCACCGTTATGGGGACATTGCCATAGCCGGTAATAAAGATGATCGGCATATCATTGCGTTCGTCAGCGACGCGCTTCTGAACGTCGAGACCGGTGAGACCGGGAAGAGAAAAGTCAAGTACGAGGCAACTCGGAACCGGAACTCGCGGGTGGTCGAGAAATTCTTGCGCGGAAGCAAACGTCTGGGGCTGCCAGCCTTCAGTGCGAATCAACAACTCCAACGATTCGCGGACGGACACGTCGTCGTCGACAACAAACACCACTGGTATGACGTGCAACATGGGTGCTGACCCCATTCAGCCGAGGTGCGTGGACTTAACTCAAATTTCACTGTTGCACGATTGAAAACACCCACCATTGCCGGAAATTCTAGTACGACAATCCAGTGAAAATCAACAAGGTGAGGGTCTCGTTTGTGTTTCGCAACATCTCGTGCGCGGGAAACGAGCAACAAAGTAAGATCCGCCTAATTCCCAGGCGAGTTTCGTACTCAAGCGTACGATGAACCAACTCGCCGGCCGCTCTCCTCCTTCTATAACTGCAAACCAACACTAAAGTACTATGGACGTGAATTGGAGAGCAGGGCATCTTAGCGTAGTCGAGGGCTGCCCAGGAAGGAGCGCCATGGAGCACAAACTCCGGCGCGTGATCGAAGCGTTTCCTGGATTCTCCTTGACTGCACGCCCTGATGGGCGCATCGACGTCGTAATCAGCGGTGGCGCAAATACACCGGCCTCCGCGTGGAGGTAGCATCTGCCTGGAGCTGGCGGAGCGCAATTCTTTCCGTCACTCACCTCGAAAACCTGCCTAAGCTTGTCGCACGCTGGCAATCTTGTCTGGCTTCCCGAAAGTCAATCGACACCGAAGGCCGCATGCATCGTTTCGATGGAGTTGATCGATGGTTCCAGCTTCATTAGGGGCGAATATGGGCAGCATCAAATGATGTGCCAGGAGCCACATTTTGGTTTCCTATTCCTGGCGAACTTGAAGGAGTGCCGGACGCCGGCAAATATGGAAACCTTCGAACGTCTGCTGCTGAAGAGTGCCGCAAGTCGTGAGGAATCTTTGATGGTTGAACGTTTACTCGTGTCGATCGTCGATGACGATGAGTCAGTTCGTGAGTCGCTACCCGACCTGATTAGGGAGTTCGGTTATGCGGCTCAGCCCTTCTCCTCGGCGGAGGCGTTCCTTGCATCCGATTACGTCGACCAGACTAGATGTCTTGTCCTCGATGTCTCCATGCCCCGGGGTATGTCCGGACCCGATCTCCAACGGGAACTTGCCCGCCGCGGACAAAGAATTCCAATCGTCTTCATTACCGGGAACGGAGATGAGAGCATCCGTCCACGCCTGCTCGAACTGGGTGCCGTGGAATGTCTTTTCAAGCCATTCAGCGACACCGCGCTGCTTGAGGCGCTCCAGGCCGCCCTTCGAGTGAACTAAGTTATTGATTTATAAATACCTTACGAATAAGTCCTTATTCCTCAGAGACCTGGAAAAAGACGGTCCGCTAAGTCTTTGATTCCAAAAGACCGGCGTCGGGGGGGCAGTTCTACACGCTCGTTTTGATCCCTGCGACTGCCAAATCAGGAACCGCCGCGCGATCGGCGAACACCAAGGCTCGATCCTGCCGAATGCGTCCAGCGGGGATCGAAGCGTCGCTCTTGCGCAGTCGCGCCAGCATGCCAACTTTCTCACTTCCCGTCACCAACCAGAGAATGCGCCGAGCACGATTGATGATCGGATAGGTCAACGTCATTCGACGCCTTCCCTGGTAAACGCCAGTCAGAGCGACATCCCTGTCAGTAACGTCGAGAACGGGGTCTCGAGGCACCAAAGAAGCAGTGTGACCATCGGGCCCAAGTCCAAGATGAACTAAATCCAGCGTCGGAGGCGAACCGGCAATCTCGCGGAGCGTCGATGCATACTGCTCGGCTGCAGCTTCGAGGTCGGGCGATTCCACGGGCATGGCGTGGATTTGCTCGGGACGAATCGGTGAGTGCTCAAGCAGGCTTTCTTGAAGATGGGTGAGATTTCTGTCGGCGTTTCCGGTCGGCGCCACGCGCTCGTCCACTTGCACTACGTGCACGTGTTCCCACGGAACTGCTTCATTGGCGAGCGCCCGCAGCATGATCCAAGGAGTGTGACCGCCGCTGACCGCCATCACGAACGTGCCACGGGCAGCGACCGCAGCAATGGCGTCAGCGGCAATGCGCTTCGCGGCCGCGCGGGCGGTCGATTCGTCATCGGCAAATACCTGAACCTCCATGCCAGATCCACCTCTTCCGTGAAACTCCAATCATTCGTGATATCTCATCCTCACGCCGCGCGGGAAGAAACGGCAGGAACTTCGTGCTCCACAATAGGATTCTGCCAGCCTCCGGGCGGAGTCACTCGCTCCACCTCTTGAGGCCCCCAGGTTTTTGGCTCGTAAGGATAGATGGGCGTCACGTTGTTGAGGATGGGATCGACGATTCGCCAAGCCTCTTCGACATAGTCCTCGCGAGCAAAGATCGTCGCGTCCCCAGCCATGGCATCGCCGAGCAATCGTTCGTAGGCATCCATTTCCTCGGCATCGGGCGGCTTGCTGGCGATCATCTCCGCCGGCTGACCGACTAATTTCTCGCCCGGCCCCATCACCGTCATCCCCATGGCAATGGACACATCTGGGCTGATCCGGAACCGCAAGTAATTCGAGTGCAGAACATCCGCCGGGATTATGGTGGGAGGTTTTCGCAACCTGCAGATCACTTCCGTACAGGTGACGGGCAGAGATTTTCCCGCTCGGATGTAGAACGGAACGCCTTGCCAGCGCCAGGAATTGACTTCCAGACGAAGCGCCGCGAAGGTTTCTACCTTCGAGCTGGGCGCTACCCCTTTTTCGTCAAGGTAGCCGCGAAACTGCCCGCGCACGACGTTTTTCTCATCCAGTGCTGGAATTGCTTTCAGCACCTTGGCTTTTTCATCGCGAATCGATTCGCTGTCGATTCTTACCGCGGGTTCCATCGCGAGATTGCACAGAATCTGAAAGAGGTGATTCTGAATGACGTCGCGGATAGCGCCAGTCTCATCGTAGAAACCACCGCGGCCCTGAACGCCGAAGTCTTCTGCCATGGTGATCTGCACGCTCTCGACATAATTCCGGTTCCAGAACGCCTCCATGAAGGTGTTTGCGAAACGGAATACGATCATGTTTTGTACCGGCCGCTTCCCCAGGTAGTGGTCGATGCGGAAAATTGCCGTTTCATCGAAATGCCGCAGAAGGACCTTATTGAGATGCCGGGCCGACTCCAAGTCGTGACCGAAGGGCTTCTCGACGATGATCCGAGCGTCTCTCGTGCAGTCGCATTGCGTCAGGTGTTCAACGACAGTCTCAAACATCACGGGAGGGACGGCCAGATAATGCGCTGGCCGCTGTGCAGTTTTCAGTTCCCTGCCCAGAGCCTGAAACGTAGCTGCGTCCTGATAGTCGCCATCAACATAGCGGAGCAGACTGGATAGCTTTTCAAAGGCGGCGCGATCCACTCCACCATGTTTTTCGAGGCTGTCGAGGGCGCGAGCCTTGAACTGTTCGAGACCCCAACCAGCTTTGGCAACGCCGATCACCGGCACATCGAGGTGGCCGCGCTTCACCATGGATTGCAGCGCGGGAAAGATCTTCTTGTACGCAAGGTCGCCGGTGGCGCCAAAGAACACGAACGCATCGGAATGGGAGTTCGTCACAGTCATCTCCTTAGGCAGCTTTATTTTTGCCGGCTGGTTTTTCCAGGTGTCCGCCAAATTCATAGCGCATCGCGGACAAGAGCTTGTCAGCGAAATCAGCCTCGCCTCGCGAACTGAAGCGCTCGTACAGAGCGCAGGTGAGAACGGGCGCTGGTACAGCCTCGTCGATCGCGGCTTTGATCGTCCAGCGCCCTTCGCCGGAATCAGAAACGCGCCCGGCAAACTTCGAAAGATTCGGATCCCCCACCAGCGCATTGGCGGTCAAGTCCAGCAGCCAGGAAGCGATCACGCTGCCGCGACGCCAGACTTCCGAGATGTCGCGGAGATTCAGGTCAAACTGATAGTGCTCGGGATCACGCAATGGCGTGGTCTCCGCGTCCTCCGCACCGCCTGTCTGCTTGCCAATGTTGGCCGAACGCAGAATGCCGAGGCCCTCCGCGTACGCGGCCATAACGCCATACTCGATCCCGTTGTGCACCATCTTGACGAAATGCCCGGCGCCATTAGGTCCGCAGTGCAGATAACCCTGTTCCGCGGTGCCGTCCAGTTTTTCTCTGCCCACGGTGCGCGGAATATCGCCCATCCCAGGAGCGAGCGTGTTGAAGATTGGGTCGAGGTGCCTGACGACGTCGTTCTCTCCGCCAATCATCATGCAATAACCTCGCTCGAGACCCCACACACCACCGCTGGTGCCTACATCGACGTAATGGATCTTGCGCGGAGTGAGTTCCTTGGCGCGCCGGATATCGTCGATATAATAGGAGTTGCCACCGTCGATCAGGATGTCTCCGGCTTCCAGGTGAGGCGTCAGTTCAGCGATAGTTTCGTCGACAACCGCCGCCGGCACCATGAGCCAGACTGCTCGGGGCTTCGCGAGCGACTTCGCGAACTCTGCCACCGATGCTGCGCCGGTCGCCTTATCCTTGACCAATTCGCCGACCGCTTGCGGCGATCTGTCGAACACTACACAGCTGTGACCGCCATTGATGAGTCGCCGCACCATGTTGGCGCCCATCCTTCCCAGACCAATCATTCCGAGTTGCATCGCTTCTCTCCTTCAGGCCTGCTTCGATCATGCCTGCTTCGTTTTCCGGTAATAACGGATCAGGTTGTTGGTGGAGCTGTCGTGCGCGAGTTGCGTTTCGGTTTTGCTCTCCAGCTCAGGGATAATGCGTTGCGCGAGAACCTTTCCCAGTTCGACGCCCCACTGGTCGAAGGAATCGATGTTCCAGATTGTGCCCTGTGTGAACACGGAGTGTTCGTACAGCGCCACTAGCTTTCCGAGAGTTTCCGGCGTGAGTTTGTCAGCCAGAATCGTGTTCGACGGACGGTTGCCCTCGAACACCCGGTGCGGAACGAGCCACTTCGGAGTGCCTTCCGCCGCGACCTGCTCTGGCGTCTTGCCGAAGGCCAGCGCCTCGGTTTGTGCGCAAACGTTGGCAATCAGCATGTCGTGGTGCCGTCCGAGTGGATTGAGCGGCTTCGAAAACGCGATGAAGTCGCAGGGAGTGAGTCGCGTTCCCTGGTGAATCAGCTGGTAGAAAGAGTGTTGACCGTTGGTTCCGGGTTCTCCCCAATAAATTGGACTCGTGTCGTGCTTGACCTTTTTTCCTTTAAGCGTGACGTGTTTGCCGTTGCTCTCCATCGTAAGTTGCTGGAGGTAGGCCGGGAAGCGTTTCATGTATTGTTCGTAGGGCAAAACCGCAACGGTCTGCGCCCCGAAGAAATCGTTGTACCAGATTGCCAGAAGACCCATCAGCACGGGCAGGTTTTGCTGGAATGGAGCCGTGCGAAAGTGTTCGTCCATCTGATAGAACCCATTCAGCATTGCCCGAAAATTCTGCGGGCCAATCGCGACCATGGTTGACAGGCCAATGGCGGAATCCATCGAGTAGCGTCCGCCAACCCAGTCCCAAAACTCGAACATGTTCGCGGTATCAATCCCAAATTTCGCAACCTCGGTTGTATTCGTCGAGACTGCGACAAAATGTTTTGCCACCGACTTTTCGTCGCCGCCTAATCCAGCGAGAGACCAGTCACGTGCCGTGTGAGCGTTGGTCATCGTTTCCAGAGTAGTAAAAGTCTTCGAAGAAATAATGAACAGTGTTTCGGTGGGATCGAGGTCTCGCACCGCTTCAGCGAAATCAGTACCGTCGACGTTGGAAACGAATCGGAAGGTCATGGACCGCTCTGAGTAGTGCTTGAGAGCTTCATAAGCCATGACCGGCCCCAGATCGGAACCGCCGATGCCCACGTTGATTACATTTCGAATGCGCTTGCCCGTATGCCCCTTCCACTCGCCGCTTCGAACGCTCTCCGAAAATTTAGCCATCTTATCGAGCACGGAATGAACGTCAGGCACAACATTCTTTCCGTCGACCAGAATGGAGGCGTCTCGCGGCGCGCGCAACGCAATGTGCAAGACTGCGCGCTTCTCGGTGATGTTGATCTTCTCCCCGTGGAACATGGCATCGATTCGCGCCCGCAGGCCAGACTCTTCCGCTAGTTGAAGAAGGAGCCGGAGCGTTTCATCGGTGATGCGGTTCTTGGAGTAGTCGAGGTAGAGACCGACAGATGTGGCTGACAAACGCTCGCCGCGCTTCGGATCGTCGGCAAAGAGTTGCCGCAGATGCAGCTTTGAAACCGTTTTGTGATGGGATGCCAGTGCGCTCCACGCTGTCGTTTTGGTCCTCGGCTGCTTTGTTAGTGGTTCGACCCTTGCTGCCATATACAACTCCTTTTGTATTTCTGTAGACGCGTTTATTCCACGAGCTTCATGTTTTTTGATTTAACTGGCTACCTTCAGGGTGCCACTTTTGTTTAGCGAGGCACTCTTCGAAGAAATCACGGCCAGCAAGTCATTCCAGGATTTCACAAAGGAATCGGCTCCCTCAGTTTGCAATTGCTCGGCCAATGCATCGACGTCGATGCCTGCCTTGCCAAACTGCGCCAGCACTTCCTCACAATTTCCGCCATCAACCGGCAGCAACCCGCCTAATTCGGTATGAGTGGACAGTGCCTTCAAGGTCGGCTCCGGCATAGTGTTCACTGTAAATGGCGCAGCCAGGGACTTGACATAAAGAATGTCGGAAGCTTTGGGATCTTTGGTTCCGGTGCTCGCCCACAAAAGACGTTGCGGACGGCCGCCGAGGTTGTAAACACGCTGCGAACGCGCGGAGGAAAGCAAGGTGCTGGCTGCCTTGTATGTGCGCTCCGCGATCGCGATGCCGAGCTTGTCGCGAAGATTCTCTGGGACCTTGCTGGCAACCGCGACGTCCCAGCGACTGATAAACACCGACGCCACAGAGTCAACCTGGGGATTGAGACCGGCATCGATGCGCCGCTCGATTCCACGCAGGTATGCGTTGGCCGCGGACAGGTACTGTTCGCGCGAGAACAAGAGAGTGACGTTGATGGGTACACCGGCAAAGATGGCCTCCTCGATAGCCGGGAGACCTTGCTTGGTGCCTGGAATCTTGATGAACAGATTGGGGCGGTCGGCTCTGGCAAACAACTCTTTGGCAGCGGCGAGGGTGCTGCTTGTGTCATAGGCCAGGAACGGCGATACTTCCAGCGAAACCCAGCCATCGACTCCATTGGTTCTGTCATGGATTGGCCGAAACAGATCTGCGGCGCGGGTGAGGTCTTCGAGAGCCAGCTCGAAAAAGAGCGCCTCCCCCGCTTTCCCATTCCCTAACTTCTTAACGATCTCGGAATCATACGTCGCGCTATTTTTGATTGCGTGGTCGAATATTGTCGGATTCGAGGTAAGTCCTGTGACTGACAATTCGTCGATATAGTGTTTGAGGGTACCGCTGTCGAGCAGGTCGCGGGTGATGTTGTCGAGCCACAGACTCTGGCCTTCATCGTGAAGCAATTGCGTCGCTTTTTTCATCTTACCTCCTGGGTGGTGAAGTCGTGCTCGCGATCCGCTCCGCGTGCTTGCCCATTTAACGCGGACACATGATGAGTGTCGTTCCAAAAACGGATCGCCGGATGCGAGAGGCTATTTTCGTAGCTCAGTGCACTCAGGCTCGCTGTACTCAGCATTAGAAATTGTCCGTTGATCGGTTCGAGGTCGATCCAGCGTGTGGCGAGTACTCGCAGAAAATGTCCGCTGGAAAAGAGCAGAACATTGCCCGTCACTGTCCGTACACGGCTTATCACGCGATCGGCCCGTGCCGCGACTTGCTGTGGCGATTCGCCGCGCGGGCAGCCGTCGCGGAACAACTGCCAGTCCGGACGTTCTCGAAGAATGTCTACCGTGAGGCGGCCTTCGTAATCACCGTAGTCCCATTCGACCAGGTCGCGGTCAAGTTCAGCTACGGATTGAAATCCAGCCAGCTCGCAGGTCCGCATGGCTCGCCGCAAGGGACTGGTGAATACTTTTGCGAAGGTCAGTGGTTTTAGCGCCTCGCCCAATCGTCGCGCATTATCCTCTCCGCGCTCGGTGAGTGGCAGATCGGTGAGGCCGGTGTGCTGACCCGTGACTGTCCAGGCTGTCTCGCCGTGCCTCGCCAGGTATATGACAGGAAAGATTTCACTCATGCGTTACCCTTTGTGGTTTTTCAGCGTCTCATTTTCAGTGTCTCAAGGCCATAGGTCGCGGCTCCGATTAACGCCGCACGTGCCGTAATGAGATGGACAGGTATGCGTTCCATCAGATCTTTGAAGCGACCCTTTCTCGTAAAGGCGCGCATAAATTCTGGCTGTTGCAGCACGCTTGATAGATGTGTAGCCACGCCGCCTGCCAGGTAGAGCCCACCTGTGGCGAGCACTTTCAGTGCAAGATTCCCTGCTTCGGCCCCGAGGATCGAAACCAACATCTCGACAGTTGCGCGGCACAGTTCGTCTGGGTTTCGTTGGTCAAGAGCGGCTTCCACGATTGCCTTCGCGTGATCTTTGGATGACGCGATCAACTGGGCGACTTCGGGCCTCTCTGGTATTTTTACCTCGTCGCGAAGATACTCGTAAATATTGGGAACGCCGATTCCGGAACATACACGCTCGACCCCGACATGATCGAATCGCTTCAAAAGATACTCCAGCAAGCGAAGTTGCCGTTGATCTGTCGGTGCGAAATCCGAGTGACCGCCCTCAGAACTGTGGGCCAGATACTGAGAACCATCCCAGGTGAGAAACGATTCCCCTAATCCCGTACCCGGTGCGATGATCGCGATCGCTCCTTTTACGACGGAATCGCCTTGGTTCAGCGTAATCAGGTCGGTTGCCCGCAGGACTGGCACAGACCGCGCAACGGCCTCAAGATCATTCATCAAGTGAACGGAACCTAGCTTCAGCTCTGTTTTGAGCGAGGCTTCATCCATGACCCAAGGGAGGTTCGTCGTTTTCACGTGGCCATCAATTACTGGGCCCGCAACATCAAAGGCGGCCGCTTCAACTGGCAGTTTGGTGTGAGAGAGAAACTCGGCCACTATAGCCTGCAGGCTGGGATAGTCGGCGCTGTGAACCTCTGACTGAGCCAGGGGCGCATGCGGTCCGGATTCCTGCGAATAGATCGCCAGATCTGTCTTGGTGCCACCGACATCGCCCGCGATTAGCATTTATCAGTCCTCCGTCCGTTGCTCATCAGGCCGTTGAGTAGCGTTCGCTGTTTGGCTTCGAACCGCTGAGCCCGTAATACAAAATGTACAAATAGGAAATCACGGGCAATATGAACGCATGGTGAATACCGACACGGTCAGCAATGACTCCCTGGATTACGGGCAGAATTGCCCCGCCCACAATGGCCATATTCAGAATGCCCGATCCATTTCCTGTCAACGGGCCGAGTTCCGCCACTCCCAAACTAAAAATAGTAGGGAACATGATTGAATTGAAAAGCCCGACGGCCAGAATCGTCCACATCGCAGTGTGGCCGCCCAGGAACATGGAACAAATGACCAGCGTCGCCGCAAAGATTGCGCACAGGGCAAGCAGATTCCCAGGCTTGAATCGCCGCAAGAGTCCCGCTCCCAAGAAACGTCCGATCATGGCGCCGCCCCAGTAGAACGAAACGAAGCCGGCCGCGGTCTTAGCCGATAACCCAGCAATGTCGGGCGATTCGAAATAGTTCACCAGAAAACTTCCTATGGAAACCTCCGCGCCGACATAAGCGAAGATCCCAACCGCCGCTAAGACAAGATTAGGATGCTTCCAAATCGAATCGCTAACCTTCTCACCGCGGCGGTACGCGGCAGTTTCGATTTTTGGCAGCTTGAATGTGCCGATAAGAATCGCTAGCAATAGCAATGCCACGCCGATGACCGTGTATGGCATTTTCACCGAGGCGGCTTGTTGCACGCGGTACGCTTGCAGCGCTTGCGGCGTTAGTCGCTGCAACTCTTCGATTGCCAGCGGTGCCGAACTCAGAATCAGCAGTCCCCCAATCTTCGGTGCGATGGTGGTGCCCAGCGAGTTGAATGCCTGAGTCAGGTTGAGGCGGCTCGATCCCGTTTCAGCTTTACCCAAGACGACGACATAAGGATTTGCCGCTACCTGTAGTCCGGTAATCCCGGCGGCGAGAATGAGGAGCGCGGTCAGGAATAACGGGTACGAAGCAGCGGACGCCGCCGGCAAGAATAGAAATGCCCCGAGAGCCATAGTCAGCAATCCGACAACCATGGCTCGCTGATAACCGATGAAATTCACAATTCGTGACCACGGCACAGAAAACAAAAAGTACGCCGAAAAAAATGCGAACTGCACGAGCATGACTTTCGCATAACTGAGGTCGAAGATCCCCTTCAGATGAGGCACCAGAATGTCATTCAGGCAGGTCAGAAAACCCCACATGAAGAACAGCGTGGTCACGACGACCAGAGGGCGCGTGTAATTAGGGGGCGCCAGAACAACTGGTGCAATTTGGGAGCCACTGGAATCACTGATGATTTCTCGAGTTGCCATTTTCTTTTGCCTCAATCCCCCAAACGGTGTTCGATTCTGCAGGTTAATCTCCCTGCCGTACCAAGATGCTTTTGCCGCCCCCAAGGTTTCCTGAAAGCTACCACCAATGCTCAGCCTGAACGCCGAAGGTCAATCCATTCGTTCGATTCGCGAACGGCACGCCGCCGACAAAGCCACGGAATCCGTTCGACCAGTCGGCATAGGTTGCAAACACGCGCAATACGGGGCGGCCGAAGAATTTTCTATCGGGTCCGATTTGCGGCGCGATCGTGCATTTGCGCAGCCAGCCGTCGTAGGATCCAGGAAGATGGGTGTGATCGAAGCCGCAATCGCCGGTCAGCGACAGGTGTTTGGTGAAAAACACTTCCGGCCTCACGCCAAACGACGCCCACTGCACCCAGCCGTGCTGCGGATTACCGTCTTTGGTCCGCTGGTAGACGAAGATGGGCATAACCGCGAACTTGTCGTTCGGTTGAAACACTGTTTGGTCGGTGTATAGAAGCTGTCTTGTAAAATTGATATACGGAGTCGGGTTCGGAATCGTCGTGCCGTTCCCCGGATTGCTGAAGTTGCTGGCCGCCCCCGTTCCAAAGACGAACATAGACGTGTGATAACCCCCGTGCCACTCCAGCCGCTGATGGCGAATCCCAAAGGCGTAGCCATCGCTTGTGGGAATTTTGGTGCCAACGGTTAGACCGGGATCTGTGGTCGATGTTACGGTGCCCCCTTTTGAAGTTGCGTAGTCAAACCAAAGGGCCCACAGACCTAAGGGTCCCTTCACGTCATAGAGGCTCGTATCGATGTTGCTCTTCGCGAGGTTGCCGTTTACCGTGATGATGTCAGGCCGTGCCGTATTCATGAGAGCCACGGCTAACTTGCCAATTCCAATATTCAAGTCCTCAACCCCTCCGCCGTATCCGCTCATATCCACGGGATAGAAATCGTCGCTGTCAATGTGCTGCCGGCGGTAGTATCGTTCGCCTGCCCAGAACTTGGCGTCAGGTTGGTTCTCGAAAACATTTCCTGCTTGAACGAAGGCCTCGCGAAAGCGGTATTGATCGGCGCCAGCGGCATCGCCGACGGGAGCATAGTTTTCAGAGTTCGAAGTGTTGGCTTCAACCATGAACTCGCTTTTGAACCACGCTTTATCGGAGTTATGGTTCGGGTTCACCCAATTGTTGACAAAGATCAATTCCGCGTAGGTTTCCGCTTCGTTGCCCAGGCGGTACTTGGCTTCAGCTCCGGGTGCTTCAAACGCAACCTGTTGCCCGCCGACGCTGTTCAGACCATAACCGGAGCGAAAATATCCGTGGAACTCAAAGGTACCCACCTGCTGCTGCAGCTTTTCAATCTTTTCGTCTGCTTCTTGCAGCAAGTCATAGGAGGGTTCGGAAGGCACCTTGCCTTGAAACTTTGCTCCCACCTGATCGGACTCCAAGAGACCAGTCTTTCGCACTTCCTGAGCTGCCAGCTCTGCCGCCGAGACAGTCGCTTGTTTTACTTTTCCGCTTTCTTCCTTTTCTTTCTCACTCTGCTGTTGCCTCGCCGCCTTCTCGTTTTCGATTTCCCGTTGCAGAGCCGTAATCCGCTCTTCGAGGTCGTGCGTGGTCGCCTCATACTGCTTTTGCAGTTGCTGTAGTTGCTGCTCCAGCTGCTCAGTTTGTTGACTGGTTGCGTCTATGCTCGCGACAAAAAGGATTGCGACACAACATATGAACCACCTTGAGCGCCGGCTCCAATGCCGGCGTAATCCGATGATCATCTGTCTCCTTCTCCGACGTCTCCCTGTTTGTTGCTACAGAATTCTGGCAAACGTTTTTGTTTGAGCATTCGCAATTCCAATCCGAGCCGTCGCAGCGCAGAACGGAGTTTTGTTGAGCACCACAAGCGATTACAGGCTGAATTGCTAAAAACCGCGGGAAACAGAGCAGCTCGGCGTAGAACCTATGTGAGGTGAAAATGTGGCACGCTTGCCAGAACTCTGTCACCGCGCAGGCGAAAATTAATTAATGGTGAAAATCCCTGCGAAGTGTCGGACAAATTGCCGGAAGCGCGGCCCAGATCAACAAACGCGTCGTGCACATAACCGCGATCCGACTACGCGGAATGAAAGGTGCGATGGCGTTTACCTGCGATCTGACGTGGTTGTTTGGGTCGGCAAGCCGAGTTGTCCAACGTGATATCCAAGACGAGTTTCCACATCCCCCGGCTTCTGCAGGCCTCGATCTAATAGCGCCCGGATCCGTGTTTGCGCGGCGGGGCGTGCCAATGAGGCGAGGAATGCATTCCACTCGACTTCGATCTCCGGATCGGGCGGCAGGCTACTCAGGTTCACCAAGCGTTTCGTGTCGCCGATCGTTTGTTTGTCAAATGATGAGATTCTCGTAGCGAGTGCATCAACGAAACCGTCGAGTTCAGCATCGGGGAGCGAGCGATTGACGTAGCCATAGAGCTCGGCTTGCTCGCCCGAGACATCGTCCGCTCCGAGCAGGATTTCGAGCGCCCGACCCCGTCCGACTAAGCGTGGCAACCGCGCCATAGGACCGCCGCCGGGTACAAGGCCGGCGCCCACTTCGAACTGCGAAAAGATAGCCTTTTCACGGCTGGCGAAGCGCATGTCGCTCGCGAGTGCCAACTCGCTGCC
>Ga0187847_10001641_pt1 | contig 19682 bp, 20 predicted proteins | sample June2016WEW_4_10_FD_132458 | JGI IMG/M metagenome (GOLD analysis project Ga0187847, IMG submission 132458) | Peatland microbial communities from SPRUCE experiment site at the Marcell Experimental Forest, Minnesota, USA - June2016WEW_4_10 | ecosystem: Environmental > Terrestrial > Soil >...
CAAAGAATCCGGGCAGAGCCTTGAGAAGGACAAGAGCCAGATCGCATCGCTCGAAGCGGATCAGCGGAAGCTCGTGTCTCTGCTTCTGAGTCTGACGAAGATAACCGGCAGCCTTCGGAATCGTCTATTTGAACTCTCTCGCGACAACAAGGCTCTAACCGAATCTCTTGAAAAGCGCGCTCCCGATGTACACGCGCTATTCTCCGATCTGCGTAGTAGCTCCAAAGATGATGCCTCATGCACTGATTTCCCAAGCATTCAGGAGCTAGAGAAATCCATCGAAGCGATTCTTGGACCGATTCATTAGCCATTTTTCAATGCTTCGGGAATCTATCGATCCCGTAGCATTTTTCAGACAGCGGACACCATGACTGTTGTTAGCAGGCCATACGCTCACAACAGGAACCGCTTGGGTCGCGATCCTGGTCGGTCCGCGCGCGAATGGGAAGAAGCCAGCCTTAACAGGCTGCGGAAGAACTCCGGCTCGCACCGGTCTTGGGAAGGGCACGAGTTCCACTCGTGCCGTAATTGTCACTCAATCAACAGCGGCTTCCGGCCGCTGGGGAACGCTGCGCCGAAAAATTACCTTTTCCGCAAACCCCTAGGCTATGCCCAGTTCGTCCCTGACTAACGCGACGATCTGGCCGCGATCTTCTCTCCAGGCATTCCACACCGATGCACACCATTCACGGATGAGCGCGTCTCTTTGTTTCCCACGAGGAGCGCCAACAACATCGGCGATGGTGACACTGCCTCTTTCCTTCGGCAGTTGCGGCCGAACCCAGTCCTTGCGCCGCTTCGCAAGCTGCATGTGGGCCTTCTGTACTTGCTTGCCCGAATACCCTTTCTCCAGATAAAGATAAAGGCCGACGAGCCCGAACACGATCGTGATTGCCTTTGTTCTCTCATTGGCGTACTGACATGCGTACGCATCGACCGCGTTCTGATGAATGAAGGATCGATCGGGATGCTGCAGCGTATATGAGTACAACTCGTTGCAGAGATCTTCCTCGGTCATGACGGCAGGCTACCGTCCGCTGGCGTGCCAGATCGATCCCGGAGACTGATAGTTCAGCCCTTCGCCCCACACCACGTGCGTATCCCCGTGGTTGTCGATGGCCATCCCAAAATAGTCGCCGAAAGGAAAGCGGAAACCTCCCGAGCTAATGTACCGATAGCCCGGCACATAGTTCGACACGCGAGTCTCTTCACCCCAAGTCGCGCCGCCGTTGCTCGAACTCCGGTAGTAGGTATTCCAATATGCGATGTTTCGCGAAACATTCCGCGCATCCATCCAGCCGATGCGAACGTCGCCCGCGTTCCCGGCTACAATCGCGGGGAAGCCGTGTTCCACGCCGGGTCCAGCCGCCGAAACATTCACCCGCCGCAGCCAGTTTTCGCCGCCGTTGGTCGACGAAGAAAAATAAATCCGCTGCGGACCCAGCGCCGTGTTGCCCGCGCTCCACAACGCATACAGCGTGCCCTCGGCATCGGAAGTCAAAGCCACTTGCGAGCCCAGAAACCCCTCGCCGCATTCCTCGTCCTTGCAGTCCGGCGCGGCCGCCGAAACGTCCAGCAGAGTCGCACTCCACCCCTTGCCGCCATCCGCCGACTTCGCCACGTAGAGGTTCACCGAACCGCGCGCGCCTCCTGCCTTCGAGTACGAAGCCCAAGCCAGATACACATCGCCCGCCGGATCGACCGTCGCCGCGCCCAGCAGCGACCACCCCGGACGGCTGTCCGCATTCACCCGCGCCTGCGTAAAGCTGCGTCCGCCATCCTGCGACGCCGCCACCCAGACCTCTTCTTCATGATTGAACGCCACGTAAACGTTCTGGCCGCGCACTGCCAGCGCCGGCTTGTCGAGTTCCACCTCGCTGCGTACCGCCAGCGTAAAATTCCACGTCGCCCCCGAATCCACCGACTTCGCCAGCATCACCGCGCGCTTCCCGTTCTGCAGCCACGCCGCATACAAAGTGCGCCGGTCCGCCGGATCGACCGCAATCTGCGCATCAAACTGCCCCGAGCCCGTTTCCAGCATCACCCGCGGAGTCTGCCAAGTCTTGCCGTCGTCATTGCTCGCCACCAGCAGCATGGTAGGCACGCGACAGTCCTTGCAATCGGGCACGCTTCCGTAATGCGGATAAAGAACGTAAACCCGTCCCGAACCATCGGCCGCCACGGAAGGTTCCCACTGATCGCCGCTGGTCAGCCCCACGCGCGACTGCCCGGAAAATTGCGGCGCCGCCGCCCAAGCCACCGTTGCCAGCGCGCACAACAACACGACCAGCTTCGAAACACGGAGTTTGGGTGCCGCGAGTTTGCGTACGAGTTTCGGCATCGCGAGTATGAGCTCCACGGAGCGCATCCAGCCAGGGGTGGGGGAGAAGCGATTCCCTTTCATGAACTTTATTCCGAAACCACCTGCGGGTCAATCGCACCTTCCGGGGTTCCATTCCTTGGTCACATTTTGAATTAGGACAGTACCCAAGAACCGGCCGGCATCACTAAGATTTGTCATCCTGAGCGAAGCGAAGGACCTGCTTTTGGCCGCAGCAAGCCCACGTCCTGAGGGCCTCACTCTCAAACTACAGCCCCACCCAAGCACCGAACCTCTTGACACCGCCTGTTAAACTAGATTCACAGCCAACAGAATGTTGCTCCAGAAACACCCCGTTCTTTGACAATTGGACTCGGCAACGCCCCGCCCGTTTCGCAAGTAAGTCTTTGTTTCTCAAAGACCTGGCGTGAAACACCGGAACATCGCAAGCTAAGTCATTGATTTATAAATACTGTACCTGTAAGTCCTTATTCCCCAAAGACCTGGCGGGAACCATCGCCAAGTCTTTGATTCCAAAAGACCGGCATCGGGGGGGGGTAGGGGGTGGCGGCCAAACGAAGTGACACCAAATTGAACTAACACACAAGTAATTTATGTCTGACCCACGCTATCCAATTGGAAAGTTTTCCTACGCAGGCCCGCTCACCGCGGAACAGAAGCAGGAGTGCCTGGCCAACATTGAACAGGCTCCCGCCCGCTTGCGCGCCGCACTGCGCGGCCTTTCCGATGCGCAACTCGACACTCCCTACCGCGACGGCGGCTGGACGCTGCGCCAGGTCGCGCATCATGTCCCCGACAGCCACATGAATTCTTATATTCGCTGCAAGCTGGCGCTCACCGAAGACGAGCCCACCATCAAGCCCTACATGGAGAACCTCTGGGCCGAGTTGCCAGAGAGCAAGAGCGCCCCCATCGAGGTGTCGCTGGCCCTGCTCGATTCCCTGCATGAGCGCTGGATGCTTCTGCTCCGCCAGTTAACCGATGCCGATTGGAAACGAACCTTCCGCCATCCAGATCTAGGACTGGTGTCGCTCGAAAAAAATCTCGCCCTCTACTCCTGGCACGGACGCCATCACGTAGCGCACGTCACGAATTTGCGCGAAAAGATGGGATGGTAGAAGTGCGCTACTAGCTACGCATACGTAGCTAGTGGCTAGCAGCTAGAAGCTAGCGGCCTTCTCTACGACATTCCCGCCTTCCAAGCCAGATAGCTCGCCGCCTCGCGCATGACCGCTACGAACCGATCCCCCAGGTGACGCGGACGCGACTCGGGTCTGGGCGCGAGTTCCACCTGCACGCCTTCGTGCTCCAGCAGAGCGCGAATGCGGAACACATGAAAAGCGTCGCTGACCGCAATGCAGCTGTGCATGCCGTTCGCGCGCATGATGTTGGCCACCCGCGCCGCCGACTGCGCCGTGTCGGAGCCCTGCGTCTCCGCAATCAGAGCCTGCTCGGGAACGCCACGGCGCAAAAGATAGTCTCGGCCCACGCCCCCCTCGCTAAACTCCGGATCAAGCGCCGCGCCTCCGGTCGTGATCACCACCGGCGCCATTCCCCGCTGAAATAATTCGTAGCCGTGATCGAGCCGCGCCCGGAAAACCGGCGAAGGGCGGCCGGAGTATTCCGCCGCCCCGAAAATAACGATCACATCCGCCTGGTGCACAGGCACTTCGGCGGCGGCGCGCACGATGCGCCCTCCGGTGATGCCGAGAAACAGCAACAGAGCTCCCAGTGCCGCCAGCAACAACAGCAGCCAGGGACGCTTTGAGGCCGGCTTATTAAGATAACGCTTCGACAATATCCTTGGCGGCAATCGCGCCTTCGCGCAGAATCTGCCAGGTGCCGTCTTGTTTGAAGTGTACGATGGTCGACGAAACTGTCCGCGGAGACTTTCCGCCATCCACGATCAGCGAAATGCGATCCTGCAACTGGTCCTGCACCTGGTCCGCGGTGCTGCATTCGGTCTCGCCGCTCAGGTTGGCCGACGTCGCCGTGATCGGAATTTTCGCAGCCCGCACCACCGCCAACGGAATCTCCGCCGCCGGCACGCGCAGCGCCACGTTGCCCGTGTTGGCCGTCACTTTGAGCGGAAGATGCGATGCCGCCGGCACGATCATGGTCAGCGGTCCCGGCCAGAAACGCCGCGCCAACAGATGGAAATCGTCGGGCAAAGGCTTGGCGAATTCTTCCGCCTGGTCCACGTTCTCGATCAGCAGCGAAAGCGGCTTATGGCGCAAACGCGATTTGATCTCATAGACCCGCTCCACCGCGCGCAGGTTGAACGGATCGGCCGCCAACCCATAGAACGTGTCCGTCGGCATGCCCAGTACCTGACCGGCCAGAATCTGCTCGGCGGCATACTTGATCAGCGAAGCTTCGGGTGTTTCAGCATGAATTTTTAGGATTTCCGCGCGCACTCTGGTACCTTTCTGATTTTCGGCTTAAGGCATTGTCCGTGTAAACAATGAAATGTACCATACATCCTGTTCCCGGAACCAATCGATGAAGCAGGACGCCAAGGTCGAGGCAAAGCCCGCGCGAACCAGCAGCCAAGCCGACCGTTTGCGCGCGGTCGCCGGACGCCACAACCAGCGGCTGAAGGAATTGCGGTTGGCATTCCGCCGCGCCGAACCGACTGTGCGCGGTGAATGTGCCATCGAAGGCGTCAAACTGCTGGAGGAAGCGTTGCGCAGCGGCCAGCAATTGGAGAGCGTATTTTTCAGCGAATCGGCGCGCCCGCTTGCCGAAAAACTTCTGCCCCAGATCAACGCATGCACCGAAACGCTCATCTTGCCGAATGCACTCTTCAACTCCATCGTGCCCAGCGACGCGCCCCAAGGTGTCGCGGCGCTGCTTAAAATGCCAGTTTCGTCTGTCGCTCTGTTGCTCGATCGCGCAAATGACGGCCCGCTGCTCGTGGCCGCAGGCTTGCAGGACCCCGGCAACCTGGGGACGCTTCTGCGCTCCGCCGAAGCCTTTGGCGCGGCCGGCCTCTTCTTCACCGAAGGAACTGTCAGCCCGTATAACTGGAAGGTTCTTCGCGCCTCGGCGGGATCGATTTTTCGTTTGCCGTTCCTGCAGATTTCTTCCGTGGAACTGATTCCGATGCTGCGCGCAAAAGGCGTTCGCCTGCTCGCAACCTCGTCGCACCGTGGAACTCCCTTGCCCCAAGTCTCGTGGAAGCGGCCGCTTGCCATATTCATCGGCAATGAAGGCGCAGGCCTGTCCCGTGAACTGATGCGCGACATGGATGAGACAATCGCGATTCCGCAAGCCGCGCAAGTCGAATCGCTCAATGCCGGAGTCGCCGCCAGCATCGTGCTGTACGAAGCCGCAAGGAGAATTTGTAATTGGTGATTTGTAATTGGTAATTTGAAAGCCTGAGATCAATGCGCAGCAGCGCCGGTTTCAAATTACCAATTACAAATTGCAAATTACAAATTGTATGAATCTCTTCGCTCCCATCCCGCCCGAAGACTCCGCCGCAGAACGCGCCCGTCCGCTCGCCGACCGCATGCGCCCGCGCACACTCGATGAATTCGTCGGGCAGGAGCAGCTCGTCGGCCCGGGCAAACCGCTGCGCGTGCAGATCGAGCGCGATGATCCCACGTCGATGATCTTCTGGGGACCTCCCGGCACGGGCAAGACGACGCTCGCCAAAATCATCGCCCGCATGACCAAAGCCGACTTCATCGAGTTCTCCGCCGTGCTCGCGGGCATCAAGGAAATCAAGCAGGTCATGAGCGATGCCGATCGCGCCCGCCAGTACGGCACGCGCACCATCGTCTTCGTCGACGAAATTCACCGCTTCAACAAAGCGCAGCAGGATGCCTTCCTGCCGAACGTGGAAAAAGGCAGCATTCGGCTGATCGGAGCCACGACCGAAAATCCGTCGTTCGAAATCAACGGCGCGCTGCTGTCGCGCTGCCGCGTCTATGTGCTCAAACCGCTCACCGAAGAAGAGATTGTCGTTCTTCTGCGCCGCGCGCTCACCGACATTGAGCGCGGTCTCGGCGCGATGCATCTCGAAGCTTCCGACGATGCCCTGCGCAAAATAGCCGCGTATTCCAGCGGCGACGCCCGCAGCGCCAATAATGTTCTGGAAGTGGCGGCAGCGCTTGCGCAGCAGGCCGGATCTAAGGCTCTATCCAGCGACACGATTCAAGAGGCCGTCCAGAAGCGCGTTCTGCTCTATGACAAAAGCGGCGAAGAGCACTACAACATCATCTCCGCGCTGCACAAATCGGTGCGCAACAGCGATCCCGACGCCGCTCTCTACTGGCTTGCCCGCATGCTAGAAGCGGGAGAAGATCCGCTCTACATCGCCCGCCGCGTGGTCCGCATGGCGGTGGAAGACATCGGCCTGGCCGAACCAACCGCGCTCGCGTTGTGCATGGCCGCTCGGGACGCAGTCGATTTCATCGGCATGCCGGAAGGCAATCTCGCGCTGGCGCAAGCTGTCGTCTATCTTTCAATAGCGCCGAAGTCGAACGCTCTTTACACCGCCTACGGCGCGGTGCAACAAGACGTCGAGCAAACCGCCGCCGAACCAGTCCCGCTGCACCTGCGCAACGCGCCCACCAACTTAATGAAGGACATCGGCTACGGAAAGGGCTATCAATATGCGCACGACTCCGAAGCCAAAGTCGCCGACATGCAATGCCTGCCCGGAAGCCTGCGCGACCGCGTGTACTACCGCCCCACCAATGAGGGGGTGGAAAAGCGGATTCGCGAACGGCTGGAAGAAATCAAGAAGCGAAAGAAAGCCTGACGGCGCTTTGATCCGCTATCGAAATCGCGCCCGGTGCTCTTTCAGAATGCAGAGGTCCATCACCACAAAGATTCCGGACTGGCGCGCCTTTTCCGCCGCGCGTTCATTGACCACGTCTTCCTGCAGCCAGATCGCCGGAATCTTCAACTGAATCGCCTGCTCGACAATCTCATCCACATACTCGGATCGCCGGAACACATCCACCAGATCGATCTTCGCCGCTACTTCTGGCGGCATCTCGAGCAGCGACGGATAAGACTTTTCTCCCATAGCCTCGGTGATCTGCGGATTCACGGGGATGATCTTGTACCCCACCGCCTGCATGTAGGCGGAAACGCCATGGCTCGGGCGCATCGGGTTTTCCGACAATCCCACCACGGCGATCGTCTTCGCCCGCGACAGCAGTTCGGAAATAGGATCGGATTGCTTCAATTTGTGCGCTTATCTCCCGTTAAAACACGGTTTGGATCGCATCCACACGGCGAACGACGACGACCAGCGACTGACGACTCTTCCTTCAGTTCTTCTTCTCCAACTTCTGCTTAAACATCCGCAGGGCCAGCTTGCGAATCGTATCCGAAACTTCTTTGTTGGCCGACAGATTTTTCAGATCGTGAACCAGCAGGTTTTTCATTAGGGTGAGCGAGAGATCGAGCGGCGTGCGCGGATTAAACACCAGGTTCCGCATGATGCTGTAGTTTTTCGCGAACTTCCGCTTAATCGGAATGCCGCGCAGTACCGACTCCAGCACATTTTTCTGCAGCGCAAATTTCTCCACTTCGGAATCCGACACTTTCGGCGAATCGAGTACCGCCAGGGCTACCAGTTTGGTGGAGTCGCGGATCAGAATCGACCGCTCCTCCTTGTTGCCGCGCATCGCCAGTGCGATGCGGCCCTGAATGCCGAGCTTCGAAATTTTCTGGAGCGTGCTGTCGCGCCGTTCCTCGTGCGCAGGAACGGGCTTCTTCATAACATGGGCGCCGGCCGCAGCCTTTCCCGCCGCCGATTTCTCCGCAATGTCGGCGCTCACCACGGCACCGGGCGCAGGGCTTTCTGGCGGAACCGCAATCGTTGTTTCGTGGCCCATCTCTTCGTGGCCGATTCCCAAGGGATGGAAGGGTTTGTCGGCTTCGGCGGCCAACTCGGTCGCGTTCTCTTCCAGATACTTAGCTACCGCACCTTCGATCACTTCTTCTGGAACAACGGCCTCGGCTGCACTCCGGTCTCCGGCACGACGGGTTTCCAGAGCGGCCAACTTGCTGGCAATCTCGCCAATTTCATTCGGACGCATGTTCGGATTCAGCTGCAACGCGTGCAACAGCCGCGGAGAGTGCATCACCTTCGCGCTCGCCCACAACGTTTCCACCACCGCGCGCGATCCCGATACCGCCAGCGCGCCCAGCGCTTCTTCATTCACCGCCGGATTCTCCGCCAATGCCGGCAGCAGGGAAACGCGCAGATTTTCCGGGGATACAAAATAACCCAGCACCTCGGCGCTGGTCTTGGGATCGGCGGCCACCGCCAGACTGGCTTTCTCGTCCCATCCCGCCAGCGTCAACCGCGCCTGATCGCCAAACATTTTGTTATGGAGCGCGAGATGGACCAGGATCTCAATCGTCTCCCCGGGCGGCACCGAGAGGGATCCGTGCGCCGCCGAGTGCATCAGATTCGCCGGCACCTCTGAATTGCGGATCAAATCAAGCATCTGGGACATGATTCATCTCCCGGACCTGGCAGCGGATTTGTTCTTCGCCAACAACTTCGCCGATGGCCGTTTCTTCACCGCCGATTCCAATTCCGCGACCGCAATGGCGAGTTCGCGGGTGATGCGATTCGGACCGCGCCGTTGATATTCATCGCTCAGGGCGCGATAGTACCAGAGCGTGCCGTCCTTCTTTCCGGAGAACCGCGTCCAGATGACGTCGCCATGCTGCCGGTAATCAGTGAGAATCGTGCGGACGTTGTGCAGTTTGTCGGACGCGGAAACTAGTCGCGTCTCGGCGTCAGCGTGCTTCACCTCGCGCAGATAGTCTTTCTTCCGTTCCACCCATTCCGCCTTCGGCTCGCCGAATGAATCGGTGCAACCCTCGACGATTTTCGCCACTCTCGGACCAAACATCTTGCGAACTTCCCGCAGCCGCGGCATCCCACCGCAATCTTCGACTACATCATGCAGCAGCGCCGCAATCGCCAAGTCTTCGTCGCCGCCCGCTTCCAGCACCAGCGACGCCACCGCCATCAGATGCGAGAGATACGGCACCGCCGTCTGCTTCCGCGTCTGCCCGGCGTGCTTCTCGGCGGCATAGCGGAAGGCGCGCTGCAAGCGGGATCCAAGGGCTGGCGGCTTTAGCGCAGCTCGGCTCACGCCTTTTTCTCTTCCCGCCGCATCCGTAGATACGCCTGCATCAACGGCCGCAGATCGCCATCGATCACGCGATCCACGTCGCCGATCTCCAGCTTCGTGCGATGGTCCTTGATCATGCGATACGGTTGCAACACATACGACCGAATCTGCGATCCAAAATCGATGTCCAGTTTCGAATCCTCAATTTTTTTCGTGACTTCGCGTTTTTTCTCCAGCTCGAATTCGTAAATCTTCGAGCGCAGCATGCTCATCGCCTTCTCTTTGTTCTTGTGCTGCGATCGCTCATTCTGGCAGTTGGCAACCAAGCCCGTGGGGATGTGCGTGATCCGTACCGCCGAATCGGTCGTATTCACGTGCTGCCCGCCCTTGCCACTCGAACGGTAGGTGTCGATCCGAATGTCATCCGGCTTGATGTTGACCTCGATGCTGTCGTCAATCTCGGGAGAAACATACACGCTGGCAAACGACGTGTGCCGCCGCTTCGCCTGATCGAAAGGAGAAATCCGCACCAATCGGTGCACACCAATCTCGCTGGTCAAGTAGCCAAACGCATACTGCCCAATCACGCCAAACGTCGCGGACTTGATACCCGCTTCTTCGCCGGGCTGGTAGTCGTACATCTCGGTCTTGAATCCCTGCCGTTCGGCCCAGCGCAGATACATGCGCAGCAGCATCTCGGCCCAGTCTTGCGACTCGGTCCCGCCCGCTCCGGGATGAATCGTCATGATCGCGTTCAGCCCGTCGTGGTCGCCCGAAAGCAGCGTCTCGGTTTCGACGCGGTCGACCAGTTCGCGCAGAGATTCGAGTTCGCGCTGCAATTCGGCAGTGACGTTTTCACCTTCTCCCGCCAAATCGAAATAGGCGGCAATGTCGCCGGTGCGGCGCGCCAGGTCGCCTTCCAGCGACAGCATGCTCTCCAGGCGCTTGCGCTCGCGCATCACTTGCTGAGATTTTTCAGGATTCGACCACAGATTGGGGTCCGCCGCCTGCTTCTCGATGTCGGCGAACTGCTGGCGCAGTTTGCCGGCGTCAAAGATACTCCCGCAGGTCGTGGACCTTGGTCTTCAGTGGGGCGTATTGCTGTTCCAATTCATCTGCCATGAGATCTCACTCGCGAGTAGAAAATGCGTAGCGCGCAATCAGCGCGCCTGCCGAAATTATCGCACACAGATACGCGAACCAATCGCCGTGCCGGGTATAGAACGTGGTACCGGAAACCAGCGCATAAGGCGCAACCAGCGCCGTGCGGATCTTGCGATCCGTGGATGCCGCGATCCGCCCAAAAGGATCGATCGACGCCGTCTTCCCCGTATTCGTCGCCGAAAGCAGCCAGCGGTCGTTCTCGATCGCCCGCATCTCGGTCTGCTGCAAGTGCTGTTTCCAGGCGCCACTGTCGCCATACCAGCCGTCGTTCGAAATATTCACCAGAACCTGCGCCCCTTGCAGCGGCCCCTGCCGCACTTCGTCGGGAAAAATCGATTCGTAGCAAATAAACGTTCCCAGCCGTTGAGCGCCCGCATCCAGCCCAGCGTGCGAGGTGCCGCGCTGAAACTCTCCTACCTCTTTGGTTAACCCTCCAGCAAAAGCAAACAACTGCGGAAACGGCAGATATTCGCCGAAGGGCACAAGATGCACTTTGTCATAGCGTCCAACCCACTCGCCCTGGGGAGTAACCAGCGCCGCCGAATTAAAAATCTGCGAGCCGCCGCCACCGCGATTGAACGCAGGCATGATTCCAATCGCCCCGGCCACAACCCACGTGTCCGACTGCCGAGCCAGCGCGCTCACGGCGTCTCGAAACATGGGATCGTTGGTATAAAACGGCGCCGGCGATTCGGGCCACACAATCAAGTCGAAACGGTGGTCTGAAACGGACGTTCCCGCGGAAGATTCCCCTGCCGCAGGGTGCAAACTCACGGCAGTCAAATCACGCAGCGTCTCCTGAAAATATTCCTTCGTCCACCGCGCGCCTTCGAGGATCGGAATATTCGGCTGCACCAGCAGCGCCGTGCGATCCGCGGTGACCGGCGGAGGAGCCAGCCATTGCCCCGCCTGCAAGATCACAGCCGCCACGCACGCCGCCGCGAGCAGCCGCTTTCGTGGTCCCCTCGACGCCAGAAATGCCGCTGCAAACACGCTGTTCACCAGCAGAATTTCAAACGAAAGCCCATACACGCCGGTGAGCGTGGCAATTCGCGTGAGCGCAAAATTCGCGGTCTGCGAATATCCCAGAAGCTCCCACGGAAACGCCGTAATCCGTGTTCGAGCCAGTTCCACGGCAACCCAAAGAAACGGAGCCGCCACAAGCGCCCGGCGCACCGACAAGGTCGACCCGGCTACCTCGGATGATCCGGCGACCAAAGCCAGCAACAGCCCGAACATCCCGTGGTAGAGCCCCACGTACATACAAAACAAAACCAGCGCCAGCATCGCGGCTGGAATCGGCAACCCGCCATAGCGGTGCATGGTGTCGAAGATCCAATAGCAGGTTCCGGCAAACCACAGGATGCCGCATAAGTAGCCCAACACAAATCCCTGCCAGGGCTTGCCGGGCAGCAGCCGCACTTGATCGTCGAGTTGCAGTTGCAGCCGCGGAGTCTCTGGAGCGCGGCAACGCAAAATGGCAACGATCAGCGGCGCCACCGCAATCCATGAAAGGCAGTAAAGATTCGGAAGCGGAAAAATGAGAACCTGCAGAACGGCCGAAACCACCGTCAGCCCCAACGCGCTTCTGTCGATTTTGAGCACGCCTCAGGATAGCAAACGGACGTTGGCCGCGAACTGCGAGCCTTCGTCATTTGTTGAACGAACTGATGCCCCATTCGTAAGATGGGTCGACCCAAAACCAGCGCCGTCGAGCGGCACAGTCTTCGGTGAAGGATCAAGAATGTTCAGCAACTTCAAATAGGATCGGCGTCGCCGCCGACTCACTTCACTTTCGGCGAATCCAGATCCGCGGCCTTCTGCTCGTCGGCGTGAATCGCCCCATCTTCCTCTGCATAGAACGAGCGGTGTTCGTTGTCCAACTGCTTCGGTGTCATCGTCAACACGAAACCATCGTGATCCGGGCCCTCATGCTTGGGATGGAAGCTGGCCGTGTAATCCCCCCGGTCGGTCGAGCGCGCCATGCGTTTGGTGAGAGATCCCGTCCCCGCCAAAGCCTCCAGCGACTCGGCATACTTGTTATGCCGCTTCTTGTAGGTGTTCTCCGCCCGCAACACCACCCGCATGTAGCCGAGCGCCTGCGCTTCCGCTTCCGACCGCGCCGGGTCGCCCGCAAACTTCGGCTGATAACCCGCGGCAGGTTGCCCCGCAATCGGAGCCTGCGCCATCGCCAACCCCGCCGCCATCATGCCAAAAGCCAGAATTCCCGCAAAGTATCTTCGCATCTGCCCTCCGTTCACCAAAGCCTTCCACCACACCCGATTTCAGGGGTTACCCTCGTAATTTGCCGCGCTCTGCAATCATTTCAATTCCGAGTCAATTCAGGCAAGCTTGGACAGGATGCAATCCTAACAGGGAAACCTTGATGAAAGCTGCCGTAGCTAGAAAACCCCTTATACGTGTCGCCGTCGTGGAGAGCGATCCACTTCGGTTTGTAGGATTCCGGGCCCTCTTCGATACCGAACCTGATTTGGAACTGGTCTCCGCCTCGCTTGCCGATCTGAGCCAGTTGCCCAACATTGATCTCGTGCTGCTCGGCAATCGTGGCGGCCAGAACCTCTATGACATCATGGCCAGCATGAAAGCGATTCGGCCCGATTTGCGCATTATCGTGACCGGCTCCGGCATGGACGATGAAAGTGTCCTCAAAGCCATCGCCGCCGGCGCCAAAGGCTACGTGGACGAAGCCGCATCGGCGGCCGAGTTTATCCAGGCTCTGCGCATCGTCAATCAAGGCTCAGTGTGGGCGCCTCGCCGCGTGCTTTCGACTTTCATCGAACGCGTCAGCTCATCCCCCGGCCGCATCTTCCCCGCCGGACGCATCACCTTCACCGACCGCGAAAAAGAAGTTCTGGAGATGCTGGTAGCCGGCCGCTCCAACAAAGAAATCGGCTCCGCCCTCGGCATCGAAGAGCGCACGGTCAAGGCGCACGTGGCCAAACTCATGCGCAAGGTCGGAGTACAGAACCGCATCGCGCTGTCGGTGCATGCGATTACGCATTCGCTGGTGACGGCAAAGTAGTTGCAGCAACGGACGCGAGACTCAGTTGCGCGCCGTGATTCAGTAGACTGCACAGGCGATAGAATGGGCTCTTACCATTTGGTCGAGTCGCCATTATGTTGCAGCGCCCTCCGGGTCCCAAGCCGCGCTTCCTGATCGGCAATATTCCGTTGGCTTCGCGCGATCCTCTCGCGGTATTTCGCCGTTGGGCGCAAGACTACGGCGATATCTTTTACTACCGCGCCGGATGGATCCATGTGTATTTTCTGAACCACCCGGACCTGATCGAATCCGTTCTGGTGCGCAATTATCAAAGTTCGATGAAAGACCGCGTGGTCCAGAACAGCCGCTGGTTTTTGGGCAACGGACTACTTACCAGCGAGGGCGAACACTGGAAAAGGCAACGCCGCCTCAGCCAGCCATCGTTTCATCGGGAGAAGATCGCCTCCTACGCCACGGTCATGACGAACTATGCGGACCAGATGCTCTCCCATTGGCAGGATGGGTCAGTCATCGACATTCATCAGGAGATGATGAAACTGACGCTACGCATCGTGTTACGCGCGCTCTTTAATGTCGAATCCGAAGAGACTGAGGAGATTTCCGAGGCCTTGAATGTCATGCTGCGGCACAGCACCGGCCTGCGCTTGCTTCTGCCGCCATTTGTGCGGCAACTGCCGCTGCCCGGCATGTTTGAAGTCCGCCGCGCCGTGGACGGGTTGAATACCCATGTTTACAAAATCATCCATCTGCGGAGGGAGCACGGGTCGGAGGCCGAGGATCTGCTTTCGACGCTGATGGAGGCCCGCGACGAAGATGGCAGCCAAATGAACGACCTTCAACTCCGCGATGAGGTGATGACGTTTCTCCTGGCCGGCCACGAAACCACTGCCCTGGCGCTCTCGTGGGCATGGTATTTGCTCGGCCAGAATTCTCGGGCGCAGCAAGAACTGCACGAAGAAGTGGACCGCGTGCTCGCCGGGCGCGCGCCCAATCTCTCGGATTTGCCCTCCTTGACATGTGCCGAAAGCGTGATCAAGGAATCCATGCGGCTCTACCCGCCTGCTTGGGCCGTGGCTCGCCAAGCGATCCGCGACTTTGAACTCGGTGGCTACCAGATTCCAGTAGGGGCGAACCTCGTGATGAGCCAGTGGGTGATGCACCGCGATGCAAGATTCTTCTCGGACCCGGAACAGTTCGACCCAAGCCGCTGGCGTACCGAAGCATGTCTGAAACTTCCGAAATTCGCCTACTTCCCGTTCGGTGGGGGCCCCAGGCAGTGCGTTGGAGCGTCTTTTGCGATGATGGAAGCCATTCTCTTGTTGGCCACGATCGCGGGGAGATTTCAGGTGCATGCGGTGGCGGGAGATCCGGTCGAACCCGTGCCAAGCTTCACTCTGCGTCCAAAGCATGGCATTCGCGTGGCTCTGAAGAAAAGGCCCGGGCGAACTGGCAGCCCGCTTGCGCAAGGCGACACAACGGTCGCAACATCGGCGTTACGGCAATGATCATAGGGACTGACCAACCACGGGGATCGGTCCACCACGCGCAATTACCAAAGTCCACTCCCCCGCGTAATCTTGTCTGGCTCCAAGACCCGAGGCATAATCGCCTCACCTACCACAGAACCTGGGAGACGGGGCTGGAAACGGAGATTAGGGTCGCCGATTTCAGCCCCGCATTTTTTTGCCCTGGCCCCGACTCACCCTGATCACTCCCAAGTATCCCCCGTTCCGCGCCCCGCATCGAATAGAATCAGGGTTAATCGAATCTCTGAATCTCCCAGGTGAGGCATGATGCGAACTTTCCTCGTTCTCTTGTTGTTGTCCTGTTTCCTGACCCCGATTCTTTCCGCCGATTTGTTTGCTCAAGACACTGCCAAGCCCGAGCCCAACACTAAGGCCTCCGGACGCGTCGAAGCCGCCGGCACCGTGCTCGATGAAATCCAGGCCGCTCCCGATCAGCGCATCCCCGAAGAAATTCTAGGTTCGGCCGAATGCGTGGCCGTGGTTCCCTCGCTGCTCAACGGAGGATTCGTAATTGGCGGTCGCTACGGCAAAGGCGTCGCCAGTTGCCGCACCGAGAAGGGCTGGAGCGCTCCCGCTTTCTTCACCATTGGCGGCGGCAGTTTCGGCCTCCAAATCGGAGGCCAGGCCACCGATGTCGTCATGCTTATCATGAACAAGAACGGCATGAATAACCTGCTCTCCAGCCAGTTCAAACTCGGCGGCGATGCCAGCGCCGCTGCCGGTCCCGTAGGACGCCACGCCTCCGCCGACACCGACTGGAAGATGCGGGCAGAAGTCCTGACCTACTCGCGCTCCCGCGGCCTGTTTGCCGGACTCGAACTCACCGGCGCCGTCATCAAGCAGGACAAGAACAGCACCCGCGATTTCTACGGGCGTATGGTGCCCTTCAAGACCGCGCTCAAGGGAGAAATCGACGCTCCCAAAGACGCGTACCCGTTCTTGAGCACGCTAGCCAAGTGGGCCCAGCAGGCCGCAAAATAGCAGTTCCCGGTTCTCGGTTCTCAATTCTCAGTCCTAAGTTGGTTTCACTGAGAACTGACAACTGAGAACTGAGAACTCCACCGTGCGCCAACGCCTCGAATACGCTTTACTCTGGCCGTGGATCAAGCTTCTCGGCCTGCTCCCTCGTTCGCTCGCGCGCGCCATCGGAATCACGCTCGGATTGACTGTTTACGCCGTTCACCGACGCTTGCGCCACGTCGGCCAACGCAATCTGACGCTTGCCTTCCCTGAAATGCCGTCCCGCGAGCGTCGCCGCCTGCTTCGTGGAGAGTTCATTTCCCTGGGACGCCAGCTCGCCGAAGTCTGCCTCTTCCCGCGCTACACAAAGGAGAATGTCTCCCAAATCGTCATCTATGACGGCTTCGGGAACTTCGAGCGTGCCTACGCCCGCGGTAAAGGCGTCCTCTTCCTGACCGGACACCTTGGCGCCTGGGAACTCTCCGCCTTCGCCCACTCCCTGCAAGGGCATCCGCTGTCGATCGTGATGCGCTCGCTGGACAATCCCTACGTCGACGCGCTGATTCAGAGCTACCGCACCATGCACGGCAACCGCACCGTCGATAAAGACGATTTCGTCCGCGGCTTGCTCTCCGCCATGAAGGCTGGCGAAACCGTTGGCATTCTCATGGACACCAACATGACTCCGCCGCAAGGCGTCTTCGTGGATTTCTTCGGCATTCCCGCTTGCACCGCCAGCGGTCTCGCCCGCATCGCGCTGCGCACCGACGCCGCCGTGGTTCCCGGCTTCACCGTCTGGGATAAAGCGCTCCGCAAATACATCCTGCGCTTCGATCCTGCGGTTGAGTTGATCCGGACTGGCGACAACGAGTCGGACATCGTAGCCAACACCGCAAAATTCACCAAAGTGATCGAAGACTTCATCCGCCGTTATCCCGAACAGTGGCTCTGGGTCCATCGCCGCTGGAAAACCCGACCGCCCGACCAACCGCCGCTGTATTGAGCGCTCGGCTCAACCTCCTCAGCCCTGGGTCGGGCCTGAACGCGCTCCTCTGGGTACTTGGCACTGGCGGCTGGATACTGAGTACGCGACAATAGGGAGCCATGAAGCAGACCCTGCGCGAACTAGCCGAGAAACTCGGCTGCCATCTCCTCGGAGACAGCTCCATCGCCGTGACCAACGTCTCCAGTCCGCAATCCGCTACCAGCGACAGCCTGGTTTTTGTGGAGGACACATCGCACCTCGACGGCGCGCTCGGCTCGCCCGCTGCGGCACTTATTGTCGGAGATTTCGCCGCCAAGAACTTCGCCGCCGCTGCCAGTAAGCCGTTCCTTATCTCCCCGCACCCGCGCTTGACTTTCGCCCGCGCCGCAAAACTACTGCGCGACCGGGACCGCAATCGCGCGATACATCCTTCCGCCGTCGTTTCCGCCTCGGCCAAGCTCGGCAAGAACGTGGCTATCGGCCCGCGAGCAATCCTGGGCGAGAAGGTCACAGTCGACGACGAAACGACAATTGGACCGGGCGCAGTCATCGGCGACAACGCAGTAATCGGAAACCATTGCCGCATCGACGCCAACGTCACCATCTACGAAGGCACAACCATCGGAAACCGCGTGGTCGTGCAAGCGGGCGCGGTCCTGGGGAGCGAAGGCTTCGGCTACGTGCGCGATGCGCAAACCGGGCGCTACGAGCAATCCCCACAAATCGGACGCCTGATCATCGAAGACGACGTGGAAATCGGAGCCAACTCCACCGTAGATCGTGGAGCGTTGGACGAAACCGGAATCCGCCGCGGCGCAAAGATCGACAACCTGGTCCACATCGGCCACAACTGCCAGATCGGAGAGAACGTCATCATCGCCGCGCAAACCGGACTCTCCGGCAGCGTGACCATCGAAGACGACGTAATCATGGGCGGACAAGTCGGCATCGGCGATCACGCCCGCGTCGAAGCCGGAGCCATGATCGGAGGACAGGGCGGAATCCTGCCCAAGAAGATCCTGCGGGGAAAAGGGGTTGTTTTCTGGGGAACGCCTGCTCGTCCGGTCCGAGAGTATCTTAGAGAGCTGGCGTTCCTTGCGCGGTCGGCGCGGAAAGGCAGTTGACAGCATGCGAAGCCTTGGTCTGGCACTGACAGTTCTTCTGTTCGCGGGTTTGACCATGGCGCAGGAACATGTTTCCTTCCCGGCTCCCGATGGATACCGACTCCACGGCGATCTCTATGGGAAAGGCCCTCAAGGCATAGTGCTGGCGCATGGCGGACGCTTCAGCAAGGAGAGCTGGGACAAACAAGCACAATTTCTCTCCCAGCATGGCTTCCGCGTATTGGCCATCGATTTCCGCGGATACGGTCAGACCATCGCCGGAACAGAGACCTCAGACGAAAAAAGCTACCCCGACGTCTTGGCCGCCGTTCGATACTTGCACTCCGCTGGCGCCAGGTCCGTTTCCGTTGTGGGCGCGAGCATGGGCGGAGACGCGGCTGCCGACGCGGCGATCGCGGCACGCCCCGGAGAGATCGAGCGTATCGTATTCCTGGGTTCCGACGGAGGCACCTCGCCCGAACGCCTACAGGGACGAAAACTCTTCATCGTCAGCCGCAACGATCAGAGCTCCGACGGTCCTCGGCTTCCCAGGATTTCCGAGCATTACGGCCGTGCCCCGGAACCCAAGAAGCTCGTAGTTCTCGAAGGCTCAGCCCACGCGCAGTTTATTTTCGATACCGATCAAGGCCCGCGCCTAATCCAAGAACTACTTCGCTTTCTTTCGGAACCGTAGGCCATCGCTCTATGCCAGTTCTCGTCATCGGCGGACACACCCGTAGCGTCGGCAAGACCAGCGTCGTCGCTGGCCTGATCGCTGCTCTGCCCGGCTACCACTGGACCGCCATGAAGATCACGCAATACGGACACGGCGTCTGCTCCGCTAACGGCGAGGCTTGCGATTGCGCCACCGCCGATCATTCGTTCGCGGTATCGGAAGAAAAAGACCGTTCCGGCGACTCCGACACGTCGCGCTTTCTCGTCGCCGGAGCCGATCACTCCTGGTGGGTCCGGACGCAGCAAGGCCACTTGGCCGAAGCCATGCCCCGCATCCGCAAAATCCTAGCCGCGACACAAAACGCCATCATCGAATCGAACAGCATCCTGCGCTTCATAAAGCCCGATCTCTACCTGACCGTGCTCGACCCGCAGACGGAAGATTTCAAGACGTCCGCGCAGACTTATCTGGATCGCGCCGACGCGGTCTTGCTGCACTCCGCGGATAATTCCAATCAACCAATCTGGGAGCGCGTGTCGCTCAAGCCCGTAAGCAACCGCCCAACCTTTGCGATCCGCCCACCAAACTATGTGACACCAGAGGTGGTAAAGTTCGTTCGCAGTCGCTTAGCGTAATCTCCGGCAAGTGGGCAACACAGTCAATCCCTAACACTTTTCGTCCTTCTCATCGCCGCGGCGGCAAACGCACAAACTACGCCCATTATCACTTCCATCTCACCGGAGGCCGTCTACATTGGCAGCCCGGCTACGACGATCACCTTCACCGG
>Ga0187847_10001644_pt1 | contig 19673 bp, 9 predicted proteins | sample June2016WEW_4_10_FD_132458 | JGI IMG/M metagenome (GOLD analysis project Ga0187847, IMG submission 132458) | Peatland microbial communities from SPRUCE experiment site at the Marcell Experimental Forest, Minnesota, USA - June2016WEW_4_10 | ecosystem: Environmental > Terrestrial > Soil > Wetlands...
ACCAATGCCTACGACGCTGAAAATGGCCGCTTCTCGGGTGCGATTACCGAAATCACCTCGAAGAGCGGCACCAACGAGATCCACGGCAGCCTTTTCGCCCAGATCGTTCGCCCAGGATTGGATGCGTATCAGCGTTGGAACGGACCCAATTCGGTCGCGGACGTCGATGCAAGCGGAAACAAGCTCTCACCCTCGGCACGTGGCTTGCTCCGGGACTCAGACCGTTACAACCAATTCGGCGGCAGTGTTGGGGGGCCGTTTTGGAAAAACAGAATTTTTGCCTTCTTCAACTACGAGGGACAGAGCCAGAACACCCCCGCAACGGGCACAAGCTGGTACGCGACCTCTGCGCTTGCGCCATTGGCCGCATCGGGAAGCATCGCTTCAACCTATCTGAATTTCCCACACGCAGCCGTTCTCGGCACGGTGATTGCCTCTGCAAATTGCCAGTCTGCCGGACTCTCAGAAGGTGTAAACTGCCGTACCATCGCGGGACAGGGCTTGAACATTGGCTCGCCACTCACCACCGGACTGGGCAAGCAGGACCTCACCTATGTCGATAACAATACCCCGGGCGTCGGCAGCGGCCTGTCGAATATTGCGGATATCGCCGACTACAGCACCAGCAATCCCACCAGCAGCGATTTCAAGCAATACAATGGGCGACTCGATGCCGACGTTACGGGTAAAGACCACGCCAGCTTTGCAATTTACTGGGTTCCAGCCACAACTACCACCTACAACGGCGGCCTCGGCTATGACCTATTCAACCACTCGCAGATTAACGATGCCTTCTCGATCATCTGGAACCATACCTTCTCGGCAACCTTCCTGAATGAGGCTCGCGCGAACGCCGCCGGCTGGCGCTACAACGAACTTCAGAGCAATGCCCAGGCTCCTTTTGGCCTGCCCCAGGATCAACTCCAGGGCAGCGGACCGAACGGCTTTCAAATCGGGAGCATCAACATCGGCAACTTCGGCGTTGGGTCTCCAAGCCATCTTGACCAATGGACCTACGGATACAAAGATGTTGCAACCAAGGTGCTGCGAGAGCACACCATGAAATTCGGCTTCGAATTCACGAGGCTTTACTATTTGAACGATCCGCTCGGAGCGCCAAGTTACACCTTCTATAACCTATGGGACTTCGTCAACGACGCACCGGAGGCGGAAAGCGGTCCTTATCAAGCAACCACCGGCCTCCCCGGAGGCTTTCGCAACGATAACCGCGAGAATCTTCTCGGCGTCTTTTTCCAAGATGACTGGAAGGTCAATCCGCACCTTACGCTCAGTGCCGGACTGCGTTACTCCTACTTTGGACCGATGACCGATAAGGATAACAACATGGGAGTGCTCTCCTTCGGCAGCGGGACCAACCTTTTAACTGGGATAACCATACGTACCGGTATCGGTGCGTGGACAGCGCAAAAGTTGAACTTCGGACCACAGTTTGGCTTCAACTGGAATCCGGAAATGTTCAAAAGCAAGATGGTGGTCCGCGGCGGCTTCGGTTTGAACTACAACCAACAGCAGATTGCCACCGCCAACAATTACGATTGCAACCCGCCAGGATCGAATTACATTTCAACTTCCAGCCAGGGCCCAACCGAGATCAATCCCGATGTCGTCTACGCCGTCTCGAGCAGCCCAACCAATATCTTCGGGTATCCACCAAACCCCAATGCCATAACGACGTTCAACTCCGCCGGTCTGCCGACGGCAGGCAACGCGTATCTGGGCGGTTTGCCCGGCCACATGCCCACCCAATACCTCGAACACTTCTCGCTCGACATCGAGTACGACCTGGGCCACGCGCTCATCGCCAACGTCGGCTACGAGGGCGGACTTGGCCGTCATCTCCTCTACAACTACAACGCCAACGCTCTTGGAGTGATTCAGGGGGATCCATTGAATCCTCTTGTCAATAGCGTCGGCACCTTTGGCAGCTTCGGTACGTCGAACAACAACATGATGCTTGCTGGGCTCAAGCACCAGTTCTCCCATACCTTCTCTGCCGAAGCTCAGTTTACCTGGGCCCATAGCATGGATACAGACTCCGGCCCGTACTCTACGGACGCTTATCTGTACAATCCCGGGTACTCCTACGGCCGGTCGGATTTTGACATCAATAAATCCTTCAAGGTTTTTGGTGTTTGGCAGCCGGTTCTCTTTCGCGGCGGCCACAACTGGGCAGAGAAGGTCGTCGGCGGGTGGTCGCTCAGCGGCATCATGACCCTCCACTCAGGTTTTGGATGGACCCCGGTCTATAACGCGCCTCACCAGATCTATTGCAATCTCTGTAACTACGGATACCAGAACCTGCGTCCCTACTATCTTGGAGGAGCTGGTAATAGCACCAGCAACAATGCCTTCAAGACCGGAAACAACTTCCCCAATCAGGCCGTAGACGCTCAAAATGCCAATACAGGCACAAACAACGATCAATTCTCCGATGCCTACTTCCAAGTTCCGAATTACAGCGCTGCAATTACGGACAATTCCGGACAGTCATCAACCACCTTCATCCCTCCACCCGGACTCGATCGCAACAGCTTTGCCGGCCCCGGATACAGAGATGTCGATTTTACTTTTGCCAAATCTTTCGGCTTGCCTAAGATGAAAGTTCTGGGCGAAGGTGCAAATTTCGAAATCAAAGCCAACATGCTCAACGCCTTTAACCTGTTGAACATTGACCCCTCAAGCATTTCGAACAACATCGCAAGCTCAAATCTTGGTCAGGCATCACGCGGTCTCGGGGCGAGAATCATCGACTTTCAGGCACGCTTCAGCTTCTAAAGTCCAAAGTATTTCCAACCGGAAGGGTGCGCGCTGCGCGCCCTTTCTTCTTTTTGTCCTGCAGTCATAGCACCGCATGTGAGCCCACCAGGCAGGCCGCGTCACTCGTCCGCATCGGGCGGCGCTGTCCGCGACGAAGCTGGTGCCGTGGACTTGCGCACCACCAGCTTGGGATAGACCGTAATCACCGGAGGCCGCGGGTGAGGAATCTCATCGCTGATGAGTCCGAGCAGGGTGGTTGCCGCCACCTGGCCCATGGCGCGCAACGGCTGATTGATCGTCGTGAGCGGCGGATTGTTGGTCGTCGCAATCAGCACATCGTCAAAGCCCATAACCGAGACATCACGCGGAACGCGGAGCCCCGCCTCGCGCAGAGCCATAATGGCTCCAATCGCAGTTACATCGTTGAACGCGAAGATCGCTGTGAATGGCCGCTTGCGCTGAAGCAGTTCGCGTGTGACTTCCATGCCAGGCCCCGGACCCGGTTCCGGTTGCTGCAACTGTACAACCAGTTGAGAATTGACCGTAATGCCCACAACCTGGGCGACATCTACGATAGCCTGCCAACGCAGTTCGGTATCCGAACTGAATGCCTGCCCCTTGATGAATGCAATCTTGCTGTGCCCCAGGCCCTTCAGGTGCGACAGCGCAAGGTGCGCGGCCTTTTCATGATCCAGCTCAATGTTGATCACCCCGTTACGCCGATTGCGTCCGGACACTGCCACAAGCGGAACAGGAAGCTCACCCGTAATGGGTGTATCGATGGCGATGATGCCCTCAACCGAGCGAGCCAGCATCATCCGCGGCAATCCCTCCAGAAGATCGGCGCGATGACGATGACTGACAACGAAGTAAAAGAACCCGTCCTTCAGAAGTTCATCTTCAATTCCGCTGAGCACCGCGGTCGAGTAGCCTTCACTGATCTCCGGCACCATCACGCCGATGGTGAATGTCCGCTTCTGGCGCAGACTCCTTGCCACTGCGTTCGCCGAATAGCCATGCAGGGCCGCTGCATGAAGTACCCTCTCCTGGGTCTCTTTCGCAATGCGGTGCGCAGTCCCAGCGCCGTTGACGATGCGCGAGACCGTAGACTGAGAGAGATCAAGCGTTGCCGCAAGCTCTTTCAGGGTCATTGCCTTGCGCGGCATCTTACTCATGTGGCATTTCTCCAATCATAGCGAACGATTGCATCAAGGAAGATATTTCCCGCACAGATCTTCGATGGAATTTCTACCCAACGATTTCGTCATCGATCCAGGCCCACCCCGTGAAATCCGGCGCGCTGCATTGCCTCCACGCTTGAGCGATTGCGCATGAACGTGTCCCAGACCAGGCCAGAGCGGAGATTCTCGGCCATCAGCACTGAGATGCCCTGATCGATTCCCAACACATCCGGGTCAAACCAGCCGGCGGATGGATGGAAGGCGTCGACAAAGCCGTAACGTCCCCAGGCCTGCTTGCCCCATTTCGAACGCATCGCCTTCAACACTGAGATGCAATCTGCTGGAAGGAAGGCAAGCGATCCAGCGGCGGCCGATGGAACCACAGTGCCATCCAGCGGGCCAATCGCAGGCGGCCCTCCCCAAGCGGTGTACCCGCCCACATAGTCCGAGGCCGTAACACCCCAATAGTCTTCGTTGAACCATCGCGGATGATCGAGGCAGAAGGCCTTGTGCGCGCGCGTAGCCGTGATGGAGTTTGTGAAGTAGTTAGTATAGGCATCACGTTTATAGCGGAAATCGTACCAAGCCTGCGAATACTGGTGGGTGAAAAGCGGATCGTTCCCGCTGATGTAGTTGAACTCTTTATAGTGAAGCTCGTCTCGCGAAAAGTTGTTCCAGTATTCCGGTGGTATCGGATGAGTCGGCGATCCAATGGCCAGCAGGTCAATCATCATCAGTTCGCAGTAGTGGTCCCAGCGGTTCGCCAGGAAGCCGCTCTCCGGTTGCCAGCCCATGGAAAAGGCCTTGCCCCCGTTAAGCATCCACGGCCAGTCCACACGCTCGTAGATCTGCTGAGCTAACGCCCGAATCTTTGCGTCTTGAAAGTACTCCCCTACCGTCAGCACACCGCACAACAGGATGGCCGTATCGATCGAGGAAAGCTCCACTCCCTTGATCCGCTCCCCTGTTTCAATGTCCGTGAAGTGATAGAAAAAACCATGCAGCTCCGGCATGCTGTTCAGGTGCCATTCAAGCGCGGTCTTCACGCGCTCCACGATTTGTGCATGCGGCAGATATTCGCGATGATCCGCAATGCACAATGCCGTCAAGCCAAATCCGGTCGAAGCGATGCTGGCCATCCGCCGCGGATCACGGCCGCCCGTCAGATCATTGCGTGCCCGGTCGAGTATCTGTCCGGTGTTCGGGCTGCCTTGCTCCCAGAAAAACATGCAACCTTGTCGCTCCAGGTCGTCGAGAAATGCCTCGTCTTCCTTACTTGGTTTCCAAGGCTCGGCTGCAAGTGCCGCCCAATTCGGCACAAGCGCACAACCGGCTGCCGCTGCCATGGCTTTCAGCAGCTCGCGCCGGTTCATCGTACATGTTCCATCCCGCCGCATCATGCAATCCCCCAATACCTCGCGCAGCTTGACGTTGACGCCACCGTTTCAGAGCACGGCTTAGCGGCAATGAAAGCCTTCCTTGCGTTTTCCTTTGGCACGCGTGGAAGATGTTGTGAAACAGGGATTCATCTAGCAGCCAGACAACGGCATGCAAGCTGGAATCTTGGTTGGCACAATCGATTGCGCTAGGCCATTGTCCTCACCAGCGCCATCTGCTGTCAAGAAGTTCCAGGGTGATTCTGCTCCTCACAGAAAAATGGCCCACAGCGCGATCTACCGCACCACATCGGGAACAGAGTGCCACAGCGCCGCCAGCGATTCTACTTGGCCGACCACCAGGCGAATCGATCCCATTTGACTTCGTTCATTTCCAGATGATACAAAACTCCTTTAGCGCAAACGATTGCGCTAGCGCTTCAAAATCCTTGTGCATCGAAAGCTGCGATATCCGCCTTTGCTCTAACTCTGCCATGAACCTTCACCAGCAGACTAAGTCGGCACCCAATCCGCACGTAGTTGACAAATCCTCTTCCGGAGGAAGACCGCCTTGAAATTCCGCATTGTTGACACCCTGATTGTGAAGAGGCTCTTAGCGGGTCCGCATTCCGCCAGGCGCAACATCCTTGCCTGCTGCGCTCTGGTCCTGGCAATGACCGCCTTCTCTACTTCCGCCGTACCCCAGCAGGTAGCCCAGCCAGCGTCCCAGTCACCTTCATCGCTAGCCCCGAACCGGCCGCCCCGTGCGTCCAATTTTCAATTGGCCAATCCAGCCATCGAAGTCCGCGTGGAGCATCTGCTCAGTCAGATGACCCTCGAAGAAAAAATTGGCCAGTTGGTCCAGTACAACGATACCGGTGACTCCCCCACCGCCCAGGCAGCCCAGGCGCAGGCCGCGTCCAACAAAGGTGACGTCATCGTCGCGGTAAATCCAGTCACAGCCAATCACCTCGATGTGATGCAACTTGCCGCCACAGGCCGCGTCGGCTCGATGCTCAACACCATCGGCGCTGAGCGCACCAATACCTATCAGCATCTCGCAGTCGAAAAGAGCCGCCTCCACATCCCCCTGTTGTTCGGCGCAGACGTCATTCATGGCTATCGCACCGTGTATCCAATCCCGTTGGGCCTCGCCGCCACTTTCGATCCCGATCTCGTCGCCTCTCTCGCAGAAACATCTGCGGAAGAAGCCACTACGGCAGGTGTCCGCTGGTTCTACTCCCCCATGGTCGACATCAGCCGTGATCCTCGTTGGGGTCGAACCGCCGAGGGCGCTGGCGAAGACCCGTATCTGGGCGCTGCCATGGCCCGCGCCTACATTCGCGGCTACCAAGGCGACGACCTTTCGCAGCCCGGCCGTGTCGCTGCCTCGGTAAAGCATTTTGCAGCCTACGGAGCCGCTGAAGCAGGCCGAGAATACAACACCACGGACATGTCGGAGATCACCCTTCGCCAGGTCTATCTCCCGCCATATAAAGCTGCCGTCGAGGCAGGCGCGGCCACCATCATGTCGGCCTTCAACTCCTTGAATGGCATGCCTTCCAGCGCCAATCCATTTCTTCTCAGCAAGGTCTTGCGCGGGGAGTGGGGCTTCAACGGCTTCGTCGTCAGCGACTACACCGCGGTGATGGAACTGATGAATCACGGCATCGCTCTCGACCCTGCAACCGCAACCCGCAAAGCCATCACCGCCGGCGTCGACGTCGACATGATGTCGCATTTCTACGACACCCAACTGCCTGAGCTGATCCGTACCGGCAAGGTGCCTATGTCTGTCGTGGACGATGCTGTGCGCCGTGTGCTCCGAGTCAAATTCGCCACCGGTCTTTTCGAGCATCCCTACACCGAAGGCCCGGAGGTGACCTCAGCCGTCGACGCACACCGCCCCATCGTGCGCAAGGGCGCGGAAGAGTCCTTTGTGCTGCTCAAAAACAGCCCCCTCGCTGACGGCGCACCGGTCTTGCCGCTTTCTCCCAAGCACAAACGCATTGCGCTCATCGGTCCGCTCGCCGACGAAGCCGGAGAAATGGTCGGGGCATGGGGTGGAGCGGGCAGGAATCCCGACATCATCACAGTTCGACAAGCGCTCGCAGAGCGCGCACAAAAAACAGGCGGAACTTTGCTCTACACCAAAGGAACTGAAATCGACAGTCCCTCCGAAGATGGCTTCGACGATGCCGTAAAAGCAGCGCGGGATGCCGACATCGCAGTCCTCGCGCTGGGTGAATCGAGTGCCATGAGCGGCGAGGCAGGCAGCCGCGCATATCTGGATCTGCCCGGCAACCAGGAGCAGCTCCTCGAGGCGGTTGCGGCCACCGGCAAGCCAATCGTCCTGCTCGTATTCTCAGGTCGTCCGCTGGTGTTGGACTGGGCGGCAAAAAATGTTTCCGCAATCATGGAAGTCTGGTTTCCTGGGACCGAAGCCGGCAACGCCATTGCCGACGTTCTCTACGGCGACGTAACGCCCAGCGGAAAACTGCCCATGAGTTTTCCCCGCGCCGTAGGCCAGGAACCGCTCTACTACAACCAGTTTCCAACCGGCCGTCCCCCCATCGGAATCGATCTTTCCAAGCCACCCGGTGACGACTCGCGCTTCTTCTCGCGTTACATCGATGTTCCCAATGACGCGCTCTTTCCCTTTGGCTACGGCCTCTCCTACTCCACTTTCGCCTACCGCGACGTCAAGGTGTCCAAGAGCAGCATCCCTCTATCGCAGGCCCGCGCAGACCAGGGCGCGCCTCTCGTCGAAGCAACGGCTACAGTCACGAACACCGGAAGCAGGACAGCCACTGAAGTTGTGCAGTGCTACGTCCGCAATCTCGGCGCAAGCGTCGAACAGCCTGTTCGAAGCTTGAAAGGATTCGAACGCGTCACGCTTGCGCCGGGCGAATCAAAACAGGTCAGTTTCCCGCTCGGATTCAACGAACTCTCGTTCATCAACCTCGAAAACTCGCCCGCCATCGAAGCAACCAAATACACCGTCTGGATTGGAGGCAGTTCGCTCGCCGACGCGCAAGCAGCATTTGAAGTTACAGCGCTTCGGTAAACGCCGACTTCCCATTGACCCCGGGAGCCTGATTGACTCGCGATCCGGTCCGCGGCAGTAACTCAATCAACCCGCATGCAAGGCCGTTGCCGCTGCGCAGCCCATACCGTAGATATGTCAACACAAAGGTCCTTTTAGCCTGGGAGACTTTCATGAGGAATCTCATGGTAACGCAAAAGAGGGATGGAATTGCGGTGCACTTGGTCGATAGTATTGGTTAGTTCCTGCTGTTGATTCTCGTAGTTCTCCTCGTCTCGGTTCGACAATTCCCCGTCGAAACGTTGGTTGTTCGCCATGCTCCGAGAACCTCGGGCTTGGGTGTGGCTGTGTCTATGCCCGCTCGGTTCCCTGGCTCTCAGGTTGCAGCGGAGAGCTGACAGATTCACTCGCGATGGGGCGACCCAAAGATCACGGCAATTTTGATCGTTTGGCGCGTTTTTGCGGTGCCCTCAATTTGCGGAGACGAACCGGGGCACATCAAAGAAGTAAATGACCGCGTCGCGATCTTTCTTGAGGAGTCTGCGATGCGCAGTCGTTTTGCTTTCTGCTTTTTGATCCTGGGCGGGTTCGCGTTTCAGGGTGCTGCTCCGGCATACAGCCAATCCGTGCCGGAAGACCGCCAGGTGCTCTCGCTCAGCGAGTGCCTCCGCATAGCAATGGAAAAAAATCACAATCGCCCTGCGAGCCAGTTTGCCGTGGCAATCGCTGAGGCGCAGCATCGCCAGGCCCTGGCCGCCTACTGGCCGCAGGTCACTGCTAAAGGCGGCATCGACGAGATGAGCTCCTCGCCAAATTTCATTTATCCGGCGAGCGCGATGTATATCCCGGGCCAGACGGTTTCCATTCCCGGCGGAAGCGCGACAGTCACCATTCCAGCCAATGCATTTGGTCCCGGCTTTCCGCCTGTGGCCGTTCCCGTCCCCGTGAGTTTTCCCGGACAGACCGTGACCACCAATGCGCAATTGTTTCCCATTCCAGAGCAGAACGTGAAGCTGATGAACCCGACCACGGAATCGATTTCGGGCGAATTCAAATGGCTCCTCGAAGACGGAGGAATGCGGCGCGGATATAAAGAGCAATCGCTCGCGGCTATCGACGTGGCGCACGCGGAGGTTCGGCGCACCGATCTCGAACTCCGGGAGAACGTGACCCGTTTGTATTTCGGCGCAGTGTTGGCGCGGCAATTGCACAAACTTGGTCAGGACACGCTGGAGCGCATGGAAGCCACGCAGAGCATGACCGAGTCGCTCTACAAAGACGGTACGGGAACAGTGAACAAGACTGACTTCCTGGACAACAAGGTGATGACCGAGACCGTGCGCTCAATGGTGGCGCCCCTCGAAGCCAATGAAGCTTCAGCGGAAGCGGCTCTGGCTTACACCATCGGTTTGTCGTGGAAATCAAGCGTAATTCCTCAGGACGAAGAGGTGCCCTATCACCCCTACGCGGGAAACCTCGATGAACTGGTTACGACGGCTTATCAATTCAATCCGGATTGGGCGGAGATAGAAGCGGGGCTGCGCGCGCTTGAAGGTGAACGCAAAACCGCGGCAAGCGCATTCTATCCGCGCATCGGCCTCAAGGGCGAGTTGCACAAGATGTGGAATGCCTACGACGGCGGCCTCTCCACTTCCAACAACAAGGACGGATGGTCAGTAGATCTCGGTGTCGAAATCCCAATCTTTGATGGCATGCTCACCCAGGGCAGAGTTACCGAAGCGCGCGCCCGCATCAACCAGCTCAAGGAAAAGAAGATTCTGCTTTCAGATGGCCTCGGCCTTGAAATCCGCAGCATGTTCATTGAAATGGGGGCCAGCGAAAAGGTGGTACACGCCACGGAGGATGCCGCGGTTTCCGCAAAGGACGACACCGAACTCACCTTGCGCGGTTATCAAAGCGGATTGGTGACAACTGAAAAAGTAATCCGGGCTCAGTTGCAGGAAGCGCTCATTACTGCAGCCCACGACAAAGCGGTCTACGACAACCTGGCCCTCAAATCCAGAATCGACCTGGTCGTCGGCAGGAGCGTGCAGGCCGACCTCAACGCAAATCATTGAGCAGACCTTGAATAAGGAGACCCAATATCGCACACGTGGGTTTCTGGTGAGCAAACAAAGCACCTCGGTTTGCACGCTTCTCAAGCGCAGAGAGCACGGCGGAGAAAAGATGTGAGCGAAAGTTCGGAAAGGCAAATCACTCGGCGGCAGTCACTGGCATTGTTTACCAGTGCGGCAACAGTCATGTTGATGCCGCGACTCTGCCGGGCCGAAAAGCCAGTGCGGGTGGCCATCAGCATCGATACGCTCGCGGGCGCCAATGTCAATGACGCGCGGGCGGCCTACAAAGTCTGGATCAGTGAAGTCACTCGTCAAATGCCTTCCACTGTTGCAACCATGGACCCAGAAATCTTTCTCACCTCGGAAAAGATGCTGTTATCCATCCGCCAGGGGACGATCGAATGCTTTGGCATCACCGCTCTTGAATTCCTCAAAGTTGCCGATCTCGTTGACCCAGACTCCCTGTTGCTCCAGGACTATCTGGCCGATGGCTTGGAATATGTGTTACTAGTGAATAACAGCAGTCCTTTCAAGAAACTTGCCGACATGCGTGGGGCGCAGATTCTTACCCATTTCCATCGCGACATGGTCCTGGCGCCTGCCTGGTTGGGAACATTGATGGCCGCAAATAACCTGCCCCAACCGGAACGTTTCTTCGCCAGCCAGACCCCCGTCGGCAACCTGAATCAGGTTGTGCTCCCGGTCTTTTTTCGCCGAGTAGACGGAGCTTGTCTCGCACGACGCGACTGGGAGACAGCAGTCGAACTCAATCCTCAACTTGGCAGCGATCTACGCCCTCTCGCAATTTCACCCAGGCTCGTCCCCATCGCCATCGGCTTTCGCCGCGGCTGCAGTGTTGAAGGTCGTAAGGTGTTAATCGATTCCATTTTGAAGGTCGCTTCCGTGACCGCGGGGCAACAGATTGTCACCCTCTATCAATCCCACGGGTTCGTTGTGAGACCAACCTCTGTCATGAATTCCACTTTGGATTTGCTTCGCCAGTATGAGCGCATTTCAGCGCAACAAGCTGGCGGACGGAAAGGAAAACTCTGAGACCGCGTGAACGGCAATACGCGGGACAGAATGAGATGGACCCGCTAAGTAAAGGAATAACCCGGCGACAGTGCCTGGCGATGATGACGGGCGCAGCAGCCGCTACGCTGGCATCCAGTCTCCGCTTAAGCGCGAGTGACAGGACCGTCCTGCGCGTAGCCATCAGTATCCAGACGCTGGCAGGTGCGAATGTCACCGATGCTCGTGCCGCCTACCGCGTATGGCTCAGGGAAGTTGCCATGCAATATAGCGCTCAGACCGCGGAACCCATTCCTGAAATATTCATCCCCACTGAAGACCTGATTCGCGGCATTCGTCAGGACACCATCGACTGCTACGGCGTTACCGCTTTAGAGTTCGCGAAGCTCGCCGATATCACCGACCCCGACAGCCTGGTCCTTCAGGATTATCTTGCCGATGGGATGGAGTATGTTCTTCTAGTTCACAATGCCAGTCAGTTCCGGACGATTGCCGACCTGCACGGTTCACACATTGTCTCGCATCTTCATCGAGACATGGTCCTCTTGCCGGCATGGCTCGGGACCATGTTGGCGGCCAACGGATTGCCGCAGCCAGATCATTTCTTCTCCGCTCGAACAATGAGCGACAAGATCAACCAGGTTATCCTTCCGGTGTTTTTCCGTCGCTTGGATGCAGCCTGCCTGGCTCGCCAAAGCTGGGAGACTGCCGTCGAACTCAATCCCCAACTCGGCCGTGATCTTCGTGCCCTGGCCATATCTCCCAAGATCATTCCGATCGTATTCGGCTTTCGACGCAATACGAACGCACGCTCACGCAAAACCCTGATTGATGCCATTCAGCGAATCTCCAGCGTTCCCGGAGGACAGCAGATCGTCGAATTGTATCAATCTCGCTCATTCGTCGTGAGGCCCATTTCAGTGATGAGTCCCACACTTGAAATAGTGCGCCAATTTGAGCACCTGTCCGCGCAGCAGGGCGGAGTGCGGAAAGGGCAACAGTAAGACCTCATGGTCATTTCCACCGGTATCGCACGCCGCACCGTATTTCTCGCCTGGACCATCACTCTGCTCACGCTGGGAATTTTTGTTGCGGTGCTGATTCCCGAACAGAAGCGTGATCTGCGCGTTGAGCTCGAGTCCAAGGCCAAAGGTGTTGCGGTTGCGCTCCAGGGCGAAGTGGCCGAGGCGGCCATCTCTGAAGACTATTCCTCGGTCGTCGAGCACGCCATGGAAGTCCTGAGGGGCGACAACGCGGTGGATTTTCTTGTCATCACCAAGAACGATGGCCTTTCCGTCGTAGTCGATCGCAAGGGCTGGCGCATGGTGCCGAAGATCGATCATTATTGGTATCCCGCGTCACGAACCCCATCGAGTGAGTTGGGCTTTGTCCCCATGTTCAACCGCCGCGTCTTCCACTACGCTGTTCCCTTTGACTACAGCAGTATTCAGTGGGGTTGGATTCATGTCGGGCTGTCCCTGGACAGCTATGACGAAAGCGCCAGGCAGGTGAATGTGCGTACCGGCATCTTGGCCATTGTTTGCGTGCTGATCAGTCTGGTGGCTTCCGCTGTCTATGCCGGACGCTTCGTCAGACCCATCCTTCAACTGCAATCGGTGGTTGAGCGCGTGGCGAACGGCGACCTTCAGGCCCGCGCCGATATCCGCAGCCGGGACGAAATCGAGCAGTTGGCGCACGCTTTCAACGAAATGGCGGATATGATACTGCTCCGTGATCATGAGCTATCCGAAGGCAAGCGCGAATTGGAACGCCGGGTAGTCGAGCGCACCCAGGAGTTAAGCGAGCAGATCACCGCCAAGGACTCAGCGCTCGCAGAGTTGGCTGAAGCGCAGACGCGGCTGATCGATCTCTCACGCATGTCCGGAATGGCAGAAGTCGCTACAGGCGTGCTGCACAACGTAGGCAACGTGCTAAACAGCGTCAACGTTTCTGCCGCCATAGTGGCCGATCGTCTGCGCGTATCGCGCATCAACCAGATCGGCGAACTGGTGCAGACCATCGAGGACCATAAGAGCAAATTGAGCGACTTTCTGGCCAACGACCCGCGCGGGCAGAGGATACTCCCATACATGGGCAATCTCTCACATCATCTGGAACAAGAGCGTGTCGAACTCGGCAAGGAAGTGGCCAGCCTTGTGCACCACATCAGTCACATCAAAGAAATCGTATCCATGCAGCAGGCTTACGCCCGAACAGCGGGCGTCTATGAGAAGGTCGCGCTCTCTGAAGTCATAGAAGATGGAGTTGGCATTTCGGGCCTCGCAGCGGAGCGGCACGGCATTGTGCTTAAGATTGAGAGCGACGCGCTGCCACCCTTCACGACCGATCGTCACAAGGTTCTGCAGATTCTGCTGAACCTTTTGCGGAACGCCAAAGACGCGGTCAAGGCCTCCGGAAATCCCGACAAACAGATCGCAATTCGTACCGAACGTCTCAACGAGAAGCGTGCTGCAATCCGCGTGAGCGACAATGGCGTCGGAATTCCGGCGGCCAACCTGGTGCGCATCTTTTCCCACGGATTCACCACGAAAATAGACGGTCACGGCTTTGGCTTGCACTCAGGGGCGTTAGCTGCCAGGGAACTCGGCGGCTCACTCACCGTGGTGAGCGGCGGGCAGAATGCAGGCGCGATCTTCACCCTCGAACTCCCGATTCAGGTCAACGGGGCCGCCGGCGGGAGCCCCTTATGACTTCCCAGAACTCCTACTTTCGGATCCTCATCGTCGACGACAACGAATCGATTCACGACGATCTGAAAAAGATTCTGCTGCCGCGCGCGATTGACTCCGAGCTGGCTGCAGATGAGGCGCTGCTCTTCGGCGCAACTGTCGCGACTGGCGTCATTTTTGAAATCGATTCGGCTTTCCAGGGCCAGGAAGGACTCGAGCGCGTACAACAGGCACAGGCCGAGGACCGGCCTTATGCACTGGCTTTCGTCGATGTGCGCATGCCACCCGGGTGGGACGGAGTGGAGACGATTGGCCATCTCTGGCGGGTCGATCCCAAGCTGCAGATAGTCATCTGCACCGCGCATTCCGATTACAACTGGAATGACATCTCGCAGCGCCTGGGCGTATCGGACAACTTCGTCGTGCTCAAGAAACCCTTTGACATTATTGAAGTGAGCCAGCTCGCGCACGCGATGACTGCGAAGTGGGCCTCCATGCAGCAGGCAAGCCTGCGCATGGAAGAGCTCGATCGCTTGGTCGAAAGACGCACCTCCGAACTTTCCTCGGTGAACGCCCGGCTCAATCTGCTGGCAGCCGCGTTGAAGGCGGCCGCGAACTCCATAACTATCACCGATTCCAAGGGAATCGTGGTCTGGACCAATCCCGCGTTCTCGGCTCTCTCCGGCTACTCAGCTGAAGAAGTGATCGGAAGAAATCGCCATGAGTTGAAGTCGGGCATGCACGACAAACGGTTCTACAAGGAAATGTGGGAAGCCATCTCCTCCGGCAGAGTGTGGCGGGGTGAGATTACCAACCGCCGTAAGGACGGAACTCTTAGCCTCGAAGAAATGACCATTACGCCGGTCGCATTCCAACCGGGAAAGATCACCCACTTTATTGCAATCAATCAGGACATAACCGAACGAAAAGAAGCGGAAGAGGCGCTACGCGCGGCCGAAGAGAAATACCGGGTCATCTTCGAAAATGCGGTAATTGGAATTTTTCAGGCGACCCCGGATGGGCGGCTAGTGAACGTTAACACTGCCTTCGCCACCATGCATGGCTGGGATTCCCCGGAGCAGTTGCTTGCTGATTTGTCAGAGAACCCGCGGGGACGATTCATCGATCCTGCAAGGATTGACGAGTGGACCAGGCTTCTGGAGAAACATGGCACCGTTCGCAGCGCCGAAATTGAGGTGGTTTGTCGAGACGGAACAAGCAAATGGGTCTTGGCGAATATCCGCGCCGCGCGTAACGCCGAGGGACAAGTCGTGCTCCACGAAGGCACCGTGGAAGACATCAACGATCGCAAACTCGCGCAGCAGCAAGTCAGTTACATGGCTTACTACGACGGCCTTACGGGATTGCCTAACCGATTGCTCCTCCAGGATCGTTTGAGCAATGCCCTTGCCTCAGCCACACGAAGAGGCAGTTGCGTGGCGCTTTTGTTTCTAGATCTCGACCGCTTCAAAATCATCAACGATTCGCTCGGACACTCGTTCGGTGACCTGCTTCTCCAGCAGGTGGCAACGCGCCTCAAAAACGAGATCCGGCAGGATGACACAGTGGCCCGCGTGGGAGGCGATGAATTCTTGATCGTGTTAACCAGCGTGGTGAATGTGGACGAAGTCCAGGCCATCGCAACTCGCATCGTAAATTCGCTGACTGGAGAATTCTGCATTCAGGGCCGTTCCCTCAGCGTAAGTTGTAGCCTCGGGATCAGCTCATTTCCTGAGCATGGCAGCGACTCAGAGACCCTCATCAAAAACGCCGATGCCGCCATGTATTGCGCAAAAGAACAAGGATCCAACACCATCTGTTTCTTTACTGATGAAATGAACGCGCGCGTCATGGAGCGGTTGACCCTGGAGCACAGCCTCCGACTGGCGATCGAGAGAGACGAGCTCTTTCTCCTTTATCAACCGCAAAACGATATCGCCAGCGGCAAGATCACAGGACTAGAAGCACTCCTGCGCTGGCAAAGCCCGGACCTGGGTCTGGTAATGCCAGATCGATTCATTCAAATTGCCGAAAACAGCGGCTTAATGACGGCCATCGGCGAGTGGGTTCTCAGAACCAGTTGCTCTCAAGTCAAGAAGTGGCAAAACGAAGGCCTCCCGGTGGTTCCGGTGGCCGTGAATGTCTCCGCTGTTCAGTTTCGCCAGGAAGGTTTCCGGGAACTCATTAAGCAGGTGCTCCATGAGACCGGTCTCGACCCCGGATATCTCCAGCTCGAACTAACCGAAAGTGTGCTCTTGTCCAATGCGGATGTAATGTTCGAGGTTCTTCTAGACCTGAAAGATATGGGATTGAAGCTGGTAATCGACGATTTTGGAACTGGCTATTCGAGCCTTAACTATCTGCGGCAATTTCCAGTGACAAAACTCAAGATCGATCGCTCTTTCATCAGGGACGTCGCTCTAAATACAGACGACGCAGCTATTACCACCGCGATCATCAACATGTCGAAAGGTCTCAACCTGAAGGTTCTTGCTGAGGGAGTCGAGAACAAAGCTCAGTTATCGTTTCTTCGGAACCAGGGATGCGACGAGTTCCAAGGCTATTATTTCAGCCGCCCTCTGAAAGTCGAAGACGCCGCCAACATTCTTCGGAGGCCCTTGCCGGCAATCAAGGACGAACTGTAACCTGGAATCGCGCCATGAACCCCATATACTAGCGGTATCTTCGAGCGGGAGGATAAGTGGCGGAAGCGCGCCTAACGCAGTCAGAAACACACTTCACCGCGGCAAGAGTTTCCTCTGAGTCAAAACTAACGAACTTATCGCGCTCCAAAAAGCGTGACGCACCGGACACTGCTGCCGTGAATAATGCTCCAGATAAGTTCCACCGCTGCTAGCGGCAATTTGAAGTGGTATCTTCACTCCGGTGATATAAAATAAGAACTCACTATTCTGAGCTCACTTATCTGTAACTAAAATGTCATGACATTTCTATAAGTTAAAATCTTCTTATAGACCTGCAACTTAAATGTCATCACAAACTCCAACTTAGATGCTATTACTTGTGAGTTTTTAACTGGTTACATACTAGGGATTTTCATTTCATTAACGTTCGCATATAAATGCAATAACACACCGGGTTTCTTTGCGGACGACAACTCAGTGTGTGCCGGTAAATGTACGACATCGGCACATCCCTGATCGCGCTGCTCGCCTAGCGCGTCGCTGCACCTGTGCGTGTGTGAAAGGCATTGCCAGATAATGCGATCATTATTTTCTGCTCTCCGTTCGTCATGTGCCGCCCTCTGCAGCCATTCCAAAGCATTCACACTTTCAATCGCTGCCTTGTTTCTTGTGCTGTCGTTTCTGGGCGCTCCTGTGTCCGCGCAAAACACAACGATCAGTGGCACAGTCTATATGCCCAACGGCACCGACGTGCTGCCAAACGTGTTGGTCTATGTAACGACCGGGACAGTCACGGTGCCGGCTTCAGGAGCAAAGTGCCCGGGAACCGCGGCAGCGGGGTGCATTACCGCGTCGACCACCCTCCCGATCGTGGTAGGGTCGGGTACCGGCGTATATGCCTATACCTATACCGCGGTGGATGGCACCTTTACGCTGAGCAATGTGCCGGAAAACACCGTCTATACCTTGGTCATCCAGTCTGGCAAGTGGATGAGTGAGTTCACCGAGGATGTCGGCACCACGGCTATCACGGGAATCGTCGTGGAAATGCCGTCCAGCCACAACGCTGGCTATTTAAACCCGCAGCCTACGAGCGCTCCTACGCCGGCACAAGGAAACATTCCCCTGATCGCCGTCGCGACAGGAAGCGCCGATGCCGTGGAGTGCGTTCTGCGCAAAACGAACTATGGTGTAGGCCTTAACGATTGCGAATTCACGGACGATGCGGGCAATGTTCCTAGTGGTTGTTCCGTGGGTGCAGGCGGGCGCATCCACTTTTACCAGGGTGACGCAAAGTCTGGAGCGGTCATCAGTTCGACGACTCCACTGGAAACCGCGCTCATTGCGGGGACGAGTACAACACCATTGGCTAGCTACGATTTGTTGATGCTTCCTTGTCAGGGGGACGCAAGCGCCACCGAATCAGACGCGAATATTGACCAATTAATCGCTTATACGAGCGCGGGCGGCCGCGTCGCCGCTACCCACTATAGCGATGTATGGTTGGATAGCACCGAAAAATACGCGGGAGCGAGCTTCTCGGGAGCAGCAACGTTTACTACCTCAACGACCCCCAAAGCTGGTTCAGGCAGTACTCTTGGGACCTCCGGCAACGGCTATGGAATCGGTTCCATTAATACCGATTTCACCGCCGGCTCGACGCTCTCCTCATGGCTCTACGAGAACGGGTACTCGGCGAACGGCACGTTGGGAACGCCAAATTCCGGCACAGAGGGTGAGATAGAGATCAGCTCGCTGCGTATCAATGTAGCGTCAGCGATTCCACCAACCCAGACGTGGCTGACGCTCAATCAGGAGACCGGCAGCAACTATGCCGGTCCTCCTGATTCCCCGATCATGCAGATGAGCTTCAACACGCCAGTCGGCGCCGACGAAACCTCGCAATACGGCCGCGTGATGTTCAACGACTATCACGTGGAGAACATCTCCGGCCCGTCGAACACCACCCTCTTTCCAGCGGAGTGCCCGACCTTGAGCGGCGAAGCTGAGGTTGAGCAGCAGAAACTCCTGGAGTATGGGCTCTTCGATCTCACAAATGCCGTGACTCCGGTAGTTGTGCCCTCGATGACCATCACTCTCGGGAACAGCCCAGCGACCTTCTATGAGGGCGACAGCGCCGACAACATCACGGTAGATATTACCAACGGCGCCACCGCGCTCAGCGCCACCACGGCCTTGCCCATCACCCTGGGCATTACGCTGCCCTCGGGCCTCACGGCCACCGCCATTGCGGAGACAGATTCCACCGGCGGCTGGAACTGCTCTGTGATTACACTGACCTGCTCCCAGACCACCGGAATCGCCGCCAGCGCTAATTATGCATTTGAAGTTACCGTGAGCGTCGCGGCCAACGCCACCGGGGGCGCCACCTCCGCAAGCGAGCCGGTAGTGGCATCTGTTTCCAGCCCGACGTTCTCCGCCACACAAACGGGGACGTTGTCCATCACCGCCGACGAACATGCTGCCGTCACCTGGGCCGCGCCCTCTGCCATCACCTATGGCACGGCTTTGAGCAGCACACAGTTGGATGCCGCGGGCAATGCCGGCGGCAACACCACCCCCAACGCCAACGGTACCTACGTCTACAGCCCCGTGTTGGGAACGGTGCTCTCTGCAGGGTCACATGCGCTGGAGGTCACCTATACGCCGGGATCGGGGTATCCGAGCTATACAGGCTCCGGGACGGCAAGCGTCACGCTGACCGTGAACCAGGCAACACCGACGATCACCTGGCCAACAGCCAGCAGCATCACCTACGGACAGACACTGGCCTCTTCCACGCTGAGCGGTGGAACCTCAACTCCCGCCGGCACCTTCGCCTTCACC
>Ga0187847_10001646_pt1 | contig 19663 bp, 14 predicted proteins | sample June2016WEW_4_10_FD_132458 | JGI IMG/M metagenome (GOLD analysis project Ga0187847, IMG submission 132458) | Peatland microbial communities from SPRUCE experiment site at the Marcell Experimental Forest, Minnesota, USA - June2016WEW_4_10 | ecosystem: Environmental > Terrestrial > Soil >...
CATCTCCTGCCCAACACCAACGCCGCCAAGCGCGCCGCCCACGCAGACTCCGTCGTCCGCCATCTCCTCTCCATCTACGCGGCAGGATTCCCTCTCATCCTCTGCGGTCTCATCGCCGGCATCCTCTATCTCATCCTGCGCCCCGCCGCCGTCCGCCGCTCCCTGCAATACGCCGTCTCCGCAGCATTCAATCCCACCACGCCCACCGCCGCGCGACCCACCCCCACCCTTCCCCTCGCCGGCTGGATCTTTCTCCTCTGGCCCCTCATCGCGACCCTCTTCTACATCGTCAATCACACCTACGTCCAGACGCGTTACATCCTGGTCACTGCGCCGGCCCTCACCCTCGTAATTCTGGTTCTCGCCCTCCAGTCCGCGCCGCGCGCCGCCCGCTTCGTCTACCTCGCCGCGCTCGCCGCATCCCTCGCCATCAGCCTCATCACCGTCCGCCCCTTGATCCGCAACAAATCCATCGACTGCCAAACCACCAAAGACCTCGCCCTCTTCATCCACGACCACATCCCGCCCGGCGCGCCTGTCGCCGACTACGCCATCGGCGAGATCGCCTTCTTCTCCCAGCACCCCATCCTCGACACCAGCGGAATCACCCGCCCCGACGCCGTCCCCTATCTCAATGCCCCACCCACGGCCATGATCCTCTGGGCGCGCTCCCAGGGCGCGCGGTACTGGATCGGCAATCGCCCCACCCCCGACTCCATCCTCATCTTCTCCATCAACCAGAGCTTCGCCACTTGGTCCCTCCACCCCGCGCTCTACGCCTCCTCCAACCGCATCGAACTCTGGAAGCTCCCCCCAGAACCGCCTTCCTCAATGGTCCGATAAATCTGTCATCCTGAGCGGAATGCAAAAAATCAAAGTTGTCATCCTGAGCGGAGTGACTCACAGTTTCATCGTGAGTCACGCAGTCGAAGGACCTGCGGTTGTTTGTTTTAAGTTGTCATCCTGAGCGGAGTGACTCACAGTTTCACCCTGAGTCACGCAGCCGAAGGACCTGCGGTTGTTTGTTTTACGTTGTCATCCTGAGCGGAGAGACTCACAGTTTCATCGTGAGTCACGCAGCCGAAGGACCCCGAAGCCGCTCGCACCACCCATACAGCTCGAACCTTTCTCCCACAAACTCGCCGGGTGCCCCATCCATCGCGTACTTTGCGATCGGGGTCCCCGGCGAGCTTGCTCACTGGGGTGAGGATGGGTGGGATGCGTGCATCAAGACACAGAAAAGCCCGGCACACAGCCGGGCCTTTCCTTTTAATAACCGTCAACCGTCAACCTACGTCGTAATGTCCACCCCGCGCCAGAACGCCACATGGTGTTTCACGCTGCGCGCCGCGGGCTTCGGATCGGGGTAGTACCACGCCGCATCCGGGTTCTCCTGTCCATCCACCACCAGCGTGTAGTACCGCGCCTGCCCCCAGGTGTTGCTCGATGTCGTCGAGCTGGCCCGGAAATACTCCCGGTTCATCGATTCGTCAGGAAAGTAAACAACTCCCTCAACCGTCTCAACCGTCTCGCTTTCGGCGAGGGTCTGACCATTCCACACTGCCTTAGCCATAGACTAACCCTGCATTCTTTTCAAGAAGTTACAACACCAGCGGAGAAAACCCGACTGGCATCCCAGGCTCTCAAGCCCAACATTCCACATCGCCTTTGTATCAGAGTTGACAAAAAAACGAAAGCCCTCCCCTCCGCCAGCAGGTGGGAAGGGCGGTCCTGCCAGGCAGGTTGATCGGAAGGGCACGGCTTCAGCCGTGCCAAAAAAATCGCCCACTATTTATGAATGGATTCGCTGACTTGATTGCGAAGCAATCAAGTCAGCGAAAAATGAGCCGCAATCAATCTGCTCCACGTCTCATCGAAGCATCCTACGCCACGCTCTCCACCACCGCCCGCGTCTTCTCCGGGTCAGGCATCGCCAGCACAGGAACCGCCGCCGGAGGCCCAATCTTCTTCTGGAACCCGCACTCCGGCGTCTTCGGCTCTTCCACCTTCGCCCCCTTCCTCGGCCGCCGCTTGGGCAGCGCCTCGCGGTTGTTCGGGCACACCAGGAAGACGCCCTTCGCGTTCGACAGCTCCAGCAGGTACGCGCTATCGCACTTCGGGCACACCTCGTTCACCATCTTCTGGTTGCTTGAGAAATCGCACTTGGGATAGTTCACGCATCCGTAGAACGTATCGCCCCGCTTCGTCTTCCTTACCGCAACGTCGCCGCCGCACTTCGGGCACGGCACCTCCAGCAGCTCCTGCTTCACGTACTTGCACTTCGGATAGCCGCTGCACGCAATGAACTCGCCGTACTGCCCGTCGCGTTGCAACATCGGCTTGCCGCACTTCGGACACAGCTCATCCAGCACCACCGGCGGCTTCTGCTGCACCTTCTGCGTCAGCTTGCGGATCGTCTTGCACGGCGGGTCTTCCGAGTAGCCCGGACAGCTCATGAACGGCCCCCACGGCCCATTGCGCAACACCATCACACGCCCGCAGTTGTCGCAGAACTCCTCCTCAGGAACATCGTCCGCCCCCGGCGCGCTCAGGTCCGGCTTGGCCGCGAAGTTCTCCTTCGTGAAGTCGCAGCTCACCTGCTCCACCGTCACCTTCTTGCCCGCCGCCTGCGCCAGCTCGATCGCCGCCGCCATCTCACCCGCGTCGCTAACCTCCTGCGAAAACTCCGTCACATGCCCATTCGCCGCCTTCACCGTCATGGGGAACTTCAACGCCGTCACGATCTTCTTCGTCACCGCCTTCGCGTCCTTCTTCCACGGCCCGGCGGAGACGGTAATCGGCTTCAACCGGCTGAAGTTCGAGCAGGAATAAAAACTCCCGAACTTGCCCCACTTCAAATACAGCGGGCTCCCGCACTTGTCGCAGATCTCGTTGGTCGCGTGTTCCATCCGCTTGATGTCTTCCATCTCCCTGGCCGCAACCACCAGCTCCTGCTCAAAGTGGTCGTAAAAGCCGTTCAGCAGGTCGGTCCATTTTTCCTGGCCGTCCTCCACCGCATCCAGCTCGCTCTCCAGCTTCGCCGTGTATAGCAGGTCGAAGATGTACGGAAAGTTCTTCACCAGCAGCCCCGTCACAACGGTGCCAATCTCCGTAGGCACAAACTTCTTGTCGATCTTCTTCACATAGTCGCGGTCCTGGATCGTGTTGATGATCGACGCATACGTCGATGGCCGCCCGATCCCTCGCTCCTCCAGCGTCTTCACCAGGCTCGCCTCGTTGAACCGCGGCGGCGGCTGGGTAAACTTCTGCTCCGAATCGATCGCGATCTTCTCCAGCGTCTGCGCCGCCGTCAGCTCCGGCAGGATCGTGTCCTCCGATCCGCCCTCCCACACCTTTAAATATCCGTCGAACTTCAGCACGCTTCCCGTCACGCGGAAGTCGTACGTCCGCTCCGCCTTCGCAGTAATATCCACCGTCGTCTGGTCGAAGATCGCCGGCGTCATCTGGCTCGACACAAACTTCTGCCAGACGAGCTTGTACAGCTTGTACTGCTCTTCGCTCAAGCTGGCGCGAATCGACTCCGGCGTAAAGTCCACCCGCGTCGGACGGATCGCCTCATGCGCATCCTGCGCCTGCGCCTGCCGCTTGCCTGCAAACTCATTCGCCTTCTCCGGCAGATATTTCTTGCCCAGCTTCGCAATAAACTCGCGCGCCTCCGCAATCGCATCCGGCGAAACGCGCGTCGAGTCGGTCCTCATATATGTAATCAGTCCGACCGTTCCTTCCTTGCCAATCTCCACGCCCTCATACAATCGCTGCGCCACGCCCATCGTCCGTCGCACGTTGAAGCCCAGCTTGCTCGCTGCGTCCTGTTGCAGCTTGCTGGTGATATACGGGGCCGTCGGGTTCGCCCGCCGCTCCTTCTTCTCCACCCCGCGCACACTCCACTTCGCGCGCTCCAACTCGGCCACCACCTCCGCGACAGCCTCCCCGTCCGGCAGCGCACTTGAGATGAACTGCTCTTTCCCCTCCGCGTCCACGCCGTTCGAGACCCGCGCCGCAACTCCATCCACGCCCACAAACTTCGCCGTGAACTCTTCGCTCTTCGCCGTCTTCAGCTTCGCATCGATGTTCCAGTACTCCACCGGCTTGAAATCGTTGATCTCCTGCTCGCGCTCCACAATCAGCCGCAGAGCCACCGTCTGCACCCGCCCCGCGCTCAACCCGCGCCGCACCTTCTCCCACAGCAGCGGCGAGACCTGATAGCCCACCAGCCGGTCCAGCACCCTCCGCGTCTGCTGCGAGTCCACCAGGTTCTCGTCAATGTCGCGCGAGTGCGCAAACGCCGCCTTCACCGCCTTCTGCGTGATCTCGTTGAACGTCACCCGCCGCAGCTTCGTCTTGTCCTTCATCACCGGCAGCAGCTGCATCGCCAGGTGCGCCGCTATCGCCTCGCCCTCGCGGTCCGGGTCCGGCGCAAGATAAACAAACTCCGACTTCGCCGCCAGCTTCTTCAGCCGCTCCACCACCTTCTCCTTGCCCGGAGAAACAATCAGCGTCGGCTCAAACGTCCTGTGCTCAAGCTCCACTCCAATGTCGTTCTTCGGCAGGTCCATGATGTGACCGATCGAGGCCTCCACCACATACTCGCTACCCAGATATTTATTGATCGTCTTCGCCTTCGCCGGCGATTCCACGATCACAAGTGACTTTGCCATTCGTCCCCTTCAATTCAAATTCCGATTGCCGCGCGGCAATCCCCGTCTTCTTCCACCGTTCCATTAGCGAACCTAACACGGAACCGCAAAAAGATGCGAACCCACCGCCCTCGCCAAAAACTCCGGCGCCAGTCGAGAATCTACACCCATACACTCCCCCACCACAAATCCGTCTCACAATGAGTTCAGTTAAAGATGCACCCAAATCTCAGGTTGTCATCCTGAACAGAATTCAAAATTGTCATTCTGAGCGCAGCAAAAAAAGAGTTGTCATTCTGAGCGCAGCGAAGAATCCCCGCATTTCGCTTTTGCCGTTGTCTGTTCTTGCTGTCATCCTGAGCGCGTCTTTCGAGCGCGAAGGACCCCGACGAAGCTCGTCCCGCCAATACCGCCTGGACCTTTCTCCCAACAACGCCGTCGTTGTCTGTTCTCAGTCCGCGCTTCACCCTCAGAAGCACCGTACGTAATTCTTCCCCGGCATCTGCTTCACCCGTCCACGCAGCTCCAGCTCGAACAGCGCCGTAAAGATCTCCGCCGATCCCAGCGTTCCTTCCAACCCCTCGATCAGCGTGTCCAGTTGCACCGACTCATCGCGCCGCAGTTTCTCCAGCACCACCCGTTCAGCCTCCGGCATCGGCTTCTCGTCTTCGAATAGAGATGCGCTGCCGCCCGTCTTCGATTCAATCTGCCCCGCCGCCTCCATCTCTTCTTCCAGTTGCAACCGGATCTGCGTCGGCAGGTCCTCCCATATGTCCTCCCACGTCGCAGTCAGCTTTGCGCCCTGCTTGATCAGCGTATTTGGCCCCCACGCAATCTTGTTCGTCACATTCCCCGGCACGGCGTACACATCCCGGTTCTGCTCCATCGCGCAGCGCGCCGTAATCCGCGTGCCCGAGTACTCGCCGCCTTCCACCACCAGCACGCCCACGCTCATCCCGCTCAGTATTCTGTTGCGTAACGGAAAGTTCTGCGGCGCCGGAAACGTCCCCAGCGGATACTCGCTCACAATCGCTCCGCCGCTCGCCACAATCCGCTCCGCCAGTTTTTTATTCTCCTTCGGATACACCACATCGATCCCAGTTCCCCACACCGCCACCGTCTTTCCGCCCGCATCCAGCGCGCCCTTGTGCGCGGCCGAGTCCACCCCGCGCGCCATTCCGCTCAGAATCGTTATCCTGCGGTTCGCCAGGTCGCGCGACAGCATCTCCGCCATTCCCACGCCATACGGAGTAGGGTGCCGAGTCCCCACCACCGCAATCCCCGGCCGCTCCAGCAACGTCACATCTCCGCGCACCCACAGCACCGCCGGCGGATCGTATATCTGCAACAGCCTTCCCGGATACTCCGCATCCTCGCGCGTCAGATAAAATCCGCCCGCCTCCGCAACCTGCTTCGCCTCTTTCTCCGCCGCCGCCCGCGCCCGTCCATCGGCCACAAACTGCGCCGCCTTCGCCGGCATCCCCGCCGCCTCCAGCTCAGTCAGCGAAGCCTCGAAGACCCGCTCCGCCCCGCGGAACGCACGCGCGTCCCCACCAGAACCATCCGCTCCCAGCCGTTCCATCGCCCGCGCAATCCGTGTCGGCCCCATCTCCGGCGTCAGCGCCAGCGCCATCCACCCCAGCCGCCCCACCTCGTCCCTCTTCAGCGCATCCCGCTCCGCGTCGCCGTTCGTCGTCATCGCTCTCCGTCAAATCCTTCGCAAATTAAAACCTGCGTCCGCAGGAGATTATCATGGTACCCAATGGTCGAAATGAAAAATCTCTCGCCCAGCATCGAATCCTCCGCAGGACGATGCCTCGGATTGGTTGGCGGCTTGGGCGTAGGTGCCACGATCCACTACTATCGCGAGTTGGCCAAAGCCCACGCCGAGCGCGGATGCGCCCTCGACACCGTAATCGTCCACGCCGACATCAATCTCCTCATGAATCTCGTCGCCGTCCACGATACCGCCGGCCTGGCCCGTTACCTCGCGCACATCATCCACCGCATGTCAGCGGCCGGAGCGCAGATCGCAGCCATTCCCGCCATCACTCCGCAGATCTGCGCGCCCGAGCTCGCCCTGCTCTCGCCCATCCCTCTGGTCAGCCCCATCGACGCAACGCTCGAATCTATCCGCGCCCACGGTATCCAGCGCGTTGCTCTCTTCGGCACCCGCTTCACCATCGAATCAAAGATGTTCGGTCAACTCATCAATGTCGAAGTCGTCACGCCCAACCCAGTCGAGATCGAAGCAATTCACAGGTCCTATGTCGCCCTTGCAACCACGGGCAGCGCCGACCCGACACAATACGAACTCCTCCGCAAAATCGCCCACACTCTGATCGAGCGCGACCACCTGGGCGCCATCATTCTCGCCGGAACCGATCTCTGCCTGCTCTTCAACGAAGCCAACACCGACTTCCCCCACATCGACGCCGCCCGCGTTCATCTCGATGAGATCATGCGCCAGCTCTTCGCCGCACCCGCCAAAGACAGCAGCGCATAAACTAATCTCTTGCCCCACTCGGCCCCATCCCGCCTGCGCGTCGCCGCCATCAACTTCCTCAATCCCGCGCCCCTCATGTGGGACTTCGACCACCCCCCGCTCGCCTCCGACCTCGCCGCCCGCTACCAGGTCCACTCCACTCAGCCCTCGCAGTGCGCCGTCGAACTGCTCAAAGGCCGCGCCGACCTCGGCCTCATCCCCATCGCCGCGCTCACGCCCGAACTGGCCATCGTCCCCGGCTGCGCCATCGCCTCGCTCGACCGTGTCCGCTCCATCCAGCTCATCCTCAAGCTACGTCAGCCACAAGCACTGGGTGCCCCACATCTCGATTTTGAGATGTGGGATAAGCGGGCCGCCGACTCCGCCTTCATCGTCCGCGCCCTCGCCCACGTCCGCACCATTGCCTCCGACACCGCATCCCGCAGCTCGCTCGCCTACGCCCAAATCCTCTTCCGCAAATTCATCGGCACCGCGCCTCAATTTCTCCCCGCGCCCGCCGACCCCATCGACATGCTCACCCACGCCGACGCAGCCCTGCTCATCGGCGACCCCGCGCTCGTCGCGCTCGAATCCCGCGCCCGCATCGAATCCGCCGTAGGCCCATGCCTCTGGCTCGACCTCGCCCACGAGTGGCACACCCGCACTAAACTCCCCTGGGTCGCCGCCGTCTGGGCCGTCCGCCCAGAAGCCCTTGCCGCCTCAGCCATCACCCCCACCCAGCTCACCCGAGACCTTCAGCTCTCCCGCGACCACGGCCTCGCCAACATCGACCAGCTTGTCGCCGAATGGACCCCCCGCATCGCCATCCCACCGGAGACCATCCGCCACTACCTCACCCGCAACATCCACTACACCCTCTCGCCCGCCTGCATCGCCGCCATCCAGATCTTCCGCAGCCACGCCGCCGAAGCCAGCCTCCTGCCTCCGCTTCCCACTCTCCGCTTCCTCTGACTCTTGCCGTCATCCTGAGCGGAGTTTGGCGCGCACTTGCGCCAAACGCAGTCGAAGAGCCTGTCCTGAGCGCAGCCGAAGGAACCCCCGCATTTCGTCGTTGTTTGTTTTACGCCCTATCCGCCTTATATCTCCCACTGCAACAGCGTCGCCGCCACGGTGAATCCAGCCCCTGCGCTGGCCAGCAGAACCAGGTCGCCCTTCTTCAGCCGGCCCTCCTCCATCGCCGTCTGCATCGCCATCGGGATGGTTGCCGCCGTCGTATTGCCAAAGCGGTCGATGTTGATGATCACCCGTTCCACCGGCAGTCCCAGCCGCTCCGCCGTCGACAGAATGATCCGCTTGTTCGCCTGGTGCGGAATGAAGCAATCGACGTCCTTGCCGGTCAGTCCGTTATTTGTCAGCACCGACTCGGTCGCCTCTGCCATCTTGCGCACCGCAAACTTGTACACTGCGGGCCCGTCCTGGTGGACGTAGTGCATCTTCTTCGCCACCGTCTCGGCCGACGGTGGATTCAGGCTCCCGCCTCCCGGCATGTAAAGCGATCCCGCGCCGGTCCCATCGATCTCGTGCCAGTAGTCGATCAGCCCCACCTCCCCTGCCGCGCACGGCTCCAGCAGCACGGCGCCCGCCCCGTCCCCGAAGATCACGCACGTCGTCCGGTCCGTATAGTCGATGATCGAGCTCATCGTGTCCGCGCCCACCACCATCACCTTCTTGTGCGCCCCCGTCTCCACCAGCTTCGCGCCCACCTGCAGCGCGTAGGGAAACCCCGAGCACGCAGCCGACAGGTCGAATCCCCACGCCCCCTTCGCCCCAATCTTCTCCTGGATCAGGCACGCCGTCGCCGGGAACAGCATGTCCGGCGTCACCGTCGCCACCACGATCACCTCAACCTCGCAGGCCTCGATCCCACGCGCCGCCAGGCACCGCCGTGCAGCCTCCGCGCCCAGGTCGCTCGTCGCCACGCCCTTGTCCACGATGTGCCGTTCACGGATTCCCGTCCGCTCCGTGATCCACTTGTCGTTGGTCGCCACCATCGTCTCCAGGTCGGCATTGGTCAGCAGCCGCGGAGGAACATACGTCCCCACCGAACTGATCTTCACCCGCACGCTCTTCTGCGCCTTCAACGTCAGACTCAATCCATCACCTCGCTGTCTCTTCTGGACCAACCCGGCCCCGAATCATTCTCTCCGACCCGCGCCCCAAGAACAAGTCCCAGCCCAAGTGCCTTATGCGAACCACAACTAAACACCGTCATCCCAACCAGACCCAAAACACCGTCATCCCGACCGGAGCGCGAAGCGCGCAGTGGAGGGACCCCCGCATTTCGCTTCTGCCGTTGCCTGTTCTCCGCCGCGCACCCTACATCGAACCATGTGCCCCATTCATCGCGCCTTTGTCTCATGCGATGAGTGGGAGTGCAGCCGCAACCCCTCGCGCACCTCCCGCCAAACCACGCTCAAATTTTTAAGAGGGACAATCCCGGCCAGCCCGTCGTCAACCAGCAACCAATCAACCGCATTAAAAAGTACCGGGCGACCTACTGCGCCCGTAATGACCCGTTGCCGTTGCTTCCTTCCGGACCTGGCGGGGTTGGCGGGATTACGTCGCGTAGGGCCCGGCACACCCCAAGTCTACCATCCTCCCGGAATCTGCATCCAACCCTTCAGGCCTTGATCTGGTCGCTGCAAAATCCTCTCTTGAACGGAGTCTTCCATGCTTCTTACAATTCTTCTCATCCTCCTGATCTTCGGCTCCGGCTTTGGCGGCTACCGCATGGGCCCGGGCCTCGGCTACTACGGCGGAGGCAGTATCTCGCTCATCCTCCTCATCGTCCTCATCGTCCTCCTCCTGCGCTGACCCGCCGTCCATCGCCCCTCCATCCCGGCGTGATATAACGTCTACGGAGCAGACCTCCGCGAATCAGAGCCGTATGCTGCCAGGAGATGACATGCCGCGACGCCTCGCCCTCACACTTCTCTTTGCCTTCCTCCCGATGGCGCTCTCCGCACAAACCATGACGTCCTTCACCGACTCCGGCGAGACCGATATTCTTCCGTACATGCCCTTCCATGCCGAGCGCGTTACCCATATGGAACGCAACCTCGCCGACGGCTCCGTCCAGTCCCGTGAAGTACACGAGACAATCGACCGCGACTCCAAGGGACGTCTCCTCATAGAGAGCAAAATCGTCACCTCAGGAGGAGTGCCGCCTGCCCAGGCAAACATTTTTCATCTGCTCATCGATCCGGTCGCACATGTCTCCACAAACTGGAACACTGCCTCGACGACCGCCATGACTCGGCCCGTCAGCCTTACCGCACACGTTCGCGTTACCGCGTCCCCGCTGACCCGCGAAGAGCCTCTCACCGTGCCCGAGGGGAAACTGCCTTATCCGGTCACAACGGAAGATCTCGGCAAACGCACCATCGCAGGACTCACCGCTATCGGAACGCGCACGACCACCACCGTCCCCGCCGACCACTTCTCAACTGCCAAGCCTGTTCTTGTCAGCCACGAAATCTGGATGTCGCCTGACCTGCAGATCACACTCCTCGAGATCGACAAGAGCCCCTTCACCGGAACCACAACCTCCGAGATCGTCTCTCTCTCCCGTGCCGAACCATCCGCCTCACTCTTCCACGTCCCGGACGGCCTGACGGTAAAAGCCTTCTCCTTCCCTAACGGCGGCGTCAACCTCGGCACTCCCCAGCCAGCGACGCCGACTCCCTTGCGCCAGCCATAGCTCCGATCTAACATCCTCCTCATGTCCCGCCTAGCCTTCGCCACGCTCCTGCTCCTCTTCGCTCTCCCGCTCCACGCCGCCGATGTCCGCGTTCGTGTCGATCCCGCCGCCCCGCACGCCAACCCCGGCAACGAGAACCTCACCGTCTTCCCCACCATCCAGAACGCCCTCGACCACCATCCCTTCGCCACGCCCAACCGCAACGGCACACCAGGCCGCGTCTTCATCGAGATCGTCCCCGGCACCTATCGCGAGCGAGTCATCGTCACCCAGAACCATCCCAACATCACCCTCCTCGGCCTCGGAAAATCCCCCTCCGACGTTGTCATCACCAACTCCCTCAACGCCAAGTCCGCCGGTGGCACCTTCTTCACCGAGACCCTCGAGATCAACGGCCCCGGCTTTGAAGCCGACAACCTCACCATCGAGAACGCCGCCGGTAATACCGGACAGGCCGTCGCCGTAGCCAACCGCTCCGACCGCTCCATCTTCAAGCACTGCCGCCTCCTCGGCCACCAGGACACGCTCTTCGCCGACTTCGGCCGCCAGTACTACCTCGACACCACCATCGAGGGCGGCGTCGACTACATCTTCGGCAACGCCGCCGCCGTCTTCGACCGCACCGAGCTTCACTCCAACGGCCCCGGCTTTGTCACCGCCCAGTCCCGCACATCGCCCACTCAGCCCACCGGCTTCGTCATCCTCAACTCCCGCGTCACCGCCGATCTCACCCAGGCCACGAATCCGGGTGCCCCATCCGAGCTCCGCTCGGGTGGGAATGACCCCGCCACTCCCGGTGCAAAGTCCACCGCCTCCGCGCACAACACCATCGGCCTCGGCCGTCCCTGGCGCGCCTACGCCCGCGTCGTCTACATCTCCACCGAACTCCCCGCCGACCTCAACCCCGCCGGATGGAACAACTGGTCCAACCCAGCCAACGAATCCACCGCCTTCTTCGCTGAATCCGACTCCACCGGCCCCGGCGCGTCTCCCGCCACGCGCGTCCCCTGGTCCCACCAGCTCACCCGCGCCCAGGCCGCTAAGTTCCTCCCCGCCCGCTTCCTCGCCGGCCCTCCCTCCGGCCCATCCCACTGGGACCCCATCGCCGCCGCCGCCAAGCTCCACTAGAAGTCATCTCATATACCCGTTTCGGAAGGGCACGGCTTCAGCCGTGCCGCAAAATGCCCAATAGTTATGGGGGCTTTAGCCACTGAAGCCCCTTGCACAGATTGAGTCGTGTTGATGAGATGGCCTTCGGCATCCCGCTGCATCGCGAACGAAGTCTCGCCATCGTCTCACCTCACCATTGACATACGATAACAATCGTACTACCGTGCTTGGTATGGTTCGCCGAGCAGCCCACACGCCCGACGCGCAAGAAACGAGGCCCCGCACAATGGACGAACGTCCCGCCCGCAAGCCCGCTCGCCGCACAAATCTCTTCCTCGCCGCCGCGCTCATCGCCCTCGCCGCGCCCATCGCCCGCGCCCAGTCACCCGCCCCAACCACCCCGCCAAACGCCACGCCCGCCGCCGCGCCACTGGCCTTTGACGCCATCTCCATCCACCCAACCAAACCTGGAATGACCACCACCATCAACGGCGTCACCACCAATCGCTCGTTTGCACGAGCCACGCCCGACGGCTACTCCGTCGGAAATGACACTTTGAAGGACCTCATCGTGGACGCCTACAACGTCAAGTGGGACTCCATCGTCGGAGGTCCAGACTGGATCGGCACCACTGGCTACGACATCGACGCCAAGGTCACCCCCGCCGCCGACGCTCCTCCGCCCAAGCTCACCAGAGCCCAGCGCAAGCAAATGATCCAGTCGATGCTCGCCGACCGCTTCAAGCTCATCGTCCACGACGAAACCAAAGATGCCCCTATCTACGAGCTCGAACTCGCAAAGAGTGGATCGAAGCTCCCCGAATCAACACCCGGCGACGGCTTCGCCAAGGGGATCAAAGGGCCCGACGGCAATCCCATGCCCATCGGCTACCCGGCGATGCTCAGTCGCGGCCATCTCTTCGGTCAGGCGGTCACCATTGACTCGCTCATCGACTATCTGAAGCAGGAACTCAAGCGCCCCGTCGTCGACAAGACCGGCCTCTCCGGAAAATACGACCTCTCCCTGGAGTGGACGCCGGACAACACCCCGGACGACTCACCACTCGCCGGCGGCCCATCGCTCTTCACCGCCCTCCAGGAGCAGCTTGGCCTCAAACTCACCTCCACCCACGGCCCTGTCAAGACCCTCGTCATCGACCACGTCGAGCTCCCCTCGCCAAACTAGCCGCGCGCCCCACATCTCGATTTTGAGATGTGGGTTCTTCCCCCGCGTACCATCTCCGTACTTCCCGCCAACCCCCGTTGCGCGAGACAATCGACTCCATGCACCGCCTCCGCCTCGCCGCACTCCTTCTCCTCGCAGTTGCCCTCCCCGCCGCCGCGCAGACCCTCGCCCGTCCCGGCATGACAAACTTCGGCCAGAACTCCGATCCCTGGTGGCGTCGCGCCGTCTTCTATCAGGTCTCCTCAAGCCCCGCCAACCCTCCAGGCGGAAGCCCCGCCGAACAGCTCCGGCTCCAGCAAACCGCCGACTTCAAATCCATCGCCGCCCGTCTCGATGCCCTGCGCTCCCTCGGCGTCGACGCACTCGTCGTCCCAATGCCCCCTCTGCCCTCCTCGCTCGAGCCTGATCCCGCCCTCGACGACTTCGACGAGCTCATCCATCAGGCCAGCCGCCGCGGAATCCGTGTCCTTGCCACCTTCCCCGCCCCCTCCGCCACCGCCGATCTTCCTGCAATTGCGCGCTTCTGGCTCTCCCGCGGAGTCGCCGGCTTCCACATCCTCACCCCGCCCGGAACCAGCCCGCAGTTCGCCGAGGTCATCGTGCAGACCCTGCGCAAGATCACCTCGAGCGCCGTCGGCCAGCGCATCGTCCTCTCCGACTTCGACCCCAACGCCAGCGCAACTCCCGTCCCCTTGCCCGCCTCGCGCCAGTCCTCCCGCACTGCCTCCACCCGTCGCGCCAGCCGCTCCGGAGACCCCCTCAACGCCCAGCTCCAGGTCGATTCAGAGTTCTCCCACCTCGATCTCCCCAATGCCGAAAACCTTCGTCTTCTACTTACGAAATCACTGGTTAATCAAAACATTCTGCTGGATTTCCTCCAACCAACCCCGCCTCCAGGCTCGCCCGATCCTTATCCCGCCCTGGCCCGCGCCATCTCCGCCATCCAGCTCACAACTCATCCCGCCGCGCTCATCGACGCCAGCCCCAGCCTTGTCCTTCAGCCCGACGCAACCCCCATCCCCGATGTCGCGCCCCAGCCCGCCGCCGCACGCACCCTCGCCGTCAACCGTCCCGCGGCAACCTCGCTCCCCGCCGCTCCACCAGCCCCAACCCTGGCTGATTGGATCGGCAAACTCAGCGCCCTACACCACGGCAACGCCACCGTGCGATACGGCTCTGTCAACGTCCTCGACTTCGACGCCCAGAACGCGCTGGTCTGGATCATCCGTCCCGCCACGAACTCCGCTCTCACCCCGCCGGTCGTCGTCGCCTGCAACCTCTCGTCCTCGCCGCTGCGCCTGTCGCTCACCTCCGCCGTTCACAGCCTCAACCTGCGCGGATCGTTTCTGCTCACCCTGCTCCGCTCAGACCAGGCAATGGGCCCGCAGGACCTGGACGCCGTAACCCTCCCGCCCTTCGCCGTCTACATCGGCGAACTCCACCGCTGACCGGCGAGCTGCACTGTCCTTTGGCTTGTCATTCCGCAGCCCCACGCGTCCTCATTCTGGCGCAGCTCAACAGAAAGTGTCATCCTGAGCGGAGTTTGGCGCGCACCTGCGCCAAACGCAGTCGAAGGACCTGCGGTTGTTTGTTTTGCGTCCTCATTCTGGCGCAGCCAGAATCTCCGTACTGGCCTTTGTCCCTTTTGTTTGTCATTCCGCAGCGCAGCGGAGGAATCTGCTTTTGCCCTTGCCGTTGCCTGCTCTTGCTTGTCCTTCCGCAGCGCAGCCAAATTGAGAATTGTCATTCTGAGCGCAGCGAAGAATCCCCGCATTTCGTCGTTGTCTGTTCTTGCTGTCATCCTGAGCGGAGCAGCTCGCGTCCTTTGCGAGTTGCGCTGTCGAAGGACCCCGATGAATTCCACGTCTAAGCAACCCTCCACCCCTTTCGCCCACCAAACTCCGCCCTCGCCCTTGCCTGCCCTTCTCTTACCCCTGACCACTTGCCGCTACTCGTCCCCCTCCCGCAGCTTGGCCAGCACTGCAAAGTCCTCCAGCGTCGTCGTATCGCCCCGAACCTCGCCGGTCGTCGCCAGCTCCCGCAACAGCCGCCGCATGATCTTGCCACTCCGTGTCTTGGGCAGTGTCTGCGTGAACCGCAGGTTGTCCGGCCGCGCCAGCGCTCCTATCTCCTTCGCCACCCACTGGCGCAGCTCCTGGCGCAGCTCCTCGCTCGGAGCATACCCCTCATCCAGCGTCACAAACGCCGCAATCGCCTGCCCCTTCATCTCGTCGGGACGTCCCACCACCGCCGCCTCCGCCACCTTCGGGTGCGCCACCAGAGCCGACTCGATCTCCATCGTCCCCAGCCGGTGTCCGCTCACGTTGATCACGTCGTCCACCCGTCCCATCAGCCAGTAGTAGCCGTCCGCGTCGCACCGTGCGCCGTCCCCCGTAACGTAGCTCCCCGGAATCTCGCTGAAGTAAGCCTCCTGGTAGCGCGCCGCATCGCCCCAGATCGTCCGCGCCATCGAAGGCCACGGCCGCCGCACCACCAGCAGCCCGCCCTGCCCCGCCGCCACCGGCCCGCCCTCTTTTGTAACCACTTCAGGCACAATCCCGAAGAATGGCCGCGTCGCCGACCCCGGCTTCGTCGCCACCGCACCCGGCACCGGCGCAATTATGATTGCCCCTGTCTCCGTCTGCCAGAACGTATCCACAATCGGGCACCGCTCCTTGCCAATCTCGCGGTGATACCACATCCAAGCCTCGGGATTGATCGGCTCGCCCACCGTCCCCAGCAGCCGCAGCGACGCCAGCGAGTGCCGCCTCACCCACTCGTCGCCCCACTTGATGAACGCCCGGATCGCCGTCGGCGCGGTATAGAAAATCGTCACCTTGTGGTCGTCGATGATCTTCCAGAATCTATCGTTCGCCGGAAAGTTCGGCGCGCCCTCGTACATCAGCACCGTCGCCCCGTTCAGCAGAGGCCCATACACAACGTAAGAATGCCCCGTCACCCAGCCGCAGTCCGCCGTGCACCAGTACACATCGTCCTCGCGCAGGTCGAATACGTACTTCGCGGTCAGGTAGCTTTGCACCGCGTAGCCGCCCGTCGTATGCACCAACCCCTTCGGCTTCCCCGTCGTCCCCGATGTGTACAGGATGTACAGCAGGTCTTCGGCGTCCATCCACTCCGCGTCGCATTCATCCTCCGCCGCGGCCATCAGATAGTGCCACCACAGGTCGCGCCCTTCCTTCATCCCGGCAGATTTCGATCCCTTCCCCGCCCGCTGATACACCACCACATTCCGCACCGTCGGGCACCGGTCGATCGCCTCATCCACAATCGCCTTCAGCCCCACCTCCACGCCGCGCCTGTAGCTCACGTCCTGCGTCAGCAGCAGCACGCACTGGGAATCGTTCACGCGGTCCACAATCGCCTGCGCAGCGAACCCTCCGAAGATCACCGAATGCACCGCCCCAATCCGCGCGCACGCCAGCATCGCAACCGCCAGCTCCGGCCCCATCCCCATGTAGATCGCCACCCGGTCGCCGCGCTTCACTCCCAGCCCCTTCAGCACGTTCGCGAACCGCTGAACCAGCGTGTGCAGTTCCCCATAACTAATCCGCCGGACTTCGCCCGGTTCGCCCTCCCACAGCAGCGCCGTCTTCTCCCGCCGCGCCCCCGCCGCATGACGGTCCACGCAGTTGTGGCTCAGGTTCAGCTTTCCGCCCACAAACCACCGCGCCGACCCCATCTCCCCTTCGAGAACCTTCTCCCACGGCGCAAACCACTCCAGCTCGCCCGCCGCCTCCGCCCAGAAAGCCTCCGGCTCCTCCACGCTGCGCCGGTACATCGCCTCGTACTCTTCCACGCTCCCCACGCGGGCCTTCGCCGCGAACTCCGCCGGCGGCGGAAACACCCGGTTCTCCCGCAGCAGCGACTCCACATTCGTTCCAACCGATGTCTGCAAGTTCGTCCCTCGCCGTCGTTGTGCCGCCGTCTAGGGATCAACGGCTTGGCACTAACTCAGATGAACGAAACCCCCCGCGCGATGGTTTTCTTTGTCGCTCGGGTGCGCTCTCACAGCGCCGCCGCCCCATTGAAGGGCAGAATCCGCGACCTCACCTCCAGCTTGTGGAAGTTGCGATAGCTGGCCTTGAACGTCCACACAATCGGATGGAATGTACCGCGCCCGCTGGCAGTACGCGAGGTGATCGTGGCCGGCATCCAGAAGCTCTTCCCATCCAGCACCACCGGCGCATAGTCCACAGAGAGCGCCCACTCGCCCACAATCGCCCCGTAGCCCATCTCGTCTCCGGGAATGATGGTGTGATGCGGAGTCGTCAGTTCCATCCGCGTGATCTGCATGGTTGCGCGGTCGATGAAGACCTGCCCTCGTCCGTTCTCCTGCAGCAGGCAGCCGCCTTTGTTCTCCGGAGTCAGCACGCTCACGAAGCGGATGACGATTGGCGCCTGCGCATCGTTCCGCTTGGTTCGCCCCAGCGTGTAGTTCATGCACGACTGCTGACTCAGCGAGACCACGGCAAGTCCGCCCTCGAACGCTCCGTGCACAATCGACGGGCCGCCGATCTCCTGCGTTGTCGCGGGCCGCCCATTCACCGTCTTCACCTCGCGCGACTCCTCCAGCGTTGTCGTATGGTCGGCGTTCACAACGCGCTTCAGGCGGAAGACGGAATCCGTAACCGTCTCCTGATCGTGTACGTCCGGCACCATCCGAGAAACCACATGCTCGTCGCAGAAAAAGCTCGGCACGCCTGAATCGTATTGCTCCAGGTTCTCCTGTAGCCGCTGTAGAACCTCCTCCAGCGTCGGCGTCTTTGTCTTCTGCGCTACCCCCGCGCGCAGTCCCGCCACTGCGCCAAGCAGCAAAGTAACCACCAGCAGCAATGATCTGCGCAGAGTCATGGCGCGGGTACCTCGCCGGGCAGTATCCGCGACGTCACTTCCAGTTTATGGTAGTTGCTGTATTTCGCGTTGAACGACCAGACCGTCGGTCCGCGGCCTCCCGTCATCTTCGCGTCGATAGTTTTCGTCAGCCAGAAGGTCTTTCCTTCCAGCACCACGCCTGCATAGTCGATCGAGGCAACCCAGGTCCCCGTGGTCGGCGGAATGATGAGGCCTTTGGCGTTCTTGCCGCCCGCGAATATCGTGTGTTTGGGGACCTTGAACTCCAGATGTCTCACCTGCATCGTCGCGGGATCGATAGCAACCAGCCCCGTCCCGTCCTCCGTTAGCACGCAATTTGCCGGACGCTCATTGGCGGGTTTACTGGCGAATTCGACGATGTACGGATCGCCCGGCTTGTCCGCATGGATGGGACGCAGCCGGTAGCTCATACAGGCCGTCTGGCTGAGCGACACGATAACAGGCCCGCCCGAGAAGGCCCCGCTGAAGATGGCCGGGCCGCGGATCTCTTCGCCTTGTGCGGCGCGACCGTTGACCGTCTTGATGTACCGCGACTCAGTGAGAGTCGTGTCGCCGTCGTCGTTCACAGTGCGTTTCACGCGGAAGGTCGAATCCGTAACCGTGTTTTGACTCGGGCTCCCCGGAAATATCGTCGACACCACATGCTCGTCGCACAGAAAGCTGGGAATGCCGTGGTGATATGCGTCCAGATTGTCTTGCAGCTTCTGAAGAATGCCTTCGAGCGTCGGCGTCCCCGTCTTCCACTCGGCAGTCGTGGTCTGCTGCGCCCACGTCGCGGACGACAACCCCACAAGCGCAACCACCGAAATGGCCATGGTTAATCTTCTGGAAATCATGGTTGACTCGTTTCTCCCGGTGCGCCTTTCGCTGCATCTGGTTTCATTGTAGCCAGTCCCTTCTCCACCTTCAGCGGAATCTCCAGCGTGCCAACCTTGTTGGAGGTCTTATCCAGGACGCCGATGCGGACGAAGAGCTGGCCTGCGGGCAGGTCGATCTGCTGAGAGAAATTGAGCGGCTTATTGCTCGCAACCGTCGTGTCGTTCAGCGACATCGTTACAGTCTGGCTGAGCCCGGTCACCAGCTTCGCGTCCGCGTCGTAGGCGGCAATGTCCAGTTCGACGGAGCCGTTGTGCGTCGCGTTGGGGCGGTCGGTGTAGGCGAGACGGCCAGCAGAGATGGAGGTACTGAACTCGTAGCGGGCGAGCGGCTTGTCCTTGAAGCTTGCGTCCAGCGTGCCCATCACCGGCGGATCGCCCGCCTTCGCCGCCATCGCACTCGGCTCCACGCGCACATCAAAAATAATCTGCTCGGAGGTCGGCATGCTGCGGCTCATCGCGGCGCGCATGTTCCCGTCAACGACCTCCGGCGCAATCGTGGCCAGCGTCAGCCCCGGCACTGGTTTGATCGTCGCGGGATCGACTGCGTCGTAACTCTCGCGATAGACCAGATGCAGCCCCGGCTGATCGACGCTGACCTTAATCGTGTGATGTGCGTAGTTGTACTTCGTGCCCGGCGGCACATAGGTGAGGGTGTAGTAGTTGCCGCCTTTGTCGACGGCCTGCGCGATCAGTCCCGCCAGATCGTTGGAGTTGTAATACGCATATCCGCCA
>Ga0187847_10001647_pt1 | contig 19662 bp, 14 predicted proteins | sample June2016WEW_4_10_FD_132458 | JGI IMG/M metagenome (GOLD analysis project Ga0187847, IMG submission 132458) | Peatland microbial communities from SPRUCE experiment site at the Marcell Experimental Forest, Minnesota, USA - June2016WEW_4_10 | ecosystem: Environmental > Terrestrial > Soil >...
CCGGCGCTGACCAGGTCGAGCAGTTCGTGTTGGAACGGATCGCCGAGGGCTCGGACTATCTGAAGATCATCTCCGGCACCGGGGGCCTCTGGCCCTCGCTCGAACCGGAAACCATCCGGGCCCTGGTCGTGGCCGCGCACGACCAGGGCGTGATCGTGGTCGCTCACGTGAGCTCGACGGGCGGACTCGAGGAGGTCGTCGCCGGCGGCGTCGATGTGGTGGCCCACGTCCCGGTGAACGCGGAGCTCGACCAGGCCCTCGTCGACTTGATGGCCGAAGCGGGCATCGTGGTCGGTCCGACACTGGCCACCATCGAGAACACCCTCGGCGAGCGCGGTGGCGCGGCAGTCGTCGCCGACCCCCGGCTCGCGAAGGCGCTCGGCGACAACTGGGTCCGTCGCTTGACCTCGGACGCCTCAGAACCGCCCGGACGGATCATGGCGCCCTACGCTCGGGCCGAGGGCAACGTGCGACAACTGGCCGACGGGGGAATCACGCTGCTGGCGGGCACGGACGCCCCGAACCCGGGGACGGTCTTCGGCGCGAGCCTGCACCGCGAGCTCGAACTCCTTGTGCGGTGCGGCCTCAGCACGGCGAAGGCCTTGGCCTCGGCCACGTCGGAACCGGCGCGGGTCTTTGGCCTCGTCGACCGGGGACGTGTCGCCACGGGGCAGCGCGCGAACCTGGTTCTGGTGTCCGGCGATCCGTTGACGGACATCACCGCGACGCGCGCCATTGAGCGGATATGGCGCGGGGGTACCGCCTGCGATCGACAGGCCTTCGCTGCCAGCGCGGCCGAAACCGAGCAGCTTGACGCGTTCGACGCCCAGATCGCCAAGGCCGTGGCGGCCGTGCGCGCGCGTCGGTTCAACTGATCCGAAAGGGCGGCCACGAATTCGGGTCCCGCAGCGATGCGGTGATCGTCGAGGGGCTCAGCGTCGACGCCGTCATCACCGAGGTTCGGCCAACCCACCGGATCGATCCCTCGCGCCGAAGGGCCAGATGACATGAATGCCACATTGCATCGGCGCCTATTCAATTATGCCAACGTGGTGTCGAAAGGGCGAGAACAACGATCTGCGTCTGGCGAATCGTCGGCCAGCTCAGTCATTGATAGACATCATGACAATGGCCAATGGTCACGATCACGATTCGCAAAATTCCGTGATCGATGGTGTAAATGAGCCGGTAGTCGCCAACCCTGAGTCGGTAACCTTCGCGACCGCGAAGCGGCCGGGAGGCGGGAGGGCGCGGATCCTGAGCGAGCAGCGCCATCGCTCCTTGAATTCGAGGCTGTACTGACCGAACAAGGATGCGGAGTTCTCGGAGGGCCGCTGGCCGGAATTCGATTCGATACGCACTCACGACCAGCCGAGATCAGTCTTCACCTGCTCCCACGGGATGTTGTCTCCAGCTTCAGCAAGGGCGGCATCGAAGGCGGCCACATCCTGAGACTCCTCAAGTGCGTCGAGCATCTTGTCGTACTGATCAGGACTCACCATCACCGCCGCACGCCGTCCGTAGTGCTCAAGCTCCACCGGCTCGGTTCGGGACATTTCCACGACCTCGGCCAACTTCTCACGGGCCTTACTGATCGATATTTTCGCCATTGCCATATTGTACAGAACTCGAGCATATTATGTACAACTTTGATGTCGAAGGGTTGACTTCCAAATTTTCGACTGGCGTGTCGATCAGTGGAACGGCTGGACATCGCACACTTTACGCGAACAGGGCCATTAATTGGTGCAGGAATACTCATTCGAGCTCTAGATCGTTCACGCCATCCAAACCTTCACACATCTTTACGCACCGTGGATTCCCATTGATTGTCTCGAAGTGACGGCCATGAGCGTAAAGCGCAATATTGATGTATGTTCCCAAAATCACTCTGGGCGAAGGGTTCTATCAGAGTTGAGGGGAGGGAATTTCATGAAAATTCGCTGGAGGCGGCTGGGTACCGTCGTAGCCGTCATAACCTTATTCGGAAGCGGAGTTGTCGTCACCATGGCCACCGCAACACCCACCCCAACAACCACCTACTACGCCTGTTTGAGCGGTTTGGGTGGCACCCTCTACAACGTCAACACTACGGCCGCACCGAGGTGCATAGGTAAGGACAAAGACGTGACCTGGAATCAGACTGGTCCGGCCGGCGCCACGGGTGCGACTGGAGCGCCTGGCGCGATGGGTGCGACCGGAACTGCCGGCACGAACGGTACCAACGGCACCAACGGAACAAACGGCCAGAGTGTCACCAGTTCCGCTCTTTCGGTGGGCAATGCCAACTGCCCAAACGGTGGTAGCTCCCTCACCTCGGTGAGTGGCACGACGTACGTTTGTAATGGCACGAACGGCACGAACGGCACGAACGGGACTGCCGTGAACACCTGTTCGTCGCCTCCCGGTCCCGGATTGAATTTCAGCGCGTGTGATCTGTCGTCCTCATCCTGGCCTTACGTCAATCTCGACGGCACCGTATTCATCGACGCGAACTTGCAAAGCGCGACTCTGAACAACGCCAACCTGGCGAACGCCGACCTGGTGGCCGCTGACTTGTTCGAGGCAACGGTCAACGACGCAGAATTAACGGGCGCCAACTTAAGCGACACCAACACAGCTTTTACCAATTTTGAAGATGCCGACCTGAGCGGAGCCAACTTCACCGGAGCAGGAATGCACGGCGTCGAATTGAACGGGGCCGACCTGAGCGGAGCCGACCTGACAAACGCTGATCTGATTTCGGCCGACTTCGATGGCGCGAATCTTTCGGGCGCCAACCTAACTGGTGCAGACTTGGAACTCGCTTCCATTACCGCCAGCACCGTTCTCACGAACGTCACGTGGTCAAACACCACCTGTCCGGACGGTGTTGAAACGCTCCCCGCGGGTACGGTATCGAACTGCCTAGGTGATCTCTAATTGACGCACGCTGCACGTGAAAACTCACCAGTTCGCCGTGAGTTTTCGCGTGCAGCGAGATTGTCCTCGAAGGAATGGATGAAGTATCGCACGTTCGCGGAGTTCATCGGGTTGACGTAGCCCCGGGGATCATTGACGCGATTGTCACCCGCAACGTAAGAGTGGAACTTCGGCGTTCGACAAGTGACCACACCGGGAACTCAAGTTCGGATTTTGCTCGTGCCGGAGGCCGCGTCTGGTGTCGCAGGCCCGACGCACAGGTTCGCAACGCTTCACTGGCGGATGGATCACATCGAGTCCCGACTGGCTTCGACGTCCGCCATGGGGTATCGGTCGCACGAGGTCAGAACCTAAAGCGAGTCAACCCGCCCGGTTCCGTGCCCAGGGTCACGGTCACCGAATGCGGCTTGATGCGATAGGCGTTCCACGGCGGTGGTCCCTGCGACGGCGCGTTGAAAGGGGCGGTGATTCCAGTCCCGGTCTCATCCAGTTCGGCGGGCCACCCCTGGTCGGCCCAGGCCTTGGCGAGGCGCGTCAATGTGGTGGGGTCGGTCTCCCTTATTGCCTCACCTTCGGCGACGACGTCCGCATCGCGGATCGACACCGCCATCGAGCAGCGCGGATCGCGGGCGACATTGCGGCTCTTGCGAGTACCCGATCCCGTCTGGAACCAGAAACTTCCGTCCAACCAGAGCGCACCGACCGCAGTCACGTGCGGGCTCCCATCGTCGTTTATCGTCGAGAGCCACGTAGTACGAGCGTTGTGAGCGTCTGGATCGGGCGGCGATCCGGCATCGAGCTTCTCGACGATGTTTGCCCAGTCAACTGGAGGCAGACCGTCCGACGCGCCCAAGTTGATTATTTTCATAACGTCTCCTCGCGGGTCGACCAATGAAACTGCTCAGAATCACCACGGTAGTGCCACCTGGTACTAGCGGCTTAATCCATCAGGAGACCGAATTTCAATGAAGCTGCATTATCGACGAAGACGGCGCACTACCTTTTCTATTTGTGCGATCCAGCCGTTATCTACCAAGCCAAGTCGCGAGAAATCGCCTAACGATTCGTCTGTCCCAGACATTCTGATACATCACAGTCGTGTGGAAGGCCCGACGTGACAGGAATGCAACCTTGCATTGGCGCTGGAGTCAAAAAACTCAAGTTCGGTCCCGTCGGCTGACAACAACCGTCCCTGAGTGGAGGATCACGTCGTATCGCCATACGCAATGTCAGTAAACGTACGTCGTCAATGAGACCTGCCCGCTGCGCTAAAAAGTGAGAAGAACTGGGGCCGAAAAGAATACGGCCACTACAACCTCGACTACGCCAATGCAAAAGCAGACGGCGGCGTAAAAGACGAAGCGCGATTCGGCACTCCGGACCCGAAACGCGGAGATTGCTCGTTTGGTCGCAACTCCGGAGATTACGACAAATAGCACAATCAAGACCGGCGCCAGAATCGTCTGCCAATGATGGGTCGCATATTCGCCAAATAATGTGCTGGCCGCTCCCACCAGCCACACTTCTGTGTAAAAAAGACAGAGAAGTCCACCAATGAGCACGATCCAACCGGTGACACAACTAAACGCACGGTGGCGGGCCAGCCAGTTAGTCGCAGATTTCAGATGAGCCCCACCAAAATGTGAGTCACTAGCCAACCTGGTGCCATCTTCAGAAGGTTCTTCAACACGCCACATAACTGTACGCCCGCCTCCGGAGTGACTCAGGGCTTCAAGCCGAAGGTAAAAGATGCGCACCCTGCACCGCAGCACTCACAAAGCGCCTGTAAACCGTGTCTGAATTTGGCTCAACAATGAAACACACATTAAAGCGAAGGTTGTTCGTGTCGAAGGCGGGACTTGAACCCGCACGCCCCAGAGGGCACCAGCCCCTCAAGCTGGCGCGTCTGCCTATTCCGCCACTTCGACGCGGACCACCACTTTAGCCCGAGCGCCGCAGTCGAATTTCCGCTAACCCTGTGTCGACGCGGGCGAGATAGTCCACGTCGTCACCTCGTCAAGGAAACCGGGCACAGACAGACTGCCAACCACCTGCGCGAGCGAACTCGACCACTCGACGAGAGTGGGCGCGGTGAAGAGTGGCCGCACCCAGAACGCACTCATGAGCGACTTGTCGAGCGAGAGCCAGGTGGCGTTGGCCGCCACCGGATTGAAGTTCGAGACCGCGGTGTCGTACAGCGAGGTGAATGCGGCCGTTCGCACGCCGCTCGGGTACGAGTCCGCGTAGGCCGCCCCGGCCCACGAACGGGCCACGTAGGAGGGCGTGGTCATGGTCGGACGGGTGAAGATCGCCACGTCCGCCTTGTCGGACGCGGCGGCGGCGGCGGCCATCTCGTCGCTCAGGACGATCTCGACCTTCACGACGAAACCGAGGTCCCGCCAGCGCTTGACGACGAGGGCCGCCGTGTCGCGGTCGAGCGCACTCGGACCGACCGCGACGCGGACCTCGGCCGCGGTGCCCGAGGACTGCACCAGTCCCATGGCGGTGTGCTCAAACCCGGCCGTCTTCAGCACGTCGAGCGCGCAGGCCAGGCAGTCGCCGAGCCCCGGCGGTGAGCCGGCGACGGGCAGCGTGGTCGTGGTCGTCGCCGTTTGTCCGGTCGGACCGGTGCCGCTGGTGCCGGGGTAGGCGCTCTGGCCCTGGGAGAAGATCGCCGACTGCGCGACCGAGGGCGAGAAGGTGACCGCGCCCCAGAGCGTGTTGATCATCGACTGGCGATTGAGCGACCAGCTGAGGGCCTCGCGCACCGGTAACGAGCGCGTGAGCGCGCCGTTGGGGGCGAAGGTCAACTCCTCGATGTCGCTCGAGGTGCCGATGTGGCTGAGCACCGAGGGGTGGGCCCCGAGGGCCTGCTCCTGGGCGCGGTCCACGGTGAGCGAGTAGCCCGCGAAGTGCGCGGCCTTGCCCGTCGGCAGCGTATCGCTGTCAATGATGATGACGTGGCCGAAGCGGTTGGGGCTGAGCGGCCACAGTTTGTTCATGGCCAGCACGATCCTCGACGGCGTCGCGCTGGTGACGACGTAGGGTCCGAGCGACGGTCGGCTCACCAGCCCCGAGACCGCGCAGCTGGCCGGAACGCCGTTCTCCTCCACGTCGCGAAAGAGCTGGTTCCACTCGGCGTAGGGGGACGCGAAGACGGCCGTCACCGTCGTGCCACCGTTGCTGATGTTGAGCGAGGAGATTTCTCGGTAGCCGTCGCTCTTCACGCTCGCCAGCGTGCGGGCCTGCTCCCACCAGGCGACCAGGTCGCTCGCGTTAAAGGGCGCGAAGTTACTCCAGAACAGGTGCGGGCTGATCGTGTAGACGACGGTCTCGGGCTTGAGCGAGGTCAGTTCGGCCGACGCGATGGGGCCGCCCTCGCCGTAGAGGTTGCCGGCCGAACTGGTGAGGAAGGCCGAGGGCCGGATGAGGTCGAGCACGGCGTCGCTCGACGGGGTCGCCCCGGACTCGAGGTAGGTGCAGCCGTTGAAGGGGCCCGGCAGCGAGACCGTGAGGACCTTGTTGTTGTCGTTGGTGCTGGGGGCCGGCGCGGCACCGGCGAAGGCGAAGGGGACAACGCCGACCACCAGGAGAAATCCAGTCAGCGCGATACGAAGCGATGACCCGCGAGGGATCACGGCGCCTACTGCAGACGCAGGTCGAGCGTCAGCGTGGCGAAGGTGAAGACCAGCGCGACGGCGATGGTGATGCGGTCCAGGTTACGCTCGACGACGGTCGAGCCGGCGGCGACGGCGCCCATCGAGCCGCCCATCAGGTCCGAGATGCCCCCGCCGCGTCCCGAGTGCAGGAGTACGAGGAAGATCAAGCCGACGGCCGACGCCGCTTCAATCCCTACGAATATCCAGGTGAACATCAAAATCCTCCGATTCAGCGTTTTCCAGCGTAGCAGTCGTCGCAGGCCTGGATTATGGCAACGAAGGAGTCGGCCTTCAGGCTGGCGCCCCCGACCAGGAAGCCGTCGACGGCGGCCTCGATGACGATCGCCTTCGCGTTCTCGGCGTTGACCGACCCGCCGTAGAGCACGCGCGTGGCCACCATCGACAGATCGGCCAGGGAGGAGCGGATGAAGCCCGTCATGGCGCGCACCTGCTCGTTGGTGGCGGTGACGCCGGTGCCGATCGCCCAGATCGGCTCGTAGGCGACGCTCACCAGTTCGAAGTAGCGAGGCTCGAGCCCCACCAGGGCCGAGTGCAGCTGGGCCCGCACGAACTCCTGCTCCCCCCCGCCCTCGCGCACCTCGCTGCTCTCGCCCACGCACAGCACCGCGCGCAGGCCGCTGCGCACGACCGCGCGCAGCGTCGCCGCGACGACGACGTCGTCCATGGCGTAGTGCGCGCGACGCTCGCTGTGCCCGACGAGCACCCACGTCACGCCCAGGCGGGTGAGCATCGACGTCGAGATCTCGCCGGTCTGGGCCCCGTTCTCGTGGGGGTTGACGTGCTGGGCGCCGACCTCGAGCGCCATGCGCTCCGACTCGACGATGGAGGTGACCGTGCGCAGGTCCACGAAGGGCGGCACCACGACGACGTCGGTGTGCTCGGCCGGACGGTTCTTCAAGATGACGCCGATCTGCTGGCCGAGGTGCAGGGCCTCGACGAAGTCGAGGTTCATCTTCCAGTTACCGATCACCAGCGCTCGGGTCGGGGCCATCTAGGGAAAGGGACTCTCGCGCAAGGCCGCCAGGCCCGGCAGGTCGCCCAGTTCGACGAACTCGAGCGAGGCGCCGCCCCCGGTCGAGACGAAGCTGAACGCGCCGTCGAGGCCGTAGGCCTGCAGCGCGGCGACCGAGTCGCCACCGCCCACCACGGACACGGCGCCGGACGCGGCCACGGCGCGCGCGACCGCCTCGGTGCCCGCCCCGAAACGGGCGTCCTCGAAGACGCCCATTGGCCCGTTCCAGAGCACGGTCGCGGCCGAGGCGATGACCGCGACGAAGGCCTCGATGGCGGCCGGACCGATGTCGAGACCGAGGAAACCGTCGGGGATGTCGGCGCCGAAGGTGAGCGCGGGATCGGGACCGCCGGCGCCGCCGAAGGGCTGGCCGACCTCGAGGCCCCGCGAGTCGGTGGGGATGAGCACCTTGGATCCCGCGAGCAGCTCGCGGCACTCGTCGAGGAAGGAGCCGTCGACGAGCGAGGCGCCGATGGTGCGACCCTGCGCCACGCAGAAGGTGTAGGCCATGCCCCCGCCGACCAGCACGGTGTCGGCCTTCTCGGCGAGCACCCGCACCACCCCGAGCTTGTCGGCCACCTTGGCCCCGCCGACGATCGCCACGAAGGGCCGCGCCGGCGCGTCGAGCAGCGCACCCAAGGTCGCGACCTCACGTCGCAGGTTGGGCCCGGCCGCGCTCGGCACCAGCGTGGGGGGGATCATGATCGAGGCGTGGGCCCGGTGCGACGCGCTGAAGGCCTCGTTGACGTAGTAGTCGAAACCCTCGACCAGTGACGCGCCGAAGGCCGGGTCATTGGCCTCCTCGCCGGGATGAAAGCGGAGGTTCTCCATGAGCTCGACCCCGGGACAGAGCTCGGCCAAGCGCCGACGCACCGGTTCGACGCTGTAGCGCGGGTCGACCGTGCCCTTGGGACGTCCGAAGTGCGTACAGGCCACCACCGTCGCCCCCAACGCCATCAGCTCCTCGAAGAGCGCCACGCAGGAGCGGATGCGAAAGTCGTCGCTGACCTCGAGCCGTCCATCGACCGGCGCGACGGGGGTGTTGAAATCGACCCGCACCAGCACCCGCTTGCCGCTGAGGTCGCCCCAGCGCTCGTAGGACGGCAAGGCCTCCACGGGTCTAGCGACCGATGTGACTGGTCAGGTCCACCAGGCGGTTCGAGTAGCCCCACTCGTTGTCGTACCACCCGAAGACCTTCACCAGGCTGCGCTCGTCATCGATGCGCTGGACCATGGTCATCAGCGAGTCGAACGTGCACGAGGCGGGGCTGCCCACGATGTCCGAAGAGACGATCGGTTCGTTGGTGTAGACGAGCACGCCCTTCAAGGGCCCGTCGGCCGCATCCTTGAAGGCGGCGTTGATCTCCTCGACGGTGGTCGAGCGCACGATCGCCGTGAAGTCGGTGATGGAGCCCGTGGGCACCGGCACCCGCAGCGACGTGCCGTCGAGGCGACCCTTCATCGAGGCCAGCACCAGGCTGGTCGCGCGCGCCGCGCCCGTGGAGGAGGGCACGATGTTGATCGCCGCGGCCCGCGCGCGGCGCAGGTCCTTGTGCGTGAGGTCCAGGAGGTTCTGGTCGTTGGTGTAGGCGTGGATCGTCGTCATGAGTCCGGCGTCGACGCCGAAGGCGTCGTCGAGGACCTTGACCATCGGCACGAAGCAGTTGGTCGTGCACGAGGCGTTACTCACGATGTGGTGGTGCTCGGGCTCGTAGGTGGACTCGTTGACGCCCACCACGAAGGTGGCGTCCACGTCACTCGAGGGAGCCGAGATGATGACCTTGCGGGCCCCGGCACTGAGGTGCTGGGCGGCGGCGTCGCGCGTGGTGAAGCGGCCCGTCGACTCAATGACGACGTCGATCTCCAGATCCTTCCAGGGCAGCGCCAGCGGGTCGCGCTCGGCCAGCACCAGGAAGGTCTCGTCGGCCACGGTGATGCTGTCGGCGCTCGAGGAGACCGGCGCGTCCAGGCGACCCTGGGTCGAGTCGTACTTCAAGAGGTGGGCGTTCGTCTCGGTCGGCGTGAGGTCGTTGATGGCCACGACCTGGAGGTCGGGGTGGCCCAGCGAGGCCCGCAGGTAGAGGCGCCCGATCCGGCCAAACCCATTGATGGCAACGCGTGTGGTCACGGCATCTCCTTGTCGTTCTCACCTACAAGGGTAGTTGGCGCGAGAGCGCCCGGGCCAATTTGTCGGCGTCGTGCGCGAGGCCGTTGGGCCGCGCGACGTCCTCGACGACGACCTCGAGCGAACTGCGCTGCGACGCGAAGCTCGAGTTCGAGTCGACCAGCACGACGTCGGGGGCCACCCCGTGACGCGTCAGCGCCTCGACGTGGTCGCCCAGCGTGAAGTTGGCCGTCTCGGGCAGCTGGGGGTGCAGGTTGGCCACGTAGACCTTCCTCGCCGCCGTCCCGGCCAGGGCCTGGGTGATGCCGGGGATCACGCAGGCCGCGAGCACGCTCGTGAAGAGCGAGCCCGGTCCGATCACCACGAGGTCGGCCCGTTCGATGGCCTCCACGGCCGCGATGGGCGCGGCGGCGTTCGTCGGCTCGACGCTGATGCGCCGGATCGAGGAGGAGCGGGCCACCTCGCTCTGGCCGCGAGTTGGCCCCTGTTCGGTGCTCGCGAGCAACACGACGCCCTCGCAGCTGGCCGGCACGATGGCGCCGGTCACGCCCATGACCTGGGCCACGGCGCGCACCGACTCCTCGAGGTCGCCGGTGGCGTCAATCAGGCCGACCAGGAGCAGGTTGCCCACCGCGTGGCCGTCCAACTCCCCGACGCTGAAGCGGTGCTCGAAGGATTTCGTCAGGGGGTTCTCGGGGTCGGCCAGGGCGCCGAGGCACTTGCGCAGATCGCCCACGGCCGCCACGTCGAGCATGGCCCGCAGGCGACCGGTCGAGCCGCCGTCGTCGGCGACCGAGACGACGCCGGTCACGTCGTCGCTCAATTGGCGCAGCGCCCGCAGCGACACGGCGGTGCCGTGGCCGCCGCCGACCGCGACGACCCTCATCGAGCGATGTCGCGGTGAAAGACGGCGTGCTGGAGATTCAGGCGCCGACGGACCTCCTCGGCGATGGCGACCGAGCGGTGCCGTCCCCCGGTGCAGCCGATGGCGATCGAGAGGTAGGACTTGCCCTCCTTGGCGAAGGCCGGGATCTGCCACTCGAGCAGGCCCACGACGTCGTCCAGGAAGTGTTGGGCCGGCTCCTGGTCGAGCACGTACTGCGACACGGCCTCGTCGAGCCCGGTCAGGGGACGCAGCTCGTCAATCCAGTGCGGGTTCGGCAGGAACCGGCAGTCGAAGACGATGTCCACGTCGCGCGGGATGCCGTTGGAGTAACCAAAGGAGACCAGCGACACCCGCAAGGGATCGACCCCCTCGTTCTCGTTGAACATCTCGACGATGCGCGAACGCAGCTGGTTGGTGTTGAGCGAGCCGGTGTCGATGACGACGTCGGCCGCGTCGCGCAACGCCTGGAACTGGTCGCGCTCGCGCTCAATCGACTCGGCCAGCGTCGCCGCGGGAAAGGGGTGGCGGCGCCGGTTGCCCTCGAAGCGCGAGATCAGGACGTCGTCGGGCGCGTCGAGGAAGAGGATCTTGGCGTTCTCGTGGCGGTGCTTGAGCTCCTTGACGACCTCGAGCAGGCCGTCGATCTCGACCCGTCCCGAGCGGCCCACGATGAAGGCGACCCCGGCGTAGTCGAGCGGCCCGGCCGTCGCCAGCTCGCCGACGCGCGCGATCAGTTCGGGCGGCATGTTGTCGATGACGAACCAGCCGAGGTCGTCGAGCGCGGCCGAGGCCGTCGAGCGACCGGCACCCGACATGCCGGTGACCAGCAGCACCTCACTCACTCGCCACCTCCTTCGACGGTCGCGGCTGCCCGGGACCCTGTAAGTGATCGTAGAGGGCGAGCGCCGCGTCATCGGGCAGCCACGCCAGCGCCTTAAGTTCGTCGAGCGTGGCCTGACGCATCGCGTCGAGCGAACCGAAGACCTCGAGCAGGCGCTCGCGCCGCGCCGGGCCCACCCCCTCGATGCCGGCCAGGGTCGTCGCGACCATCGACTTGCCCCGCTTGGATCGGTGGAAGGTGATCGCGAAGCGGTGGGCCTCGTCGCGGATGCGCTGGACCAGGTAGAGGCTCTCCGAGCCGCGCTCGAGCACGATGGGCAGACTCGACCCCGGTCGATAGAGCAGTTCCTCGCGCTTGGCCAGCGCCACGAACTCGACGCTCCCGCCAAGCCCCAACGTCGCGGCGGCCTTCTGGGCCGCGTGCAGCTGGGGCAACCCGCCGTCGATGATCACCAGGTCGGGGTGTCGGAACTTCGACGTCGCCTGGGTCTCGTCCCAGTGCGAGAGGCGCCGGCGCACGACCTCCTGCATCGCCCCGACGTCGTCGTTGCCGAGGACCTCACGCACATTGAAGTGGCGGTAGTCGCTCTTCTTGGCCAGGGCGTCCTCGAAGACGACCATCGAGCCCACGTAGTTGGTGCCCTGCAGGTGACTCATGTCGAAGCACTCGATGCGGTAGGGCGGCTGGCGCAGCGCCAGCGCGCTGCCCAGCTCCTGCAGCGCTCGTGAACGAACGTTGTGGTCGCTCTGTCGGCGCAGCGAGTCGCGGTCGATGACCGACTGGGCGTCGTTCTGGGCCAGTTCGAGGACCCGGCGACGGCGACCGCGCTGGGGGGCGGCGACCTCGACGGACTTGGCGCGCAACCCCCCGAGGAAATCGCGCAGCAGGGCCGTCGCCAGCTCCTCGCGCGCCACCACCACGACCGGCGGGACCTGGTCGGCCTCGCGGTAGAGCTCGGGCAGCACGCTCTCGAGCATCTCCGCCTCGGACTCGTCCATCGAACGGTCGATGAGGTGGGTGCTGCGTCCGATGATGCGCCCGAAGCGCACGCGAAAGAGCACCACCGCGGCGCGGCCGCCCTCGCTGGCGACGGCCAGCACGTCGAGGTTGGAGTGGTCGTCGAGCACCACGCTCTGCTCGCCGGCGGCCCGCTCCAGGGCGGCCAGCGCGTCGCGGGCCCGGGCCGCGGCCTCGTAGTGCTGGAGCTGCGCGGCCTGTTCCATCTGGCCGGTGAGGATCTTGCGCAACTGGCGCACGTCGCCCTCGAAGAAACGGGCCCAGGAGCGCACCAGCTCCTGGTAGCCCTCGACCGTGACGGCCTTGACGCAGGGTCCCGAGCACTTGCCGATGTCGAACAGCAGGCAGGGCCGCCCGATGCGCTCGTGGTAGTTGTACTTGTGCCGGGTGCACGAACGCAGCGGGAAGGCCGACAGCAGCTCGTCGATGGTGCTGCGCAGGGCGCGCACGTTGACGTAGGGCCCGAAGTAGCGCACGCCCCTGACGTGGGCCGCGCGCGTGACGTAGGGGGCCGGGAAGTCGACGCGGCCGTCGATCGCCACGTAGGGGAAGCTCTTGTCGTCCTTGAGGCGCATGTTGTAGCGCGGCTGGTTGGCCTTGATGAGTTCGTTCTCCAGGATGAGCGCGTCGACCTCGCTCGGGGTGACGATCCACTCGACCGACGCCGCCTCCTCCATCAGGGCCTGGGTCTTGGCGCTCAGCGCCTCGAAGCGCTGGAAGTAGCTCGACAGGCGCTGGTGAAGCGAGAGGGCCTTGCCCACGTAGATGACGACACCCCCGCCGTTTCGAAAGAGATAACAGCCACTGGCGCGCGGTATCCCCGAGGGCTTGGCGAACATCAGGGTCCGCGACGACCCACTGACAGGGTCTCGCGCAGCACGATGCCGGTCGCGGTCTCCAGTTCGGCGATCTGCTCGGGCGTGCCCTCGCCCACCACCAGCCCGCCGCGCCGCCCGCCCTCGGGGCCGAGGTCGATCACCCAATCAGCCGTCTTGATGACGTCGAGGTTGTGCTCGATCACCAGCACCGTGTTGCCCTGGTCGACCAAGCGGTGCAGCACCGTGAGGAGCCGGTCGACGTCCTCGAAGTGCAGGCCCGTCGTCGGCTCGTCGAGCACGTAGAGCGTGTGGCCGGTCGGACGGCGCGCCAGCTCCGTGGCCAGCTTGACGCGCTGGGCCTCGCCCCCGGACAGCGTCGGCGCCGGCTGGCCGAGGCGCACGTAGCCGAGCCCCACGTCGGCCAGGCTCTGGATGTGGCGCAGGATCGCCGGCTGGCGATCGAAGAAGGAGAGGGCTTCGGTGATGGGCATGTTGAGCACGTCGGCGATCGTCTTGCCGCGGTAGAGGATCTCGAGGGTCTCTCGGTTGTAGCGGGCCCCGTCGCAGGTCTCGCAGTTGACGTAGACGTCGGGCAGGAAGTGCATCTCGATCTTGATGGTGCCGTCCCCGGCGCAGGCCTCGCAGCGCCCGCCCTTGACGTTGAATGAGAAGCGGCCCTGCTGGTAGCCGCGGATCTTGGACTCCTGGGTCTCGGAGAAGAGCTTGCGGATCTTGTCGAAGACGCCGGTGTAGGTGGCCGGGTTCGAGCGGGGCGTGCGCCCGATCGGCTGCTGGTCGACGGCGACCACCTTGTCGATGTAGGCGACGCCGGTGATGGTGTCGTGCTCGGCGACGGTGCGCTTGGCGCCGTTGATCTGGCGCTCGAGCGAGCTGAGCAGGATGTAGTTGATCAGCGACGACTTGCCCGAGCCCGAGACGCCGGTGACCGCGACGAAGTCGCCCAGGGGCACGCTGACGGTGATGTTCTGCAGGTTGTTGGCCCGCGCCCCCTTGATGGTCAGCGACTTGCCGTCGCCGCGGCGCCGCGTCGCGGGCACCGCGATCGAGCGCTCCCCCGAGAGGAACTGGCCGGTGACCGACCCCTTGTTCTCGAGCAGCTCCTTGTAGGTGCCGGCGTGGACCACCCGTCCGCCGAACTCGCCGGCCCCCGGGCCGATGTCCACGATGAAGTCGGCCAGGCGGATCGTCTCCTCGTCGTGCTCGACGACGATGACCGAGTTGCCCAGGTCGCGCAACCGCTCGAGCGTGGCGATCAATCGGCGGTTGTCGCGCTGGTGCAGGCCGATCGAGGGTTCGTCGAGCACGTAGAGCACCCCCACCAGGTAGCTGCCGATCTGGCTGGCCAGACGGATGCGCTGGGCCTCCCCGCCCGACAGGGTGGCCGAGGCCCGGCTGAGCGTGAGGTACTCCAGGCCCACGTTCATCAAGAAGTTGAGCCGCTCGACGATCTCCTTGACGACCTGGCGCGCGATGGTCTCCTCGCGCTTGGTCAGCTTGAGCCTCTTGAAGAAGTCGATCGTCTCGTCGATGGTCATCACGCTGACGTCGGCGATGTTGCGTGAGTGGATGCGCACCGCCAGCACCTCGGGCTTGAGCCGCTGTCCGGCGCAGGCGTGGCACTCGACCTCGCGCATGTACTGCTCGGCCTGCTCGCGCGACCAGTCGCCGTCAGCCTCGTTGCGCTTGCGCTCCAGCCACTCGACGATGCCGTTGTAGGTCGTGTCGTAGGTGCGCACCTTGCCGTAGCGGTTGCGGTACTTCACGGGCACGGTCCGGCGCTCGACGCCGTAGAGGACCAGCTTGCGGTCCTTGGCGCGCAGCTTCTTCCACGGCGTCGTCACGTCGAAGCCGCCCAGTTCGGCGATGCCCGCGATGAGCCGTTCGAAGTACTTGAAGCGCTGCCCGGCCCACGGGGCCAGGGCGCCGTCCTCGAGCGAGAGCGTGTCGTCGGGCACCACGAGGTCGGGGTCGACCTCGTAGCGGGTCCCGAGCCCGGTGCAGACGGGACAGGCCCCGTAGGGCGAGTTGAACGAGAAGTCCCTCGGCGCCAGCTCGGTGAAGCTGATGGCGCAGTCGGTGCAGGCCAACTTCTCCGAGTACTGCACCTGCTCGTCGCTCTCGGTGAAGAGGAAGGAGACGACCCCGCGCGTCAACTTGAGCGCCGACTCGACCGACTCGGTCAGTCGCTGGCGGTTCGACGCTTTGACCTCCAGGCGGTCGAGCACCACGTCGATCGTGTGCTGCTCGTAGCGCGCGAGGGTGAGGCTCTCGCGCTCGGCCAGTTCGATGACCGTGCCGTCGACACGGGCGCGCGAGAAGCCCTGGCCGGCCAGTTCGTTGAGCAGCGTGCTGTACTCGCCCTTACGCCCTTCGACGACCGTCGCCAGGACCATGAACCGCTCCCCCGCCGCTCGGGCCAGCACCTGGTCGACGATCTGCTGGGAGGTCTGGCGGGTGACGGGCTTACCGCAGTTGGGACAGTGGGGCACGCCGATGCGCGCGAAGAGCAGTCGCAGGTAGTCGTGGATCTCGGTGATCGTGCCGACCGTCGAGCGGGGGTTGCGCGAGGAGCTCTTCTGGTCGATCGAGATGGCCGGCGAGAGTCCCTCGATGAAGTCGACGTCGGGCTTCTCCATCTGGCCCAGGAACTGGCGGGCGTAGGCCGAGAGGCTCTCGACGTAGCGGCGCTGGCCCTCGGCGTAGATGGTGTCGAAGGCCAGCGACGATTTCCCTGATCCGGACAGGCCGGTGAAGACGACTAACTGGTCGCGGGGTATCTCTACCGAAAGGTTCTTGAGGTTGTGGACGCGCGCACCCTGCACCCGGATCGTTGAGGACATGGATTCAACTTACCGGTGAGGGGTCGAGGGCCAGGCCGTCGAGCTCGCCGGCGAAGCCCTGGCGCTGGAGCGTTTGGAGGTAGTCGCGCAGCACCGCCGCCTCCTCGAATTGCAGGTCGCGCGCCGCCGCCAGCATCGCCTTCTCGACCCGGGCGATCTCGAGGTTGAGGTCGTCGGGCAGGCGGTCCTCGAGCGAGGTGATGCCGTGCAGCGTGTTGGTCGGCTCGCGGGCGCTCTCGCTGCGCAGGCGCCCGAGGATGTCGGCCACGTTCTTCATCACCGTCTGGGGGGTGATGCCGTGCTCCTCGTTGTAGGCGACCTGCATCATGCGCCGGCGCTCGGTCAGCGAAATGGCCTGACGCATCGAGTCGGTGATGTGGTCGGCGTAGAGCACGGCCTCGCCGTTGGAGTTGCGCGCCGCGCGCCCGATGGTCTGGATCAGGGCGCTGCGCGAGCGCAGGAAGCCCTCCTTGTCGGCGTCGAGGATGGCCACTAGGGAGACCTCGGGCAGGTCGAGGCCCTCGCGCAGCAGGTTGATCCCCACCAGCACGTCGAACTCGCCCAGACGCAGCGAGCGCAGGATCTCGATGCGCTGGATGGTGTCGATGTCGCTGTGCAGGTACTGGACCCGGTAACCGGCCTTGGCGAGGAACGTCGTCAGGTCCTCGGCCATGCGCTTGGTCAGGGTGGTGATGAGCGTGCGTTCGCCGCGCGCGATCACCACGTCGAGGCGCGCGCGCAGGTCGACGATCTGGTCCTTGGTCGGGCGCACCGTGACGACGGGGTCGACCAGGCCGGTCGGGCGGATCACCTGCTCGGCGATCTGGTCGCTGTGCTCGACCTCGTAGGGCCCGGGCGTGGCCGAGACGAAGACGATCTGGGGCACCAGCTCCATGAACTCGTCGAAGTTGAGCGGGCGGTTGTCCATCGCGCTGGGCAGGCGGAAGCCGTGCTCGACCAGGGTCTCCTTGCGCGAGCGGTCGCCGGCGTACTGGCCACGCAGCTGGGGCACCGCGACGTGCGACTCGTCGATCACCATCAAGAAGTCACCCGGGAAGTAGTCGAGCAGGGTGAAGGGCCGCTCGCCGCGGCTGCGCCCGTCGAGGTGGGCCGAGTAGTTCTCGATGCCCGCGCACACCCCGGTCTGCTCGAGCATCTCGAGGTCGTGCTCGGTGCGCGAGCGCAGCCGCTGGGCCTCGAGCAGCTTGCCCTGTTCCTTGAAGAGGGCCAGCTGCTCCTGCAGCTCGACCTCGATCGAACGGCAGGCCCGATTGAGCGTCTCCGGTCCGGCGGCGTAGTGGGTCGCGGCGAAGAGGGTGATCTCCTGCACGGTGCCGCGGCTCTCCTGGGTGACCGGGTTGAAGAAGGAGATCTCCTCCACCTCGTCGGCGAAGAAGGAGACCCGGATCGCCTCGTTGGAGTAGGCCGGCTGAATCTCCAGGGTGTCGCCCTTCATGCGAAAGCTGCCCCGGTCGATCACCAGCTCGTTGCGCGAGTACTGCATCTCGACCAGACGACGCAGCAGCGCGCGCTGCTCGAAGCTCTGGCCGACTTCGAGGTGCAGCATCCGCTCGCGGTACTCGATCGGTGAGCCGAGGCCGTAGATGCACGACACCGACGCGACGACGATGGTGTCGCGGTGAGTCAGCAACGACGAGGTCGCCGCGTGACGTAGGCGGTCGATCTCCTCGTTGACCGAACTGTCCTTCTCGATGAAGGTGTCGGTGCGCGGGATGTAGGCCTCGGGCTGGTAGTAGTCGTAGTAGGAGACGAAGAACTCCACACGGTTATTGGGCAGCATCTCCTTGAGCTCCGACGCCAGCTGCGCGGCCAGCGACTTGTTCGGCTCGAGGATCAACGTCGGGCGCTGGACCCGCTCGGCCAGCCAGGCGATCGTCGCGGTCTTGCCGCTGCCGGTGATGCCCTCGAGCGTCTGGAAGCGCAGACCGTCCTGCACCCCGGCGGCCAGGGTCTCGATGGCCTGGGGCTGATCGCCCGAGGGGCTGAACGGCGATTCGACCAGGAACTTATCCACGGGCCAGCCCGCTCTCTTCGAGGGCCCGCGCGAGTTCTTGGTAGAGCTCCTCGAGCGTGCCGTCGTTAGGTATCACGCGGTCCACGATGGCCGCGCGCTCGGCGTTGCTCATCTGGCTCTCCAGACGTCGACGTGCGTCGTGCTCGCTAAAGCCGCGCCCCTCGACCAATCGGGCCAGGGCGGTCGCCGGCTCGACCTGCAGCGCCCAGACCTCGTCGACGGCCAACAGCAAGCGGTGTTCGGGACGAAAGAGGGGCAGCGCCACGAAGGCGGCCGGACCGTTCGTCGCGTCGAGTCGGCGAAGGATCTCGAGACCGATGGGACCGTGGGTGATCGTGTTCAGCCGGCGCAGCGCCGTGTCGTCGTTGAAGACGACGTCGGCCAGGAAGGCGCGGTCGAGCGTGCCGTCGTCGGCGAGCACGGCGTCGCCGAAGGCGTCGCGCAGCGTGTCCAGCACCGGTTGTCCCGGCGTTGTCAATTGATGAGCGATCTCGTCAGCATCGATCACCGGCCAACCGAGCTCGGTCAAACGGGCGCAGGCCGCGCTTTTGCCCGAACCGATCCCGCCGGCGAGCACAATTCTCTTCATCCAACCACCGTAGCGACCCCCTGTGACACGCCCGGCCGCGGCGCCGGTGGCACCGCCAATTGGCGGTGGTTAGGTATTGTCCTACTAAGCCACAGAGAGGAACCAGTGCTTCGTTACGTCGTACGACGTCTGATCATGTTGCTAGGGATTGTCTTTGTCATTTCGGTCGGCAGTTTCTACCTCATCCACCTCTTGCCCGGCAATCCCGCGGTGGTCATCCTGGGCAGCGCCTACAACGCAACCAATAAGGCCATCCTCTACAAGCAGCTGGGCCTCAACCGGCCCATCATCGATCAGTACTTCGTCTGGATCGGCCACGTGCTGCACGGCAACCTCGGCACCTCGTTCATCTCGCGCGTCTCGGTCGTCACCACCATCAAGGCGGCCCTGCCGATCGACGTCGAGCTGATCATCCTGAGCCAGGTGCTGGCCCTGGCCTTCGCCGTGCCGCTGGCGATGCGCGCCGCCCGCAAGCCCGACGGCGTCGTCGACCGCATCTTCAGCGCCGGCAGTTTCACCCTGCTCTCGGTGCCGCCCTTCATCATCATCGTCTTCCTGGTGCTGCTCGTGTCGATCAAGTGGGGGCTGGGCGCCACCGGCCCGGCGGCCTACGTACCCCTCAACGTCGACTGGATCACCAACCTCGAGAGCATCTCCCTCGCGGCCATCACCATCGCCGCGGGCAGCTTCGTGCTCTACTTTCGTGTGCTGCGCAGCGACCTCATCGCCACCCTGCAGGATGAGTTCATCACGATGGCCCGCTCCAAGGGGCTGAGTCGGCGCCGGATCCTCTGGCTGCACGCCTTTCGCCCGTCGTCGGTGGCCCTGCTCGGCTCGGCCAGCGTCAACATCAGCGGACTGCTCGCCGCCAGCTTC
>Ga0187847_10001648_pt1 | contig 19655 bp, 11 predicted proteins | sample June2016WEW_4_10_FD_132458 | JGI IMG/M metagenome (GOLD analysis project Ga0187847, IMG submission 132458) | Peatland microbial communities from SPRUCE experiment site at the Marcell Experimental Forest, Minnesota, USA - June2016WEW_4_10 | ecosystem: Environmental > Terrestrial > Soil >...
ATCGTCGACACTTGCGGGTTCCCCAAGGACAACTACTTCTATTACAAGGCATGGTGGGGCAAGGAACCGATGCTGCATCTTTTTCCCCATTGGAACTGGGCGGGCAAAGAGGGGGAAGAGATTTCCGTCTGGGTGCATTCGAACCTGGAAAGCGTCGAACTATTGTGCAACGGGCAGAGCCTCGGCTCCAAAAAAGTCGAGCCGCTCCATCACCTGGAGTGGAAGGTCAAGTACGTCCCTGGCTACATCGAAGCGCGCGGCACAAAAGGTTCCAAAGTTGTACTCGTCGCAAAGCAAGAAACTACCGGGTCCCCAGCGAAGATCCGCCTCACGGCCGATCGCGCGGAGCTCGCCGCCGATGGAGAAGATCTGGCGATGGTACGCGTGGAAACCGTCGATAGCAAAGGGCGTTTCGTTCCCACCGCAGATAACACGATCCGCTTTAAGGTGTCGGGCGAAGGCGCACTGATCGGTCTCGGCAACGGCGACCCGAATTGCCAGGAGTCCGACAAGGGAAACGAGAGAAGCTTGTTCAGCGGTTTGGCGCAAGCGATTCTGCAGGCTTCGAAGAATCCAGGCTCTCTGACCATCGAGGCGACCTCCGATGAGCTGCAAGAGGCGTCCCTCACCATCGCGACCAAGCCGTCGAAACTGCGCCCCGCTGTGAGCTGATACTGGGCCAGCACGAAGACAGACGTTTTTGGCAGGGGGATCAGGATTGGCACAAACTGGCGATGCTTCACTTCTGATTTGGGTAATTCTCAGCCCTCACCGCTTTCCGGTAAGCTGCCGGATCAAATTCACCTCAGCATCGCGATAGGGTGTTCCGTCGGGATGCAGCACTTCATGGAACCACACTGGCGGCTCATCGACAATGTAGGGGTGGTCCCATGATTCCCACGGCAAATAAGTCTGCGTCTTGCCGGCGACGAAGCCCCAATTGATCGCTCCGACATGCTCTTGCTTGGCGATCGGCAAGATTGTGTCGAACGTGCTGCCCACGGAGCGCGCCATATACTCAGTGCAGAGTACAGGCCGATTGTATTTCTGTAGCCAGTGTATCTCCTGCTGGAAGTACTCAGGCCATGAGTAATTGTGAAACGTAATGATGTCGGATTCGCGAAGCTGAATCTGCTGCAGTTCATCGAGATTGGTTTGGTCGAGCGGCATGTCTGCTCCCCAGACTCCGCCGGTGAGTGGCTGGCTAGGATTCATCGCGCGCGCCCACTCGAACACTTGCGGCAGAAGAGCGGCGACTCGGGCGCTTTTGTCTTTGAGCTCCTCTCTTGAGTAGCTTCCAAGATTGTCAGCGCCGGGTTCGTTCCACACGTCCCAGGCAAGAATGCGATCATCCTTAGCAAAGGTCCCAACGATGCCGTTCACGTACGCCTTAAGCCGCGGATATTGGGCGGGGTCACTGAGCGCAACTGCACCGGGACTCTGAACCCAGCCCGAATTGTGGACGCCTGGAACCGGGGGGTGCTGCGGACCCAAGTGCGGCAGTGGATCCCAACAAGAATCGAAGAGCACCAGTATGGGACGAATGTGATGCCGGGACGCGATTGTCAGGAACTGGTTAATCCGCTTCTGGAATCCGGCGGAGTCCTGTTGCCACAGCAGGTCATGAAGAAAAACCCGCATGGTGTTCATGCCCATGGCTTCGGCCCAAGTGAACTCAGTATCGATCTCAACGGGATCGAAGGTCGCCTCTTGCCACATCTCGAGCTGGTTGATGGCCGACTTGGGAACGTAATTACTTCCCACCAGCCATGGCTGTTGGGCATACCAGGCATTCGCCTTCTCCTCCGGCCAACGCGCTGTTTGCCCCCAGAGCGCAGCCGCAAAGAAAAAGAAGAGGAGGGCGAAAAGCACAGCTGTAACGAAAGCGAATCTGAGTGTTTTCATTTTGACGAGACTCCCGTCCATTTATATGCCCTGAGGTTCGAAAACTTCAATGCCTCGTATCTGTGCAACTGGATTACCCATGATGGCGAGTGGAGTCCAGCGCTGAACCGTGGATTCTGCATGAATGGGCGGCAAACCGGAAGCAATCAACCGCGCCCCCATCCACCTTGTCGCACCGGCCCCACGGTCTCAGGTGGTACTATGCCGACATCGAGGAAGAAGAGGCAGACAGTCAGTATCTCAAAGCACTCCCATGGTGGCGATGACCCAAACACACAGTGAAACAGAAAACATCCGAATCGCTCGAATCCTAGCGTTGTTCGTAGTGATCGCGAGCGGAACTCTCCTCGCTCAGGGCGAACCCTCCATTGTTGTGACCTGGGAGAAGAAAACACTGAACCGCACGGTTCCGACACTGCAAGCGGTGGTCAATCCGATGCTGCGCCGAGGATCGCCCATTCACGACTCTTCTTTCGATGCTCTGCACAGTCTAGGCGCTGACTACGTTCGCTATGCTTTCTGGATGCCCTATCCGAAGCTGGCCGTGGCAGAACTGCGCCCTCCTGACGCGAGCCAGACCTATTGGGATTTCCAATACATGGACCCTCTGGTTGAGGACTTCCTGCGAGCTTCGGCAGGGCACAGCAGCGTGATGAGCTTCAGCACTATTCCACAGTGGATGTTCACCACGCCACAACCCATCGCGTATCCAGACGATCCCAATCAAGTCATCTGGAACTATTCGCAAGGCACCCAGCTTCCCGATGTCAAAGCGCTGGGAGACTACTATGCACGACTGGCGAGTTGGTACACCCACGGTGGATTTACGGATGAATTGGGGAAATTCCATTCTTCCCCCTATCACTACGACATCCGCTATTGGGAGGTTTTCAACGAAGTGGATGGAGAGCACGACATGACGCCCCAGCAATATGTAGAGCGTTATGATGCCGTGACTCAGGCGGTGCTCAAGGTTGCGCCTGCGATGAAATTTGTTGGGCTCGCTCTATCGAGTCCGTCCGAAGCTCCAAAAACGTTCGCATACTTTCTAGACCCAAAGAACCATCAACCGGGTGTCCCGCTGGACTATATTTCCTTCCACGGCTATGCCACGCCATCGGGCGATGAAACACTTGATGACTGGCAGTACACTTTTTTTGACCAGGCAAGCGAATTTGTCTCCGTGACCCGTTACATCCTCCAGATTCGAGATCTGCTGTCACCATCCACAAAAATCATGGTCGACGAAGCGGGCTCGATCCTCAACGGCGACATGTCTCAAGGTGAACCGGGGCACATGGAAAAATCCATTCCGCCAGCGTACTGGAATCTCAGTGGAGCCCTCTACGCCTACCTCTATATCGAGTTGGCCAAGCTTGGCGTTGACACCGTAGGCGAATCGCAACTGGTCGGCTATCCTTCGCAGTTTCCCAGTGTCACCATGATCGACTGGACGAATGGCAAACCGAATGCGCGCTTTACCGTGCTGGAGTTGATCAAGAACAATTTCGGCCCTGGGGACGAACTCCCCGTCACCGAAGTAAAAAGCAATGGCTCGTTTGCGGAGTCCGACGCCATCGACGCGCAGGCCTTTACCCGAGAGGGCAAGCGGAAGTTGCTGCTGATCAACAAGAGAAATCGTGAGGTCACGGTGGTAGTGCCGAAAGAGTGCCTCGGGGCTACAATCCAGACCATCGGCGGGGCGGCCCCGGATGCCGTCGCGCAAAATGTTGGAGAGGCCAGAGTCCGTCTGAAGCCTTTCGCTGTGTCCGTCGTTGCCTTGAAGGATTGACTGCGCGTGGTGAATCCATAAAGAACGGGTCTGGTCAGCGGTCCCGGATGCTGCCACGAATTACAACCACTGACGCTGCCGGCAATTCGTAAGACGTGGCTGCGTTCACAGTCTGCTTAATGTGCAGAATCGGCCCATCGGGATCGGCCTTGCCGGCGGTTTCTGTCACGACGGATGCCTCTGCAGGATATTCGGCATGCCCCGCAGGACGCGTAAGCGCAGGGTGCCAGCGATACTGATCCTTGCCAAAAATGGAGATCTCGACGGGTCCGTCGAATGAAGAGCTGCGCTCGCGGTTTCGTTGTTCGAATGCGATCTTCACACGATAAGCATTGCTCTGGTCTCGATTCACCAAGAGCAGGGACCATTGCCCATCGGGACGTTTCAAACCGTAAGCCGTAACTAGCGCGTGACCGGCGTCGTCGTAGATATCACTCCGGGCTGGGAATATGTCGTGCTGTTGCTCACCGGGGACGACCCATTCGAGATTAATGAGTTGAGCGGTGAAAAACTGCGCAAGCGGCTGCTGAATGTTGTAGTGTCGGTCGACCGTCAGCATCCCGAACGTTCCCGGAGAGTCGTTGCACCCGTGCTCCATCGGCAGCGGGAGATAGTGGAAGAAGTAGACTCCATTTCCTCCAGCAGTCAGGAACGAACCGATGTAATCGGCGAGCCAAAGCCCGGAAAAGATATCCATGTACGTTTCGCTGGCACTCGAAGAAAGATTCCCCTCTGTAATGAAGATCGGGATCTCTCGGGGCACTCCGTCTTCGCGCCAGACCTGCATAATGTGACTCACGAGCTGAGGCTCCTCATAAAGGCTGCCCCAAGGGATTCTGCAAGGGTCATAGGGATAGTGCTCGAAAGAGAAGAATGCCAAATCCTTCACGCGGTCGTGACGTTTCAGGTAGTCGATGAAACGCACGGTCCAGGATACGTTTCCCTGCGCGTCCGGCCAGGTTTGGATGTCTTGATTCACTCCCTGAAATGACGGCCCACCCAGCTTAAGCGCGGGGTCGAGCCGGTGAAGCGCGGTCGCCCACTGAAGGTAGAGTGCTCCATAGTCCTCGGGACTGAAGTATTGTCCGTCGGCTTCTTCCCCCATTTCGATGTAGGAAATTGGATAGTTGCGTTTCTTCAGATATGCAACTTCAGCAACGGCGTTCTCGGGAGTGTCGTAGAGCAAAGCCACCGGCATCATAGCCGGAAGACCTCGAGTGACGCCGCTTGTGAAAAAAACGTCAAACCCCACCTGAGCTTGCTTGGTTGTGCCGAGGTCAGAAGCCTCATGCCACGGGTCGACGGAGGAGCAATAGGTCGTAGTCTGCTCCTGGTCGGGCACATGACGCAGGATATCGTGGAAGAGGCCGTCCGCGGATGTCGTACCAAGATAGAGCTCGCGGATGGCATAACCGACGCAATTCCGTGGATCCGAGACCGGTTGAGTTGCACAGGTATTTGAAGATGCTGTCATTAGAATGCGCACGAATCGGACGGGAAGGGGGCTGTCACTGAGACGAAGCACGTCCGAACCGCCGCGGCCGTGGTCAACCGCGCCCAGCGGGTAAGATTCCCACACGCCATGAATCGGATCGTGCATCGGATCTTCCACACCAACCCAGTGCTGCACCACGAATTTAGTGGCATAGGGTTCGGCCCATGCAATGCGGATGCTGTCGACGGGCTGTGTTTGCGCCAGGTCAATGATTACCCATTGCGGATGCAAAGCATCGCTTTCCCCGGTAAAGCGCTTCGTGAGATAGGGATTGCTCTTCCAATAGCTGCTCTCATCGCCATCCGTCATGCGAGAGAAGCCAGCGTTGGGAGTGCCATCGTTACGCGTAAAGCCGCGATGTGGCAACGAATATCCATAGGAATAACGGATGGGATCACCCGGGATTGCCGATCCAGTGAAATATCCCTTTTCGCCAGGCTCACTCCATGTGCCCTGCGGATTCCAGTGCCAGGCCTCAATGGTGAGTTCGGTATTCTGGCGGTACGTGACGGGCTGCCAGCCGGAAGCCAGAGCACGGCCCAAATTAGGCTGGACCAGGTCGTTGTCGATGGCTTCTGCAGGAATGCGATCGACTCCGGCGCCGAGCGTTTCGTTTGGGCGAAAGCGATTCGTGGAGTTTTCCGGAGTGATATCGACGTGGATGGTCTGGGCGGGGGAGAAAACGCCGAGAAAAAATGCGAAAAGTAGCGAAGACCATTTGGGAATTGGGGCTATTTTATTCAAGAGACCTCCGGAGAATCTGTCATGAATGGCGTGCCGCCAGAAAGCATACTCATGCCGGGACGTTTCAATCAAGGTCATTCCGAGAACTGGATGCGGGCGATTCCCATGTATTTATTACCTGCCGTGAGTGGAGGAAGATCGACTTCAAGTCACAAAGGGAAAGCCTTCGCCGTGGTTTTCGTGGAAAGGGCAGCGCCGCAAGATGATATTGGGTGGGCAATACTACGCTTTCGATCATCGCCGGCAACTTTTCAGGACCAGTTTTTTTCGGGCGGCAATAAATCGTCCTTGCATTTTCGCGCGCACCTTCGCATAATCTCTCCTTCGTGAAACGTTTTAATATCAGAAAAGGCGCGTTGGCGGAATCAGTCACTGGAGCGGGCGCTGTTTCAAAGCGCAATTTTCTCCGAGGGGTCCGCCAGATGTCGCCCAGATTCACCACGTCCCTTGTTTCACCCGGTTCATGGAGGCCAGCATGAGTTCATCCATTTCAATATCGCGGCAAGTTTGCCGGCGTATGTTTCAAACTCTAACCATCAGCATCGTCGTCCTGTTGCCAGCTGTCATGTTCGGCCAGGGCTACTTCGGAACTGTAAGCGGATTGTTAACCGATCCCAGCGGCGCAGTGGTGCAAGGCGCCAAGGTGGTTCTCGCCGACGAACAAAAGGGATACAAGTTCACGGCCACGTCGGACAACGCAGGACGCTACCTTTTTGTTTCGATTCCGCCAGGGCTTTACTCTGTAACGGCGGAGATGCCAGGGTTTGAGAAAACCGTACGCACGCACATCAAATTGAACGTCACCGAGAACGCGACGGCCAACCTGACGCTGAAGATTGCCGGCGGGACGCAAAGCGTTGAGGTCAAGGCCCAGACGCAAACCATCGACACCGAAGATGCCGTGACCGGGACGGTGATCGACCGCAGGGCCATTAACGACCTGCCTCTGATAGACCGATATGCGCTTGACCTGGTGTACCTCACTCCCGGCGTAACCGATATGAGTGACGCGAACCACGTCGGCGATACGGGGACGAATTTTGTTTCCAACGGCAGCCGCGGCGCCAGCGCCGACATTCTGATGGATGGCACCTCCATTACCAACTTCGAACCCAATGGCGGCATTACCCAGATCACATACGCTCCCTCGCCAGAGGCGATCGAAGAATTCAAGGTGCAGCAGTCGAACTTCAGCGCGGAGTACGGTTTTTCCGGCGCCTCGGTGGTCAACATGATCACGCGTTCCGGCACCAACAGCTTCCACGGAGAAGTCTACGACTTCATCCGCAACACACTCACCGACGCGAATAACTGGTTTAACGATCAGAGTGGAGTACCGATTCCTCCGGTGCACCGGCACGACTTTGGCGGCGTCTTTGGCGGGCCAATCCTCAAGAACAAGACCTTCTTCTTTTTCGATTGGGACGGCACGCTCGCAAGCACCATGGGCACCTACCAGGCGGGCGTGCCCAGCGCTGCGGAACGCACCGGCGATTTCGGCGAATTGTGCGGATTTTACGGCGGCTCGTTCAATTCCAGCGGACTCTGCTCCGTTTCAAGCGGGCAGATATTTGACCCTTATAGCAGCGTCTATGGCATCGATCCCAACGGCGTAGCAGGGGCGATAAGGAACACCTACATTCCGTTCAACAACGTCGGTACGTATATCAGCCCGGGGGCTCCCCCAAGCCAGAACCTCCCTCCCAACCTTCAGCCTGCGCCCGGCGTACCCGGCAATCTGATCGATTCTGTGGCGTTGAAGATGATGAATTTGTTCCCCAATCCGACCCCTAACATGGCCAACCCAACGATCTACGATAATTGGATCGCTTCGGGGGCATCCCCCAGCAATAACGAGCAGTACGATGTGAAAATCGACCATCGCTTCAACGAAAAGAACTTATTGAGCGCGAAGTATTCGCAGAACTGGAATACCTACACTGCCTTCAGCTGCTTCAACACCTTCATCGATCCTTGCGGGGGCGGAAAAAACATGGGCAACGCCCACCTGTTCGCCCTCAGCGACACCTATACTTTTAGTCCTACCTTGCTGCTGACTACAACCTTGGGTTTCTCCCGCGGCACGGAACTGATCTTCAACTACAATCCAAGCCGGAACCCCAATCCTCTCAGTACGCTGGGTTTTCCATCCTACCTGGACTCGAACGGTTTTATCGGTGTTCCTTCCATGTTCATAGGTGGCGGATACTATTCCGCCGGCTATACCAGCGCTGGCGGCGATCCGTATGGAAATTACAAGCAGGGCCAGGACACTGGGCAGCTTTCTGCCATCGTCAGCAAGATCCACGGCCGTCATGAGTTGAAGTTCGGGTTCGAGGGCCGCTTGCACCAGCAAAATTACATCCAGACAAATGCCCCGAATGGCAATTTCGGTTTTAACGACACAGGCAGCTCACAATATCCTCAAGGCTTGTCGGCGACGATCGGTCCCAGCGGAGACGGCATGGCCAGCTTCCTGATGGGCCAAATGGGGGGAGGATACGAAATCCAGTTTGAACCTGCGACCGAGAACTACCAATACGCATGGTATGTCCAAGACAACTGGAAAACGACGAGCAAGCTTACGTTAAATCTGGGGTTCCGTTACGACGTCTCGCTGCCCAGAACCGAACGCCACAATCGCATGAATTGGTTCAATCCAAACGCGACGAATCCGCTCAACGGCGGCACGATCGCGTTCACCGATCCGCTCAGCGGACTGCCGGTCAATCGTGCATTGCTCGGCGGCGAGGTATTTAACAATTCCAGCGTGCGCACCAACTGGCTCACCGATTGGAAAGACTTTCAGCCGCGAGTAGGCTTTGCCTATCAGATCATGCCCAAGACGGTGATGAGAGGAGGGTACGGGATCTACTTTGGCCAAACTCGCTCCGGCGCCAACGGCCTGTTGAGCTACGGTTCCCAGGGCTTCAACCAATCCACAGGCATCATTTACACCTATCAGAATGACGGCGCAACTCCCTATTTGCACCTGAGCAATCCCTTTCCCAACGGCCTGATTCAACCGCCCCTCCCCAGCACCCTTGGCCTCAGCAATGACGTTGGCTATGGAGCCGTTGGTCCCCTCCGCACCCACGCCGCGGCGCGAACCCCGTACGAGCAGACCTGGACCCTTGGCTTCGAACACCAATTGCCCTGGAGTGTTGTTGTTGGTGTGAACTACATCGGGAAGGAAGGAGTCCGCCTGTACCTCGCCGGCGGCAACAACTACGATGTTCTGGGCGCTGGAGTGGAAAACCTGCCCACCACCGCCGCTAATCCAAACAATCCGTGCCCAACGCCAACGCCCAGCATACCCTGCCTTACTAACTACGTCACAAACCCCTTTGCCGCTGTCAACGGTGGCCCCATAAGCGACCCGAACAGCATCCTCTCCAGCCCCACGGTCCAAGCGGTTCAACTGGAGCTTCCCTATCCTGAGTTCACGAGCGTCACGACCGATGTTCCACCCACCGCCAACGCCAGCTATAACGCGCTCCAAATCACCGCATCGAAGCATTACAGCAACGGCCTGGAACTTATGGTGAGCTATACCTGGTCGAAGTCGATCGACGAGTCCTCAATGTATGACACCAACGTCGCCTGGCTGGGGAATTATGGCTCCAACTCTGGATACGCACTCGCGGATCCCAACAAGCCGCAACTGGAGCGCGCCTTGTCGACTTTCGACGTGCCACAGATGCTGAAGTTCAGCTACAGCTATGATTTGCCCATCGGGCGCGGCAAGGCGCTCCTCGGCAACATGCCGCGCGTGTTGGATGCGATGATCGGCGGCTGGAAGACCAACGGCATTTGGGAGCTCCACTCGGGCCGCCCGTTGAGCTTCTTTACTTCGAATGGCGGCACATCATTGCCCACTTATGGCCCGCAGACGGCCGAACTGGTGGGTAAGCCGGAGCGCAGCCACGGGAGCGACAGTTATTGGGTGAATAACTACTTCTCCAATCCCCAGGTTGTCCAGGTTCCCGCCCCATACACTCTGGGCAACGCTGGACGGACCACGGGTTCCATCCGAACGCCGACTTCATTCACCAGTGACTTGTCAATCGCCAAGCAGTTCTTGCTTTCCAACGTGCACGAGGGAGTGCGCTTGGAGTTGCGCCTCGAAGCCCAAAACGCTCTCAATCATCCGGTCTTCGGTACGCCCGACACCTACGCCGGCGACCCCAATTTCGGGGTGACCAATTATCTGGCTGTGAACCCCCGGCAATGTCAACTGGCTATCAAGATCGTCTTTTGAGAGCCTCTTAATTGGTACCAGACCCGATCGCTAGAGTCGGGGCGGAAACTTGGCGGAACCGGATTGTTGGACTCCGTTTGTGTCAGTCCAATGTGTGCTGAAATGCATAAACACAGCAATCGATGGCTTACCTTCACAAAACCCTTGATTGAAACGTTTCAATGTTCGTATACTGCGGTCGACCTATGATTCAGCCTGAGATTCAGCAGGCAAGCGGAAGATCGTGCGCTGCGATGGTATTGATTCTGGCTTGCTGCGTTCCCTTGATGTGCTCCCTCGTATTTGCCGTTCCACCCGGACAATCCCTGGAACTCTCGCGACCGGTTCGGTCCTGGGAATTTATGTCGGCATTGGGTACTCGCGCCGGCATTTTGGGAAACGAGCAGGGAACATTCGAGGCATGGGTTTATCCCCTTAAAATCCTGACTGATTTTCATCTGCGATTTCATGTCGAGGGCGCGGTCCTGCCGGCGGAAACGCTGGCGCGAACTTTGACTGTCCGCCCTGAGTCTACGACCATTGTTTACGTCGGCGACGCTTTTTCAGTCCGGGAGACTTTGTTTGTCCCCGTGCACGAACCGGGGGCTATCATCGCGTTGGAAGTCGACACCACCAGACCTCTGGAGGTTGAAGCGGTCTTCGATCGCGATTTTCAACTGCAGTGGCCGGCGAGCATCGGCGACACAAGCCAGGAATGGGATCCTGATTTGCACGCCTTCCACTTCGCAGATGAGGCCGGGAAGTTTGGCGCATTGGTCGGTTCGCCGTCCGCCACCAAAACCTCCGAAGAATATTCTAGTAACTATTTCTACTCTCGTCAGAACTCTTTTGTTCTGGGCCCAACCGTGACTGGAACAGACAGGAAGTTCATTGTGATCGCGGCATCGTTTACCGACCGCGCGGCATTGGCGTCCCTTTACGAGCACCTGTCGAAGGACTATGCCGACTTGCTGTCCGAGTCAGCCATCTACTACCGCGATTATCTGGCTCACACTGTAAGTGTTCACCTTCCCGACGCTCAAATCGAAAGCGCGTATGACTGGGCTAGAGTGAGCATGCTGCAAGGCATCGTCGACAACCCATTCTTAGGGAAAGGGCTGCTTGCAGGATTCGACACATCGCAAGGCGAGTACCGTCCGGGCTTCGCCTGGTTTTTTGGACGGGACGCCGAGTGGACTTCCCTGGCGCTCGATGCCGTGGGCGATTTCGCGAATACTCGCAATGCGCTCAAGTTCTTAAGCACGTATCAGCGAGCCGACGGGAAGATCCCTCATGAGGTTTCTCAGAGCGCCAGCTTTGTGGAGTGGTTCAAAACGCCATTCGCATACGCATCTGCGGACGCGACTCCCCTCTTCATTATCGCCGCGGACGATTATGTGACACGGAGTGGAGACCTCGAGTTTGCGCACGAGCAGTGGGACAGTCTTTGGAAAGCCTATGGGTTTCTGCAATCGACCTACGATGCTCAGGGATTCGCGCAAAATGCCGGCGTAGGCCACGGATGGATTGAGGGAGGACCACTGTACCCGGTGCGGACGGAACTCTATCAGGCTTCCCTGGGAGTCGAGGCACTCAAGGCACTTTCGCACCTCGCTCATCTTTCCGGCAAGGAAGAGGTCGCTCGCGCCGTGACCCGAGATTTCGATCGGCAAGAGCCGCTGTTAGACGAGGCATTCTGGTCTCCCGATAAACAGATCTTCGCCTATGCCGAGGATTTAAATGGTAAGCGCGTCGATGTGGCAAGTGTTCTTGCCACGGTCCCGATGTGGTTTCGGCAACTCAACGAAGGGCACGCTCACAAAATGATCGACGTACTCGCCGGCCCCGACCACCAGGCCGATTGGGGCATGCGGATACTCTCCTCCAGCGACTCGAAGTATGACCCGGGCGGATATCACTTCGGAACGGTGTGGCCGTTGTTCACTGGTTGGGCATCGGTTGCGGAGTACCGCTATCATCGTCCCCTTTCTGCTTATTCAAATCTGCGTGCCAACGCGCTGCTCGCGTTAGACGGTTCGCTCGGACATGTCACGGAAACTCTCTCTGGCAAGTACTATCAGACGCTCGCTACTGGATCGCCGCACCAGATTTGGTCAGCGGCTATGGTGGTGAATCCAGTGCTGAGCGGATTGTTGGGTCTTGAAACAGATGCCGCCAGTTGTCACTTGGTTTTCGCGCCCCACGTTCCGGCGAATTGGGCTTCGTTTTCAGTTGAGAATGTACGGCTTTGTGGCGAGACTCTCAGTTTTGATTATCAGCGGACGAGCGACCAAATCCGCCTCCAGGTGCAATCTGCCGGTGCAAAACCTGGTGCAAAACAGTGTTCGGTAGAGTTTTCTCCGGCTGTAAGCGTGCGTGCCAAGGTCAGGCAAGTCCTATTCAATGGCCGCACGCTGCCGTTTCACTTGGAAGCAAACTCGTCGGATCAGCACGTCACCATGGAATTCCCCGCCGCGACGAACAAGAATCTCGTTGAAATCGGCGTGGCGAACAATTTTGAGCTGGGGTGGTCGCCTACTCTCCCCCCCCTGGGGAGCACTAGTCGTGGTCTGCGAGTGGTTTCCGAATCTTGGACGCCGTCGCGGGACACTTTGACATTGCAACTTTCGGGTGTGGCTGGGAAGAGCTACGAGTTCTCGGCTTGGAACACGAATCAGATTGTCTCACTCGATGGCGCTCAACTGGACAGAACCATTGAACCGGCTGCTACGGTCCACGTGCAACTTCCGGCGAGCGCGCCCGGTGGCAGTGCGCAAGCCACTGTCATCTTTCACTTTGCGACGAATTAAGTCTGCGCTGAAGCGCGGGAATGTCGCATTTTTATGTTATGGAGATCTACGGAAATGATTCGGAATCTTATGCGGGTTATCTTGTTGTTCGCGTGTATCGTCCTCTTACTTTCTTTTGGTCAAGCACAGAAGCGAGCAGTCGAGGCGGAAGGGCACGAGTGGTGGAAGCATGCGGTCTTCTATGAGATCTACCCGCGAAGCTTTGCCGATAGCAACAATGATGGCATCGGAGATCTCAAGGGTATCGACTCCCACCTCGACTATCTGAAGGATCTGGGAGTTGATGCCATTTGGATTACACCCTGCTATCCCTCGCCGCAAGTCGACTTTGGGTATGACGTCTCGGATTACGAAAATATCGATCCGATGTATGGAACGCTCAAGGACTTCCAGCATCTGGCACGAGATGCCAGGAAACACGATATCCGCATCATTATGGACTTTGTACTGAATCACACTTCTCCTCAGCACAAATGGTTTCTTGATTCGGCGTCATCGCGTGCTTCGGCACGTCGCGATTGGTACATTTGGCGTGATGGCAAAGGGCCCGGCGTCCCCCCGAATAATTGGATATCCGGCTTTGGCGGGTCGGCCTGGCAGCTTGATCCCAAGACCGGCCAGTATTACTACCATTTCTTCGCGGTCGGCCAGCCTGATCTCAACTGGCGCAATCCAGCGGTTGAAAAGGCAATGTTTGATGTCACGCGCTTTTGGTACAAGCGCGGCGTTTCCGGCTTTCGACTCGATGCCGTCGACCTCTTGTTTGAGGATCCGAACCTCCACGACAACCCAGTGCTAGAAGGCAAGAACGACTTGGGCGATCCCAACATGGAGAACAAGTACAACGACAAATTGCCCGAAGTTCACACGGAACTGAAGAAGCTACGCAAGGTAGCCGACGAGAACGATGCCGTCTTGATTGGAGAGACCTACACGTCAAATCGCGACGAACTCAAAGAATATTACGGCGACCACAACGATGAAATCCAATTACCGATGGATTTCATGTTCTGCGAGGTCAATAAATTTTCCCCTAGCGACTTCCGCACCCAAATCGCAAACGCCGAGTCCACGGGCGGATGGCCTGTCTACGTGATCGGCAATCACGATATGACGCGTTCTTACAACCGCTACGGTGACGGGCAACACAATGACCAAATCGCGAAGATCATGGCAGGCATGTATCTGACTCTGCGCGGCACACCCGTCATGTATTACGGCGAAGAACTCGGAATGGAGAACAACGACCCAGTGCGCAAGGAGGATGTGAAGGATCCAATTGGTATCGCTGGGTGGCCCGCGGAAAAGGGTCGCGACGGTGAACGCACACCGATGCAGTGGAACGATTCGTCAAATGCCGGGTTCAGCCAGGCCGCTCCCTGGTTACCTGTGCCCGCCAGTTACAAAACCCACAATGTTGAGACTGAACTGAAAGATCCGAATTCCGTTTTGCAGTTTTATAAACGGCTTCTGGTGTTACGGCATCAGGAGTCGGCTTTGTTAGACGGAGACTACGTTGCGCTCAATCAAGATAATCGCGACGTCCTCTCGTACCTTCGCCGCCACGGGAACGAAGCGGTACTGGTGGTGCTCAACATGTCAAATGCAAAGCAGAAGATCGGTCTCGATCTCTCGCCCGAAGGTTTCCCTTCTGCTAAGGCTATGCCCTTGCTGACGACTCTTGCTGCTCCGCCTGCGGGACGACTGGACCAGGTCGCGCTTGACCCGTTTGCCGTTTACATTGCGCGAATTTCGCAGTGAGTTAGATTCGCATGGATAATTTGTACAAGCCGCACCCTTCGTCCCGTGACTCCAGGATGAGTGTGTGCATCCTCAAATGGCTACTGTGCATGTGCCTCTTTGGTAAAACACAGAGGGTGGGCCTTGGAATCCTGTTGGTGTGCGGCTGCGTGTGGGCCCAGTCCGATGGCGACCGCAGCGCACAGATCGCTGGGCTTGTCTCACCTCGTGCTTATATTCAGAAACGCGCATCGAGTTATGACCGCACAGGGGGCAACGATGACTTCGTGAGGATCGCTCCCGGCGAGACGATCAGTTTGCTAGATGCGACGGGCCCGGGAACCATTACGCACATCTGGATCACGATTGCGTCGTCAGAGAGATATCACCTAAAGAAACTTGTTCTGCGCATGTTCTGGGACGACGAAACGTTGCCGAGCGTGGAAGCGCCAGTCGGCGATTTGTTCGGCCTGGGACTAGGAGACTATTTCCAATTTGACTCGGTTCCATTGTCCGTCGCCCCCGATAAAGCCCTGAATTGTTTTTTCCCGATGCCTTTCCGGAAGCGGGCGCGAATCACCGTTACGAACCAGGGGAGCGAAACCGTCGACGCGTTTTATTTCAATATCGACTACCAGGCATTGAGCAAAGACCTTGCCTCCGACACCATGTATTTTCATGCCCAGTATCGTCAGGCGATGCCGGCCAAAGGGTGGACCAGCGATTGGGAATCAAATGACACGCCCACTGTGTCCGCCAGGAAGAATCTCGACGGAGAGGGTAATTACGTATGGCTTGAAGCGACCGGGCAAGGGCACTTCGTGGGTGTGACCATGTCCGTTCTCCAGAATCAGGACGGTTGGTGGGGCGAAGGCGACGACATGTTCTTTATTGACGGCGAAAAGCATCCGTCTATCAATGGCACGGGCTCTGAGGATTACTTCCTGGGCGCGTGGGATTTTGGGGACCATCCTTTTTCATACGCCCTATATGGGGCTCCAGTCAAAGGTTCGGAATTTGCGGGCAGCCGTTCGTCCGTATATCGTTTTCATCTGGACTCGCCGATTCCATTTACGAAGAGCCTGAAGGCAACGATTGAGCACGGCCACGCCAATCATCGCTCCGATAATTTCTTTTCGGTCGCCTATTGGTACCAGAAAGAACCTCACGCGCCATTTCCCGCACTGCCTGCAGTTGAAGATCGCATTCCTCGCCTTTATGCCGCCGGAGGTCCCGGGAATGTTGCAAAGTGATATGCGTATGAGTCGCACACGAATCCTTTCAATTTCGCTGACCGTCAGTTTCTGCCTCGTCACGTTGGCGGCCGATGCACAGCCAAATCTCGCTACGACGACCCGTCCGATCGTAGTCGGATACTTTCGAGGGGACAGCATGCGTCGGCAGTTCTTTGTCAAGGACTTGCTCTCACGAGGTGCAGTTCCAATCCTTGATCAAATCAATTATTCGCAGGCGAACATTGCCAATAATCAATGTATCGTAGCGGACCCGGTCTCGGATCTGACCTATTCGTTCACTCCCGACAACAGCGTGGATGGCACTGCGGATACGCTCGGCATGCCGCTCAGAGGAAACTTCCATCAACTACAGGAACTGAAACGGCTTTATCCACGTATCAAGGTGCTGATTTCCATAGAAGGCAACGCGGATGCGTTCGTCCAAGCCGCGCAACCCCAAAATCGCAATGCTTTCGTCGCCTCCTGCATTCAACAATTCATTCAAGGCAGGATTGCCGATGGAGTCGAAGCGCCGAGTTTGTTCGACGGCATCGATGTTGATTGGGAATATCCAATGGAGGCCGACAAACTCAATTTCCTTGCGCTGTTAGCTGAGTTTCGCAGCCAACTTGATGCCGTGGGACCGAATTACTTGCTGAGCGTCGCCATGGGCACCGGTCGCAACACTTATCAGCATCTTGATATGGCCTCAGTTGCACGATATGCGGACCAGGTCGCGATGATGAACTACGATTACGCGGGCCCCTGGAGCAAGAGAACCGGCCTGGTGGCCCCTCTCTATCACGCGCAGGGAGACCCGGAAAACGACGGGAGTGTCGATTCAACGATTTGGCGGTACAGAGCGGCTGGAGTACCACTCTCTCGAATGCTAATGGGCCTCCCATTCTACGCTTACTCGTGGAAGCAAGTTGCGCAAGCAAACCATGGACTCTTCCAACTCGGCGAACCGGAACGCAACGATGTCCTCTATAACGACATTGTTTCGATTCAAAGCAAGTTCACGGTGTATCGTGATCCAGCATCGATGGCTCCGTGGCTGTTCGATGGCACAACGTTTTGGACTTATGACGATGAGTTGTCCGTCGGTACCAAGGTTAGGTATGCAAGAGAGCGCGGCTTGCAGGGAGTAATGATCTGGGAGTTAAGTGGCGACACCGCGGACGGGAAGCTGCTAAAGACAATCTCGGCACAACTCGGCCGACATGAAATGGGAACTGACAACCACGCGGCCAGGTAGATTCACCAGCGGGCGATCGCGTGGAACCGGGCTCTTCAGCAGCACGAACAAATAGACGGCATAAGGAAACTTTAGAATCATTTTATCGACGCGCTCGCTGGCGATCCGCACCTGAATCTTCCGTCTATAGATGCTGAAACCCTTTCCTCGCTTGCCGAGCAGAAACGCCCATCCCATATGAGCGGAAGTCTCCGCCCCGCTCTCGCTTTAGCGGTTTTACGAGACGTTCAGCCAGATCTCGTGATCTTTGATGAATTCCAGAAGTTCTCTGGGACGCGCTGAAGTCGAGAGCTGCATGGCCCTCCTCTTTGCAATAGCGTCCAAGGATCTCACCTCCGAGCAGAGGGCACGGGTGCGAAACAAAATCGGGGAGGCGAGCAGCGAGGCCCTTACCACAGCCCTCATTCAATATTTCGGTCGCTCGCGAGCTCTTTGAACCCTCTCCCGCAGCCGCTGGAAGACGATCTCAACATGGTTGAACGCGTTGCGCCCTTGCTGGGAACGATCATGAGCGGCAATCCCCGGCAGTGCAAAAGATTCCTCAATACGCTGCTTTTGCGCCTGGAGATGGCGTTTTCCAAGGGAATCACGCTGAAACAGCGCCTACTTGCAAAGTTGATGCTGCTCGAATATTTCAGGGTGGAAGCGTTCCGGCGTCTGGCAGAAATCCAGTTTGCACAAGACGGCATCCCAAAAGAGTTGGGCGAGATGGAAAAAGCTGTACGACCGCAAACCGAGCCCGCAGAGATACGGTGCTCTGGGGAAGGGGCGCCGCTGGTCCGACGAGTGCGGCCCAGGTTGCCCTGGGCCGCAGCCGTCGGAAGTTTCTAGTTCACCGTCAGCGGGTACGAGGCCGACGTGCTCCCGGTGTTGTCGTTGTTCCCCGGATAGCTCGCCGTCAGTGTCGTTGTCTCCAGCCCTACGAACGTCAGCGTGCAGGTGCCGATGCTGACCGTTCCCGTGCAGGTTTGCCCGGTCCCGGCGGTCACGGTCACCAGCGTGGAGCCCGTCACCGGAGTCGCTCCGTTGCTCACTGTGAAGCTCACCGTCACCTTCAGCGGGTTCGTTTTCGGAGTCGTGCCCGTGATGGTCGTGGTCGTCGCCAGTGGCGTCGCAGTCGTGGACTGTTCCAGACTCGCCGTGCTGTAGAAGGTGGTCTGGGCCCACGCCGCTTTCACCGTACAAGTTCCCGTGCCGCTCACCACCGTCACCACGTTGCCGCTGACCGTGCAGACCGAGGCCGTCGTCGTCGTGATGGTTGGCGTGACCCCGTTGTTCTGCGTCGTCGCCACCGTGAACGTGGAGAAGTACGGAGCCGTGGCCGGTGCGCCCGTGAAGGTCACCGTCGGCGGAATCCGAACCGCTGGAGCCGCCGTTACCGCCTCCACCACCTGCGCGGCCGCAGCGTAGTTGCTGGTGCCCGCCTGGTTGATGTCCACATTGCAGGTTCCGACTTTACTGATCATGGTGTACGTCGCGCCCGATACCGTGCAGACCGAGCTAGAGCCAGCGCCCACTGTATAGGTCACTGCGTTGCCGCTTCCTCCGCCCGTCGCCGCTACCGTGAACGACTGCCCGAAGGCCGCACTCGGTGGCGCCGGTGTTGTGACCGTGATGGCCTGACTCGCCTTCGTCGCGTTCACAGTCTCCGTCACCGGAGGTGCCGCCGCGTAGTCGACGTTGCCCGCCTGATTCGCGATCACCGAGCAAGTTCCGGTACCGCTGCTCAGGGTGTACGTCGCACTATTCGAACCACCAGCCGTGATGCTGCATACTCCGCCGGCCGTGAAGGTCACAGCGTTCCCGCTCGCGCCACCCGTGGCCGCTACGCTGAAGCTGGTGTTGTAGGTTGCACTGCTCGGCGCGTTCGTGCTGAACGTGATCGCCTGGGCCAACAGACCCGCGTGCACGGTCTCCGTTACCGGAATCGCCGCCAGGTAGTTGCTGTTGCCCGACTGGCTGGCAACCACATAGCAGTTTCCGGTGCCGCTCGTCATGGTGTAGGTCGCACCCGACAGCGTACACACAGAGCCCCCACCCACCGAGAAGCTCACCGTCAAGCCCGAACTGGCCGTCGCCGCCACCGTAAAGCTGCTGGTGTCGGCTGCTTCAGAAGGCGCGTTCGTGGTGAACGTGATTGTCTGGCTCGCTTGATTGACCTGCTGGTTCGGGCTCAGCGTACCGCTGCTCCCGCTGTGGTTGCTGTCGCCCGAGTAGCTCGCCGTAATCACAGCGCTCCCCGCGGGGACAGTGCTGGTCGTGCAACTCGCGGTTCCCGGATTGCCCGCCGTTACCGCCGTCGAGCCGCATCCGGTATTTGCGCTCCACGTCACGTTGCCGGTTACGATCTGCGGTTTCTTCTTGTTGGCCTTGGCTCCGCTCTTCACGTTGCCGTTCTCGCCGTTGATTGTCGCCGTGAACGTCACCGACTGCCCG
>Ga0187847_10001656_pt1 | contig 19594 bp, 13 predicted proteins | sample June2016WEW_4_10_FD_132458 | JGI IMG/M metagenome (GOLD analysis project Ga0187847, IMG submission 132458) | Peatland microbial communities from SPRUCE experiment site at the Marcell Experimental Forest, Minnesota, USA - June2016WEW_4_10 | ecosystem: Environmental > Terrestrial > Soil >...
AACGGAGTCCAGTTCTATCTTCTGCGGAGTGTTTCGGCTTTGCGTTCCCCAGCCTTTTTGCTAGACTTCTCAGCGGTTTTCCTTCCCCCGCCATCTTTCGGGGCTTGCAGGACTGTTATTGCAAGCCTCTCGAAATTCTTTAGGGCTTCGTGTCCTTCGATATATTCAGGTGTTTTCATACATGAGCTTCTTTTCTAGACTCGGAACACTCCTAGCAATGCTGCGAAAACACTTACAGCAATTCTCGCAAACAAATAAGGAGGGTGCAGGTGTTCACAATAGTGAGAATGCACCCCCCATAGAACAAGACGGGAGCGCGCCAATCGTCCACCGTCTTGAAATTCCTGACACCACGATTGATCGAATAAAAAGCAAGTCCAACGAAGAAAACAAAAGAGAGCAACACCGTGACCGGATTTCCGAGTGGACACTTATTGCGATCATTGTTTATGCCGTCGTAACTTTCTTTCAGTGGATTGAATTGAATACACAGAACATAAATCAAGCTACTGCCAATACCAATTCTGGCGTCACTGCCGATCAGACGATTCGTAAGATGCAAGCGACTATTGACCAAACAAATGCACTTATTAATGCCACGTTCGAGCAAGCTAAAGCCACAAATAATATTGCCAGGGAAACTAGGGCGTCTCTTGAGGAAACCAAAAGGGAATTTAGACTCGACCAGCGGCCCAGAATTGCGATTCTGAATGTAGAGATGGTCAAAGATGGCAAGTCTAGTGAGGACGCTAAGCCCATTGTCGGCCAAGTCCTTCAGGTGAATGTCCCTTACCAGAACGTCGGCAAAACTGCTGCCTACAACGTCGTCACCCACAGGCATCTTCTGTTCGGAAAACAATTGGGGGAGTTTAGCAAGGCTGAACCTGCCGATAGCGAACACCGGATAAGTATCGGGGATACTCTGGAACCCACTCATCCCGAAATGATGACCGCGTTTTCCTCCGAGGATACCATTGAAGAGGAATCTGTTTTTGCCAAAAGACCAAAAGTTTGGGATGGAACTGGGCCGATTGTGGTGTTCGGACGTATTACTTATAAGGACAATTATGGAACTTTGTACTGCACGCCTTTCGAGTTCCAACGTATTGCAAGCGGGAACTGGGGAATCATCGAAAGCGACGATAAGCTGTGTCCCGTAGGCATAAGGTGAAAATAATCCTGTCAAGGATTCGTACTTATATATTCGACGCACAGGATTCTCTGTATGAGCAAAATCACTTCCGACTTTATTAAATCCATCAAGAAAATGTACGGAGAAGTTGGCGCGGTTCTCGCCGGGTGCCCCAGGTTCGCCGTTCTTTGGCTAACCTGGGTAAGGGCAGCTACTCTATCGCCCACGTTAGCGCCAAAAACCAAAGTGTGGCGCGAACGTGGGACACCTAGCCGCGAATCGGCGGGACGCAAAAGCAGATTCCTACGCACGCCCTCGCTTGCGCTACGAGCGGCTCGGAATGACAAGGTGGTTAGGGCGAGAGCACCGCGCAAGGGATTTGTACTATGGACCATTCGAACCGGGAGTTTCTGCTGCGAATTCCCCGAGGGGCCGCTGCTGGGCGTCCACAGGCATGGGGTCCTTCGACTTCAAAGGAATTTCGCGAGGCGAAATTCCTTCTTCGCTCAGGATGACAGCTTTGTGATTGGCGGCGGACAGGGCCTGCCCTGAGCGGAGTCGAAGGGAGTGTCCGCCCCACACGAGTCGCCCACCCTTTCGCACAAACGCGAAATGGTGTGGCAGCCGCTCAAGATGTAATGGAGGATTTAGTCGCCCGAGGCCGAATACGCTGCCGCCAACTCTGGCGCCGGCGCAGCGGTAAGTTTTTCTTTCAGTTCTTCTTCTTTTTTCTTCAACTCATCGAGCTTCACGCGATAGATCTGCTTGGCCAATCCGAGCTTGTTCAAGGCCCAGATGCCGTACCAGTTCATGTCCACTTCGTACCAGCGCAAGCCATGGCGGGCCGAAACCGGATGGGCGTGGTGATTGTTGTGCCAGCCTTCTCCGAAGGTCAGAACCGCCACCCACCAGTTATTAGTGGAGAGGTCTTTGGTGACGAAGCGGCGCGATCCCCAGGTATGAGTTGCAGAATTCACCAGCCATGTGGCATGCAGGCCGACCACGGTGCGCACGAAGATTCCCCACATCAGGAAGGGCAATCCACCGACGGCCAACAGAATCAGACCGAGCACGATCATGGGAACGTAGTGATATTTCGTAATCCAGACGTGAAACCTGTCTTTGGCGAGGTCGGGAACATACTTGGCCAGCGTCGTCGTGTCATGGTGCATGGATTTGCCCATCAGGATCCAGCCCATATGCGCCCACCATTTGCCGTCAATCGGGGAATGCGGGTCGCCATCGTGATCAGAATATTGGTGATGAATGCGGTGTGTGGCCACCCAGAAAATCGGCCCACCTTCGAGGGCGAGCGTGGCGCATACGGTCAGGAAGTACTCGACGAACTTGGGCGTTTTGTATCCGCGATGCGTCAGCAGACGGTGATAGCCCATGCCGATGCCGAGGCTGCCCGAGACCCACCAGAGAAATGCCGCGACGAAAAGAGCTTTCCAGGTAAAGAAAAACAGGGCCGCGATGGCGCCCACATGAAATGCACCCATGAAGATGGCAGTGACCCAATTGATTTCGTTGTTGGCGGCTGCTTTACGATTGAGGGCTTCGAGTTCCATATGATCTTCCCCGTATAAGTGTTGGACTGGTATTAAATCCAAAATACCAGCCCCCGGGAAGACCAATTGTAAGAGTTGTGTAATAGCGGAGTTACCTGAGTAACAAACCAACTTCCAATAGGACGTAGGCAGCCCTAAGCGGTCAGGAATTGATATTGCACTTTGGTCAGGGGCACGACGCTGAGACGCCCTTGGCGCACCAAGGGAGAGTCGGCGAACAACTTGTTCGCTTTGATCTCAGCCAGCGATTTTGGTTTTACCGGAGTGCCCGCTTGAATCTTGACCAGCGGAACTTTGGGGTCTTTGTCGTCCACGGAAACAACGGTTGCGGTGCCGACCGCGCTTTTCTCGTCACCGGTGTGGTAAATGACCAGGTGATCGCCGGGCTTCATTTCACGGAGATGCTTTACCGCCGTGGGATTGGTCACGCCATCCCAGATGGTGCTCTTGTCTTTTTGTAAGTTCGCGAAGGAATATACGGTGGGTTCAGTTTTGAGTAGGTAGTCCATAAGATTCCTCTTTTGCAGCTTGATTTAAGGATGCGGGCCAAGCGCGTGGGTTTTACCACGCGGCCCGCCCAGATCCTTCGACTCGCGCATAAAACGGCGCTCGCTCAGGATGACAATCGTATAACGCTATGCCGCGCCCTTGACTTCCACCCCCGCCCATTTTTCGAGCAGAGTCAGGGTTGCTGCGTAATCGAGATCGCCTTGCCCATCCTCGGCAGCAATTTCATACAATTGTTCCACGGTTTCGAGGCCGGGCAACTTAACGCGAACCTGCTTGGCTGCCTCCAAAGCAAGACGCAGGTCTTTGTACATGAGGCGCAAGGGAAAATTCGGCGAAAAATCGCGCTTCAAAACAAACGGCGCCTTGTATTCCACGACGCCCGATTTGACCATGGAAGCGTTAATGAGAGGCACGAGCTTTTCCGCATCCACGCCGAGTTTTGCGCCGAGAGTAAGGGCTTCGGCAAAACCCTCATAGATCATGGCAATTTGAAGATTCATCACGAGTTTGGCGGCATGCCCCTTGCCCGTTTCGCCCATGCGGAAAATCTTTTTGCCCATGGCCGCGAACAACGGGGAAAGAGTGTCAATCACGGCTTCCTCGCCACCCACCATGAAAATTAGAGTTCCGGCTTCGGCAGCCACCTTTGAGCCAGTCACGGGAGCATCCACGTAGCGCACGCCTTGCGGACGCACGCGCTCGGCAAATGCCTTGGTCGAGGCGGGCGCGATGGTGCTGGAATCCACGATGGTCATCCCCGCAGTCAAAGATTCCGTTACACCATTTTCGCCGAACAATATGCCCTCGACCGCTTTGGTGTCGGCGACGCAAATCCAAACAACCTCGGCGCCGCGTGCCGCGTCCGATGGCGACGTAGCAGTGCGCGCGCCTTCTACGTCTTCTCCCGACGTTCGATTCCAAACGGAAACTTCGTGGCCGGCCTTCGCCAGATTCTGTGCCATGGACCGACCCATAATGCCCAACCCCAAAAATGCAACTCGCATGCGGCTCCTTTCCACTGCTGCAATCTGATTTATACACCGTCCGCGAGATTGCATCGAGAGGCGATTTATGACCAGGGAAAAACAAGCGTTTGTTCATTCTCGACCAGTCACAACACGCTTGCGTTCTAGCTGAGAGAAAGATCTCGCGTCACATTTGTATAATCCTTTCCATGTCCGCACTTACTACGCTCGATGGAAAGACTCGTTTTATTGATATGCGGGTGATGGCACGTCATCTCTTTGACCATGCCCTGACCCGGTCTTCCATCGATCGCGCGTTTGAGCGGCACGTGCATTGCGAGCGCGGCGTGTTGCGGATATGCGAAGACCTCTACGACCTTCAATCTTACGGACGCGTATTTGTGGTTTCCATCGGCAAGGCGGCGCACAGCATGGTACAGGCGCTGGAAATGCAGACTGGGAACCGGTTTGAGGGCATTGTGGCCGGCTCAACTGATCCCGGTTCTCAATTGCGTGGTTTTCGTTATTTCCGCGGCGGCCATCCCACGCCGAATCAGGAATCGCTCCATGCCGCTGAATCGCTCTTGAAATCTTTGACCGCTCAAACTGCAACCTCGCTGGTGATCTATCTGCTCAGTGGAGGCGGATCGTCCATCGTGGAGAAACCGATGGACGAGGAGATTACGCTGGAGGATTTAATCGCCGCGTATCGATTGCTGCTCCATTCCGGCGCCCCGATTGCGGAGATGAATGCAATCCGCAAACACCTTTCTGCGGTGAAAGGCGGCCGAATGGCGCAGGCTGCGTCTCCGGCGCAACAGGTTTCCATTCTGATCTCGGATGTGCCCGATGGTTCGCCAGACGCGCTCGCTTCGGGGCCAACCATGCCCGATTCAACCTCTACCGAAGATTGCTATGCCATCGCTTCGAAGTACAACTTGAGCAACGCATTTCCTGAGTCTGTTCGGGAATTGTTCCGGAGCCATGCTCTTGAAGAGACACCAAAATCAGACGATGTCGCATTTCAGCGCTCGCGATGGTGGACGGTTTTGTCGAATGCGACACTGCTCGAATCAGCGAAAGCGGAAGCCGAACGAAGCGGATTTTTTGTCGAGATTGACAACAGTTGTGACGATTGGGACTACGAACGGGCTGCACACTATCTATTGGCCCGGCTAAGAGAGCTTGCCCAACAACATAAGCGTGTCTGCCTTCTTTCCGGTGGAGAAGTGACTGTGAAAGTAGTGAATGGCGGCGTGGGCGGGCGCAATCAACAATTTGCTTTGGCGTGTGCCGAAACAATTGCCGGACAGAACATTACGGTCCTTAGCACGGGTACGGATGGGATTGATGGAAATAGCCTCGCGGCTGGCGCGGTCGTCGATGGCTCCACAATCTCGAGGGCGCAAGAACGGTCATTGTCCCCAAATGCCTATCTCGCCGCGTTCGATGCAAACCGATTTTTTGAAGCTCTAGGCGATGCCATCACAACCGGCCCCACCGGCAACAATCTGCGCGATTTGCGCATCCTGCTGGCTTACTAGAAAGCTAGTAGGGCAGCTTGAAGTTCACGGTAATCTGAGTTTGGATTGCAATCGGTTGTCCGTCGAGGAAGTAAGGCTTGTACTTCCATTGCTTGACCGCGTCGGTCGCGGCTGCTGCCAAAACTGGATCTCCGCTCAGCACCTTGACGCTGCTAATGCTTCCGTCTTTTGCGATGTGCGCATCCAGTTGTACGGCACCTTGAATTCGCCCGTCTATTGCCTGTTTCGGATAAACGGGATCCACTCTCTTAATCAGTAATCCCTGCGAAACTCCTTGCGAAACCTTTACTGTTTGCGCTGTCGGCCTGGGTATGCTGACCGGAGCGGAGCCCACGATGCCGGACAAATCCGGAGTCGAACTACCGGCGGAAACGCTCATGCTCGGTGGCTCGGGCGTAGGAGTCTCCGCGACAGGCGCTGGAGGCGGTTGCGGAGTCTCGTTCTTCACGACGAGAGGCTCAGCGTCTTCGGTGGCATCGGCAGGCTTTGCTGCGGCAACGGATTTTTCGGCCGTTTTCTCCGAGGGCTTTTCCGCTGCCTTTTGCGTCGAAACTGATGGGAGTGGCACGGGCTTCATTGCGGATTGATTCGCACCGGCAACGGGGCTATTCGCCGGTTGCGTTGGCGTCAGCTTCGAGCCTGGTGCCATCACAGATGCGACAGGCTCCGAAGAACCGGACAAAGGCAGATTTAAAGTTTCATGTGTGGGGCCAGTCCGCTGGACTTGGACGGCCTGTCCGACCACCCTGTGCGAATGTGACTTGCTATAGGCAAAATAACTCAAAGCCCCAATGGCAACCACAGCCACCGCTGCAATGGCAATCTTTTTTCCGCTGCCGTCGCTCGATGCATCGCTGTCGCTTGAAGGAAACGACGAGAAAACGGGAGCATCCGTGTGCACAAGCGCTCCTGCAATCGGGGCTTGGGGCGCAGTATCTTCGATGTGTGACTTCCCCGAAGGCGAGCTCACGGGATGAGAGAGTTCGACCGCTTTCGGCACCGCGATAATTTCTCTTGCAGGGGCGGCCGCCGCTGCACTCCCAGAGTGCGTATCCGAATGTGAGGCCGCCTGTTTTGCCAATGGGCTCTCGCTGCTGACCGGCCAACGATTTTGTTTTTGCAATGGATTCAGCGGCGCCGGCATGGAGTCGAGCAGCGCTGCGTCATCCGGTGCGGTCGGGAGCGCCGGCTCTGGTTCCAACTCGAGTGCTGATGCCGCAATGGTCGGTACCACGCGCGAGGGCGCGGGCGGAGGCGGCGTAAATGTCGTTTTCTGCGCTGCGGGCGCCGTTTGACGAGTTGCAACTACCGGGCGCGCAGATGGCGCGGCTGGATTTTGAGCGGCTGGAGTAGAAGCTTTAGTGCCTTCTCCTTTTTTCAACAACCCTTTTGCCACGCGCAAAGTGCTCTTCGATTGTTCGACATTGATGGGTTTGGTGAGCACCAGGTTTGCCCCGAGCCGAAAAGCTTTCGCTACGCCCGCCTGATCTCCCACAACCGCCACCGTCAGCGCGGCTTGGTTCGATTCTGAGTTGCGCACGCTCTTGAACATGAGTGCGGCATTCTGGTCATTGTCACAGTCCACGACGACTGCGTCGAAACGCTGCGCCATCAGTCTCTTGACCGCTGCAAAAGGTTCTGTCGAAAGCTCTACGGAAAACTCAAGATCGGTCAAAACCTGGCTTAGGACGCGGGAGATCTTCTCGTCCGGACAGAAAAGGAGCGCAGCATAGTTCATGGGCAAATCGTAAGTACATTCGTTTTGCCCAGCAAGTTACGCAGGTAATTGTACTAACGAGAATGTCTTCAGTTTGGCCTGGATTTTATCGATTACTGGTTAGAGGGCGCCTTCGGCGGAAAACTAACGCTGACCTGCGTCTGAAACGGTACCGGCTGTCCGTTTTGATAATAAGGCTGGTATTGCCACTGCTTGACGGCTTCCTCTGCGGCGAGCTGAAGCATGGTATTGCCGCTCACCACGTCAACGGACTGCACCGATCCGTCCGCTCCAACATTTGCATTGAGCACGACGTCGCCCTTGATGTGCGCATGACGGGCCTTGGTCGGGTACCACGCGGCTACGCGATGGCTGACATGCGCGTCGGACAAATCTGCGGGTACGACCACGGGCTCCGTGTTCTCTGCTGCCGGCGCGGGGGCAGTTGCTGCGGCCGGCGGATTCTCTTGAAAACCTTGTGCGAGCGTTGAGGGATCGGGCGCAGCCTCAGGCGCAGGTTGCGATGCCGTTGACGGTACAGACAACTGAGCAGTTGCTTGCGCATCGGGCGCAGCGGGCGTGTCTGACGCAGGTGCGGCGGTGTGATTTCTCGCCACGTTGCCATGTGTCAGCTGGGCGTATTTCCACGAAACTGCGTCTCGGACCTTGGGTTGCGTTGCCCAAACACCGCCTCCGCCGACGACTACCACGATGATCGCGATTCCAATGAAAAGGCCGCGTTTGCTCTTAGGCTGCGAATCATTGAGCATGCCGAAACTTGGCACCGGTGGAGCGACCACAGTCTGCGGTTTCGATTCTTCGCGAGAAATCAGCGCGATCGGCGGCTTTTCACCAGAGTCTGTAGGCCGGGGCGCCGAGGACTTTGATACTTGAGCCGCCACTATCTTATCGGGGCCTGATTTACGTGCAATCGTCTCTTCCAAGCTGGATTTCTCCATCTGCGGCGGAGTTCCCGTTTCGATTTCGCGGGCGGGCGCGACAGCTGCTCCCTGGCTGGATGCCGTCACCGCACTTGCCGCGGCGGTAGCAGGTACGTCGACATTTTGCTTTGCCGTTTCTTCATGTGCCGGCTGAATGGCTGCGGGCGCAGAAGCTTCCGCCTTTGTGGCCCATGTGCTTGCTGGCGAAGACGCCGACGCCGCGAATGTTTTGTTTTCCTGAGCATCCCGCCTCTGTACAGCCAGAGCATTGCGAAGCGTGGTTCGCGCCTGTTCGAGCGATAACGGCTTGCTCAAAACCGTCTTTGCTCCCAACCGAAATGCCGTGGGGACGCCAGCTTTGCCATCCACAATGGCAATCGACATGGAACCATGATTAAAGGATGAACCTCGCAGAATCCCAAAGAAATGGGTTGCCATTTGGACATCGTCGCAATCCACGAGAACCGCGTCGAATGATTCGGTGGATATCTTTTTTATGGCTGCGGGAAGATCCTGCGAATACTCAGCAGCCACCACCAGTTCTTGAAGAATCTGGTTGAGGATCCCAAGCGATTTGGCATCGCTGGAGAGAACGTACGCTCGTTGCATGGCTGATGGTACGAACTCGCAGGAAATTGCCGCAAGTTACCATGGTGCGTTTGAAACTTCGTGGACCGACGACTTTAGCCTCTAGTTGCAGCTTCCAGCGCTTTTTCGGTCGCGGCCAATAACGCTTCCGCGCCAACCGGTCTGCCAGTGGCCTTCGTCATCCACAGATCAGGGGTGAGCCGGCCCATGGTCGCCATACGCTCGAATTCAGGCCCAATGCTACCGGCTTTTTCCATTTGTTCTTCAATCTGAAAAGAAATTAAGTGTCCGATAGGGTAATCGGGCAGATAAAGGAATGTATCGATCATGTGGGAATACACGGCCAGCAGAATGACATCGTGGATACCGAACACCGGCGCGTAAAAGCGATTCCATGTGTCCTTCGCGATTTGGATCACCGCCTGCTTGAGTTCCGCAGGCGTGGCTTCGCGGTGTTCATACATCCAATGCCACACTGCCATATCCACCAGCGCGACTGCGCTGATTTCGCATGTCGCCCAGAAGTCGTTCAATATTTTCTCCGCCTTGCTCCGCGCGTCCGGTGCAGGCAGATCAAGCAGTTCGAGATCGTGGCCTTGGAACAAGAAGGCAAATGCTTCGGTAAACGAAGTATTCGGAACACCGCGCATCACCGTAGAATCCACATCGTTCAGCGAAAATACCTGCTCGACGTTGTGGCCCATCTCGTGGGCCGCGACATTGAAACTCTGGTAGTCCATGCCGGTTTTTGCGACACGCGTGCGCAAGTGAGCTTTCTCTGAACGCATCCCTGCACTCATGGCATGGCCTGATCCACGGGCGGGATCCACGCTGATCTTGCTCGCCAGATACTGAGCGCGGTGGGCGGAAAAGCCGAGTTTGCCGAGAAGGTTGGGGATGTCTTTTTCATACGCAACCGGATCCGGATACCGTCGCGCGACAATCTGGTTCAACTCGTCGTCGGTATGCGCGCTTGCCGGACGAAAACCGCTGTACCAAATATCAAAAGGTTCGAGCGGCCTGCCAAGCCGCGATTTAATAAGTTCTGCGACTCGTCCCATCAGCGGCGAGGTCAGAACCTGTTCCAGCATCGCCCGCACTCGTGTTTCGGGAATCTCCCGGTCTTCGTCAAACCGCCGCGCGATGTGAGTGGGCGCCGTCGGTGAGTATGGGTCAGCCTTTGCGGCAGCGTGAAATGTCTTGAGCAGCATGGCGTAGCGCGTATCGGGTTCGCGCTCGTCACTGGGTGACAGGTTCGACGGTAATGCATCGTCCCAGTCTTTGACACCCGCTGCCTTTACGGCATTCGTGAACGGATTCCAGTCCACCGTCGGATCATTAATCACTACTTTCGGAATGGTTTGCTGAATTATCTGTTCCATCACCCGCTGGATCATTCGTTGCTTACGCAGCCCATTTTCCTCAGCGCGATAATTGGATTTGATTTCGTCGCGCAATCCCCAGTGGCTGAGCAAACGCATTTTTGCCGGAAAGTACCGCTTGCCTGTTTCATCAACAAGATGATGCATCCAAATGTTGTACTCAGAAATATAACGGCCGGACACAGCCTCCGCTTGCGTGACTGCTTGGTTCACCCAAGCGGGAATGCGCTTGTCGAAGCGTTGCGCGAGTCGAATCTCCGCCCACTCGCGGCGCGAACGTCGCTCCGCGCCTTTCGTGCGCTCTTCCAACGTAGTTAGAGGGAAATTCAAAAGAACCACAAAACCGAGCTTGTTATCGAACATGTCGTCGGTCATATGCGCGCCGGGATAATACCCGCCGAACATTTCGTCCACCGGGAGGACCGGGCCAAGATCAAGATCTAATTGCTCGCGAAAAGTGCGGTAAATTTCGTGCATGTGACCATCGAGTTGCTCAAAGAGAACCTCGAATCGTCGGAAGAGCGCATCCACGGCGGCCGAACTCGCTGCGAAGTGCATGCGTACGAATTCCTCGAACACAGACTGATCGCCATCGCTGTCACGCCAGAACGCGGCCACCTGACTCAAGCCACGATTCACGCGCGCTCGCGAGGACTCGGCGTGCGTGCCAACCATCTCGGCTTCCATTTTTCTCACAGATTCGCCCATCCACCCTGGAACGGGGTTTTGGCCGGTGGTTTCGAGGATTGCAGTAGTCGCCATCAAATGCTCCTAAATTCTCGTGCGGGGAAACACTATTTAGGTTTTCGCACGGACGCCTCCGGCCTGGGGTACGCCAGAGAGTTGCTAATTTCAAAAATTTCATTGGCTGCGAAATCAGGGAACGGCATTTTGCCAGCCGCTCGCCATTCGCGAACTTTCTTTTCAGCTTCGGCCGCTTTCTCTTTATTCAAACCTGTGTCTTGCCCGAGGTAAACCGTCTGCGACGGAAAAGCCAAGCCCGTGCCTGAAGCTTCCACGATGTCCATGATCCATAGCAGCAGATCTTCTTGTATCGCGACAAACTCAGGCGCTTGGGTGGTCAGAACGAAACAGAAAATTTCCAGGGTCAATGAACTCGCGTCGAAGGCCACAAAGCGAATGCGTGCGCCGTCGGTTTCTACCTTAGGGTGCTCGTAAAGCAGACGTCGAATTTCAGCTAGGACATAGCGAAGCTGATCCGCGGAAGTCTCGCACCGAAGGCCAAGCTTCATATTGAAAAGCATTTTGTCGCGCCGCGACAGGTTCTCAATATTCATCGTCGCCAGAGCGCCATTAGGAATGGACAGTTCCGTACGTTCGGGAGTTCTGAGCCGCGTTGAACGCAAGCTGATATCTTCCACCACTCCCTGGCGATCGCCCACGCGCAGCGTGTCGCCGACGCGGATAACTTCGTCTCCCAGAATGGACACGCCCCCGAAGAGATTTTCCAGAGTCTTCTGCGCGGCAAACGCGACGGCAATGCCGCCGATGCCCAGTCCCGCGAGCGCGGTGCTCATATTGAACCCAAACGTGCTGAGAATGGCGAGACTCGCAACCACAAAAATGGCCGCTTTGAGAATCCGTTCGCCTAGTAGCATGAGCGAACCGGTGCCAGTGCGGCCGGCATAAATTGCTCGTTGCCGCACACGCCGCAGGATCTGCTGAAGCACGCGCCATACCAGCCAACTGAGCGCCGCGATAAAGAACACGCCCGCCGTAATGACGTAGTAATGGCGAGGCAGCAATGGCAAGCGCAGGCGGATGATCAACATCCAATGTGTCCAGACGCTGATCACCATCCACAACGGCTTGACGATGGCCGCCCAAATCGCGGAGCCTTGCTTCTTCCGTATTCGCAGATAGAGGTAGCGTGGGACATCGAGCAGGCGGGTCAATAGCCATCCGATCCCGACTGCCAGAGGAATCGCGAGGAAGATGGCAATCCATTGCCACAGGGCCAACCCGGTCAATTCGTGGCCGGCCAAGAATGTGGGCAGCTTGGACTCGACCTGATGGACTTCCAATTGATCGTAGAGTTCGGGCACGCGCGCTAGAGTTTCTTCAGAGAACAGCCAGACCTTGACGCTATCTTGGCCGGTCACGCGCACGAGGGTAAGATTGGCCTCGATGTCGCCAGCCTTGAGTGTGCCCAAGTCTTGACGGTCAGGGGTGAGCCCTTCCTGTGGATTTCCGTCAGGCGCGTTACTGATGCGCCGCACGCTGCCCTTGTAGGCTTCGTCAAGCACATCTTTGAGTTGCGTCGCCAATTCCTCGGACTGAACTTGATGCTTAGTGGGCGGCAGTTGCAGATATTGCACGGCTAGCGTGTAGTTGTGCGACTGGGCCGCTTGGAGGAAGCCGAACACCGTTCCGCTGGGTGTATCCCGTCCTAACGGGTCCGGTTGGGCCGCCGGGGTTGCGTTGGGTCCGTTGGTGAGTTGTTGAAGAAGCTGGGCGGATGCAGAAAGGGACAATGCCAGCAAGACGACGATCGACAGTATCGTCCAAACCGAAATCGTTTTTTGCGTAGGCGTCTTCATGAATCTTGCTGGCACAGCCTTCTCTTTGTGCTCAAGCGAGTTATTGTATCGAATGCAGACGCCTTAACGCTTCTTGGGCCGATAGATGTCAGTGGCCGTGCCAAAGAAAACTTCCGCGGAGAACATGACCGTCTCTGACAATGTGGGGTGGGGGTGGATGGTCAGTGCCAAGTCCGTAGCGCAAGCGCCCATCTCGATTGCCAACACGCCCTCGGCGATAAGTTCGCCAGCGCCCACGCCGACCATTCCGACGCCGAGAACTCGCTCAGTTTTCGGATCGATAATCAACTTCGTCATCCCTTCGGTGCGATCGAGGGTAAGAGCGCGTCCTGAAGCGGCCCACGGAAATTTTGCGACAGCGATTTCGCGATTATCTTTTTGCGCCTGAGTTTCGGTCAGGCCCGCCCATGCGATCTCCGGATCGGTAAAGACGACCGCGGGAATGGCATTTGGCTCGAAAGCGACTTTGTGTCCGGCGATCGCTTCGATGGCAGTTCGGCCTTCATGCGACGCTTTATGCGCCAGCATGGGTTCTCCGGCAACATCGCCGATAGCATAGATGGCTGGATCGTCGGTCTGGCGCTGGGGGTTGATTTTGATGAACCCTTTTGCGTCGAGCTGAACTTGCGTCTTATCGAGGCCAGGGATTTCGGAATTCGGTTTGCGTCCAACTGATACTAAAACTTTATCGAAGATGCGTTCTTTTTCTTTCACGTCGGGACCATCGAAAGTCACGCGTATGCCATTGGCTTCTTCTTTGACACCAGCGACCGTGGTATTCAGCATGATTGAATCGAAGGCTTTTTCGAGGCGCTTGTGCAGCGGAAGAACGAGGTCGCGGTCCGCGCCGGGAAGAAGTCCAGGAAGCATTTCAACAACGGAAACTTTGGAGCCAAGCGCAGCATAGACTGTACCGAGTTCTAAGCCGATGTAGCCGCCGCCAATAACGAGAAGTGTCCCGGGGACATCGCGCAAATCAAGGGCTGATGTGGAATCGAGCATCCGCGGCGTGTCGAGCTTGAGGCTGGCAATGATCGCCGGACGCGAACCGGTGGCGAGGACAATGCGATCAAAGCTGAGTGATTCGACACTGCCGTCATTCTTTGTGATGCGAAGCGCGCTTGAGTTTTCGAAACCTGCGGTGCCTTGAATATATGTGACCTTGCGCTGCTTGGAGAGCTGGCCGAGACCTCCGGTAAGTTTCTTAACGACTCCTTCTTTCCAGGATCGCAGTTGCCCAAGATCGATTTTTGGATCGGTGAATTCAACGCCCCAATCTTTGGCATGACGCGATTCGTCGATTAATTTGGCGACGTGGAGAAGAGCCTTGGACGGAATGCACCCGCGGTAGAGGCAGACGCCACCGGGATTGATTTCCGGATCAATGAGAGTAACATTCATGCCGAGATCGGCGGCGAGAAATGCAGCCGCGTAGCCGCCGGGCCCCCCACCTACGACCGCGATGCGCAAGTTAGAAGATTCAGTCATTGTTTTTTCGCTCACCGCAGAGAACGAAGAGCCCTAGAATTTAAAGTCTGTTCTCGGCGTACTCTGCGCGCTCGGCGGTTGAAATTTATCCTTGCACGGACAGCAAGAACGGCTGCTCGAACGCTTCAGCGATCCAGCGCAGAAAACGGGCCGCATCGGCGCCATCAATCAAGCGGTGATCGTAAGAGAGCGAAAGAGGCAGCACGAGGCGCGCTTCGAACTTTCCATTCATCCAGACCGGTTCCATGCTCGAACGGGATAAACCGAGAATCGCGACTTCAGGATGGTTCACAATCGGTGAAAACCCTGTGCCGCCAATTCCACCTAGATTTGTGATCGTGAAGGTGCCGCCTTCCATGTCCGCAGGCTGGAGTTTTTTTTCTTTGGCTTTCTTTGACATTTGTGTCAATTCGGCTGCGAGCTCGACGATATTCTTCTTGTCCACATCGCGAATGACCGGAACCAGCAAGCCGCGGTCGGTATCTACGGCGACACCGATGTTGATGTATTGCTTGTAAACGACTTCCTCTTTCGCCATGTCAATGCTGGCGTTGAACTGCGGGAAAACCTTGAGAGCAGACGCGCATACTTTCAGGGCGATGGCGGTCACCGTCATTTTGCCGCCAGCTTCTTCAGCTTTGGGCGCAAAACGGGCGCGAAGCTGTTCGAGTTCGGTGATGTCGGCTTTGTCCTGCTGCGTAACGTGAGGAATGGTGTTCCAGGCTTCGCGAAGATGTTCGGCAGTCTTGCGGCGCACTCCACGCATCGCCACGCGTTCGATCTTTCCCCACTTGGAGAAATCAGGCAGCGCGGGCTCAGCAAAGTGAGCTACCTCCGACGCTGAAGCGGCTACTGCGAGCAACGATTTTGCATGAGCCTTGACATCGTCTTCGCTGATGCGCCCGCCGGGCCCGGAACCCGGCACTTTATTAATATCGACGCCTACCTCGCGCGCCAGACGCCGCACTGATGGGGCCGCTGGTACAGGTTCACCATGTTCCGAACCCGCAACCTTGCCGAGTTGCGAAGGCATGCTGAAGGAAGGGAGCGCCATCGTTGCCGGAGCATCAGGTTTGAAAACTTCTTCTTCGGTCTTGCCTTCCGCCTGCACTGCCATCTGGTACGCCAGCCTTGCACTATGTTGTCCAGAGACATGTTCGACCGGAAGGTGCTTTGGCTTTTCAGGAAGCGCAACAGCTCCGCCCTCAAGCGTGAAGATCACTTGCCCAACCTTCACCTTTTCGCCCGCCTTCACGCGGATGTCTTTCACCGTCCCACTCACCGAAGAGGGCACTTCGACAACTGCCTTGTCGGTTTCCAGTTCCATCACCGGCTGGCCCTCCGAAACGCGCGTCCCCGGCGAGATCATGAGTCGGACTAAGTCGCCTTGGTGTATGTTTTCGCCGAGTGCGGGAAGGCGAAATTCCGACGGGCCCGTTGTATCGCCCGAGGCAACCGCATTGGGAGTTGCGACGGGCGCCGGTTGCGCCGCTGCGCCGGCGTTAGGCGTACCCGGTGGGGGCGCACTCACGGGATCGCTCTTCCGAGCGGGATTGGCAGGGGCAGTCTTGGCGGCAGCCTCTACCTTTCCAACTGCGCCGTTCTCCACTGTAAAGATGACCTGCCCGACCTTTACCTTGTCACCCTCTTTCACGCGTATGTCTTTCACTTTGCCCGTAAGCGACGAGGGAACTTCCACCACGGCCTTATCGGTCTCCAACTCCATCACGGGCTGACCCTCTGTAATGCTGGCGCCAGGAGAAATCAGCAAGCGAACGAGATCCCCCTGATGAATATTCTCGCCAAGTTCTGGAAGCTTAAAATCGGTCACGCCACATTCCCTTTCGTGTTTGCCGGCAAATTTAAGATGAAGATGCCCGCGCTGCTCAGCTGATTGCTGGATTCAATTTTTCCGGATTGATTGCGAGTTCCTTGACGGCTTTCTGCACCGCATCGGTAGCAATCTGGTTTTCCCTGGCCAAAGCGCTCAGAGTCGCCAGCACAATGTGCTTTGCATCCACTTCAAAGAAATCTCGCAGCGCGGCCCGGTTCTCGCTGCGGCCAAAGCCGTCCGTGCCCAGTGCCGTGAGCCGGCGAGGGACCCATTGCGCAATCGATTCCGGCAACACTTTCATATAGTCCGACGCCGCCACGAACACGCCGGGCGCGTCTTTCAGCGTTTGCGTGACATACGGAACTCGCGGGACGGCTCCAGGATGCAGCATGTTCCACCGCTCGCAATCGTTGCCATCCCGGTAAAGCTCCTTGTAGCTGGTGACGCTCCAAACATCGACGGCAACACCGTAATTCTCTTCCAGTATCTGCGCGGCTTTAAGGACTTCGTACATGATGGTGCCGCTGCCCAGCAATTGGGCTCTCAACTTTGAGTCCTTCTTATTCGAAACTTTGAAGCGGTATAAGCCCTTGAGAATTCCCTCCCGCACGTGCCCGCCAGCAGGCATTTCCGGCATGGGCAATGGCTCGTTGGTCACGGTGAGGTAATAGAAGATGGATTCCTGGTCAACATACATTCGCTTGATGCCGTCCTGGATAATAACGGCGATTTCGTAAGCGAATGAGGGATCGTAGGCCATCAAATTCGGCACAGGCAATGCGAGCACATGACTGTGCCCGTCCTGATGTTGTAAGCCCTCGCCGGCCAGTGTCGTACGGCCAGCGGTGCCCCCGATCAGGAATCCGCGTGTACGCATATCGGCCGCCGCCCAAATGAGATCGCCAATGCGCTGGAAGCCAAACATTGAGTAATAAATAAAAAACGGAATCGTGTTGATTCCGTGATTGGCATAAGCCGTGCCTGCCGCGATAAACGAACACATGGATCCGGCTTCCGTGATGCCTTCTTCCAGAATCTGGCCGTCCTTTGCCTCTTTGTAGTAAAGGAGGGTATCCATGTCCACCGGCTCATAGAGCTGGCCGACGCTCGAGTAGATACCGACCTGACGGAACAGAGCTTCCATTCCGAAGGTGCGAGCTTCGTCGGGGATAATGGGAACGATGAGTTTGCCGATTTCCGGGTCGCGCAGCAATTTGGCCAGCAACCGTACGAACACCATGGTGGTCGAGACTTCGCGATTTTCTGTTCCTTTGTAGAATTCTTCAAAGTGCGATTCCGCTACCGCGGCCATGGGTTTCGCGCGAAGTTTTCTCTGCGGCATGTATCCGCCGAGCTGTTTACGGCGGGCCTGCATGTAGCGGATTTCGGGGCTATCATCTGGCGGGCGATAGAACGGCGCAGCATGAAGTTCTTCATCGGGAATAGGAATGCCAAAGCGTGAGCGAAAAACAGCTAGCTCGTCATCATTTAACTTTTTCTGCTGATGGGTTATATTCTTGCCTTCCCCTGCTTCGCCTAAACCGTAGCCCTTGATCGTTTTTGCCAGGATGATCGTCGGCGAGCCTGTGTGGTCAACGGCTGCCCGGTAGGCCGCGTGCACCTTGATGGGATCGTGGCCACCAAGACGCATCCGAGCCAATTGCTCATCGGAAAGGTGTTCAACCATTTTCAGCAGACGCGGATCGCTGCCGAAGAGGTTGTGACGGAAGTATGCGCCACTTTCGACGAAATACTTTTGGTATTGGCCGTCGCTGATTTCGCCTAGACGCTTGACCAGCAGGCCATCCCGGTCGTTTTGTATGAGCGTGTCCCAGTCGCCGCCCCATACCACTTTAAGCACGTTCCAGCCCGCGCCACGGAAAATGGCTTCCAGTTCCTGAATGATTTTTCCGTTGCCCCGAACCGGGCCGTCGAGCCGCTGGAGGTTGCAGTTGACCACGAAGATCAAATTGTCGAGCTTTTCCCGCGATGCCAGGGTTATGGATCCCAACGATTCGGGCTCATCCATTTCGCCGTCGCCCGTAAAAGCCCAAACCTTTCCGCCCGTAGCTTGTTTGAGTCCCCGATTTTCCAGATAACGAATGAAGCGCGCGTGGTAAATCGCCTGAATCGGCCCCAATCCCATCGAGACGGTGGGAAACTCCCAGAAGTCCTGCATCAGCCAAGGATGAGGATAAGAAGACAGTCCGCCGCCGGGTTTGAGCTCACGCCTGAAATTCTGCAATTGCTCAATGCTGAGCCGACCTTCAAGGTAAGCGCGCGAATAAATCCCAGGCGCAGCATGTCCTTGAAAATAAACTACATCGCGATCGCCACTTTCCGTTTCTGCGCGGAAGAAGTGATTAAAAGCGACCTCATACAGGGTTGCCGCCGACGCAAACGTCGAGATATGACCGCCGATACCCTCCTGCAACTTATTGGCACGAACTACCATGGCGAGCGCATTCCAACGAACCAAGCTCTTAATGCGCCGCTCCATGTCCTGGCTGCCAGGAAAAGGAGGCTGCTGCCGGACGGAAATCGTATTTTGATAAGGCGTGGTCGCCGTAAAAGGCAAGTTGACCCCAGCCGATAAGCGCGCATGCAACGACAATTGCTGGATCAGCCGCCCGGCACGTTCCGGTCCCCCTTTGGAAAGCACATAGTCCAAAGAATCCAACCATTCACGCGTTTCAATAACTTCCAGTCCGTTGGTCTTTTGTGTCTCGGCCACGTCGAGGATTTTCTCCAAGTTCAAGGATGGGAACTAATAATCATAATAGAGAGCGCCGATTTCTGCTGGCACCAAGGGCATATATAGGGATGGCACATTGTTACAAGGCTGCAAGAATGCAAGAAATTTCTGCCTCCTGGACCGTTGGTAGATCATCAAACGACCCAGAAAACATGAAATAATCCTGATTTGCAGCAGTTCTATTAAGGAGAATCCTATGCCCACCAAGACCGCATCCGGCAACCATCAGAAAGTCACTGCCCAACCCCGTTTGCATCAAAGCGCTGGCGTGATTCAGGAATATGGAACCGTCACTCACGCGCTACCGCTCGATTTGGAGGAACCGGTACGTTTGGAGATGACCGAGCAACTCAATCTCATGCTCGCCGACACCATGACTCTGCGCGACCTCTACAAGAAATCGCATTGGCAGGTTTCCGGCCCCACGTTTTATCAGTTGCATCTTTTGTTCGACAAGCATTACGACGAGCAGGTTGAACTGGTGGACGGGATCGCAGAACGCATTGCCTTACTCGGCGGCTTACCGATCGCAATGGCTCACGATGTGGCGGAAACGACTCGTATTGATAGACCGCCAAAGGGCCGCGAAGAAGTTCCTGTCCAGAT
>Ga0187847_10001657_pt1 | contig 19593 bp, 15 predicted proteins | sample June2016WEW_4_10_FD_132458 | JGI IMG/M metagenome (GOLD analysis project Ga0187847, IMG submission 132458) | Peatland microbial communities from SPRUCE experiment site at the Marcell Experimental Forest, Minnesota, USA - June2016WEW_4_10 | ecosystem: Environmental > Terrestrial > Soil >...
AACGCTTCTTGAGCCGGTTGACGATGGCCTCAATGTGCGGCTGGCCGGCGCCGGCGATGAGGAACTCGTTGGTCTGTGGGTCGCGGAAGAAGCGGATGAGCAGGTCTTCTTCCATAAGCTTGTGGATGGCCGGGGCGAGCTTGTCTTCGTCGGCGCGGGACTTGGGCTCGATGGCGTAGGTCATGGCCGGCTCGGGGGGAGCGGGCCTATCCACCTGGATCTCCGCGCCCTTCTGGCCGAGGGTGTCGCCGGTGAAGGTGTCGCGCAGCTTGGCCACGGCACCCAGGTCGCCGGCGTGCAGCTCAGGCACTTCGACAGCCTTGCGGCCCTGCATGATGCTCAGATGCGACAGGCGCTCCTGGCCGCGACGGGTGTAGTTTTCGACCGTGACGTCGTTCTTGATGACACCGCCGATGACCTTGAAGAACGTGATGCGCCCGGCGAACGGGTCGCTCATGGTTTTGAAGACCACCATGGCTGCCGGCTCTTTGTCGTCGACTTTGCGGGTGGCCTGGACGGCTTCAGCATCAGCGGCGACAGTTTCAGCCCCCGGAATCTGGACGGGAATGGGCTCGCGCTCGACGGGTGAGGGCGCGTAGGCCTTGATGAAGTCGAGCAGATGGTCGGTGGCCATGTTGGCCAGGCCGCTTGAGAAGAGGACCGGGAAGATGCGATCTTCGCGGATGGCTTCATGGAGCGCGGCGATGAGGTGATCTTTATCGATGGTGCCCTTCTCGAAGTACTCTTCCATCAACTCGTCTTTGCCCTCGGCGACCAGCTCAACCAGCGCCTCATGGCGGGCTTTGGCATCGGCGGCCAGCGCGGCTGGAATCTCAACCACCTTGCCGCGGCCGTCGCCGCCGGAGGTGTAGCTGAAGGCTTCCATGGTTACTAAATCGACAACGCCGTGAAATCCCTGGGCGTCAGAGATGGGCAACTGGACGGGAACACAGTTGCGGCCCCAGCGGTCGACGAGATCGTCGATCAGGGCGCTTAATCCGCCGCCGCCGCCGGCCTTGGGGTGGTCCATCTGGTTGACCAGGACGATGCGGGGGACGTTGGCCTCGGTAGCGAATCTCCACACCCGCTCGGTAACGGCCTCAATGCCATTCTGGGCGTTGATCAGGACCAGTGCGGCTTCAACAGGGAGCAGCGCGGCGCGGGCCTCGTGCGAAAACATATGGAAGCCGGGGGTATCGACAAAATTGATCTTGATGCCCTGCCACTCGGCAAAGGCTACGGCGTTCTGCATGGTAACGCCGCGGGCTACTTCTTCTTCGTCATAGGCGGTAGCGGCCGAGCCGTCTTCGACACGGCCCTGGGTTGGGGTCATCTTGGCGGCATGCAGCATGGCGGCGATCAGGGTGGTTTTGCCGCTGTGCGCATGCCCCACTACAGCCACGTTGCGGATCTCACTTCCCGTGTAGGTTTTCATGGGTTTCTCCTTCGTTGTTCTCGCTAAGAAGCGGATGCTATCACACGAGATATGTTAACGTCCTGTGACGTTGAACAGGGATCAGGGGTTAGGGGTTAGGGATTAGGGGGCGCGGGGCAGGGTTGGCATTTACTGATTGGTAAACTTTGGTGTTGAGGCGGATGAAATATGGGGTGCTTCGGCATTCCACATTGCCGATAATTACCTTGGCGTTGATACAGCTTTGACTGGCGATGGGCGTGCTGCGCTGGCCGGTTGCATTGGGGGCGTGTGGACGCTGGACGGCTGCTGAACGGCGACGATGATGGCTTCGGCCGGCTTCTTGCCGATGCTTCGGTAGGAGTGGGGAGTGCCCGAGTCAAAGTAGACGGCATCGCGCGGGTGGAGCGTCGAATGCTGATCGCCGTGATGAATTTCAAGCTCCCCTTCGAGAAGATAAAGAAACTCGTAGCCAGGATGCATGTGCGCACCGGGGTCCGCATCGTCGGCGCGAGGGATGAATTCGGCAAAATAGGGGTCCATGTGCCGGTCGGGAACCATATAGGCCAGACTCTCAAAGTTATAGGCCGGGGAGTCCACACTGGTTTGCGGCAGACGCACGCGCTCTTTGCGGCGATGGACCTGGAATAGCGTGCGCGGCTCGGTCTCAAAAAAGTATGAGAGATCTTTGGAAAAGACCATGGCGATGCGCGAGAGGTTGCGCAGGGTGGGAACGACGCGGCCGGTCTCAAGCTGGGAGAGGAAGCTGGCAGAAAGCCCAGTGAGCTTGCCTAGCTCGACCAGGCCCATGGATTTCTTGAGCCGCAAGCGCTTGATACGCGCGCCGATGTGCTTTTCAGCGATGATGCGCTCGGTGGTCTCCGTATCTACTTGCGACTTTTGCATATTTTCGCTTTTCACTTCGGATACTTCTGCCATGGTCCGTCCTCCCGAAATCTAATTGCAGAGAAATGTTGCGTGCATCAAAAACAATTCTTATGCTACCAAAGTCGCATGGGGGCGGCAATTAGGGGTTTTTGGGGTTAAGAAGGAGAAGAGAAATGCAACCGCAGATCCTTCGACTTCTCACCCCAGCGACGAAGACCTGTCGCTGGGGACCCCGACTCCGCTGCGCTCCGCTCAGGATGACAAGTGCTTGGCGGCAAGCATGCCACAGCCCGCGTTATGCTAGAGAGTCCGGCCGGGGTTGAATTTCAGCGGCCAGTAAGGAAGCTTATGACGGAAGAGACTCAATCAGCTCCTGTAGCAACGATCGCTACGCTGGGCCAGCATGAAGGCCAGACGGTGACCCTGCGCGGCTGGCTCTATAAGCTGCGCGAGAGCGGCAAGCTGCTGTTCCCCATCTTTCGCGACGGCACCGGGACCGTGCAGGGCGTGGCGCACGTGAAGAGCGTGCCGGCTGAGGTCTTTGAGGCGCTGAAAGGGCTGACCCAGGAATCGAGCGTGATTGTGACCGGCAAGGTGAGGGCCGACCAGCGCGCGCCGGGCGGCTACGAGCTGGACGTGGAGGGTCTCGAAGTTGTGCACCGCATTCCAGAAACGGACCCCTACCCCATCACGCTTAAGGAGCACGGCGTCGACTTCCTGATGGAGCACCGGCACCTGTGGGTGCGCACGCCGCGGCAGGCTGCCATTTTGCGAATACGGGCGGAGATTATGCGCGCGGCTGCGGAGTACTTCGATCAGAACGGCTTCATCCGAACCGACCCGCCGATTCTGACACCGGCGGCCTGCGAGGGGACTTCGACGCTGTTTCCGGTGGACTACTTCGGCGACCCGGCTTATCTGACGCAATCGGGGCAGCTTTACGTTGAGGCTACGGCGCTGGCGCTGGGCAAGGTCTACAGCTTTGGGCCGACCTTCAGGGCGGAGAAGTCAAAGACACGGCGGCACCTGACCGAGTTCTGGATGATTGAGCCGGAGGTGGCATTCTGCGATCTGGACTGCCTGCTGGTGTTGGCGGAGAACTTTCTGTCGCACATTGTGCAGAGCGTGCTGAAGAACCGGGCGGAGGAACTGACGGTGATTGGACGGGACCGGTCGAAGCTGGAGGCGATTGTGCCGCCGTTCCCGCGACTGACTTATGACAAAGCGTGCTACTTGCTGAACAAGGCGTACAAAGATGGAGATCTGCAGGCGCCGTTCGAGTATGGGAACGACTTCGGCTCGCCGGACGAGACCTGGCTCAGCTCGCAGTTTGACCGGCCGGTGATGGTGAATCGCTATCCGGCCGACGTGAAGGCGTTTTATATGGAGCCCGACCCGAAGGATCCGAGGCTGGCGCTGTGCGTGGACGTGCTGGCGCCGGAGGGCTACGGCGAAATTATCGGTGGCTCGCAGCGCGTTTCAAGTTATGAGTTATTAAGCAGCCGGATTGATGAACACAAGCTCCCCAGGGAAGCCTTCGAGTGGTACCTTGATCTGCGGCGTTACGGCAGCGTGCCACACTCGGGGTTCGGCATGGGGATTGAACGGGCGGTAGCGTGGATCTGCGGGCTGGATCACGTAAGGGAGACGATTCCATTCGCGCGGACGCTGCATAGAATTTATCCCTAGAGCATCTTCCGAAATAGTGTTGACCTGGATTTCATTGGTATCCCACCCATTTCCGCAAAAAACGCGGAAATGGATGGGGCACGGGAGTTTGCAGTAAAGGCAAAAATGTTCTAACCCACCGGCAAAGCCTTCGCCTCACGGCGTGCTTTCAATCGCGCGCCGATGAAGACGGCTACTCCAACTCCGACCAGAACTACGGTTCCACCTACGACCTTTGCCACGGCCATTGTCTTGTTTGCCTCATCGCCTACGGGAATGACAGACAGGAGAATGGTGAGCGCGGTGCTGACGATACCCATTGAGGCCAGTGCGATGGCTACAGGTTTGCCGCCCGGAACGCGGCGGACTTCGGGTCCGGCTGGACGGCTCTGCAAGCGGATCATGGAGGCAAAAAGGAAGAGAAAAGGCAGAAATGTGGCGATGACCGCCATGCTAATGAGCACGTTATAGGCGCCACGGACGGTTGTACCCGCCTGGCCGAGAAAGGCGAAGGCCATTCCGGCTGCGCCGTAGACGGCGATGGCAACCCAGGGGGTGCGGTAACGCGGGTGAACTGAACCGAAGGCGGCGGGGAGATAGTGATCGATGCCGGCGACGAAGGGCAGGCGCGAGGTGGAAGAAAGATTTGCGGCGGCTGAGCCGACGGCGTTGAGGGCAACCAGCAGGGCTACGGGCACCAGCAGCCAGCCGAGCCCGAGATGGGCGCTGAGCACATGGATTCCGTTGACAAAACCATCGGGGCCTTCAACGGCGCGGCTGGGCAGCGCCAGCACGAGCGCCGCGGTGCCGCCGATATAGCCGATGGTGAGAATGGCGCCGCCGACGAGGATGGCCCATGGAATTGCGCGGCGCGGATTTTGAATTTCACCTCCCATGGCGGAGCCGGCCTCAATGCCGACAAAAGCAAAGAAGACGCTGGACCAGAAGATGGCATTGCCGAGCGAAAAGTGAGGAACCAGGCTTGCGGCGGTGATGTGCGTTGCCGCACCGAAGCGCCAATAGGAAAGGGCGCCGAGGATGAGAAGCACGGAGAGCGGGATCAGGCTGCCCAGGGCGCCGATGTTGTTGAGCCACTTGCCTACGCTTACACCTCGAATGTTGAGCAGCGTGATCACGGTAAGCCAGACCACGGAGAAGACAACATAGTAGAGCGGATTGGCGGCCAGCGAATGGGCTCGCTGGCCAAAGGCGAAAAGTGCGGACGCCGCGCCGAAATAGAGCACGCCGGGGAAGTAGGGCAGATTGCTCATCCAGTAGGTCCATGCGGCGATGAATCCGGAGAAGTCGCCGAAAGCCTCGCGGGTCCAAACATAAAGGCCGCCTTCGTCGGGATGGCGCGACGAGAGTTCCATTACGCAGGCGGCGAGAGGGATAAAGAAGCAGAGGAGCGCGGCGATCCAGATGACGAAGATGCTGGGTCCGGCCGCGGCGGCCATGGCCGTCCAGCGGATGCTGAGAGAGACAACGACGTAGAAGAGCGCGAGATCGCGAAACCGGATGCCTCGCTTGAGTGCGGGGAGGGAAGACATCTTCAGCGGAGCATAGCAGAGGCGCGCGCGGCGGGAAACTAAATTTTCCTGAGGTCGTTGAGCACGGCCATGGCGGCGTTGCGGCCGTTGATGCCGATGACGCTGCCGCCGGGGTGGGTGCAGGCTCCGCAGAGATAGACGCCCTGCATGGGTGTGCGCGCGGAGAGACGGTTGGACCACATATACGGCGGGAGGCATTCGCCCTGGAAGATGTGGCCGCCGGTCAGGCCTACCTTTTGTTCGATATCTGGCGGGCCGAGCACCTGTGCGTCGATGACGGCGCTGTCGATGTTGGAGCAGAAGCGGGAGAGCGAATCGAGGGCGAGGCGGCGGACTTCTGCGCGGCGGGAATCCCAGTTGCCATGCGCGAAGTTGTAAGGCGCGTATTGCGCGAAGACGCTCATGGTGTGCTGGCCGGGTGGGACGACGGATGGGTCGTGCGCGCTCTGGAAGTAGAGTTCGCACCAGAGATGGTTGGGCAACTCGCCACGGCGGGCGGCGGCGTAGGCGGATTTCCATTCTTCTTTTGTAAGAGGGATATTGATTTGGCCGTAGTGGTGCGGCTGGTCGATGCCGGGACGGGCTGCGAAGTTGGGCAACTCGCGGAGGTGGACGTTGAGCTTTACGGTGCAGCCTTCGATGGGAACGCGCTCGACTTGCCCGCGCCAGTTGGATGCGGCTGCCGCGCCCAGCAGGCGCAGAGTGTGGCGGGGGTCGGCGTTGGAGACGATGGTGCGGGCGGCGATGCGGTCACCACTATCTAAATGGACACCTTCGCCGGGAAGAATCTTCGCTACCGGCACTCCCGTCGCCACGGTTGCTCCGGCCTCGCGGGCGGCATCGCAGAAGTAGAAGGAGACCATCCCCATTCCGCCGCGCATGTAGCCCCACATGCCGGGCATTCCACCGAGACGGCCTGAGGCATGATGGAAACGAATGGAAGCGGTACCGGGATCGAAGGGGCTGGCATTGGTGCCGATCACTCCCTGGCCGAGATAGGCGATTTGCAGGCGCTCGTCGTTGATGTAGTTTCCGACAAACTCCGCCATGGACCAATCGAAGAGCACAGCGAGCGCTTCGGCATCGCCGGAGAGACGATCTTCAATTTGTTCGCGGGTGGGCGGCTCGCCGATCCACAAATCTCCGCTGCCGGGCGGGCGCAATGCATCGCGCAGACGGCGAATCACATCGTTCATGGCGCGCCAACCTTCGACGTCGCCGGGAGCCAGCGCTCGAACCTCGGCGGCACATCGTTCGTCGTCGTCCCAAAGCTGGATGCTGGAACCGTCAAGGAAAGGGACGAAGAGGCCATTGACTGCTGGAGTCCACACGAAGCCGCGTTGGGGCAGTTCCAGTTCATCTATCACCAGCGGATGCAGGAGGCCGACGAGATAGGCGCAGGGAGACATGCGCACGCCGGGAAACGGCTCCTCGATGGTGCAGGCGCCGCCAACGCGCGCACGACTTTCAAGGACAAGCACGCGCTGGCCGGCTCGCGCCAGGTAAGCCGCGCAGGCTAAGCCATTGTGGCCCGCGCCGACCACGATCGCGTCCCAGGATTTTGCGGCCAGTTCGCGGATCGGGACGGGAAGCCCGATTTCGCCCAGCACGGCGGCTGTTGGAGAACTCATACGCGCTCTACGCTAGCATTTTTTTGGCAGGGCGATCTATGGATTTGGAATTGGTCCCAAAAAATCGGGCCTGTCCGCAAATCTGAACGGACAGGCCCGATGGCTTTTGGATACGGCTTTGATCACACTTGCATCACTTCCGCTTCTTTCCTTTGCGAAAGCTCTTCCATGCGGCGGATTTCTTCGTCGGTCATCTTCTGGACTTCTTCGAGGGAGCGCTTTTCCTCGTCCTCGCTGATCTTCTTTTCTTTGGACAACTTCTTCAAGGCCTCGTTGCCGTCGCGGCGGACGTTGCGGACGGCGGTGCGGTGCTCTTCGAGGACCTTGTTGAGGTGCTTGACCACGTCGCGGCGGCGTTCCTCGGTCATGGGCGGGACGGGAACGCGGATCACCTTGCCGTCGTTCTGGGGGTTGAAACCGAGATCGGCGGTCTGCAGGGCTCGCTCGATCTCCTTGATCACGGTTGGGTCCCAGGGCGCGATCAGGATCAGTTGCGCCTCGGGGGTGGAGACTTGCGCCATTTGGCTGATGGGCATGTGGGTGCCGTAGTAATCGACCTTGACCTGGTCGATCATGTGCACATTGGCGCGGCCCGTGCGCGTGGAGGCCAAGTGGGCCTGAAATGTGGCCACAGCCTGGTCCATGCGCCGCTTCAGGTCGGCGTAGAGTTCTTTGAGCGCCGGAATTCCGGCCATTGCTGAGACTGCCATCTTTGCCCTCACTTAGGTACAAAACACTATATTAGCGAATCCACGCCGCGAAGAGAGCTGGATATGGCAGAAGAACCTAACGGGGGCGGAAATCTTACACCACCGCGGAAGGTCAGATTGCGGAGGGCTGGCCTATTGCCCGCTCTTTCTGGTCTTCCTGGGGATGGAGCCGACATTCTTGCTTGCGAGCTCAACGTCGAGGTCAGGGCCAAAATAGACTTCTGCGCTTGAAGGGAAATTGCCGCCGGGATAGAGCTCAATGAGATCAAGAATCTCACCCGTTTTGACGTCGGCCATGGTGACGAAGAGTTCGGCAGCGTCATCGGGACCACCTATGGGGAAGACCTGGCCTCCGCCCTGGACGAAGACCAGGATGTCGGAGTTCTCAGAGCAGGGCAACATTCCCACTTGATCGCCGAGAGTGTAAGCCGACTTGGCAATCGCTCCGGGTTTCTTGTACATCAAGGCGGACACAGCTTTGAGTTTCAGCTGGACCTGGGCGATCACCTCTTTGATTGCGTCTGCGGATGCGCCACTCGAAAGGGGATTGGTGGCGGAGGTAACGTTGATGCCGCGGGCTTTGAGGTGAGACTCGACCATAGCCTCAATGTCGTCAGACCAGGTTTTGGATTCCTGCGGTATTTCTTGAACGTCTCTGAATCCCATGCTTTTGAGGATGATTTTGGCGAGATGGCCCTCGGGCGGCATCATGCAGGCGGAGTGGATGGGGAACTTGCCGGAACTCACCTTGCGCTGCGCGTAGGACGAGTTTGTTTGAAGTACCGAAGCGAAGGTGGTGGAAGCGGAAGCGCATACGAATAGGGCAATAGCAAAGGCCAGGAAGATTTGTCGTCTGAGTTTCATCAAGTTACCCCCTTTTAAGAAAAAGCTGCAACGAGAGCGCCTGCTGGCGATTTCGATCCGGCAGAAGGTAGCACAGGCAATCATGGATGCGCCCGCCCGGTTTGGTGGCTCAGGCATTGGGCCAGACGCCGCTTGATGCGAAGGCGATCGAGATTGTTGGGAGCCACTAATTGGAGATACTGTTGATAGTTTGCTGCCGCGTCAGAATATCGCAGTTCGTCTTCATAGAGGAAACCGAGCTCGCGATAGGGAAGCGCATACTGCGGATCAATTTGGTTCGCGGCGAGGAAGGCCTTTTCCGCCTTTGCCTGGTTTTCTTTGAGCGTTGCCTGACCTTCGGGCGTTTTCAGCAGGGCCTCTTGCTCCTTCTGCTCGCTCATATTAAGAACTTCCTTGCGCTGCTGAGCCTTGCCGTTGGAGGTGAGCTCTTCCTTTGTGGGGAGGGCCGTTTCAGCTCCGAGCGCGCGATACGAGTTGCCGAGGAGCAGCTGATATTGCGGGTCGACGGGGAATGCGTTGACGAGCCGTGTGGCGCGGACCACTGCGGTGCGCGGACGACGGTTTTCAATGTCGGTGTTGGTGTCGGAGACGATGGCTGGGGCTATGGGGATGAGAACCGCAGCAAGATAGTCCTGCGTAGTGCCCGTTCGTGCGTCCCTGGGGGTGTACGCATTGGCGAACGCAAGGGCTTGCTCCCGTCTTTCTGCCACCTTGGGATGGTCGTTAAAAAGAGTGAAGGGCGGTTCGTACTCGAGAGTGCTGTACTTATCGTACAATTCGAATGTTGCGGCCCTGGCATGAGGATCGTAGCCGGCAACCGTCATGGCGGCGAGCCCATCGCCGTCGGCCTGGCTCTCCTTTTCCCGTCTATAGCCATAGACACTTTCCTGGAGAAGCAGTGTGCTGACATCGGAGGCAGCGACCGCCGATGCTGCGGCCAAAACATGACCGCCGGGGACCGAGCTAGCGGCTGCCTCAATAATTTTCGAAGCGACTACCTTTTTGCGGAGGCTGCGGTTTTCAAGATAAGGGTGCCGCTCGTACACATGCGCGGTTTCGTGGCCAAGGACGCCGGCAAGTTGAGCTTCATTTTCGAGCAGGGCGAGCAGGCCGGTTGGGATATAGACCGAGCCATTCCATAGCGCGAAGGCGTTGACCATGGGATCGCGCAGGACCAGGAAGCGGTAGGTGACTTTTTCGGGTACGGGCCGATCACCGAGGACGCGCTTGCCCACCGCGTCTATGTAGGCCTGCAGGCCGGGATCGTGGAGCACCAAACCTTTTTTCTCATAGTCCGCGTCGATTGCGTTGGCATCGGCGAGAAGAGCGTCGTCGACTTTGGTGAACTGAAAGGCCGCACCGGGCCCATTTGAGACCTGAGCCTGGACCACGTTGGGAGCGACGGCGCCGCTGCCAGCTGACGCCGCTTGCGCCACGATCGTTGAACAGAACACCACAAACGAAACCGCAACGATGCATTTGCGCATAGAACTTTCCTATCGTTCGGCCATTCGGCCCGGAAAACAAGTTGGCCTTGATAATAAGACCATGATGAACGCGAGGGGGGGCTTGCGCAACAAGAATTTGCTAGGCGCAACGAAAGAGCCGGACCGATTCTTTGTGCCGGTGAAGTGTTCGTGTAGTGCAGCAAGGGAAATCGGCAAGGGGCGGAACCCTATGCCACTGCGGTCAATCCTGTGGATGCCGCCTGCTCGTGGGCGTGGTAGCTGGAGCGGACCAGTGGGCCGGATTCTACGTGGCGGAAGCCCAGCTTGAGGGCTTCAGTCTTCAGGTCGGCAAATTCGCGCGGGGTACAGAGGCGGGCCATGGGGAGATGGTCGCGAGAGGGGCGCAGATATTGACCGATGGTGAGAATGTCGCAGCCGGTGCGGGCGAGGTCGCGGAAGACTTCGAGAAGCTCGGAGGTCTCTTCGCCGAGGCCTACCATCACTCCGGATTTTGTGAGCCCTGCGTGCCTTAGCTCTTTGGAGTAACGTAGCAGCTCAAGCGTGCGTTCGTAGCGGGCGCCGGGGCGGACTACGCGATAGAGGCGGGGCACGGATTCGGTGTTGTGGTTGAGCACTTCGGGACGGGCTTCGACTACGGTGCGAATCGCCTCGCGGTTGCCCTGGAAGTCGGGGATGAGAACTTCAACGCGGCAGCCGGGAGCCTGGCGGCGAATTTCGTCGATGACCATGGCGAAAGCTCTCGCTCCGCCGATGAGATCGTCATCGCGATTGACGCTGGTGACCACTGCGTGGAGCAGCCCTAACTTAGCCACTGCTCCCGCGACCCTTCGGGGCTCGTCGAAATCGATGGGCTCGGGACGGCCCTTGGGAACGGCACAGAATCCGCAACGGCGCGTGCACAGGTTGCCCAGCATCATGAAGGTGGCGGTTTTGTGATGCCAGCACTCGCCGATGTTGGGGCAATGGGCGCTCTCGCAGACGGTATGCAAATTGAGCGAGCGCGCCAGGCGCTTGAGGTCGTGGTAGTTTTCGCCTACGGGGGCGCGCGCCTTGAGCCAGTCAGGCTTGGGAGCCGGGGCTTTGCGGAAGGGCTCGATCTGCACCAGGTCCATCACGACTTTATTGTAGCGGCAGGACCAACTTTGGACATTTCGCGGGAAAAATCAACAAATTACTTGGTTTTTGCCGGCGATAGGATGGCCGTTAACTGAAATGAATATCTTCAATTCAGCAACATACTCCTGACCATGGTCATATGACCATGGTCAGGAGTATACTTAAACTGTGAGGAGGGGCTCCATGCAAACCATGGCGGCAGGTGAATTCAAGGCCAAGTGCCTGGGGGTGATAGACGAGGTGAATGCCACTGGCAAGACCGTGATTATCACAAAACGCGGCAAACCCATGGCGCGGCTCTTGCCGTTAGAGGAGCAGGCGTCGAAGGAAAGTCCGGAGTCGATCTTCGGCTGCCTGCGGCATATGGCGACAATTACTGGGGACGTTATCTCGCCGGAGTTCACAGACGAGGAATGGGAACGGATGTTCAACGAGAAGTGGGATAGGTTCGAGAAAGGTCCCACTGAGTGATTCTGCTCGATACGCATATTGTCGTATGGCTGATGGTCTCCCCCGAACAACTGTCGGATCGGGCGCGAGTCGCCATCCTTCAAGCTAGTATTGCTGGGGAAAAGATCGCGTATTCTCCAGTTTCGCTGTACGAGATAGCAAATGCTGCTCGCAGAAATCGGCTGCATCTGTACACAACGATCGAAGAGTTCATCGCAGCCATTGGAGCTAAGCTTGAGTTGATTCCTCTGACAGCTGCAATCGCAGTTTGCGCCGCGAAGATTCCCGTTCCCTTCCACGGCGACCCCATGGACCGGATCATCGCGGCCACCGCCATCGTCGGGGATTTGACGTTGATCACACGCGATGATCGCATCCGTGCCGCGAATGTTTGCAAGGTGCTTTGGTAGTGGCTACTACCAGAGCCGCTCTCGGACTTCGGGGCGCACCAGGTAAAGAAAGAAGACCAAATTCAGCAGGCCCTGAATGAGGGCGGGAAACTGGTGCTGGCTCAAGAAGAACCACAGGTTGTAAATCGCAAGCAGGAAGACCGCGGAAAGTGCCAGCGCCCACGCCCAGCGCAACAGGCGCAGCAGCCCAGCACTGGCAGTGATGAAGCCTGCGGCAAGAAGAAGAAACAGGGGTGGGTAGTGGCGTCCGCTCACCACTCCCACAACGATGACCACGGCAAGAACCAGCAGATATAAACTGATGGCCGCGAGACCTGGCAGTGGCAGCAGTTCGCGCCGAGCCGGTTGGTTCTTTGCGGATTCGTTCTTTTCGATTTCGCCGGTCATAACGTATGCAGGTAGGCCAAGAGGTCAGAGAGCTGGTCGTCGGACAGTGGAGTTGCGGGCATCATCTGCCGCCCTTGCAGGATCACCTGAGTCATGCGCTCATCGGTGGGCGGCATGCCTGAAGGCATTGCCTTTTCCTTGGTCAGTGCCTGCAATCCGGGTCCATGCAGTCCACGTGTGGTCGTTGGGTAGTGGCATCGGGCGCACTTCTGTTGATAAACCTGTGCTCCTCGCGCTTCTTCCGCGGTCCACTCAGAGGCTGGCTTTGAAGGAGGCAGGGGACGGCAGCCGGCCAGGATCAGCGATCCGGCAAGTCCAATGCCAACGGCCAAAATGCTCAAGGTGACTGGAAAAGAATGAGTGCGCATCTTGGTTTGATGATACTAGTACCGCGACCGCATAGTATCGTGGTCTCCCAGGTCCCCAAAAGCGAGGGACCTGGGCACCCGCTCTGACGATACAAGGGCACGCTTCAAAAATAGCTGAACAGGTGCTGGTTACAATCCCTCAGGGGCTAAAGCCCTCAGTTTTTGCAGCTTTTTTCGGCACGACTGAAGTCGTGCCCTGACACAAAGTCCGTTGTGGTTGAGTTTTTCCGCAGGCCCTGAAGTCGTGCCCTGACACAATGCCTGTCTTTGAAATAAGCTGCAGTTTCCGCTCCCGCTCATTCCGCTGCTGCAATCGCTTCTGCGATGCGGTCAACGGAATGAAGCTCGGCGTCGCTTCCCGGACGGTGGCCGTTGACCATGATGGAAAATACAATCGTCTTGCCGCTGTTCGCCTTCAGATAGCCGGAGAGGGCGTTGGTCTCGTTGAGCGTGCCGGTCTTGGCCCATAGGCGGCCCTTGACCAGCGAATCTTTGAACCGGCCAGCCAGGGCCAATGTACCATCGACACCGGCGATGGGAAAAGTGTCGCGCCAGGCCGCTCCCCACGGCTGCTTTGCGGCATAGACCAGCAATTGCGTATAGGCACGCGGGGCGATGCGGTCGAATGGGCTCATGCCCGAGCCGTCGTAGATGAAAAAGTCGTTGTCGTCGACACCCGCGCCGATGAGAAACTGCCGCACCACGCGCGCGCCCTGCTCAAAGCTGCCGTCGGTGCCGTGCACCTTGCCGAGCAGACGCAGGAGCAGCTCGGCATGGAGATTCTGGCTGATCTTGTTAGTGAGCATCATGTCTTCGGCGACTGGCACGGAGGTATGCGTAGCCAGCACCTTGCGACCTTCCACGGGAGCCTCAATGGTGAGCTGTTGCGATCGGCTCAGTTTGAGCGGCTCCGCGCGTTCATCGACAAAGTTGCCGGTTCCTGTCGGAGACCTGTGCCGGGTGACTGCCGTGCCCGTGACCGTGATGCCGCGGTTGATGAGAGCCTGCTTGAAGGCAGCGGCTGTGAACGCCGCTGGATCCTCGACGGCCAGCACGCCATGGTAGCCCTCGGGCGACGACGTTCCCCAGGCTCGCACCAGCATGGAGCCAGGACGGCGTTCGACTCCGGGGTGCGGGGTCTCGCCCTTGGGCGCTGCGGTCATGGTGCTGTCGAGCGTGAAGTAGTCCACGGCTGGAGTCCACTCGATGCCGTACGGGACAGGCGCGACCGTTTCCGGCTTGGGCATTTCTGGATTGGCGGTTTCAGTTTTGGGCGTTTCGGAGTTGGCGGCTTCAGGCGCGGCTGGTTCCGACTTGGCTGCTTCAGGATTCGTCGATTCAGGCGCTGTCGTTTCCGGCTTTACCGTTTCAGGCTTTGCAGTTTCAGGCGCGATGGTTTCAGGCGCGGATTCGGCGGTGGTCTCCGCACCAGCCGCAATGGTCAGTTCTATGGTGTTGTCATTGAAGGTAAGCGCAGAAACCGGCGCCGCGGAGGTCCATTGCAGAGCTTCCCAACTCCATCCCTGGCCGTAGCGTTCGTCGAGGAAAAAGCTGTCGTCACCCACTATGTTTCCGTCCACAGTGCGCACCCCGGCCTGCTCCAACTCTTCAGCCAGCAGATCCATCACGTCCATAGCCTTCGGCGGGCGCTCCGTTTCTTCGGTGGGCGCAGGGGTGGCGGATTCTGCGGCAGCCGGAACAGGCTCACGGTAGGGATAACGGCGCGCGCTCATCGTTGGGTCGCCCGCGCCGAGCAGAATGACGTCGCCCTCGAGCACTCCGTCGCTGTTGATGGAGCCGGCGGTTACGACGTTGGTGGTCCAGGTGAGCTTATCCACCGGCAGCAGCGCGAAGGCTGCGGCGGTAGTCAGCAGCTTGGCATTCGAGGCCGGGGTAAAAAGCCGGCCCTCATTCAAACCGTAGAGCTGCTTTCCATCCAGACTGGTCACGCTAATGCCGAACTGTGCATGACTCAGAGCCGGATCGGCCAGAATGGTGCGAATGCGATCGCTTAGCGTCGCCTTCGCTGGTGCGGGAGAGGGCGACGGCTTGGCGGTGGTTGGCGCCGGAATTTGCGCCGAAATTTGCGCGAACAATCCGCAAGAAGAAAATAGAAGTGCGGCCAACACTAGCGACGGAATTCGCCGAAAGAGTTTCATGCCCGGAGTTTAGCAGTTTGAGCCGACAAAAAAATCAAGATCGCGGGTGCAATCGAGTGGGATATATTAGTCCCTAACCCAGAGGCAAACGGCAATCCGGGTTCGATGTTCTTCATGGCTGTACAGCAAGATCATGAGCAGTTGGTTTCCCGTCCTCGGTTTACCGTCCGGTTTTTTCATCACAACTTCACTGAGCGCGCGAGGTCTTCGTCCGTGGCAATTTCAAGGCGTGATTTTTTGAGGCAAGTTGGTCAGGCAGGCGGGTACGGCGCTGCCTTTGCAACCATGCAGGCCCTGGGCTTGATGCCCATGAAGGCCGTCTTGGCGGATCCGATAAGAGCCGAGGCGGGAGTGGGCAAGGGAGTGAAGGTGGTTGTGCTGGGAGGCGGAATCGGCGGGCTCGTCTCTGCCTATGAACTGAGAAAGCTGGGCTATGAAGTGGCGCTGCTGGAGGCGCGTGAGCGGCCGGGCGGGCGGAACTGGACGGGGCGGAACGGAACGAAAGTCGAGTTTGTAGACGGCACGGTGCAGACCGTTCACTGGGAAGAGGGAAACTACCAGAACCTGGGGCCGGCGCGGCTGCCGAGTACTCACTTGACGATGCTGGGATATGTGCGGGAGCTGGGCATTCCGCTGGAGGTGGAAATCAATACCACGCGGTCGAGCCTGCTGCAGAACGATAAGGCCAACGGCGGAAAGCCGGTGATTCAGCGCAAGGCGATCAACGATACGCGGGGGCATGTGTCGGAGCTGCTGTCAAAGTGCATCCGGCAGGGCGCGCTAGACCAGGATTTCTCGGCAGAGGACCGGGTGCGCATGGTGGATTTTCTGGCCGTTTACGGGCCGCTGGATAAGAGCGGCGCTTATGTGGGGTCGGAACGGGCGGGGATGAAGATTACGCCGGGCGCGGGGAGGCAAGTGGAGGTGGATGAGCTTCCCATGGATATGCGCACCCTGCTGGATGGGAAATTTTGGGACGGTATGTTGTATGAAGAGGTTTGGCCGTGGCAGGCAACCATGTTCCAGCCAGTGGGCGGGATGGACCGGATTCCGTATGCATTTGCCAAGGCGCTGGGACCGATTGTTCAGTACGGCTCGCCGGTAACGGAGATTCGCAAGACCTCACGCGGCGTGAGGATCTCTTATATCCAGCACGGCCAGGGAAAGCAGTTGGAGGCGGCGTATTGCATCTGCGCGCTGCCTTTCTCCATGCTCAACAAGATTCCCAACGATCTCTCGGAGCCTTATAAGAGAGTGATTGAAGGCTGCACCATGGGAGCCGCAGTGAAGATTGCCTGGGAGAGCCGGCGCTTCTGGGAGCAGGATTACAACATCTATGGAGGATTGTCGTTTTTGGAGCAGGGGTTAAGTCCGATCTGGTATCCGAGCTCGCGGATCATGCATCCGACTGGTGTGGTGGTTTCGGGTTACCTGATGGATGAAAGCGAGGTTCCGGGTTTCAGCGATCTCTCGCTTCAGCAGAAGTTCGATGCCTCGCGATTGTCGATGGAGAAGCTGCATCCGGGGCACGGGCAGGATCTGCGTAATCCCGTCTATTGCGGGTGGAGGCACGTGAAATGGAACGAGGGATCGTGGGTGCTGGAGTACGGCGGAGGTCAAGAAGGCTACGATGTGGTGATTGAAGGCGATGGGCCCATCTACCTGGCAGGGGATACCATCAGCAATATTCAGGGCTGGCAGGAGGGCGCGGCGTTGAGCGCGCGGCGGGCTGTGGGATTGATCAGTGAGAAAGTGAAGCTGGCTCGAACCGCTGCTGGTTGATGCTTCGGTCTTCTGACGGATAGGGAACGGAACGAGGAAACGAACGTGAATTCTCGTGTGAAATCAGAGTGGCGGCTGCGTACACGAACGCTGGAGTTAGGGCGGCGCACGCTGGTGATGGGCGTGGTGAATCTCACGCCAGACTCGTTCAGCGATGGCGGGCGGTACTTCGATCTCAATAACCCGGAGACCGCGATTGCCCACTGCCTGAGGCTGCTGGACGAAGGAGCCGACCTGCTGGACCTAGGCGCGGAGAGCACCCGGCCCGGTTCGCATGCGGGTAGTTTAATCAGTTCGCCGGGCACCGAGTTTGCCCCCGCTGTGAGCGCTGAAGAAGAGCAGGCGCGGCTGCTGCCGGTGCTGAGAGGGGTTCTGGCAGCGCGGCCCCAGGCAATCATCTCTGTGGATACGTACAAAACCGAGACAGCGCGCGCGGCTCTCATTGCCGGCGCGGAGATTGTGAACGACGTGAGCGGCCTCGAGTGGGATCCGGGGATTGCGAACGTCTGCGCCGAAGCTGGCTGTGGAGTGGTGCTGATGCACACGCGCGGCCGGCCCGAGGATTGGCACACTTTGCGGCATTTGGCTTCAGACGAATTGATTTTCGCGGTGCGCGCGGGTTTGGAGACGAGTTTGGACGCTGCCGTAAAGGCCGGCATTAAGCCTGGGGCAACCGTGCTCGATCCCGGCTACGGATTCGGCAAGCGCTACGACGAGAACTATGCGCTGCTTGACCGGCAGGCGGAACTGCTCACACTGGGCCGTCCGTTGTTGGCAGGGCTTAGCCGCAAATCTTTTCTGGGACGGACGCTGGCTCCGCTCTACTCCGGCAAACAGCAGAAGTCCGAAATGGGGCTCTCCGCTCCCGTGGATGCCCGCGAAACGGCCAGCATCGCTGCGATGGTCGCGGCAATTCTTCATGGGGCTTCCATTGTGAGAGTTCACGCCGTGCGGCCCGCGGTGGAAGCGGCGCTGATTGCGGATGCGATTGTGGCTGCTGGGTAAACTACCTTCCCTGATCTCGTCTCGTTCGCCGCGGCGGATGAGATGTGCCCGCGACGTGACGTTCACAGGGTCACGCCGTCCCTACAGGACGGCGGGGTTGCGGGTAATCTGTTACCCCGGGTTTCACCCGGGGCTATTTTCACTTGTTCCCTACGGGAGCAACGGCGAGACAAGGGATTTATAGCGAGGCGACGCATTTCTCACAGTCATCGACCCATGCGATTGCTCATTCCGCTGCGTGGGTTTGAGCGAAGTTCGCCAGGGCGTGCAGGTTTTCGTGCGGGGTGCCGCGCGCGATCTCGCATCCGGCGGCGACGATCCATTGCGCGCCGGCTTGTTGGTGCAGCGCTTCGAGGGCTTGCGTGATGGATTCCGGAGAGCCATTGCAAATATCTCTTACCGGATCGAGGTTGCCTGCCAGGGTCTGCTGCGGTCCCATGGTTGAACGCGCTTTTTCGAGGGGCACAGGGTAGTCGATATCCACCATATCGCAGCCCAGTTCGCCCATGTTGTCGAGAATCCTGCGGGTATTGCCGCAGATATGCAGACGGACTCTTCCACCTTTGGCGTGGATGGCGTCAACCAATCTTTTTTCCTGTGGCCACACAAACTCTTTGTAGATGCCGGGGCCGATGAGCGAGGCCGCCGCATCGCCAATGCCAATGATGTCTGCCCCGGCCTCAATCTGTAGGTGAGCGAAGCGGATGGCCGCTTCCACTGTTATTTCAAGTAACTCGCGAACGAAGGCCGGTTCATCATGGAAGTCGAGCATCAGGCGATTGAGGCCGCGCAGGTCGGCGGATTCGGCGCAAGGGCCTTCGACCCATCCCTCGACAAATAGCGTGTTGCCGGCGCGCTGGCGCAGCAGTTCTACTCCACGGATACGGTCCTCCATGCGCCCGCCGGGGATTGGATTGGCGGTGTTGACTCGGGTGAGGGCCGACATATCCGCAAACAGCGCTTCTTCTTCGATGATGGCGGGAGGCTGGTCGTCAAACCACTGGATTTTTGCTCCGTAATCGGAGGCTTCGCGGGCGGGATCGGAGATGGTGGAGACATAATCGAAGCCGAAGAGCTCGGCTGTCTTGATCTGCGCATCCACCATGATTCTGTGATCGCGGGCATATTGCCCGTACTTGACGCCGAGAATATCCGCCGCAAACATCATGGTGATCGGCATGCAGGGAAGGTGATCGGGCTTTTGGCCGGCTAGAACCGTGAGGATGCGTTCGCGACCTGTCATAAGGTGCACAGTTCTTTCCTGAGGCGCCGGCGTCAACGTAGGCTAAGGATTCTCTAGAGGTACATGGGGTTGAATAAGGCTTGTTCGGCTCGATCCACCCTTGAGACAGAGCTGCTATCAACCTCGTTGCCCCAATTTGCCCATCCGGGCCTGCTATGACGCGCGAACAACTCGATGTACGGTGCGTAACTACAGGCTTCGATAATTGGATAAATTTCGTCTGGCTTGCGAGAATGTTCGCGCTTGCGTGTAGCCAAGAAATTCACTTGCCTCCTTCCCGGAGCGGCAGTGCGCAGACTCCCTCGGGTTCCAAAGAGGATGAGTTCTGTCACATTCCTGAAGTAAAAACCTACGCCGCGTCCGTCCGGACCACCATCCTTACGAATTTTGTGCCATACGATATTGGTCTTATATGTAAAGCCCCACCTCTTCATTACCTCGAATCCCTCAAGTATCAGGGCATTCGGAACCCAAAGATA
>Ga0187847_10001659_pt1 | contig 19582 bp, 12 predicted proteins | sample June2016WEW_4_10_FD_132458 | JGI IMG/M metagenome (GOLD analysis project Ga0187847, IMG submission 132458) | Peatland microbial communities from SPRUCE experiment site at the Marcell Experimental Forest, Minnesota, USA - June2016WEW_4_10 | ecosystem: Environmental > Terrestrial > Soil >...
AATCTGGACAAGTTGGTCCTGATTGAAGCTGGTGGCGACTTCCTCGCTGCGCCAATGTCTCCGGCATCCCGGATAGTCCAGGGGTATGCATTGCGAGGCGATTCCGCGAGCGCGCATCTCGTATCCGCCGGGCAGGATGTTGAGCAGGCACGCGACAGCAGCGACCCCGGTATCGGGTTCGCGCTGCCAGCGCTCAAGCCAACGACTGAACCCGGTGGCGTGGGGGACCAGGAAGACCGCGGCTCCCAGGTTGCGCAACCGGCGAGTGAGGCGATTGACGGCGCAGCCTGGGCTGCAGGCGGCGCATTGCATGTCAGTGCCCGAGGTGCGCGCGCGGCAGAAGTCGGTATAGGGGCCGCGCATGCAGGCGGGAACAAGCACGACCTTACGGGATTTACTCTCGAAATCGGCGCGAAGGCTGCGGTTCATGATTTCAGCGGCGACCATGCACAGGTGGTACTCGACGGGCTTCTTGCCGCATAAGAGTTGATCCTCGCGGCAGCCACGGGCGCTGTATTCATTGGCGAGAAACGCAGGGACACCGCGCGTATAGGCGCCGAGTGCCTCGTTCGCTTCGTCGCGGAACCATTCGAAAAGACTTGTAGCGATCTCAATACAATGGATGGCTTGCGGGCGCGGTAGCGAGCGGAGAAAACTGCGCCAGTTGTTCAGGCGCAGGGCCTCCTGCTCGAATTCGCCGGTGGCCTGGAGCCAGGCAATGAGGTGAGGCAGGGCGTCAAGCATGCGGGAAGCGGAGTCGTGGCGCGGCAAGGGCGCGAGTGAAATCCGCCGCATAAAAAAGAGGCGAATCAGGTGTGCTCGCAGTGAATCGGAGAGAGGCTTGAAGCGCGCGGATGCATGACGGAGGGTGAAGAGCCGGCGCGCGAGGGCCACGGCCCAGTCGGGAGTGGCTTCAGCAGCGCGGCCGTAGCGCGAGAAGGCCAAACCGAGGGTGAGGATTTCGATGGAGTACTCCCCGAGTGTGCGGGGAGGCTCGTGCAATGTGAATTGCACGTAGTCGCTGTATTCGCGAAGCTGGATCATCGCTCGGAATTCGGCTTCTGCGAGCAACTTGTGAGAGAAGCGAGCTACGTCCGCATAGAAGCCGCTGGAGTTGGGGAGAATCAGGCGCAGGTCATAGATCGGGCGTGGAAGCTGCCGCGAGGCCGGGCTGATCGTCGGCACGGATTGACTGGGCACGTGCATCGCAAGCTCTTTCTGCGATTCCACGCTTTGCCCTTGGTTTTGCGTGGAAGAGTACACAGCATGATACGCTCGCGGCGTGAAATGGTTCCATGCAGCGGAGGCCCGCTTGTCTACCCGCCCACTTTCAAGAGCTTACCGTTCTTGATGAGGAAGCGATCGCCGCGCCAGACGATGGTGTTGCCGGCGAAGCCTGCGACCCAGATTCCCATAGCGACAAGGTCGCGGAAGGGGAGAAGCCATAGATTTGGGAGGACCTGGTGGTCGGAAAGGACCTGGGCGCCTACGGTCATGGCGAGAGACAAACGGAGGAAAAAGCTGAGTGCGAGGAGCCAGAGGCTCAGGGGACTGAGGCCGCTGGCGAGGACGTTGAGCAAGGCCCAGGCGAGACCGTGGGTAAAAACGAGTCCCGCATAGCCGCTGGCACGAGCGTCGCGGACAGTGCGAGCCCAACGGAGCTGGTGGTCGATGAAGCCGCGCCAGCCATAGGCAGGGATGGAAGTTTCGACGACTTCAGCGCTGAGGACGACACGATAGCCGGCTCGGGAAACGCGGGCGCCAAGTTCGTAGTCATCGGCGAGATGGTCAACAAGGGGCGCGAGACCACCGATTTTGTCTAATGCTTCACGGCTGACGGCCAGTGTGGATCCGAGTCCGTAATGGAGGCCGCCTTCGATCATTTTGGAAAGAAGAACGCCGGCCTGGAAGTCCGTGGCGATGCCGAGTGCTTCAAGGCGCGACGGGAGGGTGCCATGTGCACAGCCGCGGTAAAGAGCCGTGACCATACCGATTGGGAGCTGGGGCTGCGTGGGGGCATAAGGGCCGAAGTGGTCCATGACGCGTTCGAGATAGCGGGGGGAGACGGTGATATCGGAGTCGTTGATGAGCAGATAGGGATGGCTCGCGTGAGAGGCGAGCTGGACAAGATTGCTAACCTTTCCATTGGTTCCGAGACTGGCGGGGCAGTGGATGAGGCGGATGGAGTGTTGGGGAAACTCCAGTTGGAGCTGTTTGACGGCGGCAACGGCGGGGTCGTCTAGTGAGGAGACACCGAAGAGCAGTTCGCGCTGGCCGGTGTAGGTCTGACGGCAATGACTGCGAAAGGCGTCGGTCATGGCTGGGTCGAGACCTTTGAGGGATTTAAGGATAGAGACGCCGGGGGCGAAAGCTGGGAGTGGGGCACGGCGAGCGGCGATGAATACCAGAGCTGCGAGGATGGCGGCGATGAAATAGCCCATGCCGGCGATGGCGAACACCGTGGTGAGGATCTCCACAGAATGGGCTAGTGCATGTGGCATCGTTGGTTCAAGTCTAGCGGATGGAAAAGGGCAGGGGCTAAGGGACACAGGGTTGAGGACGGCGAGATTCCCAGCTTGACAAGCCTACACTTCTAGGGGTAGTTTCTCCATACCAAGATGTACAGAGGTGATGGGATGGCGCGAAACGATTTGCAGGGAAGTCTGGACCTGCTGGTTTTGAAGACGCTTTCGCAGCGAAACAAGCTGCACGGGTATGGAATTGTGGCGCATATCCAGAGGGCTTCAGACGAGCTACTGCAGGTGGAGGAGGGGTCGATTTATCCCGCGCTTCACAGGATGGAGCAGAGCGGCTGGATCAGCTCAGATTGGGCGCTAACGGAGACGGGACGGAAGGCGAAGTACTACAGGTTGACAACCTCAGGAGCGAAGCAACTGCAAGCGGCGGAAGAGAGCTTCGAACAGCTTGTGAAAGGTGTCCGCGCAATGCTGCGGTATGCGTGAGGTTATGGAATGGCACTGATTCGCCGCATATCTAATCTCTTTCGCCGCTCGCGGATGGATCGCGAAATTGATGCTGAACTCAGCTCGCATATCGACATGCGGATTGAGGAGAACCTGGCAGCGGGGATGAACGCGGATGAGGCGCGCCGAGATGCGCTGGTGCGGTTTGGGAACCGGACGGCGGCGAAAGAGCGGGTGACCGGAATGGATTCAGCACTGATGCTGGATAAAATCTGGGCGGATATTCGGTTTGCATTGCGGCAGCTCCGGAAGAACCCGGGATTTGCCTTCACCGCGATTGTGGTGTTGACGCTGGGCATTGGCGCCAGCGTTGCGATTTTCGCGTTTGTGGATGCGGCGCTGATCAAGCCGCTTCCTTACAAGGACCCGACGCGGCTGGTCAGCGTGTATGAGACGGTTCCGTCTTGCCCGCTGTGCAATATTTCGTATCAGAACTATCTGGATTGGCGAAGGAGCGATTTGCCATTCAGTTCGCTGCAGGCCTGGACCTGGGAGAGTTTTCTCATCAATACGCCTCAGGGAACGGAGCTGGCGCGGGGCGCGCGGGTGAGCGATGGGTTCTTTCGATTGCTGGGCGTGACACCGATTCTGGGGCGCGATTTCTACGCGCGAGAAGATGCGCCGGGCGCGCCGCACACGGTTCTGCTGCGGTACGGAGCATGGCAGGAGCGATTCGGCGGAAACCGCGGCGTGGTGGGACAAACCATCACGATGAACAATACTTCGTACACCATTATTGGCGTGCTGCCTGAAGGCTTTCACTTTGCGCCCATCGGCGAATCAGATTTTTGGGCCACACTGAACGATCCAAACGCATGCGATAAGATGCGCGGCTGTCACGGGATGTTTGGACTGGCGCGGTTGAAAGACGGCGTCTCGCTGCAATCCGCAATCGCCAGCTTGAAGACGGAAGCGAGCGAGCTTGCTCGGCAATATCCTGATAGCAATCATGATTACAGCGCGACCGCAACAACGCTGACCGACGCGGTGATGGGGGATATCCGGCCTGTGTTGCTGGTGTTGTTGAGCGGAGTCTTTCTGCTGCTGTTGATTGCCTGCGTCAATGTTTCGGGGCTGTTGCTGGTGCGAAGCGAGAGCCGCAAGCACGAAACCGCGGTGCGCGCGGCACTGGGAGCGACGCCGGGCCGATTGTTCAGGCAATTCCTGATCGAGGCGCTGATGCTTGTTGCGATGGGAAGCGGTCTCGGTCTCGGATTTGCATCCGTGGCGATGAAACTTCTGATCAAACTTGTGCCCTCGAGAAGAATTGATGGAATGCCTTTCTTGCTGACGGTTGGGCTGAACTCACACGTGTTGGCCTTTGCAGCGGCAGTCTCACTGCTGGCGGTGGCGGTGTTCGCGATTACGCCGGCAGCGCGCACGGGGCGTGGAAACCTGCGTGGCGACCTTACGGAAGGCGGCCGCGGTACAGCGGCAAATACATGGAGGAAGCTAGGCGCCAAACTGATTGTGCTGGAGCTGGCGACCGCAGTTGTATTACTGGTTGGCGCTGGCTTGCTGGGAAAAAGCTTCTATTTGCTGCTCCATGGAAACCTGGGAATGCAATCCGAACATTTGGCAATAGTGATGGTGAATCCGCCGAAGACGTATGCGGATGGGGATAAGTCGATGGTCCTGGAACGGCTGATCATCAGCAAGATCGGGAGCCTGCCTGGCGTGCAGTCTGTTGGCGTCACGAGCAATCGTCCGGTGCGTGCCTGGGACGGCGGTGTTCCAATCGTGGTTCCGGGTCGACCCACGAACGGAAGACGCAATGACATTCCGGAACGGCTTGTGAGTGCGGGCTACCTTTCGACCGTTGGCGCGAGGCTCTTGCACGGACGGTACTTTACTGAGGCAGAAGACGATGGGGATAAGCCTTCCCTATTTGTGGTCAACCAAACATTCGCCAAGAAATTCTTTCCCGGGGAAAACCCCGTCGGCAAGCACGTGAGCTATGAGGGAGCGAATACACAGATCGAGATTGTTGGCGAGGTGGAGGACATCAAAGAGGGCCAACTGGACTCGCCAAATCAACCGGTAATCTATGCTCCCTTCAACCGGTGGCAGTTCCTTCTGTTCAACCTGGTTGTGAGGACTCGGCAGAACGAGGAGAGCATCCTTCCAACATTGGCCGCCGCGATTCATGAAATGGATCCAGCGATTGCAACCTCCGATGGGACGACCATGACCAGTCTTATTACCGATTCGACTGCTGTATATCTGCATGAGTCGTCAGCGTGGCTGGTGGGAGGGTTTGCGGGGATTGCGCTGGTTCTGAGCGTGGTGGGATTGTATGGAGTGATCGCCTACTCGGTGAGCCAGAGGACGCGGGAGATTGGCGTGCGCATGGCGCTGGGAGCGGAGCGAGGCTCGGTCTATACGCTGGTGCTGAAAGAGGCGGGCAAATTGACGGCTATTGGGATTGTTACCGGACTGGTGTGTTCGATTGCCGCGTCGATGCTGATGCGCAGCATGCTGTTTGGGACGCAAGCCTGGGATGTGCCAACGCTTGCTGCAGTTTCAGTGGTGCTGGCATTATTCGCGATGCTGGCAAGCTATATTCCAGCGCGACGAGCTGCTTCTGTGAATCCAGTTGAGGCATTGCGCGCGGAGTGAGCGCGTAGAGAGGGCTGCAATGTCATTGATTCGCCGGTTGTCGAATCTCTTTCGCCGCTCGGCGATGGATGGCGAGATTGACGCCGAACTCAGGTCGCATATTGAGATGCGAATTGAGGAGAACGTGGCTGCTGGAATGTCCGCAGAAGAGTCGCGGCGAGATGCGCTGGTGCGGTTTGGGAATCGGACGGCGACGAAGGAACGCACTGCCGCAGAGGATGCGAGCCTGGGGTTTGGCAGCTTCTGGCGGAATGCGCGTTTCGCGTTGCGGCAGTTGCGCAGGTCACCGGGTTTCGCGTTGACAGCGATTCTTACGCTGGCTCTCGGAGTTGGTCCCACGGTGGCTATTTTCAGCATCATCTGGGCGACATTTCTGGCGCCGCTGCCCTATCCAGAGGCAGACCAGCTCGTCGTGGCGTGGACGCACTACAAAGGCGAACGGGACGCCACGCGTGCCGACGATTACGCTCAATATGCGGCACAAGCAACTTCGTTCCAGCGGCTCGATTTCCTTTCATGGCGAGGATACCATCTGACGAACGCGGACCATACAGAGGACGATACTACCGGGAGCGCACTAACACCGGGTTTCTACACTCAGAACGCAAGGGTTCAAATGGTATTGGGCCGGGATTTCCTGCCTAGCGAGGGACTGCCGGGGAACAACCATGTTGTGATTCTGACGCACCGTCTTTGGGCGGAGCGGTACCACTCCGACCCGAACATTCTGGGTCGGTCGATCCTCGTGAATGATGAGCCCTTTACAGTTGTCGGCGTCATCCAGCTCCTTCCCACGGATCGCACGGGAGCGCATTTTGTAGTCCCGGTTAATTATCCGCCCGGCGTCCACACGGACGATTTCGGCAACGTCTTTGGGCGCCTTAAGCCGGGGGTTACGTTGACACAGGCCCAAGCAGAGCTTTCGGTAATAGATCGCAGAATCGCGTCCATGCGCAATGGCGGGAAGGACGCGAATCTGTGGTCAGTGAGCACTGAACCGCTGAAGAACGACTGGCTGGATCACAAGCTGGAACGCAATCTCTGGCTGCTGTTGGCAGCTGTGGGCCTGGTGCTGTTGATTGCGTGCGCGAACGTGGCGAACCTGCTGCTGGCGAGGGGTACGTCGCGCAAACAGGAGCTTGCGGTGCGGTCGGCGTTGGGGGCCACGCGACGGGAGATCTTTGTGCAACTGCTGACCGAGAGCCTGACACTTGCGCTGGCGGGCGGAGCCATCGGGATCGCGCTCGGATGGGGAATCATGAAGGGGAGCATGGCCATCCTGCCCGATCTGGCCAAGCAGAGCGCAGAGGCCCAGGTGGAGTTGAACATACCGGTTCTCTGTTTTGCGATGGGCGTGACACTGCTGGCGGGTGTACTGTTCGGCTGCGCGCCGGGATGGCAGGCCTCTCGGCTCAACCTGAGCAATACGCTGAAACAAGGTTCGCGCGCCGTGGGGGTGCGTCAGCGCACGCCTACGCAATCTGTGCTAGTGACGGTGGAGATGGCTCTGGCGCTGATTCTGCTGGCAGGCGCGGGCATGGCGCTGCACAGCTTCTGGAACCTGAGCCATATAGATGTCGGATTCACGACCAACCGCGTTCTTACCGGACAACTGCGTACGCGCGTGACGACGCAGCAGGGCGGGAAGCAGACATCTCCACCGCCGGAACAGATTGTGGTTCAGCAGCACCAGCTTTTGGATCGCATGCGCGCGGTGCCTGGCGTAGCCGATGCGAGCCTTACGACCAGCGTTCCCATGCACGGCTACGACAGGTTCCAATTCACTGTAGCGGGCCAGCCCTTCGACAGGGCCAATCCTCCGCTAGCGGACTTTGAAGCGGTGTCGCCAAGCTACTTCAATACGCTTGGCATACGCCTGGTGCGCGGCCGCTTTCTCAGCGAGAATGACAGCTTTGCAGCTCCACCGGCCATCATCGTGAACGAGACTTTTGTGCGGCGCTACCTGAGCAATGTTGACCCGCTTACGCAGCGTCTCGTTATGCCGCGGATCACGGTGGATAATACGCATCCCCCACAGGCGGTTGAATACCAGGTGGTAGGCGTTTTTCACGACATTCTTGACGACCGGCATCTCACCGGTGAAACACAGCCGGAGATGTATATCTCGTTGTGGCAGGCTGGGTGGCCGTATGTCGGATTCGCCGTTCGTACAGTAGTGGACCCGGTGGCCGTGACCGGGGGACTGCGTCAAGCTGTTGCCTCCTCAGCACCCGGCACAACGATCAATGATCTAGAAACGATGCAGCAGCTAGTCGACGATCAAAGAACGGGCGATCGATTTGGAATGGTTCTGTTCGGCGGATTTGCGGCGGTTGCACTGTTGCTGGCTTCGGTGGGGATTTATGGAGTGATGTCGTTTGCGGTGGCACAGCGAACGCACGAAATTGGAGTGCGCATGGCGCTGGGCGCGCGGCGAAGCGAAGTGGTTGTGCTGATGGTAAGGGGCGGGATGCGGCTGGCTCTGATTGGCATAGCTATCGGCCTTGTGGGCGCGTACGGGCTGGGGCGGCTGATGCGCTCCACACTTTATGGTGTCGCATCAGCGGATCTTGGAAGCCTGGCCGCAGTTGCCGCTTTGCTTCTGGCAGTCGCGCTGTTTGCGTGCTGGTTGCCGGCACGGCGGACAGCTTCCATCGATCCCGTGCAGGCATTGCGCAACGAATAGCCGGGAAACCATGGGCTGAAATCCGCAAAACGGAAAGCTGAAGTGAATGGATGCGCCGATGCGCGAGGATTGAAGGACTACTCGTATCGCAAGGCTTCGATGGGGTCCATGGCGGCGGCTTTCCAGGCGGGGTAAATGCCGAAGACCAGGCCGATGGCGGCAGAGACTGCAAAGGCGATGACTACCCATGTGACCGATAGCGCGGCATGAAGGAATGAGACTGCGTAATGCAGAACGAGAGTGAAGACCGCGCCGGCCAGGATGCCGATGATTCCGCCGACAACGCATAGAGTCACGGCTTCAAGCGTGAACTGAAGAAGAATGTTCTTCCTGGTTGCGCCGATGGCTTTGCGAATTCCGATTTCGCGGGTGCGCTCAGTAACCGAGACCAGCATGATGTTCATGACGCCGACACCGCCGACCATGAGTCCGACGGATGAGACGGCGACCATGAATAGGAAAAGCCCACCGGTGAGCTGATTCCAGAGACGAGTGAGCGAGTCAGGGCTGAAGATGGCGAAATTGTCGTTCTGCTCGAGGCGCACGTTGCGGCGTCGACGGAGGAGTTCGCGAATTTCGTCAGTGACAAGGGCCTTGTGCGAGGGGTCGTCGTACTTGACGGTGATCCAGTAATCGAGGATCTCCGGATGGATTTTTGTGAAGGTTTCGAGCGGGAAATACACTGCGTTGTCCTGTGTATTGCGGCCGCTGCCGAAGGGTTGAGGCTGTGTGTCGAGGACCCCGATGACGGTAAAGATGTCGCCCTCCACGTCAATGTCCTTGCCGATGGGGGAATCATTGGGGAAGAGATCCTCGGCGGCATCATGACCTAGGACGGCGACGTTGGCGCGGCGTGTTTCCTCGTCATCGGTCCACATGCGGCCTTCGATAAGTTCGAGGTCCTGGACTTCTTTGAGCTGCGAGGTATCGCCATTCAGGATGGTGTTAGAGATCTTGTGGGTTCCGGCACGAACGGAGACGCTGCCGAGTCCGGTTTGAAAATTCTGATAGGTAAGTTCAGGGTCAACCGAGAGGACGTGGGGAAGGCCGCGCATGGCAATGCCGTCCTCGCGTGTGAGTTTCTTGCGATTCAGCTCTTCGGTGGTAGGGCGGCGACCAAAAGGCTCAAATTGGAAGCACCAGAGGTCGTTGGTGCCTAAGGACTTTACAAAGGTGTCGATATTGGTGTTGAGGCCGTTGATGGCGGAGGAGATGAGGATGACGGTGGAGATGCCGATGGAGATGCCGAGGACGGTAAGGCCGGAGCGCAATTTGTTTTTGCGCAAGGTCTCCAGCGCCATTTTCACGGATTCTTTTGAGTCGCTTAGTCTCATTTCTATAGCTCCGATCGCAGGGCTACGATGGGGTCAAGTTGGGAGGCTTTGGCGGCCGGATAGACGCCGAAAAAGAGGCCGACTGCCGTGGCGACAAAAAGGCTGATGAAGATGGACCAGAGTTCAACCTGGGAGGGGAAGGCGATGATGAGCGTGATGATTTTGGCGAGAGTGATGCCCCCAATTACGCCGATGACGCCGCCAGCTAGAGACATGGTCGCAGACTCAATGAGGAACTGCAGCATAATGTCCTGACGGCGTGCGCCGAGTGCTTTACGGACGCCGATTTCGCGAGTGCGCTCGGTGACAGAGACCAGCATGATGTTCATGATGACGATGCCGCCGATGACCAGCGAAATGCCAGCGATGGCAACGACGACGGCGCCGAAATTATTGAGCATTTTTCCGAGCAAGTTGCCAAAGGTCGCGCTGGTATCGATGGAGAAGGCATCCGGGGCGCCGGGCGCGAGGTGACGGCGGGCGCGCATGATGGTCCGCAACTGGTCGATGACGTTGTCCATGACTTCACCGCCCCCGCCCGCGTTCACGTAGACGGCGAGAGATTGATGTGCGTCGTAAGAATGGAGGAATGTGGAGAGGGGGATCGCCACCCAGTTGTCCATGCTCATGCCGAGCATTTTTCCCTGGCGCTCGCCGACTCCGATGACCGTATAGGGTGCGCCGTCGATACGAATTTCCTTGCCCAGCGGATCTGCTCCGCCTAGGACGTTGTCGACTACGTCGTAGCCGATGATGGCGACGTGGGCACTGTGGTCATCTTCGGATTCAGTGAAGGAACGGCCCTGATCGATATTGAGATTGGAGATGGGAGGCATGGTCCAGGTCCATCCGCGGACGCTGGTATCAGTGGTGGAATGGGTCTGGTAGACGACTCTGCCGGTGCCGTTGTTGCGCTGCGCACCGACAGATTCGCAGGATTTGCAATTGTCGAGGATGGCTCGGTAGTCGTCGTAGGTGATGTCGCGACGCTTCTGGAAGGAAAGATACTCGTCGATGGTGATGAAAGTCTGCGGCATCTTGGTGACGGTGACGATGCTGGCGCCGTAACTGTTGATTTTGGTGGTGACGAAGGTTTTTGCGCCGTTGGTGAGGGTGACGACTGTGATGACGGACGCAACTCCGATGACCACGCCAAGCAGGGTGAGGATGGAGCGGAGCTTGTTTGCCCAGAGGGACTGGAGCGCGAGTTTGAAGGCCTCAGAGAAGAGCATAGGAGTTAGTTCTCAGGTCTCAGGTCTAACTCTCCCGAGTTTGACTCTCATCTTAAACCTAAGTTTGTGGGTGCGGTTCCTCGTGACTGATCAGCGAGGACTAAAAACTGTCCTACTCGTAGCGGAGCGCCTCGATAGGGTCGAGGTTGGCAGCTTTCCAGGCGGGGTAGATGCCGAAGAGGAGGCCGATGGCGCAGGAAACGCCGAAGCCGATAAGGACCCACATGGTGGAAAGAGTGGCCGGTAGCCCGATGGGGAGCAGGTAGACAATCCAGGTGAGAATTGTGCCGACCAGGATGCCGATGACGCCACCGACGGCACAGAGGGTGACGGCCTCGGTAGTGAACTGGGTGAGGATGTTCTTCTTTGTGGCGCCAAGAGCCTTGCGGACACCAATTTCGCGGGTCCGCTCTGTGACCGAAACAAGCATGATGTTCATGACGCCGACGCCGCCTACCATGAGCCCTACGCTGGATACGGCGATCATGAAGATGACCAGGCCGCCAGTAAGCTGGTCCCACAGTCGGGAAAGGGAGTCCGGGCCCATGATTTCGAAGTTGTCGGGGGCTTCCACTTTGACCTTGCGGCGGATGCGGAGTATCTCCCGGATCTCTTCCTCGACCAGCGCCTTGTTCTTCTGGTCGTCGTAGCGGATGCTTACGAAGGTATCTTTGATTTCCGGGTAAAGGTTATAGAAAGTGCCGATGGGGAAATAGACCCCGTTGTCGGCGGGGTTCTTACCAGTTCCAAAAGGCTGTTTGCGCTTCTCCGCGACGCCGATGACGGTGTAAAGGCCAGTGGCTACGTTTACCTCTTTGCCAATCGGGTCCTCATTGAAGAAGAGCTCCTCGGCCGTATCGTGGGCCAGGACACATACGTGGGCACGGCGTTCGTCTTCGCCGTCGGTCCAGAAGCGGCCTTCGAGCATGGGAATATCGAAGACGACGGGAAGCTGCCCCGTAGCGCCCTCAAGGAATTGCCCCGAAAGCTTTTTGCCGTTGTATTTCACGCTGACGTCGCCCACGTGAAACTGCTGGTTGATGTGCTGGCGGGCAGCGTCGACGGCAACAACGTGGGGCTGATTGCGGAGGGCGATCGCGTCGTCGAGAGTGAGCCTTTTGCGGGTGATCATCTCCGTGGTTGGATTCACGCCGATCATGGGCATGTGAAAGACCCAGAAGACGTTGGTTCCGGCGGATGTAATAAAGTCGTTGACCCGTTTGTTGAGTCCATTGATGACGGAAGAGATGGTGATGACTGTGGTGATACCAATGACAATGCCGAGGACTGTTAGTCCGGAGCGCAGTTTATTCTCCTTCAGCGTGTCGAGAGCGAGGTTGACGGATTCTCGATTTTGCCCTCTCGCCATGGAAACCAGCCGTTTGTCATCAGTTTGAGATCGGAGAACCGTCTCGTTGCGCACAATCCTAGACGTGATCCGGAACTTCCGCTGTGATAACGATCAACCGAGAGCTGAAAACTGGTCTTACTCGTAGCGTAGCGCCTCGATGGGGTCGAGGTTTGCGGCTTTCCAGGCAGGGTAGATGCCGAAGATGAGGCCGATGGCGCAGGAGACGCCGAAGGCCATGATGACCCACATGGTGGAGAGCGTGGCCGGTAGACCGATGGGGAGCAGGTAGACGATCCAGGTGAGTACTGCGCCCAAGACGATGCCGATGACACCACCGACGGCGCAGAGGGTGATGGCCTCGGTGGTGAACTGGGTGAGGATGGTGTGCCTGGTGGCGCCAATGGCTTTACGAACACCGATTTCCCGGGTCCGCTCAGTGACGGAGACCAGCATAATGTTCATGACGCCGACACCGCCGACCATAAGGCCTACGCTGGAGACGGCGATCATAAAGATGACCAGCCCCCCGGTGAGCTGGCCCCAGAGCTTGGAGAGCGAGTCAGGACCGAAGATCTCGAAGTCGTCTGCAGCTTCGACCTTGACCTTGCGGCGGATGCGTAGCATCTCGCGAATTTCTTCCTCGACGAGGGCCTTGTTCTTGGGGTCGTCGTACTTGACGCTTACCCACATGTCCTTGTCTTCAGGGTGCAGGTTGTGGAATGTGCCCAGCGGGAAGTACACCATGTTGTCGTTCGGGTTCTTGCCACCGCCAAAGGGCTGCTTGCGCTTTTCGAGCACACCGATGACAGTGTAGAGGCCGGTTTCGATGTTGACTTCCTTTCCGATGGCCGACTCGTTGCCAAAGAGCTCCTCAGCGGTATCGTGACCGATGATGCAGACGTGCGCGGCGCGCTGGTCCTCCTCGTCGGTATACATGCGGCCCTCTTGAAACACGAGGTCGGTTACCTGCGCGATCTCAGTGGTGGAACCCTGGAGGATGGTGCCGGCTACCTTCTTGCCGTTGTACTTCACGGATACGTCGCCGACACGAAACTGCGGCTTAACGTGCTGGTAGCCGCCGTCGGCCGCGACGACGTGGGGGAGGGTACGGAGTGCCAGGACATCGTCGAAGACGAGCTTTTTGCGCGCAAGCTGTTCCATGGTCGGCCGGACGCCAATAACGGGTACGTGGAATACCCAAAAGACGTTTGAACCAAGTGAGCTGACCCAGTCGGAGACGCGATTGTTGAGGCCGTTGATCACCGAGGAGATGGTGATGACCGCGGTTACGCCGATGACGATGCCGAGGATGGTCAGGCCCGAGCGCAGCTTGTTGGATCGCAGCGTGTCGAGTGCCATTTTTACGGATTCGCGGGTTTGTCCTTGTGCCATGATGCACCTGGTTGTCAGTTATCAGTGATCAGTTGTCAGTTCCCCAGAGTCTGGAGCTAAATTGACTCTAGGAGTGCGTGGATCATCTTGCCTACTTCGCGGGAAAGACCCTCTGCTTCGTCGATCAGCGAGGAATTTTCAAATTTCAGGGCACGAGCGATTTCGAGCTGAGTCTGTACCTCGAAATTCGAACCTCGCGCGATTCCCAGAAACTGCTTAAATTCGCCAACGCTGAGTCTGCCTTGGCCTTCTGCGATATTGCTCGGAACAGAGACCGCCGAGCGCCGTATCTGACTCGTCAGCCCGTACACTTCTTCTCGCGGGAAATCGCGGGTAAGCCGATAGATTGCAATCGTTAACTGTATTGCTCTCTGCCAAACCGTCAATTCCCGAAAACTCTGTGCCATGAGCCTGCCTTCTACGTACCAAACCAAAGAACTGACGACTGACAACTGATTACTGACAACTGGCCTTTCACATCTCTGCCCGGAGGGCGACTACCGGATCCAACTTTGCGGCCTTGCTGGCTGGGTATACGCCGAAAAAGATGCCGACTGCGCCGGCCAGAAAGAGTCCAAGAAAAACGGCCCACACGGGTACGCTGGTGGGGAAACCGATGACCAGAGTGATGAGCTTTCCCACACCCACGCCGCACAGTACGCCGATGGCTCCGCCGACGGTAGCCATGGTTGCGCTTTCAATGAGGAACTGCAACAGCACGTCCTTTTGCCGGGCGCCGAGAGCCTTGCGCACACCGATTTCGCGGGTTCGCTCCGTAACAGAGACGAGCATGATGTTCATGATCACCACGCCACCCACTACCAGCGAAACGGAGGCGAGGCCCAGCACGATGGAGGTAAAGAGCGAGCTAATCTGTTTCCAGATATCAAGGAAAGTGTCGTTGGTTTCAAGCTCGAAGTCGTCTGGCGTACCAGGGGCATTGTGGCGACGGGAACGCATAAGGACGCGCACTTCGTCCTGGGCTCGCTCCATGACCTCGGCATTGCCGTTAGCTCGGGCGTAGATGTCCACCGAGTCGTTGTAGCCGTAGGTCTGTTGATAGGTGGAAATGGGGATGGCAACCCAGTTGTCCTGCGACTGGCCCAGGGTCTTGCCCTGGCGCTCGCCCACGCCCACGATGGTGTAGGGGATGCCGTCGACGCGGAGTTCCTTGCCGATGGGGTCGCCATCGGGCATGAGATTGTCCACGATGTCGTAGCCGATGATGGCGTTGTGGGTGCCGTGATCGTCATCGGCCTGGGTGAAGCCGCGACCGAGAGCGATATCGATGTTGTTGAGCTGGAGCATGGTCCAGGTGTAGCCGCGGACTTCAGTGTTGTTGCTGGAGTGGCCGTTGGCGACGACGTTGGTTGACTTAGCCAGCAGCGCACCTACTTCGCTGCACTGTCCACAGTTGTCGCGGATGGCCTGGTAATCCTCGATGCGAAGGATTTTGCGCTTCTGGTAGCGGAAGTAGTCGTCCGCGGTGAAGATGACGCTGGACATGCGGGTGACGGTGAAGACGTCGGCGCCATAGCCGGAGAGCTTGGTGCTGACATACCGGTTGGCTCCGTTGACCAGTGTAATGACCATGATGACCGAGGCGACGCCCATCACCACGCCGATGAGCGTGAGGATGGAGCGGAGCTTGTTGGCCCAGAGGGACTGGAGCGCGAGTTTGAAGGCCTCAAGGAAGTGCATGGTCCGCTTTCAGGTTACAGATGACGGGTTGCAGGGGACTGTCTTGCGTGCATGCAGTCTTCTGCCACAGAAATTTTCCTGATGGATACACTTATTGACGGCTCACGAGCCGGTCTGGCAGCAATCCGGGCAGGAGGGGCAGCCAAAGCCGGGGGTCTGCTTTCTTTTTCATATACGCAGAAACGGAGAACACGGTTCCGGAGCTGCGGCAAAGAGTCTAAAAATTGCCTTATAACGTCGTTCTTTGCAAAGACCTTGGCCCGACGTAGGTTAGCATGGGTTGGAATTCTTCCCGAACCTGTTGTCGCAACGATCCCAGATCAAGCCCCTCACCGGAGACCCCATGACCCGCACGAAAACGATGCTCGCGTTAGCTCTCTTGCTCCCCGCATTTGGTGCCGCTCAGACGCCTTCAACGCAACCGCCACTCCTGCTTCGCAGCCCCTCGCTCAGTCAGGATCGAATTGCTTTCCGCTATGCAGACGACATTTGGACGGTGAGCCGCCAAGGTGGAGAGGCTGAGCGGCTGACGTCGGATGGGGAGGTGACGGCGGGTCCGTTCTACTCGCCCGACGGGGCGTGGATTGCCTACTCGGCGCACCTGAATGGCAATACCGACGCGTACGTGATTTCGGCGACGGGCGGGGTGCCGCGCCGGATTACGTGGCATCCCGACGGCAGCACTGTGGCGGGCTGGTCGCCGGACGGCAAAAACCTGCTGATTGTGAGCGGCATGACGAGCTACCGCGATTATGTGCGCCTGTTCCGGGTTCATGCGGATGGCTCCGGCGTTCCGGAACCGCTGCCCCTGCCGACCGGCACACAGGGATCGTTTTCGCCCGACGGACAGTCGCTTGCGTACCAGCCAATTACCAAGTGGCAGGAGGCGTGGAAGCGCTACGTGGGCGGCCAGACAACTCCAATCTGGATTGTTAACCTGAAAACCCTGGACCTGGTGAAGGTGCCGCGCGACAATTCGAACGACTCGAACCCGGTGTGGGTGGGGAACGCTGTGTACTTCCTGTCGGACCGGACCCCTTCGGGGCCAGGGGTGGTGTCGCTGTTCAAGTTCGACATAGGGTCAAAGGAAGTGACGCAGGTTGTGCCGAATACCGGCCTCGATCTGAAATCGTTTCAGGCGGGGCCGGGCGGGTTGGTCTATGAGCAGTTTGGGTCGATCCACCTGCTGGATACCGGCACCAATGCGGACAAGGTTGTTTCCATTCAGGTTCACGGCGAACTGGCCAAGTTGGCGCCGCACCGGGTGAAGGTGAGTCCGGATGAGATTGCGAACGCGGACCTGTCACCCAGCGGTGCGCGCGCGGTGTTCGAGGCGCACGGGGAGATTTTCACGGTGCCGGCGGAAAAGGGTGAGGCGCGGAACCTTACCGAGACTCCGGGAGCGGCGGAGCGGAATCCGGCTTGGTCGCCTGACGGCAAGACGATCGCTTATTTTTCCGATGCGTCAGGCGAGTATCAGCTCTACCTGCATGACCAGACAGGCTTCAAACCGCCCACGGTGATCGACCTCGGGCCGGAACCCAGCTACTTTTATGGCCCGACCTGGTCGCCCGATTCCAAACGCATTGCCTACGCAGATAAGCATTTACGGCTCTGGTATGTGGATGTGCCGGCGGGCAAGCCCGTCTTGATTGACAAGGGGGTCTATGGAGGTTTCAGCGCCGAATTCGATCAGGTCTGGTCGCCCGACTCGAAGTGGATTGCCTACCAACGCGACCTGGATAACCAACTGAAGGCGATCTTCCTCTACTCGCTCGACACCCACAAATCGACTCAAGTGACGGACGGGATGAGCGATGCGACGAGCCCGGCGTTCGACCCCAATGGGAAGTACCTTTACTTCCTGGCGTCGACGGATGACGGGCCATCGAGGGCCGGGATTGATCTATCGTCGCTGGACCGGGCGCAGACCACCGCACCGTACGTAGTAGTGCTGGCCCAGTATGGCTCTTCACCCGTACCCCCTGAGAGCGACGACGAGAAGCCAAAGGACGAAACAAAAAAAGACGACAAGGGGAAGGACGACAACAAGGACGCTGACAAGAAAGACAGCGACAAGAAGGATGCCGACAAAGATAAGAAGGACGATGCGGCCAAGGACGCTGACATGAAGGAGGGCGATAAGGACAAGAAGGACGCCAAGCCGGTAGAAGTCAAGGTGGACTTGGAGAAGATCGGCGATCGAATTCTGTCGTTGCCAATTCCAGCGCGCAATTATGGCGCGATCGGTGTGGGCAAGACGGGCGTGATCTTTCTTGAAGAGAATTCGCCGTTCGGACGATCGAGCAGTGGCGGAGGTGCAGGAATCCGCGCCGTCTGGCGGTTCACGCTGGAAAAGCGCAAGCCGGAGACGGTTTTGAGCGAAGTGGACGCTTTCGCTGTCTCCGAGGATGGCTCCAAAGTGCTCTACGCGCGCAAGGGTGGCTGGACCATCGCCTCCGCCGATGACCTGAAACCTGGAGAATGGAGTCCCGGCAAACCGCTGAACCTGAATGGACTTGAGATGCAGTTGGACCTGCGGGCGGAGTGGCGGCAAATCTATCACGAGACGTGGCGGATTGAGAGAGACTTCCTCTACGATCCGCATACGCACGGGTTGAGCATTCCCAAGATTGAGGCGCGGTACAAGCCGTATCTGGATGGATTGGCCGCGCGGTCCGAGTTCACTTATCTGTCGACGGAGATGCTGGGCGAGATCACGATCGGGCACATGTTTGTGGGCGGACCGCGCCACCACGACGATGCGCCCAAAACCGGGCTGCTGGGTGCGGATTACACGACGGAAAACGGACGCTACCGGATTGCGAAGATACTTGGAGGGCAAAACTGGACCCCGGGACTAGCCTCGCCGCTCACGCTGCCCGGCGTTTATGTGAAGGAGGGAGCCTATCTGCTCACCGTGAATGGGCGCGAGCTGCACGCGAATGACAACCTCTACGAGTTCTTCGACGGCACAGCCGGCAAGCAGACCCAGCTCCACATCGCCTATAACCCCGACGGGAAAGACGCGCGCGATGTGACGGTGGTGCCGATTGACGACGAATCCGGCCTGCGGAACCTGGACTGGATCGATGCCAACCGGCGCAAGGTGAATGAGCTTTCGGGCGGCAAAGTGGCCTATGTCTATATGCCCAATACCGGCGGCTCGGGATACACCAACTTCAATCGTTACTTCTACTCGCAGCTCGACAAGCAGGCGCTGGTGCTGGACGAGCGCTATAACGATGGCGGGTTCATAGCCGACTACGTTGTGGACGTGCTCAAGCGGTTCCCACTTTCGGGAGCAATCGAGCGTGACGGGAAGCCGATTCACGATCCGGTAGGCGCAATCTTCGGGCCCAAGGTGATGCTCATCAATCAGAATGCCGGTTCTGGTGGAGATGCGATGCCGTGGTATTTCCGCAAGGCCGGGATTGGAAAGCTGGTGGGTACTCGGACCTGGGGCGGGCTGGTGGGGATCGGGGGATTTCCTCCCCTGATTGACGGTGGGCGGGTGACGGCCCCTCGGTACGCGATCTACGGATTGCACGGCGACTGGGAGGTCGAGAACCGGGGAATTCCGCCCGATGTGGTTGTTGAGGAGCTACCGAAAGATGTGGCCGCGGAACATGACCGGCAGCTCGAGACCGGCGTGCAACTGGTGCTGGACGAGTTGAAGGAACATCCAGTGCCGGAGATTCCGGTTCCGGCGTACCCGAATTATCACAAGAGCGACGGGTTGGGGGTGCAGTAGCCCGGCCAGTTAGTCAGCGAGACAGTGAGCCGGCTTGGCGCTCGGCTACTGGCCGGAGCTGCCAAAGCCCTTTTCTGCACGGGTGGACGCTTCCAGGGTTTCCACTTCATGGACTGGGCCGGTTAGTACGGGAACAGGGATCATCTGGGCGATCTTCTCGCCGGCACGGAGTTCGACCGAGGAGTCGCCGAGGTTGGTCATGAGGATCAGGATTTCGCCGCGGTAGCCTGCGTCGATAACTCCGGCGGTGGTGGCTAGGCCTTTGGCTGCCATGGAAGAGCGGTCGCGGACCAGCAGACCCAGCGGGGCTCCGGTGGTGGGGTGACGGGCTTCTATGGCGATGCCAGTGCGGACTTTGACAGTGACCCGGGGGGCGAGTACGACTGATTCCAGGGCGAAAAGGTCATAGCCCAGGTCTTCGCCGGGGTGAGCGACCACGGGGGTGCGGGCGGCCGGATCGAGCAACTTTACACGCAGCATCCCTTTATCGTAGAGCATGACTGGCCAATGGCAGGGCTAACGTCGAGCA